>Ga0272446_1007903_pt1 | contig 10375 bp, 10 predicted proteins | sample YNPCB0061_FD_194587 | JGI IMG/M metagenome (GOLD analysis project Ga0272446, IMG submission 194587) | Hot spring microbial mat communities from Yellowstone National Park, WY, United States - YNP-CB-006-1 | ecosystem: Environmental > Aquatic > Thermal springs > Hot (42-90C) > Sediment | place... | reverse complement strand
GTCATTGGCACTGCCTACTCCCTACCGCCGCTGCGGCTGAAGCGCTTTCCCTTTTGGGCCTCCTTCTGCATCCTCAGTGTCCGCGGCTTGATTGTCAACTTGGGCCTGTTTCTCCATTTTCAAGGGGGTTGGCCTATCCCACCCCAGGTCTGGGCTCTGACCCTGTTTATTCTGGTATTTAGTCTGGCGATCGCCCTGTTCAAAGACGTGCCCGACATAGAAGGCGATCGGCAATATAACATCCGCACCTTCACCCTGCGGTTGGGCCAGACCGCCGTTTTCAATCTGGTTCGCCTGATCCTGACGGTCTGCTATCTGGGTCTGGTGCTGGCAGCTATGTTGGGTTTGCCCTCAGTCAACCGTCCCTTTCTGATCGCCAGCCATCTGGCAGTTTTGGCGACCTTCTGGCTCCGCAGTTTATCGGTTGACCTGGGCGATAAAGTTGCGATCAGTCAGTTCTATCAGTTCATCTGGAAGCTGTTTTTCTTGGAATATCTGCTGTTTCCAGCCGCTTGTTGGTTGGGCTAGCCACGATTGAACAGATTTCTCGGCGCTTAGAGATCCAGCGCGATCGCAGAGGATTTGTCTATTTCGGGCTTGCTGAAGAAGTATTTCACGAGTTTGGGAAAGCTGACAGTTGAATCCTAGTGCAGCGTCAACTCTAGAAATTAGGGTTTGTAGTCAGCGCTTCAGCGCTAAAGCGCCGACTACGAGCCAATGGGTTCACCTTAAAATTAGAGTTTGACAGAACACTAGGACTCTTGAGAACTTAAGCCGCAATCAGGAGGAATTGAGGATCACGCCAGTGGCGCTGCCAATGGTTGAACTTAAGCATCCCCTTTGAGAAAACGACCGCAAAAAAGACAAAAAGAAACTGCCGCAGCAGTTGCTCCAGATTCATCACCAGGAACGTGATTGCAATGGCAGTTTCTGCAGTTGGGGCAAGCATTGCCATCACACGAGCTAAACTAAAGCGGCGCTTGCCCACTCCAAACTCACCTTCCACCTGGTTACGAATGGCAGCATCGGCTTGAGTTTGCTTTTGAATGTCTGCTTGCTGGCTCAGCTTCGGTCTGCCTAACGGTTTTCCACTGAGTCAAATCCCTCCTTCCTGGTAATACTTGCGGTTGGCACGGGTGCGATAGATTGGGTCAGCATGAACTAAGGCGTATTCTCTGGGTAAAGACCACGGGTGCCCCGATGTCCCTGCAAATCGAATGGCCGGTTCGTTGGCTGGTTCATGGCCGAGGCGGCTGTTGGCAGGCATTGGCCTGGGTTTCTGTTGGGGCGTAGGGATTGGCCTGGGCCTGCTGTTGCTGCACAATTTGCCGCAGCAGGTGGGGATAAACCAGCAGAAAGAAGCCCATCCAGACCAACACCGGGGCGGCGATTAAGGCTGTGATCCAGACCCGCTGGAACATCCACCAGCTACCCCCAATCAGGCTGATTCCCGTGAGCAGGATGGACCAGGGCTGACACCACCAGGGCTTATGCTGCCAGACATTAAAGGACGAGGATTCAGTCATTTGAGACATCTCCAAAAGACGGCATGGACAGCGGCACGGCACCTTGAGCCTGGGTGATCGCAAGTTTGAATATCACCTTACTCTGCCACAAGCAGAATTCATCTCCTACCGAGAGCACCAGTGGATTCTCCTGAAATTCCCCTCTTTTTGCCCAGTTGTCTCTACAATGGATAGAAGTGAGTACATATACACATTCGGCAGGAAACGATATGGCTGGTGGCGAATCTCATGCGCAGGTTCTTCTCTCGGAACGGGAACTGCAAGTGATTGAATTGGTAGCCGCTGGCTTAACCAACCAGGAAATCGCGGAACAGTTGGAAATTAGCAAGCGAACCGTTGACAATCACATCAGTAACATCCTGACCAAAACCGAGACTGAAAACCGGGTAGCCCTGGTCCGCTGGGCATTGCAATGGGGCAAGGTCTGTCTGGATAATGTCAATTGTTGTCCATTGCCCAACGTGAATCAGAATAATGGCAACCACCAGAAGTCAGCAGGGTCAGGCAGCTAGGGCAGTCGGTTGCAAGGGAGCACTGGAGTGAGCGATCGCGTGCGGAATGCCAAGCTGCCGTTGGCGGTTTATCGGGAGGTGGCGGCCCACTTACGTCTAATCGACGGTGTGGAGACCGATCTGATCCCCCAATCATCGTCGGTCTTTGACTACGACCTGAGCCAGGTCGATAGCCTGGTAATTCGCTACCGGACGGATGATCCAGACGGCAGCAAGCACGCCCAGGTGCAGCAAGTATTGGCCTATTATGGCGATCGCTACGGCAATTGGGACGCGATGGCAGAGTGTGAGCAGAGCTAGAAATGGGTTTAATCCAGGCATTACGGGGAACGCGGGACATCCTGCCCGATGAAATTCGTTACTGGCAACGGGTGGAAGCCGTGGCCAGGGAGATTTTTGCCAAGGCTGCTTACCGGGAAATCCGCACGCCATTATTTGAACAAACCGCCCTGTTTGAGCGCAGTATTGGCGAAGCCACCGATATTGTGGGCAAAGAGATGTATACCTTCAAGGACCGGGGCGATCGCTCGATTACCCTACGGCCCGAGGGCACAGCCGGGGTCGTCCGCTCCTACATTGAACAAGGCATGGCGTCTCAGGGAGGCGTACAACGCCTCTGGTACACTGGCCCTATGTTTCGCTATGAACGGCCCCAAGCAGGTCGCCAGCGCCAGTTTCACCAGATCGGCGTAGAAGTGTTGGGCAGTCCCTCGGCGCGCGCCGATGCGGAAGCGATCGCCATTGCCACGGACATCCTGACCAGCCTGGGTCTGACGGATCTGCAACTGCAACTCAATTCCATCGGCAACCCAGAGGATCGCCAGCGCTATCGGGAAGCCCTGGTAGCCTATCTGACACCCCTTAAGGATGAATTAGACCCAGACTCGCGCGATCGCCTCAGCCGCAACCCGCTGCGGATTCTGGACAGCAAAGACGAAAATACGCAGAAACTGCTGCAAACAGCTCCCCGCCTGCTGGATTTCCTTGGACCTGAGTCCAGAAGCCGGTTTGAACAGGTACAGTCCCTACTGACAGGACTGGGCATCACTTACACCCTCAATGATCGGTTGGTCCGGGGGTTGGACTACTACACCCACACCGTGTTTGAGATCCAGTCGCAACACCTGGGGGCACAGGCAACCGTCTGCGCTGGGGGACGGTACGATGGTCTGGTGACCGAACTGGGAGGGCCAGACACCCCCGCAGTCGGCTGGGCCATTGGCCTGGAACGACTGGTCATCCTGTTGCAGCAGATCCAGGCGCTACCAGCCGCCGACATTGATTTTTACCTGGTCTCGCGAGGGGAAAAGGCCGAAGCAGCAGCCGTCCTGCTGGCCCAAAAGCTGCGTCAAGCTGGATTTAGGGTGGAACTGGATTTGAGTGGTAGCGCCTTTGGCAAACAGTTCAAACGGGCCGATCGTAGTGGCGCTGTCGCCTGTGTCATATTGGGTGATACCGAAGCCGAAACGGGGACCGTGCAATTGAAATGGCTGGCTTCGGGCGAACAATCCGCGATCGGGCAAACTGAATTGCTGGAAATGACGGATAAGCTGCGTCAGCAAATTGATGCCGCCCGCTCTTGATGCCACCCGCCAATGCTATCGGTAACCTGTGCTACATCTATGCCCTAGAATAGGCTGTTCCTCCGGCCCAGCTCCAACCCGGTTGCTCAACGCAACTAAGGCTGGCTGTCTCCCATCGGGCAGGATGCCCAACCAACCATCGCCCCTGTGGTCAATCATTAACTTTCCTAAAGATCCGGGCCCTTCCTATCAAAGAGCGCCCATTCCAGACCGTAGAATGTGAGTCAACATTCTTCTGTTCTCACTCAGATAGGAAAAACAGAGCATGGCTGAGCCTCTTATCAAGCCCTTTAACGGTGACCCATTCACCGGCAATTTATCAACCCCGATTAATGATTCCGGTTTTACGCGGGCGTTCATTGGCAACCTGCCCGCCTACCGCAAAGGTCTATCTCCCTTACTGCGGGGTCTGGAAATTGGTCTAGCCCACGGTTATTTTTTGGTTGGTCCCGAGACCGTGTTGGGTCCCCTACGGGATTCTGACCATGCGGCCCTGGGTGGGCTGATTACAGCGATCGCGCTGATCCTGCTTGCCACCATGGGCCTTCAGACCCACGGCTTGACTCGTTTCTCCGAAGATACGAAGTCAGACAATCCCCTATTTACAGCTGAAGGCTGGAGTCAGTTTACCGGCGGTTTCTTCGTTGGCGCCATGGGTAGCGCCTTTGTCGCCTTCTTCCTGTTAGAGAACTTCTCCGTTGTCGACTCCATTTTCCGCGGACTGGTCAACTAAGCGCCAGTTGCTGGAAGGATTGGTCAATTCTGCTAATCTTTCCCCGGCTGTTTGAGAATCGTCTGAGCCCGGTTGATCCATTCCGGGCTCTTTTGCTTTTCATGCGGGTCAATCAGGACAAACCCAAGTTGGTATTGGGGTTTCAGCAACGGTTGGCAACTGGAGCCAGTCAGTGAATTCAACTGCTTGGGGCAGTTCCCTCCGGCTACTGACCTCCTTATAATAAGGAAAACTCAGGCAGAGAACGTCGATGTCCCAGACTATGCCAGCCCAGCTTGAAACCGCTCAGGAACTCAGCCCTCTGGCGATCGACTCTGATACGCCAGTCAATCCGTTGATGGCCGAAAAACAGCAACGGCTGCTGACCGAACCCCTCTACAGCAATCCCTCCCTTTTTGGCGATCGCCCCTTCCTGGCAGCATCCAACGTGGCGGTGTTCTACGCGGTTCAGCAATCGCCCGTAGTGCCTGATATGTTCCTAAGTCTGGGGGTCAATGTTCCCCAAAACTGGCCGAGTAAGAAGAATCGCACCTATTTGATCTGGGAGGTTGGCAAACCCCCCGATGTGGCGATCGAGATCGCCTCCAGCAGAATTGGTCCCCATCTGGAGCGCCGACTGCAGGATTATGCCAACATCCGGATTAGTTACTACGTGCTGTACGACCCGCTGCAAAAGTTCAGTTGCAGTCCGCTGCGGGTTTTTGAACTGCGCGGCAACACTTACACCGAAATCCAGACTAACTGGCTAGAAGCAATTGGGCTGGGCCTGACCATCTGGAACGAAGCCTTTGAAGACAAGGTCGGTCCCTGGCTGCGCTGGTGCGATCGCCTGGGGGCTCTGGTGCCCACCGTAGCCGAAAGGGCCGAACAGGAACGACTGCGGGCCGAGCAAGAGTTTCAGCGAGCCGAGCAAGAGTTTCAGCGAGCCGAGCAAGAGCGGCGCTTGGCCGAACAGGAGCGGCTGCGGGCCGAACGGGAACATCAACGGGCTGAACAAGAACGGCTGCGGGCCGAGCAGGAACATCAACGGGCCGAACAAGAACGGCTGCGGGCCGAGCAGGAACATCAACGGGCCGAACAGGAGCACAAACGGGCCGAACAGGCAGAAGCCAAAGCAGCCCTGCTGGCAGAAATGTTGCGGCTGCGAGGTATGGATCCCGACTCCGATTTCTGATCCTGAGTGATCTGTCTCCATGACAACCCCGTCCGTTTGGGTGCCCCAGCTTACTGAGGATGGTTCCTTCACCTTTTTCTCAGAGGAATTCGGGGAGACCTTCCATAGTCGCGATGGGGCCAGGGCTGAAGCGTTTCAGAAGTTTGCCCAGGCCACCGATCTGGCGGCCAAAGGCCAGCAGAATTCCCTGCGACTGCTGGATGTTTGCTATGGCCTGGGCTACAACACCGCCGCCGCCCTGGAGGTCATTTGGACGGTCAACCCAGCTTGCCAGATCGAACTGGTGGGTCTGGAGTTAGATGAAACGGTGCCCCAGGCGGCTATTGCCCCACCACTGGTTGAGGGGTGGTCTGCCACAGTTCAATCTATTTTGACGGAGATCGCCCAGTCCCATACCTGTGTCCGGCCCAACCTGACCGCCACGCTGCTGCTTGGGGATGCCCGCCAAACGATTCAAACCCTGGTTTTTCAAGGGTTTCAGGCTGATGCTATTTTCTTTGACCCCTTTTCTCCCCGCCATTGTCCCCAACTGTGGACAGTAGAGTTTTTCCAACAGGTTGCCCGTTGTCTGGCCCCTACGGGTAAACTGGCCACCTATTCCCGCTCAGCTGCGGTCCGATCAGCTATGCAAGAAGCCGGTTTGGCGATCGGCACTATTCCTTTGGGAACAGTGCATTTACCCCACGAGTGGTCGCAGGGCACTGTCGGCAGTTTTGACGCCGATACATTGGCGCCCCTTTCCCCCCTGGAACAGGAACACCTGCAAACCCGCGCCGCCATTCCCTACCGCGACCCGACGTTGAGCGATTCCGCCGCCGTGATTCTGGAACGCCACGATCAGGAACAACAGCGCTCCCAGTTGGAATCAACCTCAAGCTGGCGACGACGCTGGGGCATCCGCTAATCAGCCCCCCTCTGCATCGCACCGAGCAAACGAGAGATCCGCATTGAAACCAGATCCCGATCAAAAGAGCCAGTCAGCGGTGGATAGCCGCCTCCACTAAAATGACAGCGGCGTTCCTTGTTTTGCCAGTCCCTAACCACGGATCACTGACCACTGAAGCGCCGACCGCGGACCTACTGCTTGCGCAACGGTTCCGCAGGAGCTTAGCTGATAGCCGCTTCAACCAATCTCCCATCCCTGCTTCAGCGCAATCTCCTCACGGACATGGAGATACAGGGGATCAGCCTGGAGGGAGATCGCCCGGTTAAATGATTCCATGGCATTGCCATAAGCCAGCATTTCCGACAGCAGTCGCCCTCGATTAAACCAGACTTGGTGGTCATCCGGCTGTAGAGCGATCGCTTTGTCATAGGCGGCCAGTGCTTCCGCCTGTCGCTTCAGACCTGATAGGGCATTACCCCGATTATTCCAGGCAGCGCTGGAGGCGGGACAGAGGGCGATCGCCCGATCAAAGGCTTGGAGCGCCGCCCCATACTGACCCGCCTGACACAGGAGTCGCCCCTGCTCCTGCCAGTCCTCCATCAATGCATCGTTGCCAGCCGCAGCCGCCATAATGGTTCATCCTTGCAGTCACTACCCTTTTATTCTGCAAAGCCATCTGTCTTGGCCATCAGAGGGGATTTCCCCCAGTGCAGGGTTCGGTGTTGGGACGGTCAATCCAGCGAAGGAACGCCCTAGACCTTCTGGACCAGCTTCCGACCCAGCAGACCTTCCGGTCTGAACAGCAGCACCACAAACAAAATGCCAAAGGCCACCGCATCCTTATAAGCTGAATATTCTCCTGGCACAAACGCTTCCACCAGACCAATTAGCAAGCCGCCAATCACCGCACCGGGAATACTGCCCAAGCCACCCAGAACAATCACAGCCAGCCCTTTCAAACCGAAACCAATGCCGAAATAGGGACCGGCAATACTGACACTGGAGCCCACCAGAGTGCCAGCCACTGCCGCCAGAAAACTGCTGACAAAAAAGGTCAGAACAATGAAGCGATCGGTGTCAATGCCCAACAGGTTAGCGGTTGTGGCATCTTCAGCAACCGCCCGCATGGCTTTGCCATACTTGGTGGCATTAATCAGATAGGTCAGGACAGCCAGAATCAGCATCGACACCAGGAAGATGACGATCTGCACAGTCCGAATGGGAATTGGGTTTGCCACCGTGCCAAAGTTCACCGAAGCAGGCAGGTTGCCGTAGGTATCCGCTGGGAAGGTGTAGTTTTCTGCCCCCACCAGATACTGAATCACATTCACAATTACCAGGGCCACCCCCAGGCTGGATACCACCGTCAGCAGGGGATCGGCTCCCCGTCGCCGCAGGGGACGAAAGGCCAATCGTTCGATCGCAATACCCACGAAGCCAGCCAGGATGCCGCTGACCAGCATGGCCATTGCAAAGGGCAACCTGAAGGGCAATTGGGCATTGGCAAGCAACCCATTAAAGCCAAATTGCCCCCCCATGAGGGCATAAGTAAAGTAGGCCCCTAAAGTAAAAACAGCACCGTGGGCAAAGTTAATAATTCCCAGGATGGAAAAAATCAGGGTGTAGCCCAAGGCAAAAATGGCATAGACACTGCCAATGGACAGGCCATTGAGGAAATTTTGCAGAAACTGGGTCAAAGTCATCTGAAGTGAGATCCAGCAAAAGAGAGTAGGACGGAGTTCGGTGTGAGCGCCAGACCGATTTAATGGTTGATTATCCCAGGTTTCTCGAACCGATACCGATTTCCCAGATGGCTACCGCCAATCAATGCCGATCAGAGGATCGGTACTCTGCCAAGATCCCCACGTTCTTTGGCCAATCAAACATCAATTGGGTAGCCCCAAGCCCAGAACTTGGAGATCTGGACCAGCGTTCTAGAGAGTGGGTTAACGTGAGTGCCACCCGTCCGCGGAGCCATCGGCTGAAGGGACTTGCAAACCAATCACGCCCCGATGCCATTTCCATGTAGACGGGAATCCACCGCTGACAGACTTTCAAGATCGGTATCGTACTGCAACATAGATCTCTTACTGGAGAAAGATCTCTTACTGGAGAAACACAAACTTGCCCGTAGTTCCATCCGGTGACATTTTGATCTGGGCCACATAGAAGCGGCTCTGAACCACTTCGCCCTCTGGGGTAAAGGATAGTTCGCCCAGGGGGGTATCGTATTTGCCCGACAGGATTTGCTGATTCAATGCCTGTCGTAACGCTGGCAATGGCTGTTGTGTCACCTTGGTTTGACGATCCAGAGCCCGTAGAGCTTCTACAAACACCTGCACAGCGGTGAATCCTTGGGCGCTGAACTGGGGCGGATCTTTCTTGTATTGCTGCTGGTAGGCAGTTCGGAAGTCCCGGTTAATGGTGCTGGCATGGTCCGGACTATAGGCCTGGGCCACCAGCACCCCATCACATAATTGTTTGCAGACCGGAAAAATGTTGGGTGTGTTGAACCCATTACCTCCCACAATCAATCCCTTGTAGCCCAGTTCGCGCAACTGCCGCACCAGGTTGCCGCTGTCGGCGGCCAGACCAGAAATCACCATCAGATCCGGTTTGAGGTTGATTGCCGCCGTTGCCTGGGTCTGGAAGTCGGTGTCGGTGGTCTGAAATTTCTGAATGGTGACAATCTCCAGTTGTTTGGCCTGAATCGCCTGTTGGAAAATCTCCGTTTCAGACTGGCTGAAGGCATCGTTTTGAGCATAAAAGACCGCCACTCGCTTGATGTTGGGATTGAGTTTAAGCGCGGCGGCCAGGGAGTTGGGGGCTAGCACCGTCACCGGAGAAGCAACCCGAGCGATGAACGGCCCGATTTCCGGTACGCCCTTGGCTGTATTGGTGGGACCAATCACGGGCACTTTGGCCCGGTCGGCGATCGGATTAGCGCTGAAGGCTTGCTGGGAAGAGGATGGCCCCACAATGCCCACCACTCGATCTTTGGTAATCAGGGTTTGAAAAGCGTTAATGGCTCCTGCTTCCTCCCCACCGGCATCCTGAAAAATCAACCGAATGGGGGTGCCATCAATCCCTCCCTGAGCATTGAAATATTGTTCGGCCAGTTTGGCGCCATTGACCGATTCTTGTCCCAAGAGGGCCAGGTTACTGGTTTGGGCCAGCGCAATACCAATAGGAATGCCCTTGTTGGCAGTGGTAGCAGCGCCAGAGGAGGAATCGACGGACTGAGGCTGGCAGGCTGCTAACCCCAAAGTGGCGATCGCCCATCCAGCGGCCCAGTTCCGCCGACAGCCCCATTTGGCAAACCCATGCTTAACCGTTGAACTGTGACCCGATCTCCTCTGCATGTAAACTTCCGCCTTTTCCAGGTGTAGGAAGATTGTGCCACACCGTGTCCCCGCCGACAGTATGGGCTGCAAAGCCAGGAAGAGAATTAATACCTAATGCCAATTCTCTTTAATAATGAGCATTATCGAGTGCATCCCAGTTTTGCAAATTTGCCCTCATCCCCCAACCCCTTCTCCTATTTTGGGAGAAGGGGCACTGGATTCAAAGTCCCTCTCCCGCGCTGGGAGAGGGATTTAGGGTGAGGGCTACGAAAGTAGGATGTACCCAGCATTATCTGACCCCTCCCAACCTCTCTTTGCCAAGGGGAGGCGCCGCAGGCGGTGGAGTAAATTCTATGCAGCATCAGATCAAATCGGTATAAGGTTCCGACTCAAATAGTTGCCCGGCTGTGAGCTCAAGATCGGCAAATTCCAGTGAGGAAATCGCCTGCTGCTTGCTAAACAAGCCCACTTCCCGGTAGGCTATCCCCTCTAAGGACAGCACCAGAATAGTTTGGGTGATCGGATCGACCAGCCAATATTCCGGTACTGCAATGGCAGCGTATTGCGCCCGTTTGTGAAGATAATCTCTATCTCGATTGGTCTGACCAGGGCTGATG
>Ga0272446_1007902_pt1 | contig 10376 bp, 6 predicted proteins | sample YNPCB0061_FD_194587 | JGI IMG/M metagenome (GOLD analysis project Ga0272446, IMG submission 194587) | Hot spring microbial mat communities from Yellowstone National Park, WY, United States - YNP-CB-006-1 | ecosystem: Environmental > Aquatic > Thermal springs > Hot (42-90C) > Sediment | place... | reverse complement strand
CCTCATCGCCGGGCTGCAACACAAGCACCCGAAGGTCCGGCGGGCAGCTGCTTCCAACCTGGGGCTATTCCGCAACGACGCCCGCGCCGCCGAGGCACTGCGCGGCCTGCTAAAACGCGGCGACCCCAGCTACTTTGTCGAGGCGGCAGCCATCGCCAGCTACGCCAAGCTCGGCCAGGCCGACGCGGTCAACGTGCTAATGCCCTGGCTGGCCCGCGCCTCGCACAACGAAGTCTTGCGCATCGCCGCCCTGAACGGGCTAGCCGACACCAAGCAAGCCGAGGTCATCGACCCGCTGATCCAATGGACCAAGCGCGGTCGCCCGCGACTGACCCGCATCGCGGCCCTCGACGCGCTCGGTAAGCTCGCAGTCAGCATCACCCCCACCACCGAGCAGCAAAAGGCGATGGTCCAGGCGATCACCGCCTGCATCGAGGGGGAAACCCCACCGGTGCGACGGGCGGCGGTGGCGGCCTTGCGCGACTTTGGCCGAACCGCCCTGCCCTCGATTGAGACACTGGAAGCACTCATCCGGCACGAAGCTGACGACCGTATTGTCGAATTGGCACGCCGAACCATCGAAGCGATCCGTCGGGACAATCCCCTACCCGCTGAGTTGACTCGGCTACGCGAGGAACTAGATCGGTTACGCCGGCTCAATCAGCAGTTGAGCGAACGGCTTGATCGAATGGAACGCCGAGGATTTTGACCCATGCTCTGGAAGCGACCGTTTCTCCGTGTCGGTCTGGTTGTCTTTATCGCGAACGCGGGTCTGCTAGTCCTGCAACTGGTCAGCCAGCGTATGCTCGCCCCCTACGTCGGCTCCTCGCTGGAGACGTGGACAGCCACCATCGGCGTATTCCTCGCGGGCATCAGCCTGGGCAATGCGGTGGGCGGCAAGCTGGCTGACCGCTCGCCCACGGGCACCACGCTCGCCCGCCTGCTCACTATCGGGGCGTTTTGCACCGTCTGGATGGTCTTGCTGACCGCATTTCTGGGTGAGGACGGCAGCGGCACCCTGGAAATCCCACTGCTGCAACGCATCTTGCTCTTGAACTTGCTGATGGGTCTACCGGTCAGCTTCGTGCTAAGCCTGCTGACCCCCGTGGCTATTCGTATCCTCTTGCCCACTGTCGGGCAGACCGGCCGGATCGTGGGCTTGGTCTATGCCCTGGGCACCATCGGCAGTCTGGTCGGCAACTTTCTGACTGGCTTCGTGCTGCTGGAGCAATTCCAGACTACGACCATCGTCTGGGGCACGGCCGCGGTTTTGCTCATGGCGCTGCCGCTGTGTTTGCTGGGGGAGTTTAACCGTCCCCGTCCCGAACCGGCTCGACCCGTCGTCCTCGAAACCAGCACCGGAACCGTCGTTGCCAAACAAGCTACACCCGGCACCACGCCGGTATCAGTCCCCGTCAGCACGCCCGATCTGCCCGCTGCCGCCAACCCCGAGAAGCCCGCCGACTCGCTGAGCCTGGGCACCGCCTGCCTGTTGGTCGCCGCGTGTAGTTTCGTCACGATGTCGCTGGAGTTGGCCGCCAGCCGCCTGCTCGCGCCGTATCTGGGAGTATCGCTGTACACCTGGACGGGCATCATCGGGGTGGTGCTATTGGGCATGGCCGTGGGCAATCAGGTCGGTGGCTTCCTCGCCGACCGCAAACCCAGCTTGATGGTCCTCGGCGGCTCGCTGCTCATCGCCGGGTTGGCCGTGCTGGGGACGCTCGTTGCCCTCGGAATAGTGATGCATCTAGGCCCGTTCGGGCACATGGAGATTCTGCCCAAGGTGGTCTGCTACTCGCTGTCGCTGTTCTTTTTGCCAATGCTCATGCTGGGCACCATCTCGCCGCAGGTGACTCGCCTGGCCGTCTCGGCGGTCAGCTCGGCCGGCAGTGTCGCCGGGTTCATCTACGCCTGCTCGTGCGTCGGGGCCATCGCGGGCACCTTCGTCACCGGCTGGTTGCTCATCTCGCTGTTGGGTGTCATCAAACTTTTCATCCTCGCTGGGTTCGCGCTGTTGGGCTTGGCCCTGCTGGTCACCCCATCCAACCGGGGCACCTTCTGGCTGTACGCCGTGGGCATTCTCGTTGGGGCGGGGGTAGGCGGCCTGCTCACGTCGGGCCGAATCGTTCAGAAACTGGGTGTGCTGGAAACCAACTACTACGCTATCGGCATCGAGAAAGAGTACCTCTCGTATGTGGCTAGCGACGGCCACGAATATTACTATCGCCGCCCTGACGCCCCCGAGGACGACGAAGACGGCGGGCGCATCTATCTGTATCACAAGATGAACCTCGATCACCTCACCCACTCGTATGTCCGCCTCGGCGATCCGACCTATCTCGGCTACGATCACGAAATCGTCCAGGCGGAAATCGCGCAATTGACCCTGGATCGGGTGAAAGCCAAAGGCCAGACTCCGAAGTTCCTGGTGATCGGTGGCGGTGGCTACACGCTACCACGCTGGATCTCCGATCAATTGCAATTGCCTGTCGATGTGGTGGAGATTGACCCGGGCGTGACCCAGGTGGCTCGCGAGTACCTCGGCCTCGACCCGCAATTATTCCCGCATGTCAACCCTATCCACCAGGACGGTCGCCAATTTGTCACCATGGCCCCGCCCGAATCCTACGACCTGGTTATTCAAGATGCGGTCAACGATTACGCGGTTCCATATCACATTTTAACGAAAGAATATAACGATCGCGTTAAACGCCTGCTCAAGCCCGATGGTGAATACTTACTGACAGTGATTGATGACTTCGACAACGGCAAGTTAATGCGCACCCTGGTGCGCACGATGAAGCAAACCTTTAAGTCGGTGCAAGTCCTTGCCACCTACGAAATGTGGAAATACTCCTCACGCACCGTGATCGTCATTCGGGGTGCTGAAAAAGACTTAGACCTGAACGACTTAGAACGAGTGGTGTTAGAGCAAAAGCGTAAAATTCGCACCCTGGACGAGCTGCGCGAGATGCTCACGCCACCGGGCAAGGAGGTGCCGTATCAGTATAAACGGCGAACGCTCATCATGCCCGCCGACAAACTGCGCGACTATGTGGCCCAGGGCAAACAGATCATCCTTACCGATCGCTACGCCCCGGTCGATCAACTCATGGCCCCCGTCTTTGAGGCCAACCATCGCCGTCAGCCGGTTGTAGAGGCTGAGGACGAAGAATAATTGACCCTTTTGGCTTGACTTGCCTAGACCGATCAGTCTACACTATGGGTAGACTGATCGGTCTATTATGTTGCTCGCGGAGAAAGAATGATCCCGAACTTATCCGATTCACCGGCAGATCCCGAAGATACCGAGTCTATTCGTCCGCGTGGGGAGACGGCCCGATTACGCCGCGAGCAGATCGTCGAAGCCGCCATCGCCATCATCGGTCAAAAGGGCTTACAGAACTTATCGTTAGCTGAGATTGAAAAACACGCGCACATGAGCCGTGGACAGTTAACGTATTACTTCAAACAGAAAGAGGATATTCTAATCGCGGTTTTTGATCGCATGCTGGAGCTGATGTGCCAGCGGATCGAAGCCATCTTAGCGCGTGAAGGCAAGCCGATTTGCGAGCGCAGCGTGATCGAAAATTGCGAGTCAATGTTCCGCGGCATACTGACCCAGCCGCCACTAGACCCAAACTTTCATGCCCTACTTTACACATTCCTTTCCCAGATTAACCACCGCGAAGATTATCGCCATCGCATAGCCTCCTTTTTCGGTAATTGGCGCATTGAGATGAGCCATAATATCGTTCAACAGGGTGGCTCTAAGCGTGCCTCGCCGATTGCGACGGCGAGCATCATCCAGGCTTTAGCCCACGGATTGTCCATGCAGTTGGAGGCTGACCCTAAAGCGTTTGATCGCCATGAAATGGTTGATTTATGTATCAAGATCTTAAAGTTTCTGCTCACCGATCAACCGTCACAGGAATCGAAAACATGAATGATCCCATGAACCGCCGCTTTGAAACCGCATCTGTGGCCGAGGCCAACGGCGATACCCTGACTGAGCGCGTCCGCGGGCTACGCTTGCCCAGTCGCATCGATCAAGCGGGCAGCGGCCCTCAGGGGTCGTGGTTGCCCTGGATTGTCTGTCTGATGCTGGCCGCCTGTTGTGCCAGTCTGCTGGTGCGTGGCTGGTCTACCCCAGCGGTCAGCACCCGCACGCGAACGCTGTCTCCGGCGGATAGTTCCAAGACCGATAGCAACGCGGTGCAGACGAAAGACGGCGCGGTCCCGTCGAAGTCCGTCGGCTCCAGCAATCGTGGTCCCGACACCAGCGGCGGGATTGCGTTGGTCGTTCAAGGGTTTATCATCCCCGTCCGCACCGTCTCGGTCAGCCCGATCGAAGTGGGTGGACGCATCGTTGACCTAGACGAGGAGCGGTTTGTCGAGGGGCAGATTTATCAAGAGGGCGAAGTCCTTGCGGTCATTGATTCAACCTCGTTTAAGGCGGAATTGGATGAAGCCATCAGTGGACTTAAAGCCGCCCAGGCTCGGTTAGCCGAGGCCAAAAATGGCTTTCGCAAACAGGAACGCGATCAAGCCGAGGCTGAATTGCGTGAGGCGCGAGTTAACTTGCAACAACTGGAGCTTGAATACAATCGCAATAAAGCTCTTTATGCCTCGCGTTCGGTTTCAATCTCCAAGCAGGAGTTTGAGAAAATCGAGGCAGCTTTAGACGCTCAACGCTATCGGGTCGAGCGGCTTAAAGCCAACCTCGACTTAATTCTTGAAGGAACTCGATACGAGCGAATTGAAGCCGCGATCGCCGAGGAAGCTCAGGCCCAAGCCCGCCTCGCGCGTGCGAAGTGGCGGCTGGACAACTGCACGATTCGCGCCCCGATCACTGGCACCATCCTTTCCCGCAAGGCGGAAAAAGGTGATCTCGTCAACCCGCTGGCATTCGGCGCGACCTCGGGTTCGCTCTGCACGATGGCGGATCTATCCGAACTGGAAGTAACGGCGGAAGTCCAAGAACGCGATGTCTCTAAAGTCTTTAAGGGGCAGCGATGCACGATCACCACGGAGTCTTATGGCGATGATCGCGTTTATCAAGGGGTAGTATCCAGGCTCATGCCGATTGCGAACCGGGCGAAGGGCACCATTGAGGTGCGTGTACGGATTGATGGGTTGCTCAACGAGCAGCAACAGCTCATCCCCTTAAAGCAGGAAGCTGGCCAATATCTTAAACCGGAAATGCGGGCACGGGTTACTTTCCTCAAAGAACTCGCCAAGCAGTCGTAAATCATTGCTTGCCAAGCAGTCGTCAATCGTCGCATGCGTTCAACCACACTACTTGGAAACTAACCACCATGAACCAGCCAATCGTACAAGTCCGGGATTTAGAGAAATCGTTCATACGCGGCAGCGAGGAAATTAAGGTTCTGAACTCGCTCAACCTCGACGTGGCCGAGGGTGAGTTCCTTGCCCTGATGGGGCCGTCCGGCTCAGGCAAGACGACCCTGCTCAACTTGATTGCTGGTCTGGACCAGCCTACGAGTGGGCAGATTCTGGTCGGCGATCAGATGATCTCCGAGATGACCGAGAGCCAACTGGCACGCTGGCGCACGCGGCATGTGGGCTTCGTCTTTCAGTTCTACCACTTAATCCCGGTCTTAACGGCATATGAAAATGTTGAACTGCCTCTGTTGCTGCTGCCATTAACTGCTAGTGAACGACGTAAGCAAGTACGCAACGCACTGGACCTGGTAGGTTTAGTGAACCGGGACAATTACCGGCCAGGTATGCTCTCGGGAGGTCAGCAACAGCGTGTTGGCATTGCCCGCGCGATTGTGACGGATCCGACCTTAATTGTTGCTGACGAGCCAACGGGGGACTTAGATTCAAAATCTGCTGATGAGATCTTAACCCTACTTACAGTCCTTCGAGAGCAACTGAATAAAACCATCATCATGGTGACGCACGACCCGCATGCGGCCGAGCGTGCCCAGCGGATTCTGCATCTGGAAAAGGGCCGACTCGTCTCGGAGACTGTGCGGGATCAACGCATTACCATCCCGTGAACGGGCTAATTCTTTCGAGGTACATCAACAATGAGCGTGCTTTATCTCGGGATCCTCGCGGCGATTCCGCTGTTGTGCCTGATGATCCTGATTCCATTTTTTATCGTGTTGTTCCTGGGCGAATGGTCGCTGCGATTCTTAAACTTGATTGCCGAGCAAATCTCGCAATCCAGCCTGCCCCAATCGCTGAGAACCGTCATCGGCATGGTCCCGAAGTTAATGCTGATGATCTTCAAAAGTATTCAGCGGAATATGCTGCGTACTTCGTTAACCTACCTTGCCACCTTCGTGTTAGTTTTAGTCGTGACGATGGTCTGGTCCATTCTGGCCTTTATTGACGCGGTTACTTCGGATAAAGCCGAAGACTTTAAGATCATCATCACCGAGCGTTACCAGATCCCTAGCCAGATGCCCTTAACCTATATCTCGCAGGTACAAGCTGTTTTGGAAAGGCTTCCGCCGGAGTTGCGCCCGACTAGCGACGACTTTATGACTTGGTCGTTCGTGGGTGGTTCGCTTGATCCACAGAAACGCACCTTTGAGAACTCAATTTTTCTCTTTTGCCTGGACCCCATATGCCTGCGCACCATGATGGATGGAATTGAGCGTAAGCGTAGTCGTAAAACTGGCGAGGTATATGACGAGCTTAGCCCTGAAGATGCCAAGGCGATGGAAGAAATCGTCCAGAAGATGAAGGCCAATCGGCAGGCGATTGTGGTGGGCAAGGAGCGGCTGCGAATCTTAAACAAGCAAGTGGGTGACGTGATTGAGGTTACCAGTTTTAACTTCAAAGATATAGTCTTCCGCTTTGAGATTATCGGCACTTTCCCCGAAGGACGCTACGATCAATCGGCGGCGATGAACCTGGAGTATTTGGTTCAAGCGCTCGAAGAGTATAAGCGAGAGAAACGCACCGCCCACCCGCTGGCGGACAAATCCGTCAACCTGATCTGGATTCGTCTGCCCAACCGCGAGGCGTTCAACCTTGTCGCCGATGTCTTAAACAACTCCAGTGAGTTTAGTTCACCCCCGGTTAAAGTGGAGACGGCTTCCTCGGCCATCGGCGTATTTCTTGAAGCCTACAAGGACATTTTCCGGGGTATGCGCTATCTGTTAAGCCCGGCGATTCTGATTACGATGGCCCTCGTTATTTCTAATGCTATCAGTATTAGCGTCCGCGAACGACGTACTGAGATGGCTGTCTTAAAAGTGTTGGGCTATCAGCCGTGGCAGATTATGCTCTTGGTCTTAGGCGAGGCTGTACTCGTTGGCGTTATTTCAGGGTTTGTGAGTGCAGGGATTACGGTGGTGGTGGTCAATAATATCTTGAACGGGTTAAAGTTTCCGATTGCCTTCTTCCCTGCCTTCTTCATTCCGAAAGCCGCCCTGTGGTGGGGGCCGGTGTTGGGTGCTGGCACCGCTATTGCCGGTAGCTTCCTGCCGGCTTGGTCGGCCCGCACGGTCAAAGTCTCCGAAGTCTTCTCCAAGATCGCCTGAGGTGTGCGATGCTTCTGACCCGCGTATTGCGTACACCGTGGACCGCGCTGGCCCGCTCGCCCTTGGGCACGGTCGTCGCGATGACCTTCTTTCTGCTGATCTCACTGTTGCCGCTGGCTGCGTTGCTATTGATGCTGCCGGCGTTTTTGCCGGAGGAGACGGTTCTGACCGACTCCAACCAGCGGAGCCGAACCCCGTGGGCGGACCTGCTCAAGCGACTGTTCATGTTCCTGCTCGGGTTGGTCCTGCTGGAGACGATCATTGTCTTTTCCATCGAGTTGGTTAGCTGGATGCCGCTGGGGTCCACGCCAGACCTGACCGCTTCGCTCTGGGGCGTCTTGCCAGCGTCGCTGGTCGAGCAATTCCCGGTGGCGCTACGCGATCACCCGGCGTATTGCCTGTTGACCATCTATTTGATTGATCTGGGGCTGCTGACCATCATCGGCAAGGTGCCGTTGCGATACAACGTGCGCAACTTGCTGGTCCGTTGGCGGATCACCATGATTACCGCGTTGGCGTTTGTTGTGGTAGTCACGCTGTTGACGGTGATGTTGGCCTTCGTCAACGGCATGTACCAACTGACGGAGTCGAGCGGAAAGCCGGGCAACGTGTTTGTCCTTTCCGAGGGTAGCACCGATGAGTTTTTCAGCGACCTAGGCTACGGCGACATCACCAAGCTCATTGACGAACGGGTGGACTTTGACCGCTTCGATCAGCCGCTGGCCATCCCGATCACGGTGGGCAAAGGGACGGTCAACGGCAAGCAGGTCGATCTATTCAGCCAGGAGACGTATTTCACGGTCAACGAGGCGGTGCCCAACGGCAACGGCAAGCGGCGGTTCGTTCAGTTGCGGGGGATTCGCGACCCGGAGATCGCGGGCCTGGTGCATGGCATCGAGCTAAAACCGGGCGGCGAGTGGTTCACGCCGGTCGGGGCGAGGAAGAGCGCGGATGGCCCGCAGGTGCTGTATGAATGCGTCCTGGGTGAGGGGGTCGCGGCGACGTTCGGCGGCGATGTCGGCAAGAGGTCGCTGGAGCCAGGCGATACCTTCCGGCTTGGCGATGAGACGTGGCTGGTCATGGGCATCATGAAGACCGAAGGCACCACCTTCGGTTCGGAGGTCTGGGGGGCGCAGTCGCTGTTGGGCAACAAGTTCCGCAAGAACACCACCACCACGGTCGTCTTGCGGGTCGAGCCGGACAACGCCGAGAACGCCGCCGACTTCGCTTACCATCTGAACAATCGCTACCAGTATCAAAAGTTGCGCGCGGTGCCGGAGACGGTGTACTACGCCAACCTCAGCAGCACCAACCGCCAATTCCTGGTGGCGATTGTTTTCGTCGCGGTGATTATGGCCGTGGGGGGCATCTTTGGCGTGATGAACACCATGTTCGCCGCGATCGCGCAACGCACCAAGGACATCGGCGTGATGCGGATTCTGGGCTATAAGCGCTGGCAGGTGCTGGTGTCGTTTATGCTCGAATCGCTGGGCATTGCCTTGCTGGGTGGGCTGCTCGGCATCATCATCAGCGGCGTGGCCTGCTGGCTGTACGCGGCGTTGGGCTTCCAGGTCAACAGCATCGTCTCCAGCGGCCAGGGCGGCGGCAAGACGGTGGTACTGAAGCTGATCGCCTCGCCGGACATCCTGGCAGCGGGACTGCTGTTTGCGATCATCATGGGTCGCCTGGGCGGGCTGGTGCCCTCGCTGTCAGCGATGCGATTGCGGATTCTGGAATCGCTTCGCTGACCGGCGGCGTCGGCTACCCTGGGTGCGGGTGAGTTGCTCGGTCGGTGCAATCGGTCTGCCACCAATTCAGCCGGTGTGGTATAACCGCCCGGCTGAAGGTGGTTTTCGTGAGGTACCGATATGCCCGCACGCCGCGTCAAAAAGTCTGTGCCCGAAGCCGTGGTCACGCCCGCCAGCACGTCGGCCAGCCCACTGGCGGTTTCGCGCGATGCCACGCCCCAGCCTCCAACGGCAGAACCGGCCAAGTTGGCGAAGGATGCGAGGTCTGACTGCTTCAGCCTTGGCTTGGTGTTCGCTTGGTGTCTGCTGGCTTGCAGCCTGATCCGCTACGTCCCCACCTTGCCGACTTACCCGGAGCCACTGGACCCGGCAGACGCTCGGGTGGAGGGCGGACCTGGCGGGCTACTGGACTGCTGGCCGATGGTCACGCGCTGGGCGGATGCTTTGGCCGAGCCGTTGCACCGGGCGTTGGGTTGGTCGGCCTGGGTAGGTTTGGCCGGGGGGTTGGCCGTCGTATTGGCGCGGCTGAGGCGTTGGGGGGGGCGAGCGGTCGCGCGGCTGGCGGTTGGTTGGCTGATCCTGACGGTGGGACTGGCGACCTTCGCTTGCTTCGCGCCGACCGGCTTGGCCTCGACGCCGCTGGTCGGTGAAGGCGGGGTGCTTGGCGCGTGGGTGTGGCTGACCGTCTGTTCGCAGGTGCCTGAGCCGCTGGCCGCGGGGGTGATCGGCGCGATGCTGTTGGCCGGGCTTGTACTCGTGTGGCCCGGGTTGGGCCGGGGCGGGGGGCGGCTGTTGCACTGGCTGGCCGGTCGCGTCTGGAGGGTTACTCGTTGGCTGGCGGTCTGGGTGATGCGGCAGGCCGGGGGCGCGGTGCGGACACTGAGACTGTCCCGGCTGGCACAACGGCTCGCTGGTCCGTGGTCAGCCCCGACCACCAACCCGGCCAACCCCAACTCCGCCCGCGTGGTCAGCGGGTCGCATCGGGTGGACGCGGGCAATCGGGCGGCCAACAGCCAAGCGCGACCGGCAAACAGCCCGACCGCAGATATTCCGGTCACGCAGCCGGCCAAGACGATCAGCAAGCCGTCGCAACGGCGTGACG
>Ga0272446_1007901_pt1 | contig 10383 bp, 9 predicted proteins | sample YNPCB0061_FD_194587 | JGI IMG/M metagenome (GOLD analysis project Ga0272446, IMG submission 194587) | Hot spring microbial mat communities from Yellowstone National Park, WY, United States - YNP-CB-006-1 | ecosystem: Environmental > Aquatic > Thermal springs > Hot (42-90C) > Sediment | place... | reverse complement strand
TCTCGCGCCAGATCAGCGGGTCGCTCTCCTGAAGCTCGATACGGAAGCGCAGAATAAGCGCCTGGGTCGGCATCACCATCTCGCGCCCGCTTCGGCGCAGCTGCGAGCGGCCATCGGTAGTTGTCATTGGGTCTCCCATCTCTCTTTTGGTTGAGCAGCGTATCCCAGCAGGCGTTCTGTTACGGCACGTGTGCTTCTGCGCCTCTGCGGGAACGCGTCACGCAAGCTGTTCGGCGAGCCCGATGAGCAGCCCTTCAGGCCCGCGGATGTAGCAGAGCCGGTACGAGTCCTCATACTGCACCACGTCGCCAACGAGCTGCGCGCCCCGCGTGCGGAGCCTGGCAAGCACCTCGTCGAGGTTGTCCACGGCGAACATGACTCGGAGGTAGCCGAGCGCATTCACCGGGGCGTTCCGGTGATCAGCGACGACCGGTGGGGTGAGAAAGCGCGAGAGCTCGAGCCGGCTGTAGCCATCGGGCGTGACCATCATCGCGATCTCAACCTGCTGGTGGCCCAGCCCGGTGACGCGCCCGGCCCATTCGCCTTCGATCGTGGCTCGTCCTTCGAGCTGCAGGCCAAGCTCGGTGAAAAAAGCGATGGCGGTATCGAGGGATTCGACCACGATACCGACGTTGTCCATGCGCCGAAGCGCCATAGCATTTCCTCCGGTTGAACGACACGTGGCTGTACTCTCAGCCAACGTGGTATCACTCCCACCCTGGCAGCCGCAGCTGGTCGTCTGGCCGCGCCGGTCGCTCAGGCGCGAGGATGTGCTCGACCTCAGCGCCAAAGCGCTCGGCCAGGAACGCCGCGGCGACGCTGCGGTGACAGCGCTGCGGGTCGGCGCAGCCACAGAGCAGCGCGACCGGGCCTCGCTCCAGTAGCGCGGCGATCGGCTGGAGCGCGCGCTCCGGGTCGTTCAGCGCGACCGGGCCGCCCGTGAAGGCATTGCGATTGCCCAGGGCCGGCAGGTGGCAGTACGCTGCGCCCATCAGCGCGGCCAGCGCATCCTTGCGCCACTGCGGCGACTTCGAGGTCGGCGCGATTCGCACATCGACCAGGATGGCGCCCAGCGCCAGCACATGGTCGCGCAGCGCGGCCGGCGCCCAGCCGGCGTAGCCGATGGTGTAGATGCGCGGCGTCATCCCAGTCCATTCTCCTCGGACGGCCCCGTCGCAGCGCGCCGTTTGCTCGGGGGCGTCAGCTCCTTGATCGTCCGCCCGGCAGCTGAGTCCGCGATCAGAGTCTCCAGGCGTCGCTGGCGCGTCTCCTCCTTCTTCGCGTTCATGACCCAGCGTATCGCCGCCTGGCGATACGAAGGCGGACGGGCGCTGAAAAAGGCCCAGGCTTCCTCGTTGGCCCGGAATTGTGCCTCAGACGCCGCATCAAACGCTGCTTCGTGACGCTGCTCATACGAGTAGATGGCCGTGCGCTCATCGCGCCGGCGCTCAAACGCCGCCAGCCCTGCCGGGCGCATGCGCCCCTCAGCCGTGAGCGCTGCGACCCGCGCGACGTTGACCGTGCTCCAGTTGCTGCCAGGCTTGCGCGGCGTGAAGCGGATGCGATAGCGCTGCGCGTCGATCGTCTTCCGCAGCCCATCGATCCAGCCAAAGCAGAGCGCTTCATCGACTGACTCCGGCCAGGTGATGCTGGGCTGGCCAGAATCCTTTTTATAGTAGCCGACCCACAGCTCCCTGGCCGAGGCGTGGTGCTCCTCCAGCCAGGCCTCGAATGCTACCGGCGTTGCGAAAAAGATCACCGCTTCGGCCTGATCATGATCTCGCATAACGTACCTGTCTACACCTGCAGCTTCACCCGCTCGTTGGCGATCTTCGCCCGCTCGACGTAGCGGCGCGGCATGGCCAGCGAGGCCCAGCCGCCGGCCTCCTGCAGCGCGAGCAGGTCGGTGCCGCCGGCGATCGCCGCCGAGGCCCAATAATGGCGCAGGTCGTGTGGAGAGAGCTGCGTGAGCCCGACGCCCGCGCCGAGCAGCTGCACGCGGGCCTGGATGGAGCGGACGCCGAGGGTGCCGTGTAGCCCACCGCCCCTGCGGCTGCCGAGCAGCAGCGCCTCATCTGCGGCGGCGCCAGCGCGGTCATACTGGAGGTAGACCAGGGCGGCGCGCAGCGTGGCGGCCGAGAGCAGGTGGGTCTGGGTCAGATCAACCTTCTCGCGGTAGAAGGTCAGCGTGCCGGCGGCGAGATCGACCGACCCGACGCTGAGCGCGGCCAGCTCGCCGGCGCGCAGGCCGTGGTCGAGCAGCAGGCAGATCAGCAGCGCATCGCGCCGGCCCTGCGGCGTATCGCCGGGCTGCTCCTTGAGCGCCCGCGCGTGGGCGAGCGAGAGCCTGACGGCCTGCGGCTTCTTCGCGCCGCGGCGGGTGGTGGCGCGATCCGCGTCGAGGTTGCGGCCCTGCTTGCGCCCGTAGCCCTTTACCGCGGCGATAGCGCTTCGCGCCAGCTTCGCTAACAGCGCCGCCTGCTCAGCGGAGAGCGCGCCGGCCTGCGCGGCGAGCCGCGTGTAGGACTTGATGGTCGCCAGGCTCCGGTTGAGTGTCCCCAGGGCGTAGCCCTCGCGCAACATCCAGCGCTTGAAGCCCTCGACAAGGCCCCAGGTAAACCCGGCCCAGGCCGCCGGCTCGACCGCCAGCGCGCCGACGGCGACGCCCACATCAGCCAGGTAGAGCGCGCAGCGGGCCAGATCCTGGTCGTGCGCGCTGCGCGTGCGGGCCGCGAGCTGCCGGCGGTACTCGGCGAAGAGCGCCGACGACGCGGCGCGGTCGGCCGCCGCCCCTGCCTGGCTAAGCGCAGCCGGTATCCCCTGGCTGGGGACGAGCGCAGTCTGCGCCCGCTCGCCGCCGCCCGCATCCTCGGCCATACCCGCCCTCCACGCCATCAATACCAGAACATGTGTTGCCAGTATACACGACGGTGGGCGGGTTGAATAGACTCGTATAAGTAAAGTTTATGCGAGTCTGTCTTTATGGTCTTCTCCCCCTTACGTGTTGAGCGGTTCAGGGGCAACAACGGTGGTGAGGAGTTCTTTGATGGTCCAGCGGTGATCCGTCAAGCCCGCTTCCATCGCCGGCGTCTGGCGCTGCCAGCGGCGGCGCCCCTGCTCGTCCCGGTCGGGGATCGAGAGGGTATCGACGGTTCGGGTCAGGTTGTAGACCCAATCCTCCCAGGCACAAGCGGCCTCTAAGGCTTCCAGCTCCTTGGAATACGAGAGAGTCTTGCGCACCAGCCGGCCGTTCATCTGCCGGGCGGTGAGATTCGTGCGCTCGACATAGGAGGTATGTCCGCCCACCTGCGCCAGTACCTCGTCGGGTTCACCGTACACAACGGTGATATGGACCGCCGTGAGGCGATAGCCCGAGCGCTCTTTGACCACCTGGACATACTGCCAGTCGGCTTGGGGCTGCTTGAGGGTCGGCGGACGACCTCGGCCACCGTAGTCTGGAACCTGTCCCCAGGTATCGACCAGGGCGGTGCGATAGTCGCCTTTGCCATCAGTCGCCATCGGCGGTGGCGCATCAGGATGCCCACGCGCCTTCAGTTGGGCCATCAGGTCGTGGGCCACCGCCTCTTCGGTCTTGCCAATCGCGCGTCCGACGCGCAAGCGCGTATCGGTATCCAAGGTTATGCCGCGCCAGAAGCTGCCACGTTCCGTCTCCTCCCGGCGCCCCCTTTTTCGCCCTTGTGGCCGACATACGTCCACAGGGCATCGAGTTGGGCACGGGTCAGTTGGTAGTTTGCCAGCAACAGCGCTTCGATCCGTTCCACGTGATCGGCGGCGGTACGCCACCAATCCATCACCGTCTCTTCCTTCACGCCTTTAACCCGATGGATGGCGGCCAGGCTGTTGCGCTCGGCCAGCAGGGCCAGACACTCAATGATCGTCTCCTGGGAGCGATGGCGGTTGTAGAAGACCGTGCCGATGGTCTCCACAAAGGTCTGAGCGCAACCCTTACATTGGTAGCGCTGCGTGCCGGCAGGCGTTCGTCCAAACTTGCGGATGTTGCCCGCATCGACCTTGCCGTAGAGCGCACAGGCAGGGTTCCAACAGAAGCTGCTCGGAGCGACGAGCCGGTGTGTTTCGCCTTCCATAGCCACCTCTCATCACGACGGTTGCTATGGAAATGATACCATCAACACGCAAGGGGTAGAAGACCGTCTTTATAAGTTCCGCGCATTCTGACAGCTCCCAGCGGCTCTCTGCTCACGCTCCGCCAGTACTGAATCGAACATAGTGATGCCGCAGTGCAGCCTGACGTGCCACGCACTCGCTGGTCGGCAGTATAACGAAGGTCAGGTGGAAAGCCCCGTATTGCGGATCGCGCTGGAGGTTCTGGTGAAGCACAATCTGCCCTCGGCATGCCTCGACTGGCTTGATTGCCAGTAGCCCTTTGTCATACAAGGTGTGGATATCGGCGCGCAAGATGAGCCCATTGCTCAGCCGATGATCTTGGTTCTCACTATAGGGTTGGATGTGCGCTGCCTCAAGCAACTCGCTCACTGTGCAGCCCGTCACCACACAGCGATTGTTGAACACCCGCAACAGATCCTCGCGAAACTTGGCCTGTCCTTCGCGAGCCCGGAGAGCCGCTTCAATCTGCGCTCGAGTCGGACCGAAGAGCTGCTCAGAGGATGAACCTGGCGTGTATGTCATCCCCTCATTAGCCAGCTGTTTTTGCGCACGCCTTCTATGGCGTCGCGCATACGCGCCGCGAGGCTGTGCAATGATGACCGCTCCAAGAGCTTCGTCCCGGAGGTAGCCACGGAACTGACCTCCACGTTGCGAAGGGCTCGTCTCCGACAGCCACTTTCGCTCAGGGAGAAGCACCCAGCATCGAACCCGGTGGTTCTCACGAAAGTAGGATCTTAGGCGATCATCGAGCGGCAGCAGCAGATCGTACCACCGGAGAAAAACGACAGATTGGCGACCTGAAGTCGCTTCTCGTCTGATATGCTGAGAGATTCTGCTCTGAACCAAGTCCAGCGAGCCGTAGTCGTCGCCGATCGTGTTGTCCGCAAACTCTTGCCGCAGATCGATCTCCACAATACCAAGATGCTCGGGAATAATCTCCCCAAACTGCTGAGCTATCACAACCCGCTCTTGCCATGTTCCGCCTTCGATGATCAGGAAGGCGGGCATGTCCAAGTGCGGCGCCATGAGTAGCTCTTCAAATCGCTCCAGTGCGGAGTCGATGTCTTCTGAATCCACAGCAGGTGCTCCCCAATCTTCTCAGACCTCAACCATCCGCCCTGCGAAGTAGCATGCGCGGGTCATCGCTCTCGCCCATATTGTCAAACCAGAACTGGACCTCAGAAAACTGATCTTCAGGCGCAGCATCATCGTCCGACGGCTCCCAACCATTCTCAGTGGCCCAGGTGACAGCTGCTTTCTGGAGAGTGAGCTCGTTGGCGCTTGCTTGCTGCCAGAGGATGTCGATGTCATCAATGATGCGATAGATCGTCAGGATATACATTTGTGTGCTCCTTTGTAGCTCTCTGCCTGAACCGCATTCTGAGCTCTTGGGAGCGCTCGCCTACAGACTCATGTTGGTCTGTGCCCCGGCTGCATCATCGTCCTTCCACCATTCCGCAGTGGTCCCCGTGACATGGCGGTAACTCACGCCGAGTTCGCGGAAGATCTTCCGGGCGCATTCGATCTTGCGCCGCTCGTGGGGGAACTGGAGCTTGCTCAGGTCGGCTGAGCCTTTCGTCTCGCGCACGAGGTGCAGCACCACGTTGCCGGAGTCGCTGCGCCTGGCGATGCCCCAGTCGGGGTTGTAGTTGCCGATCACTTTCGGGAAGTGGAGCTTGAAGGCCGGCGGGAACTTGAAGTAGAAGATCACCTGCGGGTCGGCGTTCAGCTGCGCGACGAAGTCCTCCTCGACCTTGGAGTCCTTCTGGACCTGGTCGTACAGGCTGGCGCTACTCCCGGCGATGATCTCCTTCTGCGGGAAGCGCTTCCTGGGCGGGAAGAGCGCCTCGATCGCGTACTCGTCGCTCGGGCCATTCACGCTGAAGGTGATCCGCTCGACGATGTGGTCGGCCAGCGCGCCGCTCACTTCCGTCAGGAAGACTGCGGCGAATCCCTCCGGGTTGCGGAGGAGCATGCGCTTCTTGTCCGCGCGCATCCGCTTGAAGATCGCGTTCACCGTCGGCCGCGTCAGGCCGGTCTCTTTCGCGACGCGGTCGAGCAGATTGAAGACGGGGTAGGTCGTGTCGGGGGTCTGAGTAACCCGCTCCTGTGGCCGCTGCCCCAGCTCGCTCTGAAACTCGAGCGCGGCGACCTTCTCGAGCACGCAGTCGCTGAAGATCACCCGCGAGTGGTCGCCGGCGACCACGATCTCCATGACGGTGAAGCGGCGTAGCCGCTCGTCGTTGAGCTGCTTGCCGAGGTTGTCGCCGACACGCAGCCAGCGGGTGGTGGTCGTCTCCTGGTTATCGGTGTCGCTGATCACGACGCTGACTCTGGCCCGATCGGGCTGCGCGTCCTCCAGCCGGAGGCGGTAGCTCACGACGACGAAGCGGCCCTTCTCAACCACCAGGAGCGGGGCCGGGAACGTCGCGTTGTTCAGACGCTCGACGCAGCGGTCGATGAGCGCCGGGGTGTCCACACTGATGCGGTAGTCAACATGGCGCTGTAGGCGGGTCCAGAAGTCGCGGAACTCCTGGCGCTCGAGAATCGCGTCGTTGCGCTTGGCCCACTTCTTGGTTGCGTCGCTGGGGGGCGGCGGTGGGGCATCGCCGTCTTCCTCGTACTCCTCCTGGAGGCCGCGCGCAAAGGCGCTGTAGCTCTCGTTGGCGATCACTGTCAGCAGGTTCGTCTCGTCGCCAGGCACCCGCGCGCCGGTCTGGTCGACGCACAGCCGCATGCCGCGCCCGATCTCCTGCCGGCGCCGGATCTCCGAGGTGGTCTGGCGCAGCGTGCAGATCTGGAAGACGTTCGGGTTGTCCCAGCCCTCCTTCAGGGCCGAGTGGGCAAAGATAAAGCAGACTGGTTCGTCAAAGGAGAGCAGGCGCTCCTTGTCGCGCATGATCAGCTCGAAGGCGGCCTTCTCCGCCTCGCGCTCCCTGGCGTTCTTGCCCTCGGTGTCGATCGCCACCTCTTCGCCGGTCTTCGCCTTCGCCTTGGCGAAGTAGGCCTCGCGCACCTCCTCGGGCCGCCGACCGCGCAGGCGCTCGGAGCGGTGTTTGAGGCGCTCGAAGGCCTCATCGAAGATCCGGCGCACGATGCCATCCTCGCCGGTGTAGCTGGCCACCCGGTCGATGAAGAAGAGCGAGAGCACCTTGATCCCCTGTGCGGCCAGGCGCTCCTGCATCTCGAAATGCTGCTCGATCGTGCGCTCGATCTGGGCGCGGAAGATTTCCGCGCGGCCCGCGCCGCCGGCCTCGTTGAGCGCCAGCCGCTCGCCGTTCTCGAACTCGACCACCTGCGACCGCGCGTCGATGTTGGCGACGACGTAGCCGACATGCTCCTCGCGCAGAGTCTTCTTGTAGAGATTGTCGCCCTGCTTCAGGGTCAGATCGCTCTCTCTGGTGCGCCCGCGCTCATAGACGAAGGTGCGCACCTTGGCCGTGATCGGCTGCCGAGTGACATTCAGGAGCGCGAGCTGCTGTGTGTTGGCGTTGTCGCGCTCGGTGACGCCGAGCACCTGGATCTTTTTGACGAGGTCGCGCCGGTACGCCTCGAACGGGGTGAGCCGGTAGACGAGGTTCGGGCTCGTCCGGTGGGTGGCGCTGTAGCGCAGGGCGAAGAGCGGGTGGAGCGTGCGCAGCGCTTCGCGGGCGCGCGGGCTCTCCATGTTCTGCGGCTCGTCCAGGATGAGGATGGGCCGGGTCTCCTGGATGAACTGGAAGGGCTTGCGCTCGCCAGGGAGCTTCTCGGACGCCTTGTAGAGGTTGTTGCTGATCTTGTTGAAGGCGTCGAGCGTCATCACCATGACCTCGGCGAAGGTCGAAGTGGCGAAGGCGCGCAGGCGGCTCAGCTGGCTGCCGTCGTACCGGGTGAAGCCGACCGGCTCGTTGCCGTAGAGGGCGCGGAAGTGATCGCGCGTGATCTCGAAGTTCTTGATCACGCCCTCGTAGATGGCGATGCTCGGGACGACGATGATGAATTTGCTAAAGCCATAGCGCTGGCGCAGCTCATAGATCGTGCGCAGGTAGACGTAGGTCTTGCCGGTGCCCGTCTCCATCTCGATCGTGAAGTTCGGGTAGCGCCAGGACTCGTCGCCAGCGCCCTCCATGACGAGCCCGTCGTCACAGTCGAGGACGATCGCTTCGTCGATGCTATTGCGCTCCTGGACGACCCGCAGGTTGTCGAGCAGCCACGCCTCGCTGAGGGCCTGGAAAGGCGGTAGGTTGGGGACGATGTCGCCACCGAGCGAGAAGTCGGCCTTGACGCTGGGCAGGCCGTCGAAGAGATCGACGACACTGCTCACCGCATCGCGCTGGTAGTCCTGGTTCGGGTCGAACCGCAGGCTGAGTCGGGTTGCCATCACTGCACCTCTTCTTAGATCACTCGGAGGGTGCAGCGGTCACCCAGTCGCAGCTTGGCCTCATCCGTCAGCGCGCTATCGAGGCAGATGAAGACGTCCTCGGCGGCGAGCTGGATCTGTGCGATCGTCTCGTCCGCAATCTGGTCGTCCAGGCAGATGAAGAGTCGGTGGCCGACGGCATCCGACTCGACCCGCTGGATAAGGTTGCGCTTGAAACCTTGCTCGTCCGTCACCGTGCTATCGAGCGGGAAGCCCTGCAGGAGCATCGCCTCGGCCAGCACGTGCTCGCGCTGCCACCCGTCGACCAGCGGCGTCTCGATGCGGTCGAAGAAGGTCTCCAGCTCCTCGACGCTCTCGCCCTGGTAGTCCTGCCAGGCCTTGTAGTTCGAGCGCCCGAGCTTGTAGACACGGAAGCCAACATCGTCATGGCTCAGTCCTAAGCTTAGCTGTTGTTTTTGAGGTCGAAGTTTAGTAATGACATTCCGGATACGTTGCTTACCTAGTTCTGCTATGCTGTCGAACCCATCTTCTGATAGACTTAACTTCTCAGGTAGTTGCACACAAATGAACTGACGGTTTCCTTGCTCTTCGCGATTAAGGTCGAGGACAGCATGGGCCGTAGAGCATGAGCCCGCAAAGAAGTCAAGCACAATATCTCCGCCCCGAATACTTGTGCCGAGGCGAAGTAGAGTCTTAATGAACTCTACAGGCTTTTTGCCACTCCGAAAGTCAATACCACCCTCATGTCGACAATTACCAAAACTATCGGCGAAATTGTAAAAATTACTGATCGGACTTTCTTTTGTAGTAGCTTCAGAAGAATCTGCAATGTTTGCAGGCACTCCTTGGTAATACTTACCCTTGGTTGCACCAGGTCGTTTAGGGCCGGTAAAGTATCGGTAGTTCTTTTTGTCCGAACCAATTCCATATACTTTATACAAGGCGCCATAACCATCATTCATATACCTTCCAGTTAGATGATCACGAAAGAATCGTCCAGATGAATTTCCATCAAGTATCTTTCCGGTGGCCCATATCTCCTTGAGGTTGTCAACCGAAGGGGTATCTTGTACGATCTCGTATTGATCGGCACCAAATACGTCAACCCGTTTACCGCCAAGAGAAAGAGTCTGAATAGGCGAACCTTTCTCGACGATCTTCCACACGAATTTGTCGTAGGTGTATTCTTTCGATGTCTTGTGCAGGCGAGCTAAATTCGTCCTGCCATATACGTATACCATTTCTATCATTTTGTGAAAATCGGCGTCTTCAACCAAAGTCTTTCCTTCATATCTAACCTGTATGAACAGAGTTACTAAATAGTTTTCCTCTCCGAAGACTTCATCCATTAATGGGCGGAGGTTATGCGCCTCATTGTCATCAATACTAACAAAGATAATACCATCCTCATCAAGCAGCTGTCTTGCAAGCACTAGTCTCGGATACATCATCGATATCCAGTTAGAGTGGAAACGACCATTTGACTTAATATTTGTCACTTGGACCTCCCCGGACTCGCCGATTTGGCCAGTTATCCGCAGATAGCTCTCTAAAGGCTCGCTGTAATCGTCATCATATACAAAGTCATTGCCCGTGTTATACGGCGGGTCAATGTAGATCATCTTCACTCGCCCCGCATAGCTCTTCTGGAGCAGCTTGAGCACCTCCAGGTTGTCGCCTTCAATAAAGAGGTTGCGGGTCGTCGCCTCATCCACGCCCTCGCCAGCCGCGGGGATGAGCGTTCCCTTGCTCGGCTGAGCAGCCAGGCGGCGGGCCTGGCGCTTGCCCGGCCACGTCAGTCCGAAGTGCTCGGCGTCGCGCCCCTCATCCTCCAGGTAGGCGCCCAGGGCTTCGCGCAGCGCCTCCCAGTTCACCGC
>Ga0272446_1007900_pt1 | contig 10383 bp, 7 predicted proteins | sample YNPCB0061_FD_194587 | JGI IMG/M metagenome (GOLD analysis project Ga0272446, IMG submission 194587) | Hot spring microbial mat communities from Yellowstone National Park, WY, United States - YNP-CB-006-1 | ecosystem: Environmental > Aquatic > Thermal springs > Hot (42-90C) > Sediment | place... | reverse complement strand
GCCCGCTTCTCCCCGCAGTACATCGAGAACAAGCTGAAGTTCAGCCCCTTCGTGGCGGAGGCCGTCATCCTCGGCGACCAGCGCCCGCACCTCGCGGCCATCATCTGCATCCGCTTCCCGATCGTGAGCAAATGGGCCGAGCGCAACCGGATTGCCTTCACGACCTATTCCGACCTCGCGGCGCGGTCGGAGGTGATCGCCAAGATCCGGGAGGAGGTGGCGAAGGTCAACGCCTCCCTCCCTCCCGCCCAACGCATCCGCGACTTCGTCCTGCTCTACAAGGAGCTCGACGCCGATGACGGGGAGCTGACGAGGACGCGGAAGGTGCGGCGAGGGGTGATCAATGAGAAGTACGGCGACATCATCGCCGCCATCTATGCAGGGGAGCAGGCGATCCCAGTCGATACGACCATCACCTTTCAGGACGGGACACGCCAGCGCATCCGGACCGTGCTGCAGGTGGCGCGCATGGACGGCGCCGAGACGGCGCCGGCCTGAGGAGGAGGCATGGACGCAACGCTTTTGCTCCAGCTGGTGCTGAACGGGCTCATCGTGGGCGCTCTCTATGGCGTCGTCGCGATGTCCTTCGTCCTGATCTACAAGGCCTCGCAGGTGGTGAACTTCGCCCAGGGCGAGTTCCTGCTGGTCGGGGCCTGGGTCTGCTGGTGGCTGCTGACCACCTGGCAGGTCCCTTTCTGGGCGGGTTTCCTCGTCACGCTCGCCTTCATGACGCTGTTCGGCGTGCTGCTTCAGGTCGTCGTGCTGCGTCCCCTCATCGGCGAGCCGGTGATCAGCGTCATCATGGCGACAGTCGGGCTTTCGATCTTCTTCCAGGCCCTGATGAAATGGATGTTCGGGGTCTTCGCCCAGCCCTTTCCGCCGATATTCGAAACCGAGCGCGTGCGGGTGCTGGGCCTCGAGGTGCAGTCCGTCTATCTCGCGAGCCTCGGCGTCTCTGCCTTCATCATGCTCGGCTTCTGGTGGTTCTTCACCTATTCGAAGCACGGCCTCGCCATGCGGGCCACCGCCTTCGACCAGCAAGTGGCGCAGTCGCTCGGCGTGTCGGTCCCGCGCGTCTTCGCGATGTCCTGGGCGATCTCGGCGGTCGTCTCCGCCGTCGCGGGCGTTGTCGTCGGCGTGGTCAACGGCGTCTCCTCGGCGCTCTCCTTCTACGGGATCAAGGTGTTTCCCGCCGTCATCGTCGGCGGGCTGGATTCCGTGGTCGGGGCCGTGCTCGGCGGGCTCATCGTCGGTGTGCTCGAGAATGTGGCGCAGTATGTGGATGCGGAGTGGCTGAACTGGGGGAACATGTATCAGATCGCGCCCTTCTACGCGCTGATCGCGATCCTCCTGGTCAAGCCCTATGGCCTCTTCGGCACCCGCAACATCGAGCGGGTGTGAGCGCGCCATGACCTCGATGATCCCGGCGGGCGATTTCCGCACGAGCTACCGGGCCGATACGACCATCTTTCCCAGCCGCGGCTCCCGGCTCGCCATGCTCGCCGGCCTTGCGCTGCTGTGCGCCGCGCCGGTGGTGTTCGGCCGCTACGAGATGGGCCTGCTGATCGCGATCGGCTACAGCGCCATCGCGGCGCTCGGGCTCAACATCCTCGTCGGCTTCACGGGCCAGATCTCGATCGGCCATGCGGCCTTCTTCGGCTTCGGCGCCTTCTCCTCGGCGCTCCTGGTCGAGCACCACGTGCCGGTGCCCATCGCGATCTGGGGCGCGGGTTTGATGACGGCCGCGGTGGGCCTCGTTTTCGGTGCGCCCGCGGCGCGCCTCAAGGGGCTCTATCTGGCGATCGCCACCTTGGCGGCGCAGTTCATCCTCGAGGACTTCTTCGCCCACGCGCGCTGGTTCTCAGGCGGCGTTGCGGGGCGGGTGACGGAACCCTACGAACTCTTCGGCTTCCGCTTCGACCGGGAAGAGACGTTCTTCTACGTCGTTCTCGCCCATGTCGTGGTGCTGTTCGTCGCGGCGGCGAACCTCATGCGCACGCGGGACGGGCGAGCCCTCGTCGCGGTGCGCGACCATTACCTGTCGGCCGAGATGATGGGGATCAATCTCGCCTACTACCGGACGCTCTCCTTCGGCATCGCGTCCTTCTACGCCGGGGTCGCCGGCGCGCTCTACGCCCACTATCTGCTGTTCGTCTCGGTCGAGGCCTTCAACATCCTCTATTCCATCCAGTTCCTGGCCATGATCATCATCGGCGGGCTGGGGTCGGTGATGGGGAGCATGATGGGTGCGGCCTTCATGGTTCTGCTGCCGGAGGTGGTCCAGGCCGGAGCCGACCTGCTCGCCGGCGGCGCGATCGACCGCGCGCTGCGGCTCGGCGCCTCGATCTCCTTCCTGCGGGAGATGGCGATCGGGGCGGCCATCATCCTGTTCCTCATTTTCGAGCCGGACGGGCTCGCGCATCGCTGGAAAATGATCAAGGCGTATTGGAAACTCTACCCGTTCTCGCACTGAGGCCGGCCAATGGCCCACTCGAACCCGAGGAGGAGACGTGACATGAGGCTTCCCCTGCCGCTGCTCGCCGGCGCCTGGCTTGCCGCCGGACCGGCCTTTGCCCAGGCACCGATCCCGGTCGGCCATCTCATGGACAATTCGGGCCCGACATCGGATGTCGGCGTGCCCTACGGGCAGGGCGTGGCCGACGCCCTCGCCTGGGTGAACCAGACGCGCAACGGCATTGGCGGGCGGCGGCTCGCGGTGTCCGGCTTCGACTACGGCTACCAGGCGCCGCGCGCCGTCAGCCAGTACCAGTCCTGGGCCCAGCGGGAACGCGTGGTCGCGATCCAGGGCTGGGGCACGGCGGATACCGAGGCACTGGTCCGCTTCGTCACGCGCGACCGCATTCCCTACATCTCCGGCTCCTATTCCGCCGCGCTGACGGACCCGGCGGGCACGTCGGGCCGCCGCGGCGTGGAGGCCGCGCCCTTCAACTTCTTCTATGGGCCGTCCTACTCGGATGCGCTGCGGGGCATGCTGCAATGGGCGGCCGAGGACTGGCGCGCCCGCGGCCAGCAGGGGCGGCCGCGCTACGTCCATATGGGAGCCAACCATCCCTATCCGAACAGCCCGAAGGAGGCCGGCGAGACGCTGGCGCGGGAACTGGGCTTCGAGGTGCTGCCGGCGATCCAGTTCGCGCTGACCCCGGGGGACTACACGGCGCAGTGCCTCACGCTGAAGAACCAGGGGGCGAACTACGCCTATCTCGGCAATACGGCGGGTTCGAACATCTCCGTCTTGCGAGCCTGCCAGACCGTGGGCGTGCAGGTGCAGTTCCTCGGCAATGTCTGGGGCATGGACGAGAACGCCATGAAGGCGGCCGGCACGGCGGCGGACGGTGTCGTCTTCCCGGTCCGCACCGCCGCGGTCTGGGGCGGCAGCGCCCCCGGCATGGACACGCTGCGCGCGATCAGCCGCATCTCCGACCAGAGCGGCACGGCCTACCGTCCGGTGCACTATCTGGCCGGCGTCTGCGCGGCGATGCTGATGGTCGAGGCGATGGAGACCGCGGCCGCCAATGGCGGGCAGGTCACGGGTGAGCGCATTCGTGACGGCTTCTATGCGCGGCGGGACTGGGTCCCGGCCGGCTTCGAGGGCGTCTGCGCGCCCTCGACCTTCACCGCCACCGATCATCGCGGCACCATGCGGGTCGCGCTGTTCCGCGCCCGCGTGACGGGCAACACCGCGCAGGGCAGCGTGCAGGAGCTGATGGCCGCGGGGACCATGGCGCTGCAGCCAGTCGCCACCATCGACCTGCCGCGCCGGGCCGACTGGCTCGGCTGGTGAGCATGGAGGCGGCCGCGCCGCGGACGGCAGGGGGGGAGGCACCCTCCCCCCCGCCTCTGCTCGAGGTGAAGAACATCGAGGTCGTCTACAACGAGGTCATCCTCGTCCTGCGGGGCCTCTCGATCATGGTGCCCAAGGGGCAGATCGTCGCCCTGCTCGGCGCCAACGGAGCGGGCAAGTCCACCACGCTGAAGGCGATCTCGGGCCTGCTGAAGACCGAAGAGGGGGAGATCACCCGCGGCGACATCCTCTTCGACGGGGAGAGGATCAACGGCACCGACCCGGACCGCATCGTCCGCAAGGGGATCTTCCAGGTCATGGAGGGCCGCCGGATCATCGCGGACATGACCTGTGTCGAGAACCTGCGCCTTGGCGCCTTCACGCGCAGCGATGCCGAAGTCCGGCGCGACATCGAGATGGTGTTCGAGTACTTCCCGCGCCTGCGCGAACGGACCGGGCTCGCGGGCTACCTCTCGGGCGGGGAGCAGCAGATGCTCGCGATCGGCCGCGCGCTGATGGCCCGCCCGCGGCTCGTGCTGATGGATGAGCCCTCGATGGGCCTCTCGCCGCTCCTGGTCAAGGAGGTGTTCGGGATCATCCGGCGTCTCAACCGCGACCTTGGGATCACCATTCTGCTCGTCGAACAGAATGCGCGCATGGCCCTCTCCGTCGCCTCCTACGGCTATGTGATGGAGCAGGGGAAGGTGGTGCTCGACGGCGAGGCGGCGGCGCTGGCGGAGAACGAGGACGTCAAGGAGTTTTACCTTGGCGGGCACGGCGCGGACCGCAAGTCGTTCCGCAACCTCAAATCCTACAAGCGCCGGAAGCGCTGGCTGTGAGGCGCACCGCGCTGCTGCCGCCGGCGGAATCCTACGAGGATCTCGTCGCCCGCTTCACCTGGCGGATCCCGCCCGCCTTCAACATCGCCGAGGCGTGCTGCGACCGTTGGGCCGACGGCAGCGGCCGGACGGCGCTGATCAACCTGCGGCCCGACGGGCGCACAGAGACGATCACCTTCGACGTCCTGCGGCGCGTCTCTACGCGGTTTGCGAATCTTCTCGCGGCGCATGGGCTGACGGAGGGGGATCGCGTCGGCGTCCTGCTGCCGCAGGGGGTGGAAGCGGCGGCGGCGCATCTCGCCCTCTATCGGCTTGGCGCCGTCGCCGTGCCGCTGTTCCAGCTCTTCGGCCCCGACGCCCTCGAGTTCCGGCTGCGGGATTCGGGCGCCCTCGCCGTGATCACCGATGATGTCGGGCTCGCCAAGCTCGAGGGGATCCGTCCGCGCCTGCCCGCGCTCGGGCTTGTGCTTGACGCAGACGGGGCGCGCCCGGGCGCCCTTTCGCTCTGGGAGGAGGCGCAGCGGGCCCGGGATGACGGGCCGATCGCGCCGACTTCGGCCGAGGATCCGGCGCTGCTCATCTATACATCGGGGACGACGGGGGCGCCGAAGGGGGCGCTGCTGCCGCACCGCGTGTTGCTCGGTCATCTTCCGGGCGTCGAGTTGCCGCAGGAGATGTTCCCCCGTCCCGGCGACCGGTTCTGGACGCCGGCCGACTGGGCCTGGATCGGGGGGCTGCTCGATGTGCTGCTGCCATCGCTCCATCACGGCGTGCCGGTGCTTGCGCACCGCATGCCGAAATTCGATCCCGAGGAAGCGTTTCGCCTCATGGCCCGGCACGAGGTGCGCAACGCCTTCCTCCCCCCCACGGCGCTCAGGCTGATGCGCCAGGTGCCGCAACCGTCCCGCTTCGGGCATCGGCTGCGGAGCATCGGCAGCGGCGGCGAAACCCTGGGCGCCGAGACGCTCGAGTGGGGGCGTGGCGCCTTCGGACTGACCATCAACGAGTTCTATGGCCAGACGGAATGCAACCTGGTCGTTGCCAACTGCGCGGGGCTGATGCCGGTGCGGCCCGGCTGCATGGGCAGGCCCGTTCCCGGGCATGACGTCGCGATCATCGGGCCGGATGGCGAGGTCCTGCCCGAGGGCGAAGCCGGCATGATCGCGATCCGCAGGCCCGATCCCGCCATGTTCCTCGGCTACTGGAACAACGAGGAGGCGACGCGGGCCAAGTTCATCGGGGACTGGCTCGTGACCGGCGACACCGGGATGCGGGAGGAGGGCGGCTATCTGCGCTTCATCGGCCGCGACGACGACGTGATCACCTCGGCCGGATACCGCATCGGCCCGGGCGAGGTGGAGGACTGCCTGCTACGTCACCCCGCGGTCGCGCTCGCGGCCGTGGTGGGGCTGCCGGATCCGATCCGGACCGAGGCGGTGACGGCGGTTGTGGTCCTGCGCGAGGGTGTGGCGCCGTCCCCGGATCTCGCCGCCGGGATCCAGGATTTCGTCCGCCACAGGCTGGCGGCGCACTGCTATCCCCGCCGCATCGTCTTCGCCCCGGAACTGCCGATGACCGCCACCGGCAAGGTGCGCCGCGGAGAACTGCGCGCCGCACTTGGCAGCGGCGGCGCGCAGGAGGATGCTTGAGAGCGAGGTGCCCGATGCCCGCGAACCAGATCCCGAGCCTCGATTTTGGCCTTGGCGACGAGGTGGACATGCTGCGCGACAGCGTCCGCTCTTTCGCCGCGGAGCGGATCGCGCCGATCGCCGCCGAGATCGACCGCACCGACGAGTTTCCGCGCCATCTCTGGCCGGAGATGGGGGCGCTCGGCCTGCACGGCATCACGGTCGAGGAGGAGTATGGCGGTGCCAACATGGGCTATGTGGCGCATTGCGTGGCGATGGAGGAGGTCAGCCGGGCCTCCGCCTCCGTCGGCCTCTCCTATGGCGCCCATTCCAACCTGTGCATCAACCAGATCCGGCGGTGGGGGACCGAGGCCCAGAAGCGCCGCTACCTGCCGCGGCTGATCTCGGGCGAGCACCTCGGCGCGCTGGCCATGAGCGAGCCGGGCGCCGGCAGCGACGTGGTCAGCATGCGGCTGCGCGCGGACAAGCACGGCGACCGCTACGTGCTGAACGGCACCAAGATGTGGATCACCAACGCGCACTACGCCGAGACCATCGTGGTCTACGCCAAGACGGATCCGGATGCCGGACCCAAGGGCATCACGGCCTTCATCGTCGAGCGCGGCTTCAAGGGCTTCCGGCCGGCCCAGAAGCTCGACAAGCTCGGCATGCGCGGCTCGCCCACCAGCGAACTGCTGTTCGAGGATTGCGAGGTTCCGGAGGAGAATGTGCTGGGCGAGGTCGGCGGCGGTGTCCGCGTGCTGATGTCGGGGCTCGACTACGAGCGCGCGGTGCTGGCCGCGGGGCCTCTCGGGATCATGCAGGCCTGCCTCGACATCGTCGTGCCCTATGTCCACGAGCGGCGGCAGTTCGGACAGCCGATCGGCGAGTTCCAGATGATCCAGGCCAAGCTCGCGGACATGTACACGACGCTCAACGCCTGCCGCGCCTACGTCTATGCGGTGGCGCGCGCCTGCGACCAGGGCCGCACGACCCGCAAGGACGCGGCCGGCGCGATCCTCTATGCCGCCGAGGCGGCGACCAGGGCCGCGCTGGACGCGATCCAGATCCTCGGCGGCAACGGCTACATCAACGACAACGCCACGGGGCGGCTGCTGCGGGATGCGAAACTCTATGAGATCGGGGCCGGCACCAGCGAGATCCGCCGCATGCTGATCGGACGGGAACTGTTCCGGGAGACCGCGTGAGCCACCGCCTCGCCTCCGCCGTCGATCCCCGCTCCGACGGATTCCGCGCGAATGCCGCGGCGATGCGCGCGCTGCTCGAGACGCTGGCCGGGCGCACCGCCGCGGCCGCCCTCGGCGGCCCGCCCGCGGCGCGGGAGAAACACCTCGCCCGCGGCAAGCTGCTGCCGCGGGAGCGGGTGGAGCGGCTGCTGGACCGCGGCGCACCGTTCCTCGAGCTCTCCCCGCTCGCCGCGCATGGCATGTATGGCGGGGAGGTGCCGGGGGCGGGGATCATCACCGGCATCGGCCGCGTCTCGGGGCGCGAATGCGTCATCGTCGCCAATGACGCGACGGTGAAGGGCGGGACCTACTACCCGATCACCGTCAAGAAGCACCTGCGCGCACAGGAGATCGCGGCGCAGAACCGCCTGCCCTGCATCTACCTCGTGGACTCGGGCGGGGCGAACCTGCCCAACCAGGACGAGATCTTCCCCGATCGCGACCATTTCGGGCGGATCTTCTACAACCAGGCGCGGATGTCGGCGGCGGGGATCCCGCAGATCGCGGCGGTGATGGGGTCCTGCACCGCCGGTGGCGCCTACGTTCCGGCCATGTGCGACGAGGCGGTGATCGTGCGCGAGCAGGGCACGATCTTCCTGGGCGGACCGCCGCTCGTGAAGGCGGCGACGGGGGAGGTGGTCAGCGCGGAGGATCTCGGCGGCGCCGATGTCCATACGCGCCTTTCAGGCGTGGCCGACCACTACGCGGCGGACGACATGCATGCGCTCGGCCTCGTCCGTCGCATCGTGGCCAATCTAGGCGGCCCCCCCCGCCCTCCGCCATGCCTCGAGGCGCCCGCGCCGCCGCGCTACGACCCGGCCGAACTGCACGGCATCATCCCGCCCGACCTGCGTACGCCGGTCGAGGCGCGGGAGATCATCGCGCGGATCGTGGACGGCTCCGAACTCGACGAGTTCAAGCACCGCTACGGCACGACGCTCGTCTGCGGCTTCGCGCGCCTCTGGGGCATGCCGGTCGGCATTCTCGCCAACAACGGCATCCTCTTCTCCGAATCCGCGCTCAAGGGCGCGCATTTCATCGAGCTCTGCTGCCAGCGCGGCATACCGCTCCTGTTCCTCCAGAACATCGCGGGCTTCATGGTGGGGCGGAAATACGAGGCGGGCGGCATCGCCAAGGACGGAGCGAAACTGGTCACGGCGGTGGCCTGTGCCAATGTGCCGAAGTTCACGGTCATCACCGGCGGCTCCTTCGGCGCCGGCAACTACGGCATGTGCGGCCGCGCCTATTCGCCGCGCTTCCTCTTCACCTGGCCGAATGCACGCATCTCGGTCATGGGCGGGGAGCAGGCGGCGAGCGTGCTCGCCACGCTGCGGCGCGACAGCATCGAGGCGCGCGGCGGCACCTGGAGCGCCGAGGAGGAGGAGGCGTTCAAGGCGCCGATCCGCGAGAAGTACGAGCGCGAGGGCGATCCCTACTACGCCACGGCGCGCCTCTGGGATGATGGCATCATCGATCCCGCCCGCACGCGCGACGTGCTCGGCCTCGCCATGGCCGTGGCCCTCGGGCCGCCGGCCGAGGAGACACGCTTCGGCGTGTTCCGCATGTGAAGAGGCCGTTCCGCAGCCTCCTCGTCGCCAATCGGGGCGAGATCGCCTGCCGCATCATCCGCACCGCACGGCGGCTCGGGATCCGCTGCATCGCCGTCTTCAGCGAGGCCGATGCGGAGGCGGCGCATGTCGCCCTGGCCGACGAGGCCTGGCCGATCGGCCCCGCGCCGGCGCGCGACTCCTACCTCCGCGGTGAACGGATCATCGAGGCGGCGCGCGCCGCGGGGGCGGAGGCGATCCACCCCGGCTACGGCTTCCTCTCGGAGAACGCTGCCTTCGCCGAGGCCTGCGCGGCGGCGGGCATCGTCTTCGTCGGGCCGCCCGCCGCGGCCATCCGCGCCATGGGCAGCAAGGCGGACGCGAAGGCGCTGATGGCGGCCGCCGGCGTGCCCGTGGTGCCGGGCTACCACGGGGAGGACCAGTCAGAGGAACGGCTCGTGGCGGAAGCCGCCCGCATCGGCTTTCCGGTGCTGATCAAGGCGAGCGCGGGCGGGGGCGGGAAGGGCATGCGCCCGGTGCTCGCGGCGGCGGACTTCCTCGACGAGCTGGCCGGCGCGCGGCGCGAGGCGCGGGCCGCCTTCGGCGATGACCGTGTGCTGCTCGAGAGATACCTGCTCAAGCCCCGCCATGTGGAGGTGCAGGTCTTCGCCGACCGGCACGGCCGCACGGTCCATCTGCACACGCGCGACTGCTCGGTGCAGCGGCGCCACCAGAAGGTGCTCGAGGAGGCGCCGGCGCCGCTGCTCTCGGCGGCCTTGCGGGCCCGCCTGCACGAGGCCGCCATCGCCGCCGCGGCCGCCGTCGGCTACGTCAATGCCGGCACGGTCGAGTTCATCGTGGAGGGGGAGGACGCCTTCTTCATGGAGATGAACACGCGGCTGCAGGTGGAGCATCCGGTGACCGAGATGGTGACCGGCCTCGACCTCGTTGAGTGGCAGCTCAGGGTCGCGGCCGGCGAGCCGCTGCCGGAGACCTGGCCGCCGCCGGTGAGCGGGCACGCCGTGGAGGTGCGGCTCTACGCCGAGGATCCGTCCGAAGGGTTCAGGCCGTCGGTCGGCATCCTGCGCCGCTTCCGCCTGCCGGCGGAGTCCCGGGAGCTGCGGGTGGACAGCGGCGTGCGGGCCGGCGACGCCATCACGCCGCACTACGACCCGATGATCGCGAAGCTCATCGCCTGGGGCCCGGACCGGGCCGCGGCGCTGGCGCGTCTCGGCGCGGCGCTGCGGGAGGTCGAGGTCGGCGGCCTGGCGACGAATCTCGGCTTCCTCGGAAGGCTCGTCGCCCATCCGGCGATGCTGG
>Ga0272446_1007899_pt1 | contig 10384 bp, 7 predicted proteins | sample YNPCB0061_FD_194587 | JGI IMG/M metagenome (GOLD analysis project Ga0272446, IMG submission 194587) | Hot spring microbial mat communities from Yellowstone National Park, WY, United States - YNP-CB-006-1 | ecosystem: Environmental > Aquatic > Thermal springs > Hot (42-90C) > Sediment | place... | reverse complement strand
TGCGGACGATTTCTCCTTCAAGATAGTTGCCCCGCTTGGAACCGTTGTTGATGGCGAGAAGCTGAGGCCGGACGCCCCGGGCCACGACCCCTGCAAGGAATTCCTCGGTCTCCTGGGGAGTCGTGAGCGGTGAGCGGCCGGGGGAAGCCGGCTGTTCCCCGAGTTCCAGCTCCAGACCGTAGCCTTTGGCAATCACGGGTTCGGCCAGTCTTGCGACGATGTCGATATTGTCAGGGAGTGGATTGAAGGAGGCATCGATGGCAAAGGATGTATAGCCGGCTTCGATCTGTGCCTCGATGAGCATGCGGGCCCGCTGGAACTCGTCCTTGGAGGTGTTCTTGACGGTGATGTGGTCGGCGTGAATGAGAAACGGCTTGGTAAATTCGCACTGCCGGGCGTAATCCACGATGGTCCGGAAAAAGGATTCCGGCGTCTGGCCGGTGTAGCTGCCGTCGATCCCCCCTTCGGTCATGGTGAGCTCGAACGCCACCACCGCGTCCAGTTCTTGGGCCGCCTTCATGATGCCGGGGATCACGTGAACGATTCTCGTGTTGCATGCCATCACGATCATTTTCTCATTCTTGAGCGCCGTGAAGACATCCCGGCCGCTCAGAATGCAAATGTTGCTGCCGGCCCCCAGCTTTTCCCTGACCCGTTTCGGGACCAGTTCCAGAAGTTCATCATTCATGATAAATTCCGTTCGTGGAATTGAAAGACCTTGAAAAGTATTGGAAAAACTAACATGACACGGTTTCGTGAGTCAAGGGCAACTTTGTGGTTGACAGTGCCCTTGGCGGGGGTTTTAATAAAACTTTCATGGGAGGATATGCGATGGAGATGGCCGATTCCACAGAAAGACCCGATCTCGCCGGGTATGCCGCGAGGAGCGATCGTTCCCTCGGGAGGCGTTATGCGGAGGAGTTCAGGGACGACCGTCCGGCGTTCGAGAGGGACAGGGACCGGATAATCCACTGCGCCGCTTTCCGGAGGCTCGAATACAAGACCCAGGTCTTCGTCAACCACGAAGGGGATTACTACCGCACCAGACTTACCCACTCGCTGGAGGTGGCCCAGATCGGAAAGGCCATCGCCAGGCGGCTCAAGCTGAACGAGGAGCTGACCGAAGCGCTCGCCCTGGCCCATGACCTGGGACACACCCCCTTCGGTCATACGGGCGAGGACGTCCTGAACCGTCTCATGGAGGGATATGGCGGCTTCGAGCACAATCTCCAGTCGCTCCGGGTGGTGGACGAGCTCGAGGAGCGCTATCCCGGTTTCAACGGCCTCAATCTCTCATGGGAAACCCGAGAGGGGATCATCAAACACAAATCCTCCTTCGACGCCGCGCTGGAGACTGCCTCCGAACTGCTGCCCGGCACGGTGCCGACAATTGAGGCCCAGATTATCAACTTCGCGGACGAGATTGCCTACAACAACCACGACATCGACGACGGGCTGAAGTCCGGGCTGATCAAGCCGGAACAGCTGGAAAAGGTCGAGCTTTGGCGGGAAGTCCACTCACGCATCGAGGAGAGCTATCCCGGGATTGACCCGGATCGGAAGAAGCACCAGACCATCAGCGCGCTGATCGGCCGCCTGATCCGGGATCTGTGCGTCACCACGTTGGAAAACATCACCAGGTTCGGGATCCGGAACCTCGAGGATCTGCGCCGCGTGAACCGGCAGGTGGTGGCCTTCAGTCCGGAGGTGGCCGAGATGAACCGGGCACTGAAACATTTTCTGATGGCCAATCTCTACCGACACCACAAGGTGGAAAGGATGAGGGTCAAGGCCGAGCGGTACCTCACACAGCTGTTCGAAGCGTATGTGAAACATCCGACCCTCCTGCCCAGGAAGTATCAGAAGAAGATGGAGATTTCGGGGCGTGAGAGGGTCATCTGCGATTACATCGCCGGGATGACCGACCGGTTCGCCCTTGACGAATTCAAGAAACTGTTCGAACCGTACGAGCGGGTCTGACGACGCCGGAGAAAGCGCATGGCAAGGATGATGAAAAAGAGATCGGTAACCTGGATTGACGTTGACCTGGTGCACCAGGTGGACCTGGTCGCCCGGATCGACAAGTTTTTCGGCCTGCACCCCCTAGTAATGGAAGGCATCCTCAACACCGATCAACGCCCGAAAATGGAGGATTATGGCGATTACCGGTACATGGTGATCAGGTCCCTCACCTGCAACGGAGACAGGTGCGGCATGGAAACCGAGCAGGTCAGTCTGATATTGGGTCACAACTATCTGATTTCCTTTCAGGAAAAAGACGGGACGCTCTTCGACAAGGTGCGGGAGCGGATCCGCTCCGGCAAGGGCCGCAGCGCCAAATCGGGCGCCGACTATCTCGCCTACTCCCTGCTGGATACGGGGGTGGACAACTAACTTTGTTGTCCTCGAGCAGCCGGGGGCGCGTGTCGATACTCTGGAGACTTTCCGGGAGATGCTCTCCGGGAGGCTCGACATCTACCTGTCCAGCATGAGCAACCGACTGAACGAGGTCATGAAGGTGCTGACCATCACCGCCGCCATTTTCATTCCGCTGACCTTCATCGCCGGTGTCTACGGAATGAATTTCCGCCACATACCCGAGCTGGAGTGGCGCTGGGGATATCCCGCCGTCATAATGTTCATGGCCGGGGTGAGCGGTTTCATGATCCGCTACTTCAAAAAAAAGAAGTGGTTCTGAAGTGCAGGGGATTGCTTCGTTCAAGGAGGAGTCATGTTCGAGTCCGCCGAATTGGGTCACAGAATCGACAAGGAAACCTGGCGGAGGGAAGTGCCGCCCCTGAGGGAAGCCCTCCTGGACGCCCAGTATGATCTCCTCCAAAAGGCCGAATTCCCGGTCATCATTCTGATTTCAGGAGTGGACGGCGCCGGCAAGGGCGAAACGGTGAATCTCCTGAACGAGTGGATGGATCCGCGCCACATCCAGACCAATGCCGTGGGCGAACCCACCGACGAGGAGCGGGAGCGGCCTCCCATGTGGCGCTACTGGCGGCTTCTCCCTCCGAAGGGAAAGATCGGCATCTTTTTCCGCTCCTGGTACTCGGGGCCCATCAGCGCCGCGCTCAAGGCGAAGGAATGGAACACCGAATTTGATCAGCGGCTGGAGCGGATAATCCGTTTCGAGAAGATGCTGACCGATGAAGGCGCCCTGATCCTCAAATTCTGGCTCCATTTATCCAAGGAGAACCAGAAAAAGCGGCTCAAGGCCCTGGAAAAAGATCCGGCCACCAGATGGCGGGTCACGGAACGCGATTGGCGAAACTTCAAGATATACGACACGTTTCGCGCCATTGCGGCGCACGCCCTGCGCCAGACCAGCACTGCCGAGGCACCGTGGACCATAGTCGAGGGGGCCGATCCCCGCTATCGGTACCTGGCGGTGGGGAAAGCCATCCTGCATGCTGTCCGCGCCAGGCTCGACAACGTAGAAGGCGGCGGGCACGCCCCCCGAAATCTTCCCGTCATCCCTCGGATCGACAACCTGTCGGTGGTGCGGCAGCTCGATCTCTCCCTCAAAATGCCGAAAAAGGAATACGAAAAGGAGTTGGAAAAATTCCAGGGGACCCTGAATCTCCTCACGCGCCACAAAAGCTTCGGCAAGTTATCGGTGGTGGTGGTCTTCGAGGGGTTCGACGCCGCCGGCAAGGGTGGAGCCATCCGGAGGATAACCGGCGCCCTGGACGCCCGTTTCTACAGGGTCATCCCCACGGCGGCCCCGACGGAGGAGGAGCGTGCCCAACCATACCTCTGGCGCTTCTGGCGCCACATCCCCAGGCGGGGACATCTGGCGCTTTTCGACCGGTCATGGTACGGCCGGGTGCTGGTGGAACGGGTGGAGGGCTTCTGCTCTTCTGCCGACTGGATGCGGGCCTACGGAGAAATCAACGATTTCGAGGAGCAACTGGTGCAAAACCGCACCCTGGTCATCAAGTTCTGGCTCCACATCAGCAAAGAGGAGCAGTTGCGCCGCTTCCGGGAACGGGAGCAGATCTCGTTCAAGAGATTCAAGATCACGCCCGAGGACTGGCGCAACCGGGAAAAATGGGCCGAATACGAGACCGCCGTAGGCGACATGATCGACCGCACCAGCACTGAGATCGCTCCGTGGACCCTGGTGGAGTCCGATGACAAACAGTTTGCCCGCATCAAGGTGCTGAAGACCGTCTGTGACCGCATCGAACAAGCGCTCTAGCCTCCTCGCCCGCCCCCCATGAAAGTAATCCCTTGACTCAGAATAAACAATCCGTTACTCTGCCGCAAAATAACTTAACGCTGTTAAGTTTTGTATCCTTCAATGTTTCGGCCTCAATGAATCCAAAAGAGCAGAGACACAGACATTCCAAAGAGGAATTCCGGCGCGAGATCCTGGACGCGGCCCGCAAGCTCTTTTCCAGGGAAGGATACGAACAATTCTCCATGCGGAAGCTGGCGCAGCGGATCGGATACTCCCCGACCACCATTTATCTCTATTTCCGCGACAAGGACGAACTGTTGTTTTCCATCTGCGAGGAGCTTTTCGCCGGGATGGTCAGGGAACTGGAAGAGTTGAAGCAGAGGGAGGAAGATCCGCGGTTATTACTGCGGATGATTCTGCTTCATTATATCGAGTTCGGACTGGCGAATCCCGAACACTACAAGGTGGTGTTCTTCACCAGCCCGTGCGTTTATGGTTCACCTGAGGAATATCTGGAGAAGGATACCATCAGTCGTCAGGCCTATTTCAACTTTCGGGACACGATAGCGGAATTCATGGAGTTGGGGGTGTTGCGCAACGGTGATGTGGAAACCACCACCCAGGTTTTGTGGACCGGTGTCCACGGTATCGTGACGGCGGTGATTCATACCAGGGACTTTCCGCTTGTTGATACGGGCGTTTTGGCGGAGACAATGGTAGATACTCTGTTGCGGGGGCTTTCGAAATGACAGTACGTGGGAAAATTCAAGGAAACCGGAGATGACTCCAAAGAGGTTTTTTCGACGGGGGAGAGGGTTCTTTTTGCTGGTGTCGGCGCTCGGGATGCTTACCGGGTGCGCCGTGGGCCCGGATTTTCGCGTCCCGGACGCCCCGATCGTAAAGGAGTACACTCCGGAGCCGCTTCCGGGCGAGACGGTCTCGGCGTCCGGCAGGGCCGGCGCGGCGCAGCGTTATGCAGGCGGCGCGGATCTCCCGTCACAATGGTGGACCCTTTTCCGCTCGGAGCCTCTGGACCACCTGATCCGGAAGGCCCTCCAGGACAGTCCGACCATTGCCGCCGCGCAGGCCCGTCTCCGGGAGGCCGAGGAAAACCTGCGCGCCAGGGGGGGGGAACTGTTGTATCCCGGCCTGGACGGAAATTTCGGGGTCATCCGCAGCCGTTCAACTGGAGCTTCCCATGGCCAGCCGGACAGCGGGGCGACCACATTCACCCTTTATAATGCGACGCTCAAGATCTCCTATACCCTGGACCTGTTTGGCGGCAACCGTCGGGAGCTGGAGGCGCTGCGGGCCCAGGTGGACTATCAGCGTTTCCAGCTGGAGGCCGCCCACCTGGCCCTTACTTCAAACATAGTCACCGCTGCGGTCCGGGAGGCGGCTCTTAGGGCTCAGATCAAGGCCGCCAGAGAGATCGTTGCGATGCTCGACAAGCAGCTGGAACTGATCAGGGCCAAGTTCGAGCTGGGCGGGGCGTCCATGCCGGACGTCCTGGAACAGCGGACCCTCTTGGCGCAGGCCATGGCAACTCTGCCGCCCTTGGAGAAAGAGCTTGCAAGGACACGGCATCAGCTGGCGATCTATGCCGGTAGTTTCCCCGGCGAGGGGGGAATCCCGGAGTTCATCCTGGATGCCCTGGTGCTCCCCTTGGAACTACCCATAAGCTTGCCGTCGGAACTTGTCAGAAGGCGGCCCGACATCCGGGCTGCCGAGGAACTGCTTCATGCCGCCTGCGCCAGGGTTGGTGTGGCAACCGCCAACCTGTATCCGAAAATAACGCTGACCGGGAGTCTGGGAAGCAATGGGGTCAAGATAGAGGACCTCTTTTCTTCCGGCTCAACGGTCTGGAGCTTGGGAGCGGGGCTGCTCCAGCCGCTGTTTCACGGTGGAGAACTGACGGCCAAGCGCAGGGCGGCCATGGCGGCTTACGACCAGGCGCTGGCCCAGTACCGGGATACAGTGCTGGCCGCGTTCCGCGAGGTGGCGGATACACTGAGGGCTCTGGAGGCCGACGCACGGGCGTTGCGCGCCCAAGCCGACGCGGAGGCCTCTGCGCGGGAGACCCTCGACCTGGTTGAAAACCAGTACAGGATAGGGGCCGTGAACTACATTTCCCTGCTCGTGGCGCAGAGGATGTACCACGAGGCGCAGATCAACCTGGTTCAGGCCAGGGCAAACCGTTTCGCCGATACCGCAGCCCTTTTCCAGGCCATGGGGGGCGGGTGGTGGAACGGGGGAGGCGCGGGTGCGGCCGACGCGCCAATCAAACCATAAACGGTGATTCGGCCGGTATCCAAACAATTCAGGAGCTGCTTTTCCATGAAGAAACGAATTCTCCTCGCGGTGCTGGGACTTCTCGTCATCGCCGGTCTCTTGGCCGGCATCAAGGCACTCCAGATCAAGGCCATGATCGATCAGGGCAAAAACGCGGTCATCCCTCCCGAGACCGTTACGGCTGCTGTGGTGAAATCCGAAAACTGGGATGAGGCGCTGACCGCCATCGGCTCGCTGACCGCGGTCCAGGGCGTCACCGTGGCCGCGGAAATGCCGGGAAAGGTGGTCGGTATCTACTTTGAGGCTGGCAAGACGGTGAAGAAGGGGGACCTGCTGTTGCGTCAGGACACCACCTCCGAGGAGGCCCAGCTCCCCGGTCTGCTTGCCCAGGAGAGACTGGCCGCTTCGGAACTGGATCGCGCCGCCAAGATGCTGAAGGGCAAGATCATCTCCCAGGCCGATTATGACAAGGCCTCCGCCAACCATGAGCAGGCCGTCTCCCAGCTGAACGTCACCCGTGCCGTCATTGCCAAGAAGACGATCCGCGCCCCCTTCAGCGGACGGCTCGGCATCCGCCAGGTCAACCTGGGGCAGATGCTGCATGAAGGGGATCCAGTGGTGACTCTGCAATCCCTGAATCCCATCTACGTCAACTTTTCCCTGCCCCAGCAGCAGCTGAAACAACTGCGAACCGGACTGGCCGTTACTGTCACATGCGACGTCCTGCCGGCGCTTTCCGTGGAGGGGCGCGTCACCGCCATCAATCCCCTGGTGGATGCGGAAACCCGCAACGTGCAGGTTCAGGCGACGGTGGCAAACAAGGAGGAAAAGCTCCGTCCCGGCATGTTCGTGAACGTGGCGGTGGGTGTGCCGGTGAAGAACGCGGTTTTGACCCTTCCGGCGACTTCGGTACTCTATGCGCCCTATGGAGATTCCGTGTTCGTAATCGAGGAAGGGAGGGACAAGAAGGGGGGGAAGACGCTCCGCCAGCAGTTCGTGCGCCTGGGCGAGAAGCGGGGTGACTTTGTTTCTGTTGTCAGCGGCCTCAAAGGAGGCGAGACCGTCGTCACCACCGGCGTCTTCAAGCTGCGCAACGGCCAGGCGGTGCAGGTGGACAACAGGCTTTCCCCCTCGTTCAGACAAAACCCGGCCCCGGAGAATAATTGACCCATGAAAATCACCGATCTCTTCCTGCGTCGCCCCGTCCTGGCCCTGGTGGTGAACCTGATCGTCATCATCGCCGGGCTTCAGGCCATACGCTCCATCAATGTCCGCCAGTATCCGCAAAGCGAAAATGCGGCGGTAACGGTGAAAACCGTTTACGTGGGCGCCGGCGCCGAGCTGGTGAGGGGGTTTGTCACCACGCCGCTGGAACGGGCCATTGCCGCGGCTGACGGCATCGAGTACATGGAATCCAAGAGCTCCCTGGGACTCTCCACCATTACGGTGCGCCTCAAGCTGAACTACGATTCCACCAAGGCCCTGGCCGAGATCAGCTCCAAGGTCGACCAGGTGCGCGCCGACCTCCCGCCGGAGGCAGAGGTGCCGGTCATCAACATCGAGTCGGCCGACAGCCAGTTCGCCTCGGCCTACCTGAGCTTCAGTTCCGATATCCTCAAGCAGAACGAGATCACCGACTACCTGGTCCGGGTGGTCCAGCCCCGTCTGTCCGCCATCCAGGGCGTCCAGCGGGCAGACATCCTGGGCGCCCGGACCTTTGCCATGCGCGTCTGGCTGAAGCCCGACCGCCTGGCTGCCTTCAACCTCAGCCCCAACCAGGTACGCGACGCCCTGGCGGCCAACAACTTCCTGGCAGCCGTGGGCCAGAGTAAGGGGGCCTTCATCCAGGTCAACCTGACCGCCGACACCAATCTCAATACCGTCGATGACTTCAAGCGCCTGGTGGTCATGCAGAAAAACGGAACCATCGTCCGGCTCGGGGACGTGGCCGACGTGGTCCTGGGCGCGGAAAGCTACGACGAGGAGGTCCGCTTTTCGGGACAGGCGGCGGTCTTCATCGGCATCTGGGCGCTTCCCAACGCCAATTCCCTCGACGTGATCAAGAAAGTCCGCGCCGAGATGGAAGCCATCAAGGGCGATCTCCCTTCCGGGCTCAACGGCCGCATGGCCTACGACGCCACCGAATACATCTCCAGCGCCATCACCGAGGTATTGAAGACCCTGGGCGATACGCTCCTTATCGTCATGGTGGTCATCTTTCTGTTTCTCGGCTCGTTCCGCTCGGTGCTGATTCCGGTGGTCGCCATACCGCTCTCCCTCATCGGCGGGGTGTTCCTGATGCAGGCGTTCGGCTTCACCCTGAACCTCCTGACCCTGCTGGCCATCGTCCTCTCCGTCGGTCTGGTGGTTGACGACGCCATCGTGGTGGTGGAGAACGTGGAGCGTCACATGAGCGAGGGAAAGACGCCGCTCCAGGCGGCCTTGGTGGCCGCCCGCGAGCTGGTGGGTCCCATCATCGCCATGACCATCACCCTGGCCGCGGTCTACCTCCCCATCGGCCTCCAGGGAGGGCTGACCGGTTCCCTGTTCCGTGAGTTCGCCTTCACCTTGGCCGGCACGGTGACCATCTCCGGCATCGTGGCGCTGACCCTGTCGCCGCTCATGTCCTCCCGGCTGCTGACGCCCGGCATCGAGGAGCGGGGCCTGCCCGGCTTCATCGCCCGCAACTTCAGGCGTCTGAGAGACTTCTACGGCCGCTGCCTGGACAGGACCCTGGCCGCGCGCCCCGCGGTGTACATTACCTGGATCATGATCTCGCTTCTGACGATCCCCATGTTCAGGATGTCGGCCAAGGAGCTGGCGCCTGCCGAGGACCAGGGGGTCATCTTCAGCATCCTCGACGCTTCGGCCAACTCTACCCTGGACCTGAACCGTTTCTTTGCCGATGCCGTCAACCGGGTCTACATGAGCTTTCCCGAGACCGATTTCACCTTCCAGGTCACCTATCCTAATGCCGGTTTCGCCGGCCTGGTCACCAAGCCGTGGGACAAGCGGAACCGCACGGTCTTCGAGCTTACGCCGGCGGTCCAGGCGAAGCTCTCGGCCATTCCCGGCATCCAGGCGTTCGCGGTCACGCCGCCGGCACTGCCGGGCGGGGGGGATTTCCCGGTGGAGTTCGTACTGGCGTCGACCGCCGATACCAGAGAGATCCTGGAATTCGCCAAGCAGTTGCAGATGAAGGCCATGAAAAGCGGCATGTTCTTGTTTCCGCCCATCATAGACGTGAAGATCGACCAGCCCCAGACAGAGTTCGTCATCGACAGGGACAAGGTGGCGGCCCTGGGCCTCAACCTGGGGCAGATCGGCGGCGATCTGGGCGGCATGGTGGGTGGGAACTACGTGAACCGCTTCGACATCTCGGGCCGAAGCTACAAGGTCATCCCCCAGATCGAGCGTTCGGGGCGGCTCAATCCGGATCAGCTCCAGAATATCTACGTCACCGGACCCGGCGGAAAGCTGATTCAGCTCAGCACCATCGCGGCGCAGCGGGAGACCGTGGTGCCCCGCTCCCTCAACCGCTTCCAGCAGCTGAACGCGGTCAAACTGAGCGGCGTCCCCATGCGGCCGCTGGACGAGGCCCTCGGCTTCCTGGAGCGGGAGGCGGGGAAGATCCTCCCCAAGGGCTACGTGATGGACTACACCGGCGAATCCCGCCAGTTGCGGACCGAGGGGAACCGCTTTCTCCCGGCCTTCACCCTGGCGATCATCCTCATTTTCCTGGTGCTGGCGGCTCAGTTCAACAGCTTCCGCGACCCCTTCGTGATTTTGGCGGGGTCGGTGCCCCTGGCCGTCTTCGGGTCGCTCCTGTTCACCTTCCTGAAGATGCCGGATCCGGGCGTCAAGTTCTGGACCGGCGGCTGGACCACCACGCTGAACATC
>Ga0272446_1007898_pt1 | contig 10385 bp, 10 predicted proteins | sample YNPCB0061_FD_194587 | JGI IMG/M metagenome (GOLD analysis project Ga0272446, IMG submission 194587) | Hot spring microbial mat communities from Yellowstone National Park, WY, United States - YNP-CB-006-1 | ecosystem: Environmental > Aquatic > Thermal springs > Hot (42-90C) > Sediment | place... | reverse complement strand
GGCCATGGGGTCGGCGGTCGGCCGGCGATAATCATATTCCGCAGTACGGGACCGTTCGGCGACCTGTGGTTCTGGCGAGGGTCGGGGACTGGGCGTCGGCTCCGGTTCATAGGTCCGAGCCGGAGGTGGGGACGGCGCCAGGGCCGGTGCCGCCGTCCGTGGGGGAGCTACACGCGCCGTTTCGCTGGGCGGTTGGGGAGCGGGGCCGGCCGCGGCATCGGGCCGGATGCCCAACACAAATTGATAGCCACCCCGGGGTGCGGTCCGGCTGCTGCGCCAGAAGGTATAGGGCCGTCCAGGCACAAGTTCGGCGACGATCCGCACTCCGTCGCCGCCGGGGATGGCCATGGTCCTGACTTGCTTGACGAGCTGTTCATCACCGGCCTGGACCAGGGGGACGTCGAAGACCCGGGCCTGCGGAAAATCAATAATCAACTGGGGGGTCTGTGGATCGACCACCGGCTGAATCGCAGGCTGTGCCGGTCGACTCAGGATCATGGTCAAAAAGGTGGTCCCCTGAGCTTGGCTCAGTCCCAGTCGTGAGATGATCAGATGATCGCTTTGGGCCAGAGCCGGCCAGGGCACCAAAGCCAGGCAACTTAAGGCCAAAGCAAGAACCACCCACCTGTATTGTCGCTGTGGTTTCACCCCGAAACCTTCCCCTTTGGAGCATATTGGCTGGATTGGCAATTCCGGCCGGAGGGAGGCAGGCAGGCCGCTGCCGAAGCCTTGGCCGACTGGCTCCGACAGTTGCCTGGGCGCCGCATGCTGCAGGATTCCAGAAATTCCCGTCTGCTCACTTCACACGGGTAAAATTGATACACTTATCCACAGGGCAACCCTCGTGCCATTCGCCGGAGATGTCCACAGCCAAATGTTTGTTGCCGTCCAAAGGGGTGCCGATGAGGATAACGCCTTCTTTAAAATAGAGCCACACCCGGCCGTCCTGCACCCGCCATTTTAATTTCGCCGAGCGATTTTCATCCACCCAGTTCCAATCGGCCTCGCCGTTGTCCTTCAGCACCAGTTCGATATGGCCCTTATTGGCCACGGGCTCAGCGGTCTTGTACGTGCCCACAAAAGGGAGCCGCGCTTCCCCGCAGGCCCAGAACCACAGGCAACTGAGGAGCACCAGGCCCAGAGGCAAGCGTTGCCACAGGGATCGTCTCATATTTTTCTCTCCCGCCAGATAAACCCGCCCCGATCCAGGACAAAGAGGCGATCATAGAAGTAGATCTGCACCGCCATGAGGAGCATACCGGCATTTTTCAGGACTTTCCACCAGTTAACCGGCTCGCCAACTTCACCCACGCAGCCGCAGTTGATGGGATACTGGTTCAGGATGGCGTTCACCAGCCCGACCATGAAGATGACATTCATCCCGCCGATGAAGATGGCGGCCGTGCGGGTCCGGATCCCCAGGATCAGGAAGAGACCGGCCACCAGTTCCCCCCAGGGCAGAATGAGGGCCCAGAGATTGACCCCCCAGGCCGGCATCATCTGATATTCCACGACATTTAAGGCAAAGACCGCCGGCCGCATGATCTTGCTGAGGGCAAATTGGATAAAGATGACACCCAGGAGCACACGGCAGAAGATGGCCAGATAGGGACTGCGGCGCACCGGCGGTATAAGGATCAGCACAAATATGGAGACGGGGATCCACTCCAGGAGGCCGACGAGGCCGAATTCCATGGGCATGGGCGGCTTGGCCGGTTTTTCCTCTACCGGGAAGGCCTTTTCCCAGGCGGTATAATCGCCGGCCAGGACCATGACATTCTCATATCCCAGATCCTTGAGCGCGTGGGCCAGGTCCAGGTCAAAGCGTCGGCTCAGGGTGCCGCCGTAAATCAGGATGGGGGTTTCCGGGGTGGCCTGCCGCTGCTCCAAGCGGAATTGAAACATGGGCACCATCAGATCGAAAAAGACCACCTGAAAATTTTCGGCCCCTTTGATATGCTTCTGCTGGAAAAAACTGTCTTTGCGGGCGTCAATGACGATCAGTTCCCCGGCCTGGTATTTGGCCAGGGCCTCCTGCAAGGTGATCTCTTTGATGGTCTCGGCCCGCCCCCAGCCCTGGATCAGCGGGATCTGATTGTCATTATAGAAATTAAAGATGAGGGCGAAAACGATGCTTAAACCGCCGATCAGGATAAAATCGAACCAGGAGACCTCCCGAACCTTCACCTGGTGGACTGTCTCCTGCTCCAGGCGTTTGTCGGCCCCCACCAGCCATTCGCTCAGCTGCTTGATAATCTGCCGGGCCAACGGAGGATTGTCATCCAGGAGCCTGTCAAACTCTTCCCGGCTGATCTCCGTGAGGACCGTATCTTCGGCAGCTTCCACGGAGGCCGTGCGGGGTTGCCCGGTGACAATGGCCAACTCGCCGAAATAAGACCCGGCGCCCAGTTCCGTGAGGTCGGTACGGATGCCTTCGGGACTGAGGCGGAAGATTTTGACCCGGCCCTGGCGGATGACATAAAAATTATCCGGCAGGTCGCCCTGCCGGACGATCAGGGTGCCTTTGGCAAAGGTCTTTTCAACGCCGATCTCACAGATGGTCAAGGCTATCGGGCAGGCGGCCGCAGGTGTGCCTGCCGGCACCGCTGGGCCGCCAGCCGTGGTCTTTTCTGCTGCAGCCATAACCGCTGTTCCCTCCCACCGCAGTGGTGGCCTGGTCCTTTAGGCGGCCTTGCGGGTCCGTTTCTTTAACCGATTAATCCGCTTCCGGAAGATATCAATGGTTTTGCGTCCCGCCGCGGCGGCGCGCAGTTCCTCTTTTTTGGCCCGCAATTCTTTAATTTTTTCTTTAAGTTCCCGCACGTTCACCGCTTTGGCGGCCTTGGGACCCTCATCGCTGATGCCTTTGATCTCTTTAATGGCCGCGATCAGCTCTTCTTTGTTCATGCCATGGACGCCGACAATCTCCCCCAGCGTCAGGGCATACTCCCGGAGTTCCTTGGCGGTCATGCGGTCCAGAGGTTTTTCCTTCTTTTCCTTTTTTTCTTTTTTTCCCATATGTTTCCTACCTAAGCGTGAAATCAGTCTCTTATCTTATTCGTTTTTCAATTTATCCGCAAGTTTTATAAACGGCGTCAACAGATCAATGGGAATGGGGAACAGGGTGGTGGAATTTTTCTCCGCGGCGATTTCCCGCAGTGTCTGGAGATATCGCAACTGCAGGGTGATGGGTTCCGCCGCCATGATATGGGCGGCTTCGGACAACTTGGCAGCCGCCTGAAACTCCCCTTCCGCCGCAATGACTTTGGCCCGCCGTTCCCGCTCTGCCTCCGCCTGCTTGGCCATGGCCCGCTGCATTTCGATGGGCAGGTCAATGGCCTTGACCTCCACCAGGGTCACCTTGACGCCCCAGGGGTCGGTGTGCTGATCCAGGATTTCAGCCAGTTTCAGGTTGATCTTCTCCCTCGCCGACAGCAGTTCGTCCAACTCCGACTGACCGCAGACGCTCCGCAAAGTGGTCTGGGCCAACAAAGCGGTGGCCTGGAAATAATCCTGCACTTCAATGACCGCTTTGATGGGGTCCATCACCTTGAAGTAGACCACCGCATTGACCTTGACGCTGACGTTATCCTGGGTAATAACGTCCTGGGTCGGCACGTCGTAGGTGACGATCTGCAGGTTGACCTTGCGCATCTGATCAATGATGGGGATGAGGATGATCACCCCGGGGCCTTTGGCCTCAGGCAAGGCCCGGCCCAACCGGAAGATGACCCCGCGTTCAAATTCATTGAGGATTTTGATGGCGCTGAACAGGAAAAAAACCACCAGGACCAGAATGATAATAGGGGAAAAGGCCATACTGATTCTCCTTTTTCAGGAATTGCCGAAACGTCTCACCACCAGGCGCAAACCGTGCACCTGGACCACCTCCACGGGTGCCTCCCTGGGGATATATTCCGCCGCCTGGGCGTCCCAGTAGGTGCCCTGGACCAATACTTTCCCGGTGGGATTCAGGTCAGTTAAGGCCACCCCCTGCTCCCCCACGAGGCCGGCCATGCCGGACAGGGGTTTCCGCAGCTGGGCCCGCACCGCCAGACCGGTCACCACCAGAAAGAACAGGGAGATGGCGCCGATGACCGTCAGCAGGACGCTCAGGGAGATGGCCATGCCTGGTCCCTGGCTGCGGTAGAGCATGAGGCCGCCCAACGCCAGCGATATGAGGCCGGCAATGGCCAGCAGGCCATAGCTGGTAACATAGATCTCCAACAGGAAAAAGATAAAACCCAGAACCAGCAGCATCAGGCCGATGAAGTTCACCGGCAGGGTCTGGAAGGCATAAAAAGCCAACAACAAACAGATGCCGCCCAACACCCCCGGCAGGACGGCTCCGGGGTGGGCCAATTCAAAATACAGGCCGGCCAGGCCGATCATCATCAGGATGATGGCGATATTGGGGTCGGCCAGGCGCTTCAAAACCCGGTGCCGCAGTCCGGCGTCAAACGTGACCACCTTGGCCTTGGCCGTTTTCAGGGTGCGGTCCTCCTGCTGCAGCCGCACCACCCGACCGTCCAGCTTTTTCAGCAGATCCGGCAGATCATCGGCCAGGATCTCCACCACCCGCAGCTTCTGGGCCTCGCCGGCCGTAATGGAGACGCTCTGACGCACCGCCTTTTCGGCCCAGTCCGCGTTGCGCTGCCGTTCGGCGGCCAGGGACCGGACATAGGCCGCCATGTCATTCACCACCTTGGCCGCCATTTCTTTATCCATCTGACCGGTACCGATGGCCACCGGATGCGCCGCGCCGATGTTGGTCCCCGGCGCCATGGCGGCCACGTGGCTGGCCAGGGTGATGATCAGGCCGGCCGACGCGGCCCGGGCCCCTTTGGGGGAGACAAAGACCACGACGGGGATCTTGGCATTAATAATCCCCTGAGAAATCTGACGCATGGAGGTGTCCAGACCGCCGGGGGTATCAAGCTCAATGATCAACGCTTCCGCCCGCACCTGCTCGGCAGCCTGCAGGCCGTCCAGGATGAATTCGGCCATCCCGGGGTTGATGGAACCGCTGGCAGTGAGAACATAGACCTCCCTGGCGTTTTCAGCGGCAGCCGCTCCCCAGGCAGGAAAAATGATGTTGGCCAGCAGCAGGAAACCTACCCACCACCAGACCACGGCAGGCCGCCGGACTGGCCATTGTGGCATCGCCAGAGCAAAAATTGTAGTCATTTTGGCCACTAGGGCGAGCCGCATTCCTGATCGGCACCCTTGATCTTGTCGATGGCATGGGGCAGGGCCGGCAGGACGACCGCCAAGTTTTCCCGCACCGCCTTGGGGCTGCCGGGGAGGTTGATAATCAGGGTCCGGCGCCGCACCCCGGCCACCGCCCGGGAGAGCATGGCATGGGGCGTCTTGGCCAGACCGGCGGCCCGCATGGCCTCGGCGATGCCTGGAACCAGTCGTTCAATGACTGCCAGGGTAGCTTCGGGGGTGACGTCCCGAGGAGTCAGACCGGTACCGCCGGTGGTCAGGATGAGATCCAGGCCGTCCTGGTCACACCAGGCCACCAACTGCGCCGTGATGGCCTCCCGGTCGTCGGGCACGATCTGATACCGGGTAACCTGAAAAGCCTCGGGCAGCATCTGACGCAGAGCCGCCGCGCTGCCATCTTCCCGTTTGCCCTGGGCCCCTCGGTCACTGCAGGTCAGGATGCCCACCTGGAACATAGAGCACCTCAATGGGGTCATCAGGCCGGATGAGGCCGCCCTGCAAGACCCGGGCGAAGATCCCTTCCCGGGGCATGACGCAGTCACCCACCGCCTGCTTGATGGCACAGCCGTGGTGGCAGGCCTTGCCGATCTGCGTCACCTCCAGCTCCACGGCAGCACCGAGACGCAGCCGCGTGCCCACCGGCAGGTGGGGGATATCCAGACCGGCGGTCGTAATATTTTCGGCAAAATCACCGGGATGCAGATCCAGCCCCCGCTGCCGCATCTTCTCAATGCTCTCCTGGGCCAGCAGGCTGACCTGCCGGTGCCAATCCCCGGCGTGAGCGTCCCCCTCCAGACCGTGGTTCACCACCACCATGGCCTCAGGGACATTCTCTTTTCTGACGCCGGTGGTGGCACTCACCGACACGGCCACCACCCGCCCCCGGGACAAACCGACGTTAGCTTCGTTCATCATCGTAGGGAAAAAAACAGTGCGTAGTTCATAGTTCGTGTCCATCCGGAAAGGCCCGCCTTGAAAAGGGCGCCTTTTGTAGGGGCTTGATTTATCAAGCCCCCAGACGGTTTGCCACCTAGGCCGCCGGAGTTTCCGGATGAAAACTAGTTCGTAGTGGTTAATGGCTGGAGATCAGTTGGTCATGGGTGCCTTCCTGCCTGCTCCAACAAATGACCGCTGCCGCCAGCTCCTTTATCTTGGTTTATGATAAGCCTTCGAAGAGCAGATCTCCAGGTTCACTGGGCAAGAATATTGCCAATGGTTCGCCAGTCTGGAGAGCGGCGCCACGAAATGGTTATTTTCTCTATTTTTGCACTGAGTGATAAATTCACCGCGAACCATGAAAATGCATGGTTGCCGTGTCTGGCCAGTCTGGGCGGGCGCGGCGGCCCGCCCCATCGAATAAAAAGGTTTTTTTCTGGAAACCGGAAACCAGAAACCAGAAACCCCTACTCCTTCTCCTTCTCCGCCTTCAGTTGGGCAATGACCTTTTCCGCCAAAGCCGGCGGTACTTCTTCATAATGGGAAAACTCCATTTCAAAGGTGCCGCGGCCGCCGGTCTTGGAGGTGAGATCGGGCTGATAGTGTTGCACTTCCGCCAGCGGCACGTTGGCCTTAATGATCTGCAGATTGCCCTCGGCATCCACCCCCAGGACCCGGCCCCGCCGGCCGTTGAGATCGCCGATGATATCGCCCATGAACTCCTCGGGCACGGTGACGGTCATGAGCATGATGGGCTCCAGCAGCGTCGGCTGGCAGGCGAGGAAGCCCTTTTTAAAACCCATGGAACCGGCGATCTTGAAGGCCATTTCCGAAGAGTCCACTTCATGGAAGGAGCCGTCATAGAGGGTGACCTTGACATCCACCACCGGGCAGCCGGCCAGTTCCCCTTCCAGCATGGCCTCGACGATACCCTTTTCCACCGCCGGGATATATTGTTTGGGGATGACGCCGCCGACGATCTTGTCCACGAATTCAAAACCGCCGCCCCGGGGCAGGGGTTCGATCTCCAGCCAGGTGTCGCCGAACTGTCCCCGGCCACCGGACTGGCGTTTGTATTTGCCCTGGACCTTGGTGCGGCCTTTGATGGTCTCCCGATAGGGGACCTTCGGGGTTTTCAGGTTGACCTCCACCCCGAATTTACGCTTCAGTTTCTCCACCGTCGCTTCAATGTGCACCTGCCCCATACCGGACAGGAGAATCTCTTTAGTCTCGGCATTGCGGGCCAGCTTCAGGGACGGATCCTCTTCGATGAGGCGGGCGATGGAAGAATAGACCTTGTCCTCATCGCCCCGGCTCTTGGGTTCCACCGCAAAGGTGACCACGGTCTTGGGCGGTTCCGGCGCCGGCAAAAGAACGGGGTTGGCCTCTTCACAGAGGGTATCGCCGGTGACCGTCTCCTTGAGCTTGGCCACGGCCGCAAAAACCCCGGGGCCGGCAGCTTCAACGGATTTCTGCCCCTTGCCTTCCGGCAGGAAGAGTTGGCCAAACCGCTCCATGGTCTCTTTGTTGGCGTTGTAAAAGGAGGAGTCGGATTTCAGAGTGCCGGAATAAATGCGGAAGATCGTCAGCCGGCCGGCATAGGGATCGGCCACGGTCTTAAAAACATAGCCACAAAACGGACCGTCGGGATCAGGGGGCAGACTGACCTCGGCCTTGGTCTTGGGGTTGACCCCGGTCACCGGCCCCCGATCAGTGGGCGCCGGCAGATAGGCGTTGATGGCATCCAGGAGGAGGGCAATGCCGGCCATCTGCACAGCCGCGCCGCACAGGACAGGCACAAAGTTGCCGGCCAGGGTCCCGAGCCGCAAGCCCTGCAGGACCTCTTCCGGAGAGAGTTGGCCATCTTCCAGGAATTTTTCAATGAGGGCATCGTCAGATTCAGCAGCAAAATTGAGCAGTTCGCTCCGCTGCGCCTCGGCTTCCTCTTTCAGCTCCGCCGGGATCTCGATTTCGCTGGCCTTGCCGCTGGCATCAAAGCTATAGGCCTTGAAGGCCACCAGATCCACAATGCCCTGAAAGTCAGCCTCCCGGCCGATGGGGAGCTGCAGCAGCACCGGCTTGGCCTTCAGAATATCCCTGACCTCCTGCACCGCCTTGTCGAAATCCGCCCGTTCCCGCTCCATTTTGTTGATAAAAAGGAGGCGGGGCAAGCCGTATTTATTCGCCGTGGCCCAGACCTTTTCCGTGCCCACCTTGACGCCGTCCACTGCATCGACCACGACCAGGGCACTGTCAGCCACCTGCAGGGCCGCACGCGTCTCGGCCAGAAAGTTGTCATCACCCGGCGTATCCACAAAATGGACGGCATGCTTCTTCCAATCAAAATGGTGACAGGCCGCCGCAATGGAAATGTGGCGCTTGATCTCTTCCGCTTCAAAATCCAGGACCGAACTGCCGTCGTCCACTTTGCCCAACCTGGAGGTGGCTTTCGCTGCAAACAGCATGGCTTCCGCCACCGAGGTTTTGCCCGCGCCGCTGTGGCCCACCAGAGCCACGTTCCGGAGATGATCAAGTTTTCCAGCCATGCAGGTTCCCCCGTTCCTCAGTAAGATAATCTATTCTTGTCAGAATTAACATTTTAACCACATATAGCGGCAAAACACAAGAGGGAAAGCAAAATTTGTGAATCTTGGCACATTGTCCATCTCCCCTTGGCGAATCTGCCAAACTGCCTTATTATGAAAGAAAGACAACAGACAGGAATGCCAAATCCCCCCCGGATGGACCGAGGTTTTCCTTATGACCCCCAGCGGCAAGATTGAAATCATCATTTATGACGCCCCCACCCTGGCCACCAGCGGCGGTTCCGACTGCGGCTGCGGCTGCGGCGGCCATGACCATGGCCCCGGCCACGACCATGCCGGCCATGAGCACGGCAATCCCCTGGCGCGGGTCAGCCTGGAGTTGCAGACCCGGGCCCTGGCCATGACTCTGGAACGGGATTTCCCCGGCAAAGTGTCAGTGGAATATATCAATGTATTGCAAGACCCCCGGGGGCCCAAGCTGCCTCAGACCAGGCTGCTCTGCTCCCTGACCTATCCGCCCCCCCTGGTCTATATCAACGGGAAAGGCCGGTTTGCCGGGGCCCTGCCGGTGGAGCGCATCCGGGAGGAAGTCTCCCGGCAGCTGGCCGTCACCTCCCATTAGATCATGACAACCGGCTCACGGCCTCCGGCCATCATTACCCTGTTGACTGACTTCGGCTGCCGGGACGCCTATGTGGGCAGCATGAAAGGGGTCATCCTGGGGATCAACCCCGAGGCCCGGTTGGTGGACCTAAGTCATGAGGTGCCGCCCCAGGACATTGTCTTCGGGGCCCTGGTGCTACAGTCGGCCTGGCGGTATTTCCCCCCGGGCACCATCCACCTGGCCGTAGTGGACCCGGGCGTGGGCTCCCGGCGGCGCCTCCTGGCCGCGGCGGTGGGGGAGCACTACCTGGTGGGGCCGGACAACGGCCTCTTCTCCCTCATCTTTGCCGCAACACCGCCCCGGACCGTGGTCAGCCTGGAAAACCGCCGCTATTTTCTCCCCCAGGTGTCGGCCACCTTCCACGGCCGGGATATCCTGGCGCCGGCCGCGGCCCACCTGTCGTTGGGAGTGCCGTTGGCCGAGTTGGGACCGGAGCTCCGCGCCCCGGTGCCCCTGGACCTGCCCGCGCCCCAATTCAGCGAGGCAATGGTAACCGGCCAGGTCATCGCCGTGGACCATTTCGGCAATCTCATCACCAATATTCCCTATGGACAGCTGCAGGCCCGGCTGCGGGGGCAGTCCGCCCAAGTCTGGGTGGCTGACCGCCAGATACCCCACTGGGCGGGCACCTACAGCGACGTGCCCCTCGGCGCCCTCCTGGCCCTGGAAGGCAGCCACGGCTACCTGGAAATCGCCTGCCGGGAGGGCCACGCCGCCACCATCCTCGGGGCAGGAAAGGGGACAATGGTGCAGATTTTTCCTTGCGACAACAGTGCTGGCAGCGGTTCCGGTCAATAACAGTCAGCCGCGCCACCTGTAAAAGAAAGGTTATTGCCAATGGCGGCCTTGGGCGGGCCCGGCCCACCCCATAAAACCATAATCTACGAACTATGAACTATGAACTACAAACTACAAACTATGAACTGCATTTTCTTGGCCACTGGCCACTAACCACTGCCTCCTATCAAGGTGCCTGTTATGACCGCAAACCTTCTGGCGCGGCTCCGGCC
>Ga0272446_1007897_pt1 | contig 10386 bp, 9 predicted proteins | sample YNPCB0061_FD_194587 | JGI IMG/M metagenome (GOLD analysis project Ga0272446, IMG submission 194587) | Hot spring microbial mat communities from Yellowstone National Park, WY, United States - YNP-CB-006-1 | ecosystem: Environmental > Aquatic > Thermal springs > Hot (42-90C) > Sediment | place... | reverse complement strand
CCCCCCCCCCCCGCCGCCGCCCCCCCCCCCCCCCCCCCCCCCCCCCCCCCCCCCCCCACCTCCCCGCCAGACGGTCAAGCGCAAACCGCAGGTTTCGAACCATGCCCAGGGTTGCACAATGACCCTCCCGCAGGCTCGCAGCCTGCGGGAGGGCGGAGCAGTATGGCAGACGCGAATGATGGTCAACGTACCTGAGAAATGCCGATGGTCTTTGAGAAAGTAATCCGGTATGTCGGGCTCGCCGTGGGGCTGATGGTCTTTGAGAAATTAATCCGGTATACCTGGCTGGCCGTGGGGCTGAAGCCCTCGGCTACGGAAGGCGAAGCCCGCCTGCGCGGGCTATACTATAGCGGAGTAATTGTTCAAAGACCATTAGCTGTATCCCAGCAATGAACCTGTGCCAAGGAGGCGCGATCCCTATGCGCGGTAGTCGTTCGCGTGAACGCCAGGCCCGTGAAGAGGCCCTCAAGCGCGCCGCCGCCGCCGAGCGGCAACAGCGGCGCGCCTTTCTGCAGACCGTGGAGACGATCGCGACGACGCTCGGCGAGACCGACCCGCACGCGCGCGAGAAGATCCACAATTCGGTCACCATTCTCGGCGTGGAGGCCGCCCAGGCCCTGCTGGAGGAGGTGCTGGCGATCGAGGCGGCTGGCGGGATGCTCACTGCCGATGGCAGCCGGCGGCGCACCCCTGGCGGCGTGTATCATTATCTGCTCAAGCAGCGCCTTACCGCAGCGGGACGCAAAGAGGATATCAAGAAGATCTGAGGCGCGGTTTCGCTCCATGTCTCCCAACCGAAGCTACGGTAGGGAGGGGTAGTCGTTCACACCTGGGGGAACCCACGCGCCCGGGAGCGCGGGCCTTCCGCCCTCGTCGCATCTCCGCGGGCAAGCTGCCCGCGCTCCCAGGAGACATGTGAGCACGTACCTCCCCGATCGCGATCGCCCAGATCACGCAGGCCCGTACCTGTTCACACCTGGGGGAACCCTCGCGCCCGGGAGCGCGGGCCTTCCGCCCTCGTCGCGTCTCCGCGGCAAGCTGCCCGCGCTCCCAGGAGACATGTGAACACTGACGCAGGCCCTGGTGCGCGCGGCCCGCCAGATCGTCTTGCTGGCCGCCTCGAGCCAGCGGGGCCGCACCGGGTGCATCAAGGCTGCGCCCCTGAGCGCCGCCCACACGGTCGTGATCGGCGCCGGGCTGCCCGAGGCTAGCCGCGGCCCCTGGACGCCTCGGAGTGCGTGTGCCGGTCGTCTGAGCGCAAAGGAGGCCGCCATGGCCCGTCGCCCGCGCCAATCCGCCCGCCCCGCCGCGCCCCTCGAAGTGAGCGTTTCCCAGGCCTGGCTGCCGCCCCTCGATGATCCCGCCGGCGACGTGTGCCCCCAGGCAGCCGATCTGGCGCGCCTGGTGGCCGCCACTGAGGTCGGCCTGCTGGCCGTAGATCGCGATCTGCGGCTGCGCCGGGCCTCGCCCGCGGCGGTTGGCGTGTGGCAACTCCAGCCTGCCGATCTGGGCAAGCCCCTGGACGAGCTTGCCTGCCCGTTCGCGCCCATCGATCTGGGCGGCGATGCCCTTCACGTGCGTGAGACGCTCGCGCCGGTCGAGCGCGAGGCGCGCCATCCCGATGGGCGCTGGTTCCTGGTCGCCCTCCGGCCCCTCCGCGGCGCCGGGGCAGTTTTCGACGGTCTGGTGGTGACATGCGTGGACATCTCGCGCTTCCGCGCCGCCGAGCCGCACGCCGGGCACCATCAGTTGCGCGCCCTCTCCCAGCGCCTGCTCGAGGCCCAGGAGGCCGAACGGCGCGCCCTGGCCGCCGAGATGCATGATGAGATCGGCCAGTTGCTTACCGGCCTCAACCTGCTGCTGCTCTCGATTGACCCTCAGGGCGATGCCGCCACCGTCGCCGCTTACCTCTCGCAGGCCCGCCGCACCGTCGGCGAGTTGATCGCCCGCGTGCGCCACCTCTCCCTCGACCTGCGCCCGCCGATGCTCGATGACCTGGGTCTGCGCCCGACCCTCGACTGGCTGGCTGAACGCTACACGGCCCAGACCCGCGTCAGGGTCCATCTCAGCCAGGTCGGGATCGACCGGCGCTTCTCGCCCATGCTCGAACTGGTCGTCTACCGCATCATCCAGGAGGCCCTGACCAACGTCGCCCGCCACGCCGAAACGAGCGAGGTGACGGTCCGGGTGTGGACCGAGACCGACCAGTTGCACGTGCTGGTGGAGGATCGGGGCCGTGGCTTCGATCCCGCCGCCCTCGACCCGTACCGCTCCAGCGGCCTGTCGGGCATGTCCGAGCGCGTGGCGCTTCTCGGCGGCACGTTGACGATCGCCTCGGCCCCCGGCGCGGGCACGAGCATCCGCGCCGCTTTGCCCCTCAACCCGCCCGAGCAGTTGCCTGGACGACCATAGGCCCCATGCGCGGGGCGCACACTGCCCGATGCACATGGCCCGGGAGCCGCGGGCGGCCCGCCCGCGTCGCATCTCCGCGGGCACGGTGCCGGCCCCCTCCCCAGCCTTCCCCTGCCGGGATGAAAGAAACTACTTCCTGGGAGGGCTGCGCCTCGCAAACCCGCCCGCGGGCGGGGGCATGGGGAAACCTGGTTTCCCCATACCCCTGCGCAAGGGCTGCGCCCTCCCAAACCCTCCCGGGGGCGGGGGCATGGGGAAACCCGGTTTCCCCACACCCCTCCTCCGAGGGACTATTTGCACGTTACACACCCTCTCGTACCACTACGGGGCGGCATCCCGGGGAAGTACGAGTAGACAGCGCGCCTGGTTGCGCTATAATTCTGGTAGGTGCGAGCGGGCTGCCTGGCGCCTGTTGAGCTTGTTCTGAACAGGCAGAACGCTCGGGGTGTACCATAGAAAGCCGCCGGGCACAGGGCCGTGCCGCGCGAGTGCTACACCATCACTGTCTCGCATTCCCGCTTCAGAGGCCGTGCCTGTCCCGGCGGCTGGAAGGAGGGATGCAACAATGATTGAGCGCTGGGATCCGTTCCGTGAGATGCGGGCGTTGCGCGATTCGTTTAACCGCTTCTTCGACGAGGCCCTCCTCCGGCCGAGCAGCGACTGGCTGGCCGGCCTTCGCGACCAGCCGGCGATGAACGTCTACGAGACCGATGCAGGGATCACCGTCGAAGTGCATCTCCCCGGCATCAAGCGCGAGGAGATTGATGTCACCCTCAGCGGCAACACCCTGACGATCAAGGGCGAGCGCCGCGCCAGCGAGGAGGTTAAAGAGGAGCACTATCTGCGCCGCGAGGTGCACTATGGCGCCTTCCTGCGCCGGGTTACGCTCCCCGAGTATGTCGATCTGGAGAAGCCGGAGGCCACCTTCGCGGATGGCGTGTTGAAGATCGCCTTCCCCAAGATCGCCGCGCCGCAGCCCAGGAAGATCGAACTCAAGGAGGAGGCCAGACCTGAGCAGGTTCCGGCGTGATCGGCTGATGTACGGTTGACCACAGAGCGCCACGAGGTGGGAACATGAGCCTTTCCCCCCGTGGCGCTCGGGTTTTCAGATGGGGGAACGCGGGGTTTCCCCTACCCGCCGCCTGGCGTGAACATAGGCTACGAGAGCCAGTACCTTCCCCATAAGCGCATGCGGCGCTGACCCCCCCTCCTAACCTCCCCCCGCTGGGGGGAGGAGCCGGACTCCCTCCCCCCAGCGGGGGGAGGGCTGGGGAGGGGGGCAGTCACCTTGCCCGCGGAGCCGTGGCGCGGGCGGGCCGCCCGCGCTCCCAGGCGATTTTCATTGGGTGTTGTGCGCGAGCCGCATGGACGGCTGAGGAGAGAGTCATTCGCGTGCCTCTTCCCCCTGGATGGACCATCTGGTTGACCGGCTTGCCCGGCGCGGGCAAAACGACGCTTGCCCGTGGGCTGCAAGAGCGCCTGTGGCGCCGCGGGATCGCGGCCGTGGTGCTGGATTCCGACGCGGCGCGCCCGGTGCTCGCGCCGGAGGCCGGCTACGACGAGCCGGCCCGTGAGCGGTTCTACGGCCAGTTGGTGGCCCTGGCGCGCCTGCTGAACCAGGAAGGCGCCAATGTGATCGTCGCCGCCACGGCCCACCGGCGCGTCTATCGCGCCGGGGCGCGGCTGGCCCTCGCGCCCCGCTTCGCCGAGGTCTGGGTGCGCTGCTCGCCCGCCGTGTGCCGTGAGCGCGATCCGAAGGGACTCTACGCTCGCGCCGCCGCCGGCGAGATCACCGATCTGCCGGGCCTGCATGTGCCCTACGAACCGCCCGACGCGGCCGAAGTGATCGTCGATAGCGACCGCGAGCCGGTCGAGGTCGCCGTGGAGCGCATCCTGCGGCAGGCGCCGTTTCTCGACGCTGGATAGGTTGTTCTTGGGAGGGCTACGCCCTCCCAAACCCTCCCGTGAAGGGCCTGTTTTCATATCTCACGTTAGTGAGGGAGCCCGGTTCACCGCAGATATGCGCCCACTTCCGTGGGATCAAAGACGGGGATTTCGAGCAGCCGCTCGATGAAGCGGAACAGACTGCGCCGCACGTCGTCGGCCACGTGGTACCAGAGGGGACTGGCAAGCACCAGGGCGCGCCAGATCAGGAAGGGCTGCGCCACCCGTAGCAGCCACTCGTCGCCGGTGCGCGCCAGGTAGGTTTGCCAGAAGATGGTCCACAGTTCATCAAAGGGCGATGCCAGGGCGCCGGAGTGTTGCAGCGAGAAGAACAGGTAGTTGATCGCCATCGCGCTCACATCATCGGCCGGCTCGCCCCAGGGTCCCCGGCTGCGGTCGAGCAGGGTGAAGGCCGTCCCCGCGCTGAAGAGCACATTGAAGGGGTGAAAGTCGCCGTGGATCTGCGCGAGCCGCTCCGGGTGGGCCTTCAACCGGTTGCGCCAGGCCACCAGGCGCGTTTCGACGCGCTCCAGCCAGGCGGCCGGAGCCAGCGCATAGTCGGGCGGGTAACTGTCGATCAGGCCCGCAATCCCTTCGCCGCTGCCGAACACGTCGCGCAGATGGCGGCGGTACAGCGCCGGTTCGTCGCGGCGGACCTGATGGATCTCGCTTAGATACAAGGCCAGCGCCCGCGCCCGCGCCAGGTCCTCCTCACTTGCCTCGCCGGTCGCAAGCATGCGTTTCAGATCCTCGGCATAGATCTGTCCCTCGGCGTAGTCGGTGAGGAGGAACACCTCGCCCGCGCCGATGGAGCGCAGGCCTCCGCCAGGATCGAGCACACCCACGTCGAGGGCGCGCACGTGGCGCGGCAGATCGTTGAAGCAATCGTAGCTCAGGATCAGATTGGCGGCGCGGTCGGCGCGGCGCTCGTGACCGAACTGGTTGGCGGCCATGGTGTGCAGCACGGCGCGCCGTTCTTCTCCGCGCACACGATAGCTGAGCAGCACCGGTTCGCCGTAGCCCAGGATCTTCAGCGGGCCGTTCCGCGGGCGCTCACCGGGTGGCAGCGGCGCCGCTCCGCCCAGGGACGCCAGTTCCAGCACTTCCACCGGCGCTCCGAAGTGCTGGCTGAGGTACGCGCTCAGCAGCGCTGGTTCGAGTTCCATCGCCCAGACCCTCCCGCGGGCCGGGGTCTGGGGAAACCGGTTTGCCCCAGACCCCTTCTAGACCCAATACCTTTATGAATAAGCGAATACGGCGCTTCAGCCCCCCTCCCAACCTCCCCCCGCTGGGGGGAGGCCGTACGCGGTGGAGGGGATGTGGGGAGGCTGCGCCTCCCCGCACCCCCCTCTTCCCGCCCGCGGCGGTCAGGCGGCCTGGCGCAACACCTACGGCCCTCCGCCGCGGGCGGGCAACAACCGATTGGTCAAAGCCCTGAGGCCATCCACTCCTCCCCGCCGGAAGGCGACCGCGTACCTCCTGTTAGTCGAAACGTATTGCGGCTAGATCAAACTATCGAGTTCATCGTAGCGTTCACCGACCACCGCCACCAGCGCCTGGCGGAGGGCCTCGCCCTCGAGGCGCCGCCGGGTGATTTTGCCGATCTGCCGTCCTAACTCGTGGTCGCGCAGCACCAGCGTGACCCAGCGTTCCAGGTCGCCTCGCTCCACGTGGTAGCGCAGCGAGTCAAGTGGGAGCGTGGCCAGGGCGGCGCGCAGTTCCCACAGGTTTGCCGCGCTCTCTCCGAGGTAGCGTCCCTGCCCGTCGTGAAAGTGGAAGCGCTTGTCGTAGGGCAGGGGTGCCCGCAGGTACTTGTGCAGGTGCCGGATGTGCGGAACCGTGCGTGGCCGGGTGCGAAACTGTACCAGTTGCGGCGGCGCCGGGTTCGCCGAGCGGCTGCCCACACACAGGTAGGCCTGACCGCGTGGCAGCGTGGCGAGGGAGGGCCCCAGTTCGACCCAGCCGGGGCACCGCCCCAGGTGGGCCGCGACGCACTCCTGCTCTTCGGTTGCGACGAGGCGGGTCACCAGCCAGTGGTCAATCGCTTGCAGGATGGCCCGCGGCAGGCGTCCGGGCTGGTAGCTGACGATGCCCACCCCCCCCTCCCGCACCAGCCGGCAGAGGACGGCTGCGGCATCGTGCTCAGGCGACAGGCAGAAGCTCTGGGCCTCGTCGATCAGCAGCCAGTGGGGCCGGCCATGGCGCGCTCGCAGGCAGCCCAGTTCGTGAAGCAGACCGGCCACGTAGCTCATCCGGCGCTCGTGCGTCTCCAGCGACAGGTCAAGCACCAGGCTCGTCTCGGCGTACTCGCTGAGGGTCACGACGTCGCTCACCGGGGGCAGGGGCGCGCTGGCGCCGCCGAGCAGCAGGGTGTGCGGGAAGGCGCGCATGGTCCGGTAGTCGCCTTCGGGGTCGATGAGGCAGATCTGGTACCCGCGGCGCAGCAGTTCTTCCGCCAGCAGACCGGCCAGCCAGGATTTGCCCCCGCCGCTGGCGCCGACGATGGCCAGCGTGCCGTCAAGCAACCAGAAGGGATCGAGCAGCACGGGGGCGCGATCGGGTCGTTCGCCAAGGGGAAGCATGCGCTCGGGGCGCTGGCGATAGGCGGGCAGTTCGTTGCGCAACAGCCCTTCGCCCAGGGCGCGCACCCCCGCGCCGTCCGGCGCCGGTAGCACCACATCGGCCAGCGCCCGCACCTCCTCGGTGGCATTGCTCACCGCGACCGCCAGTTCGGCGCATTCAAAGAGACTGCGGTCATTTTCCGCATCGCCGCAGGCAATGACACTGCGGGGCGAGCAGCCCAGTTCACGCAGGGCGTAGCGCAGCCCCGTGCCCTTCGTAGCCCCCGGGGGCAGCACCATGACCGCGCCACGGTTGTACTCGACCGTCGCTCCGCCGGCCACCTCGTGCAGCACCTTGAGCACCACCAGGTCGTGGGGCGTGTGGGTGGCGACAATGGCCAATCCCCGCTCCAGCGGCACACCCAGATCGGCGAGCCGATCGATCAAGGCAGGGTTGAGCCGGCCGAAGGGCAGGGTCACGATGTCGCGGTGGGGAAAGTACACCACCGCGCCATCTTCGGCCACAATCGCGTCGAAGACCTCGGCGAACGGCCCGTGGGGCGTGAAGGTCTTCAAGGTGCGCCCGGTGACCAGAACCAACGTCCAGTTCGCGCCCTTCAGCCGTTGCAGCAGCCCCCATGTCTCTGGAGCGACCTGCCCGTGCTCGGCCAGGGTGCCGTCGAGGTCGCAGGCCAGGGTCATGATGTGCATCGTCTTCCCCTACCTGGTTTCTGGCGGGCGGAACACCAGCACCGGCACGCTGGCGCTGCGCAGCACCTTATCGGTGACGCTGCCGAGGATCAAGCGGGTCAGCCCGCCGTGGCCATGGGTGCTCATAGCGATCAGGTCAGCCTCGCGCTCGGCGGCGCATTCCAGGATCTCGGCGACGGGCCGGCCCACCCGCACCTCGGGCACGACAGTCAGACCTTCGCCGCGCAAGCGGGCCGCTATCCGCTCAACATCCTCGCTGGCCTGCTGCCAGGCCAGTTCCTGGGCCTCGACATCCACCACCGGTTCGACCCCGTTGACCATGAACCCGCGCACCACCGGCTCGATCACGCGCAGCAGGGTGTAGCGCGCGCCAACCAGGCGCCCCAGCCAGATGGCGTGGGGGAGGATCTGTTCGGACAGTAACGAACCGTCCAGGGGTACCAGGATGTGATGCAGCTTCGGTTCGCGCTCCAGGTCGGGCGCGCCGTCCTCAGGGTGCAGCAACAGGACCGGAACCGTTGATTGGCGGATCACGCGGTCCGCGACGCTTCCCAGCCAGGCCCGCGCCAGACCGCCGCGCCCGTGGGTGCTCATCACCACCAGGCTGGCGCCGATGAGTTCCGCGTGCTGGCAGAGGCTCTCGGCCACCGGTGTCTCCAGCAGCGTCATCATCACCGGCCCATTCCAGATCCTGGCAAGACGATGGGAGACATCGGCCAGATACGCCGCCTCCTCCTCGCGGAACAAGGCGTCTATCCGCGGGTCAACCACCGGTGCGCCGGTGGGCGCGAGCGACGGCGCGAAGAGATGATGCACGTGAGCCAGGGCGATCTGTATGTCGCCGCGCCGGGCCAGCGCCAGGGCCATGGGCAGGGCGTGTTCGCCAAACGGGGAACCATCAAGGGGAACCAGGATCGTCTGCATACTCGTACCCTCCGCTTCCGGCCCCCGCAACTGCTGGAGGCGGAAGCCGCAGGCATGCTTCAAGCCAGCCTGACACGCTGGCCCTCACCTCCGCGCCTCAACCGACCGATCGTGCGCAGGTGTAGAACCGTGGAGGGGTGGAGCCGTAGCGCGATGGCAGGATGTGTTCTGGCTTGACTATCTGCTCCGCGCCTCCGCACGGCGAGGAGGGGCGGCAGAGAGGGAGGAGCGCGCGCAAAACAGGGCAGCACTCGACGGGGAGCCGCCCCTTGCGTATCCAGTATAGCCTGTTCCGGCGCGCCATGGCGAAAATAAACCGATACCGGCGGGAAAGGGGTCTTTACTGCCGGAATGCCGCCCGCGCGCCCGAGTGCACGGACGCTTACAACCTATTGCGTCAGAGTAACCCAATGACCTGAACCGGTTTGCTATACTGAGTCCATGGCATAGTTCAAACGCACGTGACCGTTCGCCTCGACACGGGATCACAGGGGTGGTTGGGGGGGGGGGGGGGGGGGGGGGGGGGGGGGGGGGGGGGGGGGGGGGCCCCGCCCCCCCCACACCTCCCCGCCAGACGGTCGAGCGCAAACCGCAGGTTTTGAACCATGCCTATGCAATGAAACCATGCCTGAGGAACTGCTATGAACACAAACGCCACCTCCCAACAGCCGCTATCCGGCGCGCGACAGCCCGGCCGCAACTGGGGCCTCTGGGCGCTGGTCGGCGGGGCGGCGCTGTTGATCATTATCGCGCTGCTCACCATCCCCCTGAGCGCGCGCCAGCAACCGGTCTTCGCTCCGCTCTCCACGCCCGAAGGGGTGGTCCAGCGGTTCTTCGACGCCGTGTACCGCGGCGACTACGCTGGCGCCTATGCCTTTCTCAGCGCGAAAACGCAACGGGAGCGGTCGCTGGCCGAGTTTCAGAACCAGATACGCTACGAGCGCAACGGCGAAATGCGCGTGGATCGCGTCGCCATCCATGATGGCACCGCAACGGTGACGGTGACGGTCACGCGCTTCGAGCCGGGGGGTATCTTCGGCGGCAACCAGTGGAGCACGCAGTACGACCTGCTGCTCGAACGCGATGGCGAGAGCTGGCGTATCGTGGGCTGGCCGTTTGCTTGATTTTAGATTTTAGATTTTGGATTTTGGAGGGGACCGGGAGGGGAAGGGGAGACCTGGTTTTCCCATCCCCCTGCTCGAGGGCTGCGCCCTCCCAGACCCTCCCGCGGGCGGGGGTATGGGGGAACCTGGTTCCCCCGTTTTCACGTCAGCCGTCCATGCGGCTCCGCCGCACACCGACGGGATGAAAAAAGGTTCTTCCTGGGAGGGCTGCGCCCTTCCAGACCCTCCCTGGGGGCGGGGCCTGGGTGCGCGGGCCGGAGGCCCGCGTCCGCTGAGGTATGGGGAAACCCGGTTTCCCCACCCCCCTCGCCGAGGGCGTATGTTCACGTCAGCCGTCCATGCGATTCGCGCACAACGCCCGATGAACATCGCCTGGGAGCGCGGGCGTCCCGCCCGAATCGCGTCTCCGCGGGCACGGTGACAGTCCCTTCCCTGACCCGCCCCCGCTGGGGGCGGGAACCCGGCGCCTCCCCCCAGCGGGGGAGGCTGGGAGGGGGGCTGAACCCGGCGAACGATGGTCACGTCGGGCGGTTCGAGCCGGCACCACGAACGGTCAAGCTGAAACGCCCGATTCTGAAACACGCCTAATACTACAACGAGATATCACTTGCGTTGCTGGTCGCGGGCGAGCCGGCGTTTCCGATGCGAACGATAGGCGCGGTGGTTGGCCGCTTGCCAGTAGCGCACGACGGCAACGACCCACATCCGGT
>Ga0272446_1007896_pt1 | contig 10387 bp, 8 predicted proteins | sample YNPCB0061_FD_194587 | JGI IMG/M metagenome (GOLD analysis project Ga0272446, IMG submission 194587) | Hot spring microbial mat communities from Yellowstone National Park, WY, United States - YNP-CB-006-1 | ecosystem: Environmental > Aquatic > Thermal springs > Hot (42-90C) > Sediment | place... | reverse complement strand
TTTAATTTATTGTGAAACGAGTTTTTTTACATATCGCTTTGTTTTTGTTTGGAGGTATTTTGTATGCTCAGGGTGATAGAAGTGTTCCTTTTACGCTTGATGACCGCGACCGCATCTTGCGGATAGAGCAACGCCTTGATGCAATGGATAAACGCTTTGAACAAGTGGATAAACGTTTTGAGGAGTTACGAGCTGATATGAATGCTCGTTTTGAGCAAGTAGATAAACGTTTTGAGCAACAACACAATACAATAATGATGTTGATAGGTGTATTTGCAACGATAACAGCCGTAACGATAGGTTTTGCTTTGTGGGACAGACGCACGATGATACGCCCTTTTGAAACGAAAGTAAAAGAAATAGAAACGAACATTTACACGTTTAGCGGAGATATTGAAACAATTTAATTTATTGTGAAACGAGTTTTTTTACATATCGCTTTGTTTTTGTTTGGAGGTATTTTGTATGCTCAGGGTGATAGAAGTGTTCCTTTTACGCTTGATGACCGCGACCGCATCTTGCGGATAGAACAACGTTTAGAAGCAATGGAAGAACGTTTTCAACAAATAGATAAACGCTTTGAACAAGTGGATAAACGTTTTGAGGAACTGCGAGCCGATATGAATGTACGTTTTGAGCAAGTAGATAAACGTTTTGAACAACAGCAGAATACGGTGCTAATGCTAATAGGCGTATTTACGGCAATCACGGCGGCGACGATAGGTTTTGCTTTGTGGGACAGACGAACGATGATACGCCCTTTTGAAACGAAAGTGAAGGAAATAGAAACAAAGATAGACACATTGAATACAAGCAATAAGAATTTATTGGAGAGTTTGCGAGAACTTGCCAAAACCGATACACGTTTAGCGGAAATTCTAAAACAATTCAATCTTTTGTAAATTTTTTTCTTATGGATACCAAAATATTAGCCTTACTTACTTTACTTTTACCTTTTGCGGGCTTTGTTATCAATGGATTAGGTTTCAGGCGTTTGCCAAAAGCCTTGGTAAGCCTGATTGCAGTGGCAATGCCTTTGGCTTCGTTTGTCATTACTATTTTACTTTTTGGTGAATTTGATAAAACTGGTGGCAAAGCCATTACGCTCAAATACGGAGAGTGGATTGCCACAACAGGGATGTATGTTACATTCTCTTTGCTGATAGACCAACTCTCACTTCTGATGCTTTCTTTCGTTGCAGGTGTAGGAACGCTCATTCATATCTATTCGGCAGGCTATATGAGCGAAGACGAAGGATACGGCAAGTTTATGGCATACCTCAATTTGTTTATGTTCTCGATGCTTGCCCTGATTATGGGAAGCAATTATTTGATTATGTTTATTGGTTGGGAAGGAGTAGGTTTATGTTCGTTTTTACTGATTGGTTTCTGGAACAAAAATAGACCTTACAATGCCGCCGCTCAAAAAGCCTTCGTAATGAATAGAATAGGCGACTTAGGCTTGCTTTTAGGCGTATTCCTGATACTTATTTTCTTTGGTACAACTGAATTTTTAGAAGTAGAATTAGCCGTAAGCTACGACAGCAATCCTTACAAAGTAAATTCTTGGCAAATGATTGCCGTTACAATGCTCCTGTTTGTAGGAGCAATGGGTAAGTCGGCACAGATACCACTCTATACGTGGCTTCCTGATGCAATGGCTGGTCCTACGCCTGTTTCGGCTCTTATCCACGCCGCTACAATGGTTACAGCTGGTATTTATATGGTAGTGCGTTCCAATTTCTTGTACAGCCTTGCTCCTGTTACGCTGACGGTGATTTTAGTAATAGCTCTTCTTACAGCTCTGATTGCCGCTTCAATAGGAATTTTTCAAAACGACATCAAAAAAGTTTTGGCTTATTCTACCGTGAGCCAATTAGGATATATGTTTATGGCTTTGGGGCTTGGAGCTTATACAGCAGGTATGTTTCACGTAGTTACACACGCTTTTTTTAAGGCATTGCTTTTCTTAGGAGCAGGTAGCGTTATTCACGCCTTGCACCACGAACAAGATATTCGCAATATGGGAGGCTTGCGGAAATATATGCCTATAACCTTTATTACTTTTGCTATTGCAACGCTAGCGATTTCGGGGATACCACCTTTTGCAGGCTTTTTCTCAAAAGATGAAATTTTATTGAATTTATACCTAAAAAGTCCTGTTCTTTGGGGCTTAGGCTTACTCGGCTCGGCAATGACAGCTTTTTATATGTTCCGTCTGTTTTTCCTTACCTTCTTGGGAGATTTCAGAGGTACAGAAGAACAAAAACATCACTTGCACGAGTCGCCAATTTCTATGACCTTGCCTTTGCTGATTTTGGCAGTGCTTTCTATTGGGGGAGGTTTGCTCAATATTCCCGAAGTTTTTGCCAAAGACGGAGATAAACTCAACGACTTTTTAGCACCTATCTACGAAGTTTCTAAAAAAGTAAATCCTAAACTTTTTGAAACTCATCAAATTTCTCATAGTACCGAATACGTGCTAATGGGCATTTCGGTAGCCGTAGCGATTGCTTCTATCGTTTTTGCTTACATCAAGTTTGTTTCGGGCAAAGCTGTTCCGAAAGCCGAAACCGAACAAAAAGGATTTGCACGAGTGCTTGCACAGAAATACTATGTTGATGAACTCTATGATGCCGTTTTTGTAAAACCCATTCAAAGTTTTTCACGATTTTTGGCTGATACCTTTGAGTTTGCCATAGACTTTTTCGTAGAGGCAACAGGACAATTAGTGAAATTTTTGGCAAATGCTTTTCGCAAGTTACAGACAGGAAATGTTGGCACATACGTATTTGCTATTGTACTCGGAGCAGTAATTCTGATAGCTCTCAATTTGTTTTTGAATAAGTAAAATTTATTTTTGAAAAAAACTCAGAAACTCACAAAAATTTTTAGATATGACAGCCCTTTTGTTAGTATTAGTTCCTTTGGTAGCCAGTTTGATAGTATTTTTTATTCGCAATCAGCGGGCGAAAACTTTTGCTCTTATTTTTAGTCTTGTGCAGTTGGGTTTGGGTTTGTATGTGGTGTGGCAATTTAATCCTTTGGGCGGTTTGCAATTTGAAAACAATTTATCTTGGATTCCTTCGGCAGGAATTGGTTTTCATTTGGGAATTGATGGTTTGAGCATTATTCCTTTACTGCTCACGATTTTTGTTACGCCTTTCATTATTTTATCGGCTTTTGGGCGAAATTTTGAGCGACCAAACGTTTTCTATGGCTTAATTCTGCTGATGCAGGCTTCGTTGGTGGGGGTTTTTACAGCTCAAAGTGCTTTTGCGTATTATCTGTTTTGGGAAGGAGCTTTGATACCTGTGTATTTTTTAGCGGCAATTTGGGGGGGCGAAAATCGTATTCGTGTAACTTTTAAGTTTTTCATTTACACGGTTTTTGGTAGTTTGCTAATGCTGATTTCGTTGGTGTATTTGTATATGCAAACGCCTGCCAACCACTCCGACGAAGCACGAGTATTCTATTTGCTTGGCTTGAATAGTACTACGCAACAATTCATATTTTGGGGTTTGTTTGTTGCCTTTGCTATCAAAATGCCGATATTTCCTTTTCATACTTGGCAACCTGATACTTATACCGAGTCGCCTACGCCAGCCACGATGTTGCTTTCGGGTATTATGCTCAAAATGGGGATTTACAGCCTCTATCGTTGGCTGATGCCTGTTGTGCCGATGGCTTTCTTTGAAAATTCATTTTTGGTGATGATGTTGGCTATTATTGGTTTGGTGTATGGAGCTATTATTGCTATCCAACAACAAGATATTAAGCGTTTGCTTGCTTATTCGTCATTTTCTCACGTAGGTTTGATGGTAGCAGGTATTTTTACTTTTCAGCAAGTTGCTTTGCAAGGAGCAATGGTACAAATGCTTGCTCACGGTATCAACGTGGTAGGTTTGTTTTTTGTGGTAGATATGATTGAACGCCAAACCAATACTCGTAACCTATCGGATTTGGGAGGCATTACCCAATCAGCCCCTTTCCTGACGGTACTTTTTGCTATTCTGATGCTTGGTAGCGTAGGTTTGCCTCTTACTAATGGTTTTGTAGGTGAGTTACTTTTGCTCAATGGCATCGTAAGGGCATATTTCAATGACCCTGTTTTTGCCGTAGGCATTGGTGCGGTAGCGGGGCTTACGCTTATTTTTGGGGCTGTTTATATGTTGCGTTTATTTCAGGGGGCTATGTTTGGCGAAAAAACTGCCGTATCGCTTAGTTTCCGTGAAATCAATTTTTCGGAAGCTATGGTACTTGTACCGCTCTGCGTAATGGTGCTTTTGATGGGCGTATTGCCTAATTTGTTCCTAAAACTTTCTGAACCAGCCGTAAAAGATTTGTTAGATTTTGTGATACCGAGAATTAGGTAGGACTACCTGTCTGAATTATGAGAGAAATAGATAAAGTCTTGGAACAAATCGAAGGGTGTATCAAAAACAAAAGCTACAAACCTTTTGAAACAGACAGATTTGAGTTGAAAGACTTATCAAGCGGGCAAGACTGGCAAGAACTCTACAAATCGGTAAATGCCTTTTTGAACACCAAAGGGGGAATTATTGTGATAGGTATAAAAGAAGATACCAAAAACAAACAATTCAAATTTACAGGCTTTCGTCAGACAAATGAAAGCAAATTGAAAGAATTACCAAAAATGTTTGCAGATAGCAAAGGAAATTTCGTTGATTTGAGCAACTACATTCCCCTGAATGGTGTAGAAATAAAACCATTCTTGGACGGACAAGTAGCCTTAGTTTTTGTGGAAAAATTGCCTGATGAAGAAAAATTCATTTACTACAAAGGCGAGGCTTATGAAAGACAAATTACAGGCGACCACAAAATTTCAAAAGAAAAAATCCAAAAACAAGAAGAATACAAAAAAACTATTCAAAATGCCACAGAATTAGAAATCGTGCCGAATGCTACCTTAGAAGATTTAGATATTGATAAACTCAACGAATACATACATCGGCTCAATAGAGATGTGAAAATAGAAACCCTGAAAACAGATCTACAAAATGCACTGCCTTTTTTGGTAAGAAAAAGGTTTGTGAGAAATAACCAACCCACCTTGCTGGGAATGTTGGTTTGTGGCAAGCACCCTTACGACTATTTGGGAGGAAAAGCCGAAATAGACGCTTATTTTGAAATAGGCAGTAACATTGCAGATGACAAAAAGATATTTAGAAACAATATTATTGACTTGATGGAAAGTGCTTGGGCTTTTGTTTTTAGCAAAATAAATATAGGAATAAGTCCCGACAAAGGAGGTAGCGAAATTTACGAATATCCTGAAATTATTATCCGTGAAACCATCAATAATGCCTTGGCTCATAGAGATTATCGCTCCGAGGGCTTTTCGGTGATACGCATAAAAAATAAAGAATTCATTGAGATAAAAAATCCCGGAAAATTTCAAGAAGTGCAAATCATTCATTCAAATAAGCCTAAATTGAGAAGAATAATACCTTTCCCTAATAGACAAAACCCCAACCTAACCGACATACTCAAAGATTACAACCGCTACGAAGGTAGAGGTATCGGTATGGCAACTTTAATCAATTTTGCACTCGCTAACCAAATAGACGTGCCGTATTATATCATTCACCCAAACAATGAACTTAGTCTTTTCTTGATTTCTGGAAAAGTTTTAGATAGCAAGGCTATGCAGTGGCTTAATAGCTTTGAAAAGTACATCTTAAAAAAAACAAAGGGCTTAGAGCTAAATGAACAACAAAAAACTATCTTGGCGTATTTCTACAAATCGGAAAAATACAACGAAAATGAAAAATATACTATCAACCTTAGTCCCGATAACAACCATTTTGCTGTTATCAGAGAATTGGTAGAGTGGGGATTGCTAAAAGAAATCTCAACAAGCAGAGAAGTGCCTTTGTATCAAATAGATGAAACGCTCAAAAAAGATAATTTCATAGAAGAACTTAGAAAAATATTTGGCGGTGCTTTTGATGAACTATCGTCCGATGCGAAAGAAGTTTTACAAGCAGTTTATCAGCAAAGTTTGTATGGTACTACAAATAGAATAAGTGCAAGTCTTGTAGGAGATTTTTTATATTTCAAAAATCATAATTCCCAAAATATAGACCTGCGAGACTATGGCAATTTCAAACGAAAAGTGCGTTCTATCATTAGCAAACTCAAAAATAAAAAGCTAATCGTAGAAAAAGATAAAAACGATTATTGCATTAACGAGCATTTTGAACGAAAAAAATCTATTTTTGATTAAATTTATCTGCAACTTAATACCTGCTTTTTGTTCAGTGAAGTACAAAAAACTAAACCATTAAACCGATGCTTTCTATATTTTTACTTTCTGCTTTCGGCATTGTCAATTTGTTTTTAGGTTTTCTGAAAAACAGGCAAGTGCTTTTTGTAAGTGCTGTTGTGTTTTTGCTACTTACTTTTGTAGCTAATCTGGTAGAATGGTCAAAACCGCTCGATTTGGGCAGTATCATCAACAACGCAATGATGACTACCGATAAAACCAGCGTACTTTTTACGGCTATCTTACTCGGTACTGCTTTCTTTATTATTCCTCTTTCGCAAAATTATATTCAAGATAAAGAAGCCCAACCTGCCGAATACTACGCCATTTTGCTGTTTTCGTTGGTGGGAGCAGTAATGATGGTAAGCTATGAAAATCTTTTGATGCTTTTTGTAGGTGTTGAACTGCTTTCTATCGCAATGTATGTGCTTGCGGGGGCAAACAAACGCAATTTACGTTCCAACGAAGCGGCAATGAAGTATTTTTTGCAAGGGGCTTTTGCTACGGGGATTTTTCTGTTTGGCATAGCTTTGCTTTACGGAGCAACAGGAGCATTTTCGCTCTCGGGCATAGAAAAATACATTACAGCTACGAAAACGCCTTCGCCAATGCTTTATTTGGGCTTGATGTTTGTGTTAATAGGAATGCTTTTTAAAGTTTCGGTTGCACCATTTCATTTCTGGACACCCGACGTGTATGACGGCTCGCCTACGCTTTTTACGGCTTTTATGGCTACGATTGTAAAAACAGCAGGCTTTGCAGCGATGTTCAAATTACTTTCTACTTCTTTTGCACCTACTTACAACTATTGGCAGTTGAGTTTGAGTATTGTAGCGGCTCTAACGCTTGTTGTAGGAAACGTTACGGCTGTCTATCAACAAAGTTTCAAGCGAATGATGGCGTATTCGAGCATCTCCCACGCAGGATATTTGCTTTTAGCGGTTACAGCCTTCAATGAACGTAGTCTTTCGGCAATTTTGTTTTATTCTTTGTCGTACTCTTTGGCTACGGTTTCGGCTTTTGGGGTGCTGATGTTGGTAGCTGCCAAAACCAAAAACGAAGAATACAGCAGTTTCAATGGTTTGGCAAAGCAAAATCCTTTTTTAGCAATCGTGATGACTATTGCAATGCTTTCTTTGGCGGGCATTCCTCTTACGGCGGGCTTTTTAGGCAAACTTTGGATATTTATCAGTGCATTTGAGCGTGGTTTGTATTGGGTGATGGTACTGGCGGCTTTGATGTCGGCAGTGGGCTTGTATTATTATTTCCGTGTAATTATTGCAATGTACCTGAAAGAACCTCACGACAGAAAGCAGGATACCAAAATAGAAGTTACTACGCCTTATATTTTTGCTTTGTTGCTCACTACGTTGCTTACCGTACTTTTCGGCTTAGTGCCTAATTTGTTTTTTGGAATAATACAATAAATTGGATAATTTATGAAAAAAAATTTATTTCTAATCTTGTTTTTTGTTGCTCAATTTGTTTTTGGGCAGAATGTAGAGATAAATTCGCAGGCTTTTCCGAAAATTCAGTTGCGGGTAGTTTCGGAAAAAAGTTTGAGTAAAGAAAATGTAAAACTTTCTCAGAAAGGTCAGAATATTGATTTTCAGCTCGTAAAACAAGAAATTCCGAGCAATGAACAATCGCAAGGTAAATCGGTGTATTTCTTGATTGAAACTTCGGGCTTTACGAATGTAGGCGTGGTAAATAATTTCAAAACAGGTATCAACGATTTTTTGCGAAAAGCCCCCGAAGGTGTATATTTCAATGGCTCGTCGTTTTGGAAAGCTAATGCTGAAAGCAAAATTTTGAATAATTTGAGTGTAGATTTTACAACTAAAAAAGATGCCTTTGCCGAAGAAATCAAACAGAAAATTAAGCCTGTTGTCGATAGTCAGCAGCAAGCCGATGTCCATAAAGCCATTTATGATGCCATTGAGTACATCGGCAAAACAGCTACTACACCTCAAAAACAGCTTATTGTACTTACAGCAGGGGTAAATAAAAGTTATTCGCCTATCAAGATTGAAGATTGTGCCGAAAAAGCCTCGCAAGCAGGCGTGCAAGTGTTTTCTTTGGTCTATAAAACTGGTTATACTTACGCTTTGGACAATCTAAAAAAACTTGCCGACAAAACCCAAGCCAAAAGCCAACTTGTAAGCAATAGCCAAGAAATCAGCAATGCACTTGAAGATTTTGTAAAAGTAGAAACTGCAAAACCAAGTGCTGCAAGTAATAACTACAAAATTACTTTCACCGTGCCAAACCCTACTGACGTAGAAGGCATTAGCATTAGCATAGACGGACAAACGCAAACACTGAACATCATACCTCCACAAGCCCAAAACGAAAACAAAGAAACTAATGAAAACACTTCGGAAAGCAAAGGGAATAATTCATTACTGCTTATTGCCTTAGCCGTAGTTGTGGTGGGGGGCATAGGTTTTTGGGTTTATCAGAAACAGCAGAAAGAAAAAGTCCAAGCCGAGCAAGAAACGCTCAAAGCCCAATTAGCCCAACAGCAACAGCAATTTCAGCAAGAACAACAACGCCTCCAACAACAAATTTTGCAACAACAAAGCAAACCTACCGAAATCAAAGAAGAACCTGAGAAATTTGACCCCAAGAAAACCTATATCGGTGGGGGAGGAGGTACGCCTACGCTTTCGGTTTCAGGACAAGGTTTTCAGCAGACTTTTATGTTGCATAAACCCACAATGACTATCGGCAGAAAAGAAGGAAACGATATTGTCATTCCTATTGAAACCGTTTCGGGCAGCCACGCTATCCTGACCAATGAAGGCGGAAATTGGTTCATTAGCGACAACAACAGCACCAATGGCGTTATTCTTAATGGTAATCGTGTCCAAAAACATATCCTCAAACAAGGCGATAAAATCCAACTTGGGGGAGCTTTGCTTGTATTTCAGCTTTGAAAATACTTAAACCACAACAAGTTAGTTATGTTGCAATCGATGACAGGCTACGGTAAAGCCCGAAAAGACACCGAACAATTTAGCATTGAGATAGAAGTCAAAACGCTCAATGCTAAATTTTTAGACCTTAATTTAAAAATAGCAAGAGATTTAGGCGAGAAAGAAACAGAAATCAGAACGCTTATCCAAGAGTATCTGGAAAGAGGAAAAGTAAGTCTGACGATTGATTTTCAGAGAAAAAACCAAAGTATCGAACTACCCATTGCAGAGGAACTGATAACAGCCTTTTATGAGCGTTTGCTCAAAATCAGTCAAAAAGTACACGCCGACACCACCGATGTTTTCAGAATTGCCGTACAAATGGCTGAAAATAGCCAAAAAAATGTTATTTCTACCCTCTCCGACAACGAGTGGATACACCTACAAGAAACCCTCGTGCTTGCTCTGAAAGCCTGCAAACAATTTAGAGAGCAAGAAGGTTCTGTAATACAAAAAAAATTACTGGAATACACCACAAACATAGAAATTTTACTTCAAAAAATAAACGAATTAGACAAACCACGCCTTGCTTACATCAGAGAAAAACTGCACCAAAAAATGCAAGAACTCAAAAATGATGATGCCTTCGACAAAAATCGCTTTGAGCAAGAACTGATTTACTACATTGAAAAATTAGACATCAACGAAGAAAAAATACGTTTGCAAAAACATTTGGAGTATCTGAAAGAAGTTTTGCAAGACAAAAATTCTAATGGCAAGAAAATCAATTTCATTTCGCAAGAGATAGGCAGAGAAATCAATACGATTGGCTCAAAAGCCAACGATGCCACTATCCAACGCTACGTAGTTGAAATGAAAGAAGAATTAGAAAAAATTAAAGAGCAATCACTCAATATTCTATAAATTTAAAAAAAAGTCCCTCTCCTTTGGTCATTGAGCGAAGCCGAAATGTGGAGAGGGATTTAGGGTGAGGTCAAAAAAGCCCCGCTCCTTCGGTCTTTGAGCAGAGCCAAAACGTGTAGAGGGGTTTTGGGGTGAGGTCAAAAAATCAAAAATCTTGAAAATTCTACTCGTTCATAACCGATACCTACACTACGGAGGTGAAGATGCTACCTTTGAAGCTGAAAAAAATTTGCTTGTAGCCAAAGGGCATCAAGTA
>Ga0272446_1007895_pt1 | contig 10388 bp, 7 predicted proteins | sample YNPCB0061_FD_194587 | JGI IMG/M metagenome (GOLD analysis project Ga0272446, IMG submission 194587) | Hot spring microbial mat communities from Yellowstone National Park, WY, United States - YNP-CB-006-1 | ecosystem: Environmental > Aquatic > Thermal springs > Hot (42-90C) > Sediment | place... | reverse complement strand
GCCCCCCATTAGACCCCACATCCGGGTCTGGTTCAATCCGGGCCGCAAGGAATCGCTCTACATCGTGCCGGGGGTGTATGCGGTGGTGTTGTGGATCTTTCCCTCGCTCCTAGCAGCGATCGCCATGGTGCGGGAGAAGGAAAAGGGCACGATCCTCCAGGTTTATGCGTCCAGTCTGACTGCCACTGAACTGCTATTGGGCAAGGGGCTGGCCTATCTACTAGTGGCGTTGTGCGAAGCACTGGTGGTGATAGGGCTGGGCAGCCTGATCTTTCGTCTCAGTTTTGCCGGTGACCCCACCCCTTTTCTGATCGCGACTCCCCTCTACCTTGGCACAGCCGTGATGTTTGGCTTACTGCTGGGGGTGCGATCGGAGAATCAAAATTCAGCCGTTCAGGGTGTGTCTCTGATTGGCTTCGTGACGGCCCTGTTACTGTCTGGATTTATCTATCCCCTCAGCAATATTCCCTTTCCCCTGTCGCTGGTTTCCAACCTGATTCCGGCTCGTTACTACATTCTGGTCACACGAGATGCCTTTGTTCGGGGGACGGGATGGCCGGGTGTCTGGTTGGACTTGATTTTGATCAGCGCGATCGGGCTATTGCTGTTTAACATTACCCGCCACAACCTCAGCCGTATGCAATTGCCAGATTAATGGGGCAATGACAAGCCACCCCAGCGTCAGGGAGCGGTTTCATCGGAAAATATCCAGTCAAGATTTCAGACTGGGCCAACGAGCCTAGTGTTTGCCCAACAGAGGCTGTTCTTGTTTTTCCGATGCCTGCGCCGGTCGTTCTGCCTGAACCGCGATCGCCTGTCGATCTTCGCGGACAGGCCGAAAAATGATTGGGCCAAGCCCTGCCAACCCCCATCGAACCGGATACAGCAGAGTTGGAGTTGATTGCGGTAGAGCTCCTATCCGACCGATCTTTTCCAATTCATCCGCCACAATGGGGGCACAGGGTTGCTCCAGACCATGGGGACGAATAAATCGATGCACAAATTCGCTTGGTTGCAGGCCCATTGGATGACCAGCGGCCAACGCTGCTGAGAGTTGGCGTAAATGCTCGTCCATCGTGATGGCACTACTGACCAACCCATCCATCAGGTAGCGGAACTGAACCATGCCTTGCTGTAAGGCGTTAAACTCCGAAAGCAGGATCGTCTGCACGGGACGGCCCACGATCGCCGCTTCCAACATGGCCGTGGTATGAATACCCATGACAACTGAACTGAAATAGAGGGAATGGAAATAATCGGCGCGATCGCGTCCCTGCTGAGACTGTGTGCCCGGATGGGGCCACAGTGCCACGTTGTCGAACGGTGCCAGATCGAAGTCCTGCCAGACTGAGGCGTTCAAAGGATGAGGGCGGATTAGAATACCCACCTCTCGCAGCCTTGCATCCTCACTGGCTCGAATGGACTGAATCCATTCCCGCACAAATTGCGGTTCTGCGGTTGGCTGCAGCGGGTTGGCGGTTGAACCCACAAACAGCAGAAACGGCCTTTCCGAAGAGAGGCCGACCTGCTGACAAAATGTCCGTTTAGCAACCGTCGGTCTGCGGTTGAACCACTGATCAAAGACCGGCGCACCGGTCACAATCACCTGCTCAGCCGGAATCAGATGCAAGGTTTGGGCCTCTTGTTGCTGGAGTTCGTTCCAAACCAACACCTTGTCTGGCGGACTGTGGATAAACCCGGTGGCAGTCAGACTGTCTCCACGGTCCAGACCCAAACAAACCGGAATGCCCAGCGCTTTGGCAGCTTTGACCACATCAGTTTGGCGAGAAGCCAGCCCGGACAACGGTGAAACAACCACCAGATCCAAATCCAGTGCCCTTAAGAAGGTATTCAAGCTGTCGTAACCTGGAATCGCCGCCTCCAGGAAGCGCATCCCCCGCAGGATTCCCTGCAGAACAGGGCGGGGAAATGCTGGCAGTTTTCTGAGCCAGCGGAAGATGGGCGCGGCATCTAGAAGCGGCTGCGCAACCCGGTCTCGCAAATACCAGGCGTTCACAAACTGCGGGTCTAAATAGCGTAAGTAGTCCGTAATGGAGCGTAGTCCCCTGGCTATGACCTGCCAGTCATCCCCTCGTTCGGGGAACTGCCCCAATACTTGAATGGGGCCATATTCGACTGGAACCGTGTCTAACACCGAATCGACCATCTCGGCTGTGTCAAAGGTCAAATAGACCGTATGTCCACGTTCTGAGAGGACCTGAATAACCGGGTCAAAGGCGGGCCAGGCAGTAGGACCGGAAAGAACAAAGAGAATCTTCATAGGAGGGCAACCAAGACCGAAATTGTTGACTCAAAGCGTTCAAGAACCGAACCTGCTCACCATCAATCTGTGCCACTGGCAGTCTTAATCTACAAACCAAGCCAGCATTTCCATCACGACTCAAGCCAGCTTGCAACTTCCATCCTGCATTGCGAGTATCCCACTCAGATATTTAACTCTGAAAAGCTGAATTGACCAAGAATGCCTGGTTTTTATTCAAACCAAGATAGCTCATCCCTTGCCGGTCAATCCTTTCCAGGTCATGTAGCCAGCCAGAAACACTAACAGCAGGCGGAACAAGCGGTTAACCAGACGATCGGATAAGCGGGGCAACAAGCGAGTGCCAAATTGGGCTCCCAGAATGCCTCCCAGGCCCAAACAGAGGCCGGGCAACCAGAGGACATTGTTATTCCAGGTGTGTTGGGCTAGACCGGAGGCACCAATCAGGACGATCGCCCCCAGGCTGGTGCGGACTGCCGTCTTGATCGATTCGCCCAACATCAACATTTGCAACGGCACCATCACCGTGCCGCCGCCAATGCCAAACAGACCCGCCAGCACACCGGCCAGCAAGCCAATCTGGGCCACGGGCAGCAGGCCGTGGATGGGACTGCTATCTTCTACAGTCTCTTCTTGCAGATGGTTTGCCTGAAGTTGTTTTTCCTGGAGCTGTTTTTCCTGGAGCTGTTGCTTCAGGTTCATGAAATAAATGGTCACCACCATCAGCAGGGCAAAGCCAAAGGCTAACCAGGCTTCTGGTAGGCGATCGCCCAACCAGGCTCCCAGTTGGGCGGTGGGAATGCCAAATAGCGCCAGAGTCAGAGCGTCGCGCACATTCAGAACGCCTTTGCGCCAGTTTTGCACGCTGCCCGATAGGGCACTGAGAAAGACCCCCACCAGGCTGGTGGCGGTAGCCTTTACCAGGGAAATGCCCAGAAAAGTCAGGGCCGGCACCATCAACAGACCACCACCAATGCCCAGCACCCCGGCGATCGCGCCAGTGCCGATGCCCAGCAAAAACAACAGACCCCAGGCCACTGGCTGTTCTATCATCGGGTCACCGTAACAATTTCACTAGTGCAGCGTCAACTCTAGAAATTAGGGTTTGTAGTCAGTGCTTCAGCGCTAAAGCGCCGACTACGAGCCAATGGGTTCACCTTAAAATTAGGGTTTGACAGAACACTAGAGACAATTAGACTTTAGTAGAGTATGCTTAGAATCTAAGTGAAATGCTTTAAAAGGGCATTTAGATTCGCCAGCATTGTGTCCCTGAGATTCGGTATTTCGATGTGTCCGTGGGTGTATCGCCTCATCCATCCTCCCAGATGATTGCTTGAAGGGCTGCTTTATCTGACATCTTGCACCTCTCGCAACAAGCCACCCTGCAATAACTTGATGTGCGTCATAAGGTTACCCGATCCGCTGCTGGGAGAGCCAAGTTCCAGGTCAGATTGACCTTAATGGCAGTGATGCCGCTGGGAAATCACCTGAGTTTATTTACCTGAATCCTCAAGTCGAGGGGGGAATCCACATGTCTCCGCGTTTGACTGCTTATACCCCTTCTACCTTCAGGAAGGTGGATCGCTTTCACAACAGGGAAAGGGCTTGGTTTAGTGCGACTCCTGCTCCTGCTCAACCCTGCGATATTTTTGATCGAACCGACGATCTGGCATTTCCCCTGGCAACGGCTCGGATTATCCCTACAGCGACCAATCATCCTACCAAGGAGAATGGACTCCCTGATTCGTCCACAGGTTCGGCCAATGATCCTACCGATTTCTTTCTGGTTCCAGCCCCAGACGCAGATAAAGTTGTCTCGTTCAACTGGATCACAGAACTGTCAGTAGCGGAGGCGCCTGGGGGCGGCGGTTCTGGTCGGCCAGCGACTCCTTTTCACCAGCCAGTCGGGAACCCCCCTGCGGCGGCTGGGCTATTGGGGGAGACAACCCTCCCTGTTGCTAGTCCAACCTTGCCGCTGCTACTTCCCCCAACGGTTTCTTCTCAAGCGAACCGGCTTGCCAGTTCGGCTGCCATCACCCCACCTGCCGATCCCGGAAGTACGAGGAATACGGCCTATGATGTGGGGTCTCTCAGCACTACTCCTAAGATTTTTTCAGAATCCATTGGAGGGACTGACCAGTATGACTATTACAAATTCAGTTTGTCTACCAGTAGCAACCTCAACATTGCCCTGACCAATCTGAACGCTGGGACGGATGCCGATCTCTATCTGTATGACCGCAATGGCAACTGGTTGAACGCTTCCTATAACAATGGGACGAGCGATGAAGCCCTCAACCATTCCTTGAAGGCCGGGACGTACTATGCTCGGGTCACGAAATTCAGCGGCGTCACCCCTTACACGCTGGCTCTGTCGGCAACAGCCCCAACCACTGTTGCCTCTAATCTGTTGCCAGCCGAACGCGATATTGGGCCGCTAACAATCACCCCCTACACTCGCAGCTCATCAGTAGGAACGCTCAACACTGCGGATGTATATCGATTCAGTATCAGTGAACCCCGCAACTTAAGTCTTTCCCTCACGGGCCTCCAGTCCGATGTAGACCTGCGGTTGATTCGGGATCTCAATGGCGATCGCGTAGTTGATGCCGATGAAGTACTTGCCAGTTCCCAGAATGGCGGCACCACATCCGAATCTCTGACCAGAAACTTAACCACCCCAGGGGAGTACTACATTCAGGTCTTTCGATACAGTGGTGAAAGCAACTACACCCTCAGCGTCAGTAGCCAGCCGGTCGGCACGGTGCCTCCCCCTCCGACTATCGGACCAGAAAATACGATCAACGGTACCCTCAGTTCAACCGATCCGACCAACCCGACTCGATCGGGGACCTACCGGGATGATTATCAGTTAACCCTGCCCGCCAACTGGCAATCCAACCAACCTGTGCGAGCCAGACTGACGTCTTCCACCTTTGATACTTACCTGCAAGTAGTTGATGCTGCTACCGGCAGCGTCATTGCCTCCAATGATGACTACAATGGCTTCACCAATTCCCAGGTCACCTTCCGGGTGCCGGTAGGGGCGGACTATCGGTTGCGGGTTACCAGCAAGAATGCTGGTGCCACAGGTTCTTATACCCTGAGTACAATCGATAACTTTGGTGCGGGCTATGTCAATGCGGCAGCCGCCGTGGCAAGTGCCACCGGTCAATCCATCGAACCTGTTAGCGATACCGGTTATGCCTGGAATCTGAATTTTGTCAAGGCTCCGGCAGTCTGGGCAAAGGGATACACCGGGCAGGGAGTTGTGGTCGCGGTGGTGGATACGGGTGTGGACTACAATCACTCCGATCTGGATGACAACATTTGGATGAATTCAGGTGAAGTCCTGGATGGCATTGATAATGATGGCAATGGCTTCATTGATGATATTCGAGGCTGGGATTTTGTCGCCAATGACAATAATCCGATGGACGAAAACCAGCATGGCACCCATGTCGCTGGCATCATTGCAGCCGAAAATAATGATTTTGGTGTGACGGGTGTGGCCTACAATGCCAAAATTATGCCCGTGCGGGTTCTGGATGCGAAGGGAACCGGATATAGCACCGATATTGCGAACGGCATTCGATATGCAGCCAACAACGGGGCAGATATTATTAACCTCAGTCTGGGCGGTATTGCTGTGATGCCCGATGTGGAGGACGCCCTGACCTATGCCCTTGGCAAGGGGGTTCTGGTGGCGATGGCGGCGGGGAATAATTACGCCACGGTTCTCACCTATCCGGCGCGGTATGCTGACGGAATCAACGGACTGGCCGTGGGAGCCGTAGACAGCAGTGGCAATATGGCCGAGTTCTCCAATGCCGCTGGAGCCGTGGAGTCCTATGTTTTGGCGCCGGGGGTGGGGATTTACTCGACGGTGCCAGGGGGTGGCTATGACTCCTTCAATGGTACTTCCATGGCAGCCCCCCATGTGGCCGGTGTGGCGGCGCTGATGCTGAATGCAAATCCGTCCCTGTCTCCCCTGTCTAATCCGGCCTTGCAGGATATCCTGCTGAATACCGCCAGTTGGACGGTGTAAACTCGCCAACCAGCGAGAAGTCTTGCTGGGAAAGCATTACAGGCTTGTCTATGCACCTCACGCCAGCGAGAACCGCTATAAAAAGCTTCTACACCTATGCTAATGCCCAAACCGCCGATTGAACTCGATACGCTTGAATGGCAACCGCTCTATGAGAAGCTGCAAAACAGCCCGACGCTGTTTTGAGCACCTCTATTGAATTGCTCCTGCGATCGCCCGGTCTATGGCTTACTGCATCCCAAACTCTGGCAGGTGTTTCCACTGAAGTTGACCCGACTGGCGGCCCAGGTTGGCGCGGTGATGGCCCACCCCAAAATGGCGATCGCCGCCTGGCGGCGAGTTCGAGAAGCTGAAGGGCTACCTGGGTAAAACGAGATAGTTTGTTGGGGTAGGAGTCAGAATTCTGAATTCTGAATCCGGTAACTTGTCCTGCCCCTGACTACGTTCGGCTGAGGCTTCGACGGTGAGCGGTTCGGCTGAGCTCACCGTCGAAGCCTGGCTTTTGAATTCCTGACCGATTAAGGTTTTCCGACTGGCGTTGATACCCAGCCGAAAAGGGGTGAGAGTTACTCCAGTTGCAGTCCGAGTTGCTCCGTTTGGAGTCGAAACAACTTTGGTTGCGGTTGGAACCATTCTGGTCGGGCGACCCATGCAGGTCGCTACAAGTGCGGTTAAAATCTCAGTTAACAAAAATTGGCTGACGCATGGCGAAACGGTTGTCCTTCCTCTCTCCTCTGTCTAGATGGTTGTGGTTGGCTTGTTTGAGCAGCCTGACCAGCTTGGTTGTGTTGCCTGAAGGAATTCTGGCCCAACCGGTGGTTGCCTGCAAACCTGCTGAGATCCGCAGTCAGATCAGCAAACTAGCCGCCAAGGGATCGGAGAAAGACACGGCCCTGCAAAGCCTGATCCAATGTGGGAAATTGGCCATTCCAGACTTGATCCAGGCGATGCAGAAACATCCTGAGATCGGGGTGAAACTGGGGGCCGCCGATAGCCTGGCTAAAATGGGTCCACCTTCGGTTGAGCAACTGACTCAGCTTGTTACCCATTCCAGCGAGACACCGGAAGTCCGCACGCTAGCGATCGCCGCCCTAGCCCAGATTGCCCAGACCCATCCAACGACCTCGGTTGGCATTATTCAAACCCTGACCGAACGGCGACTGGACAACCAGGAAAATGTCCTGATCCGGATGACCGCTGCCCGTGCCCTGGAAACCATCGGCACTCCTCCCCCGATTGAATGGCCCGAACAGATAAAGGACTGGGCTACCAAGAATTCGGCGGTCACCATCGGGCTGATCTCCGTTACGGGGTTGGGGTTGCTCTATCTGCTGATCCTCGGCCTCAAACCCCGCTGCCTGTTGCACCTGCCGGGGACACTGACCATTCCAAATACCCAAATTGAGTTACCTTCGGGCCTTTTGCTATGGCTGAAGTATCAGCCCCGCGTGCTGGATCGCTGGGTGGCAGACCATCTGCCCCAGGTTCAGAAACAGTTTTTAAAGAAGCCAACGGTGAGCGATCGCGCGATCCACATTCCCATTCAAATCAAGCTGGGTTCCGAGGTGCAGCAGCATCTATCTGCTGAGCAGTTGCAATCCACCTTTAATCGCACCCCTGCCACGTTGCTCATTTGGGGGGAAGGGGGTGTGGGTAAAACCAGTCTGGCCTGTCAGATTGCTCGCTGGGGCATGGGCAGGACTGGCGGCTGAGAAGTATGGCCTGCCCACTTACCCGGTTTTGATTAACGTTCTACCACCCATCTCGACGATGACAATCCGCGATCGCTACGAAGCCAGCTTCATGGGGTTACAAGTGCGGCAGGATTACCGCTTGATTAACCTGTGGGAAGTGGATGCGGCGATCGGGTTTGAGCAGTCGCTGAATGTCTTGCTGCCCTTTGTCCCTGTGATGAAGAATGGTGCAGATGCGATGGTCGTGCAGCAAGCCGTCAATCAGTTGCGGCAAGATGAGCAGTTAGTCGAGTTGGAATCGTTGCTGGCATTTTTTGCTACGTTTGTGTTGAACAGCGAGGTTGTGCAGCCAATCATGAGGTGGGATATGGCGGTGTTACGGGAGTCACCCTGGTATCAAGAGATTTTGCGCGAGGGGGAACAAAGAGGAGAACAGAAAGGGATGCAGCGGCAACGATCGCTGATCTTGAAACACCTCACCCAGCGGGTAGGTGAGCTCTCGCCGAACGCGATCGCCCAGGTTGAGGCCCTGTCGATCGAGCAACTGGAAGCCCTGGGGGAAGCCCTGCTTGAGTTTACGCAACCGGAGGAATTTATCACCTGGCTACAACACACCGCATAACCAATCTGCTGCTTGGAGAGGAATGCGCTGCAATGTCTCAAACAACGCCGAGACGCTTTGAGCCGCTATGATGAGGCGTTGGGGATTTATCGGCAGGTGGTTGAGCCAATCTGGTTCCAGTTTCAGGACTCTCTCAACCGGACGGCAGACTAAACCCGATCGCTAGAAGGGTTGGCTATGGATGTGTTGGAGGTCATACTATGTCTGTTTCAGCAATTCCTCAATTTCTTGGATCAAAATCGGTAGATTTGGGTACATGCAGCTAATACCCGGTGCTGGAACACGATTACGCTTCATGCCAGGAGGTACATGTTTGTGGTGTGGAAAGGTTGAGGCAAGCAATGGATCATTCGGATGTGGAAAGTCATCGTACCAGTAAAGTTTCTCGTCACCCCTGTAAACCTCGTAACCATAGGAAGTAATCAAGGCTGCATCGAAATCGAGTTCTTCCCTGATTCGGAGTCTGATGTTCTCTTGGAAGAATACCTCACCTTCTGCGGTTCCCGTATATGGGCTGTTAGACCAAACTACAATGGTCGATTGCTCAACATCAGAGCGGTTCAAAAGCTGTGACACAAAGCGGCTGTATTCTGCAAGGGACTGCAGAGGAGATTGGTTCATTTCAGTAAGTTGGCTGGAAACGAAGCATTTCAGCTAATGCACGTTGTTTTATCTGCTGAGTGTATGCTTGCTTACGGCGCAGCCAGGTTTCATAAATTCCTTTCCAACGACTGAAATCAGTACGGGTTTCATCATACTCGTCGTAGCGGGAGAGTTGTCCTGACATCAGTGCAGAGTAAAAATCCTCACTAAGAACCCCATATTTTTCTTCATAGAGCGTCAGACGGCGTTCGAGCAGTTTCATTTCAATAACCAGTTCGTGAATTTCCATCATCCGTATGAAGAAGCGTCAAATACAAAGTATCAGTTTGAGAACTCAAATGGCATCGGGGGCAAAGCAGATCATCGATTTTTCAGCCTGGGGTGGGATGGGCAATGTGTACCAGACCACCCTGAACTCGACGGGAGCCTAAACCCGATCTCTAGAAGAGTCGTCTGTAATGGAAGGAGATAGATGAGGGGCTGTAACGGTTTCGACGTTTTGGCGAACGTTACCCTGTGATACAGGTCGAGAGCGGGCTAACTCTCGTAAATCAATGGCTCAAAACAAGTACATGCGAACAACATCGTACCTTTTGCTCGTAAGCAAGCTGCTGTTGCAGTTGCCTAACAACCTCTAACGGTTCGAGCGTCCGTCATTTGACTCCGTTAAGGATGATGGACCAACCCCCAACGAATGCGCTAGACCACTGCCTCTGGTCGGTATCTGGCTAAGACTTCACCAGAGCATCCCACCATCCGGGATAAGGGATGGTTCCCGCTGCGAGGGTTAGAGCAGCTAAGCCTGTGAATGAGCGGTGTACTAATACCCAGGGCGGACACGGGTTCGACTCCCGTCAGTTCCATTGAATTAATTTCTCTGCAATAGGGACTGCACCACGGTTTCCTGGACTGCGGGATCATGCATCATGAAGGTGTGATTGACCGGAAGCTGCACTAGGGGATCCTGATCCGACAGGACGGTTTCACTGAGGGCCACAATGCCGTCGTTTATCTCTTCGCCAAAGGGGCTGAGAAAGCCTCTGGGGCCAGCGGTGCCAGCAATGATGGTATAGGGCGACTGCAAACCTGGGAGTTGTTGAAAGAAGCTGGGGTTGGCCAGATTGCCGCCGCATTGGCCGG
>Ga0272446_1007894_pt1 | contig 10390 bp, 9 predicted proteins | sample YNPCB0061_FD_194587 | JGI IMG/M metagenome (GOLD analysis project Ga0272446, IMG submission 194587) | Hot spring microbial mat communities from Yellowstone National Park, WY, United States - YNP-CB-006-1 | ecosystem: Environmental > Aquatic > Thermal springs > Hot (42-90C) > Sediment | place... | reverse complement strand
ACGACGAAGCTGGCCGAGTAGGTGCGGTTGGCTCCTGAGCCGTTGGCTCCAGGGGCAGCTTGGTCGTCGGCGAGCATCGCTTGACGAAGCGGCAAGCCGGTCTGCGGCGTGAAGACCAGGGTGACTTGGTGCGGCCAGCGGACCCATTCATCGCGGGGCACCAAGGTAGCCTGCACCGCTAGGGCACGGCCGCGAGCCAAGCTCACATCTCCCGGTGTGACCCGCAAGGAAAAGTCGGCCACCATTGCCGGTTCGCGCCAGGGCAGCAACAAACGGGACCACAAGCGCGAGGCAGCCTGGGGGAAAAGCAACGACGGCACGAGAAGCAGCAGTAGCAGCAGCAGGGCTGCTCCTCCCCACCACAGCCCCAGGCCACGCCGTTGAACTGCCTCGGCAAAGGAGAGATGCCGAGTGCGGGCAGCGGTTTCCTCAAAGAGCAGTTGGGCCAACGCCGGCGAGGCCAGCGACTCGGCCCGGCTCAGTTCGACGCTCGAGAGCAAGCGTTCATCCAGATCGGGAAAATGGGCCTCAACGAGCGCGGCCAGGTCGGCTTCGTCTAAAGGTTGCACCCACGGCCAGACCACGCCCCGCACCAGGGCAATTCCGGTGGAGCCTGCTACCAGCCCCAGCCAAACGGCGCGGACCCAACTGGACAAGCCGAGGTAGGCATCTGCGGCCAAGCCGACCAGCAGCAAGCCGGCGACCAGGGCCAGGGCTTGGCCCACGCCTTTCCAAAGGCGTCTCTGACGCAGACGCTTCGCTAGGTCACGCAGCTTGTCTTGGATGGGAGTCGGCAAAGCGATGAGAGTGGCCATGATTCCAGAAGCCTCACACGAAGCACGAGGGAAGGCGTGTAACGTATCATATCGCCTGGGCACCATGCAGAGCAAGCAAACCGCTGGGCAGATCGCACGAAAGCAAATCTTCTGCTTTTTTCTTAACCCCGGCACGACAAATTTTGCCTGCAAAACTCAATCAACCGTCACGATCGGCCGATAACTCTTGATAGTCGGATTTTTTCCAGGCTTCGGGCCGATCGGAGGAAGAAGCGGCCGAAGCATTCACTGTAACGGGGGCAGATCCCATGAATCTTCGTATCGCAAGCGCGTTAGCAGCGTTGGCTGCCGGGGTGGGGTCGCTGTCGGCCCAGGGATTGCCGCCGGCTGCTCCGCCCGCTTCGGCACCGCCGGCTGTGCAATCACCCTATCTTGGCTCGACGATGCCGGCTCCGGGTGCAGCCGGTGCCCTCCCCGAAGCGCCAGCCCTGCCGCCTCAGGTTCTCTTTGGCGCGCCCGAAGCCGGCAATCAATTCTACGTCGGGGCCGACTACCTGCTGTGGAAGATTCGCGGTCAACCGATCCCGCAGAACGTGACGGCGGTTCCTGTAGGGTTGATTGAGTTGGTGCCAACGCAGACTGTCAACGGTGCCCCTCCCACGCCTTTGTCTACTACCCCCGTCTATGTGCCGATTTCGATCTTAAACAGTGCGATCTTTGGAGGTCCCGGTTCGAGCGACCCCGGTTTCGCCAATGGTGCCCGGATCAATCTGGGCGTCTGGGCCGATGCCAACCACACCTTCGGCCTAGATTCCTCGACCATCATTTTGGAACGTGTCGGCGATAGTCGAACCATTATCAACGCCGGCAATGCCAACCCGCTCGCTCTGAGTACCGGGGTGACCAATCTGTCGATTGTGGTGCCTTCTCTGGGCAATCCCATTAACACGACGACGGAAATCACTCTGCCCCGCAACGGTATTTCCAGTGTCGCTTTGAGTACCTCCACCAACTTGTTTGGTACGGAACTCAATGCCCGCTCGATCAACTATCGCATCGGCTCGACTAATTTGGGTACGCTGGCTGGCTTCCGTTACATCAACTTCACCGACAAGCTCTCGGCGATGAGCAACGTGCGCTTGGTGGAACCGACGAATGTGTCTCCTCCTCCCGCAGCGTTTATTCAGGGCAACATCTCTCGCGATCTGACCTTCTCAACGATGGACACCATCGCCGTGCGCAACAACTTCGTCGGTGCTCAGATCGGCTTCGATGCCGAGACGCAAGTGGGGGCTTTAGTGTTCTACGGTCGCATCAAGTTTGCCGTCGGTCCGAACTTCCAGTCATCGTCGGCGAGCGGCTTCACTCAGGTGATCAATAATGAACCGGTTCGAGTGATTGATGGCGTTGCGGTGAATACCACTCCCTCCAGCACGATTTATCCGGGAGGTCAGTTGACCGGTGTCACTCCCTCCGGGCCGACCGAACGCACCCGCTACAGCTTCATCCCCGAGATCAACCTGAAGCTGGGCTATCAAGTCGCCCCGTGGGCCCGGCTGACGGTTGGTTACGATGGGTTGTACCTGGGCCACATGGCACGGGCCGGCTTGAGTGTGGTCAACAACACCATCAACACGACGGTGACAACGGGTGGCAATCCCAGCACCTCCAACTTCGTGCAGCCGGCCTTCCGCCTCGCCGACCATGACGCTTGGGTCCAAGGTCTGTCGCTGGGCTTTGAGTTGACGTTCTAATCGAAACCAGCCAATCTCCACACCAGACATACCACGAGCGATCCGAGGCTAGACCCGGGTCGCTCGTCGGCGTTTGCTCCCCTGCGGACACACGAGCGAGACCCCGCTAGAATCTTTTTTATGGAACTGATTCTCTTGGCCGTGGGCAGCTACTTGGTGGGGGCGATTCCGTTTGGTTATGCGGTAGCGCGGCTGCGCGGAGTCGATCTGCTCTCGCAGGGTAGCAAAAACATCGGTGCCACCAATGTCGGCCGGGTCATGGGCTTGTGGTGGGGCGTGCTAGTGTTCGTCCTCGATTTCGCCAAGGGCGCTCTCCCCGTGCTGCTTGCCGGTTGGCTCTTCCCACAGCTCGGCGATGCCCCACGCCTCTTGGCCGGTTTGGCGGCCTTTCTTGGCCATCTATTCCCGATCTATCTCGGCTTTCGTGGCGGCAAGGGAGTGGCCACCGGGGCCGGCATCATGTTGGTGCTTCTGCCCTGGCTGACACTGGCGGGAGCGGCGTTGTGGGCTGTCGTTCTGCTGACGACCCGCTACATGTCGTTGGCTTCGCTCAGTGCGGCGGTGTTGTTTGTGGTACTGCGGCTGACGCTGGTCCCCGAGCCGTTCGGCGAAGAACAACGCCTGCTGACGTGGTTTTGCCTGGTGGCAGCAGCAGCGGTGTGGCTGCGGCATCTGGGGAATATCCAACGCCTGCTCGCCGGCACCGAGAATCGCCTGGGGAGGAAATACGGATGATGCGAATTGTGCACCAAATCAGCGTGGCGTTGTGGTTTGGCTCAGTGGTCTTCTTCAGCGTGGCCGGGCTGCTGCTCTTCCAGGCGTTCGAGGCCGTGGCCTTATCGCCCGAACGTCCCGCTTGGCTGCCGGTGGTGCCGCTCTACTCGGGCACTCCCCCGGAGGGATTCCCCGAGCCGTTGGCCCGCGAGCAAGGTTCGCGAGCGGCGGGGGTAGCGGTCAGCGCCATCTTTCCGTTTTATTTCGCCTTGCAAAGCGTCTGTGCGGTAGTGGCTCTGGGCACCGCCTGGAGCCTAGGGGGTGACTGGCGTAAAGGCCTTTGCCTCCTCGGGCTACTGCTGGCCTTGTCCGGCTGGGGCCTGGAACGCTACGTGCATCAGCTCCGCGGGCCCCGCAATGAATGGACCGATGCGGCCTTGGCCGATCCCACACCGGCGAAGTTGGCCCAAGCGCGGGCCGCGCGAGCGGCATTTGGCCAGTGGCACGGTATCAGCTTGCTGGGGAACTTTGCTACCCTAGGGGTGACGCTCGCCTTGGTCGCCTTGCCCCTTTCGGAGCGTCGGGCCCCGTCGCCGCAGTAAGCGTGGTGGATCGAGACCGCAGCGGAGTTGTCCGCGGCGGCGGAGTGAGACATAAGCCGGATCAAATGCGGCGAATCGCGGCCATGCCATTGGGCAATTGGAAAAGTTCGTAGGCCGCCCCGTTGACGATCGGCACCGTGGTTGGGCCGACCGTGAGGGTCATGCCCCAGCCGGGTGGCAGGTTGACCCAGCGGGTCTGGTAGCTATTCCAAGTGTTGGCCGGACCCAGCACCGCCGTGCCCAGGTGATACCCGCCTGCCTGCATCACCACGCCGGCATTACGCGGCAGGTTGTTGACCAGGGTAAATTCGAGACGACCCGGCACGATGACGCGCGGCTCGGCACGGTAGATGCTAATGCGGCCGGCAAGCAGTTGGTTCAAGTTGATCGGCGAGACCCGCAGCGTGCGATCGCCGTTGACGTTTTGCTCAAAGACGGACGTGGGCCTACCCAGCGCATCGACCGTAGCGACAATGGCGGTGTGCTGGGAAGTCCAAAAGGTCCAGCCGCCCTCGCCGCGAAGCCGCACGTTGTAATACTGCAGAATGTCGCCGGGCCGCACCCGCACGCTCGGGGCCGAATCGCGCCAGACACCGTTGTTGCTGACCACCTTGACGAGGTTGCCCCAGACATAATCGCCGGGCACCACATCGGGACGACGAATAAATCGCCCCCCACTGACCCGCAACGCCTCGGTTGCCACATGGGCACATTCTCCCCCGCCGATCCTCTTGCCCACGTTCGCGGCCAGATACGCCACCATGCGATCGTTGATCGTGGTCGCTACCGTCGGGGCTACTGCCGAGAGTACCTCGCGGGCTTCTAAAGGTTCGAGTCGGGGCCGTGAGCGTAGGCCGATCCGGTGGAGTGGCTCCATCGTTCACCTCACAGGGCAAGGATTTCAGTTAGCCCAATCCTAGCTCACGAAATCACTAGTTGCTTTTAAATAACGTTCTTCCGAGCCAGCTTCCACTGCTAAATGGCGATTTGGCCTGATTTTTTTTGGTTAAGCTCCTAAGGAACCTCGCCCCGAGCCGTGCGAACGAACGCTTCAAAGTTTTCCACGGGGGTGCTGCGATCCATCCCGTGATTGAGGTTGACAATGTGCCTTTGTCCCCCCCCCGCATGCAGACAAGCACGGGTGGCGGCGATCACCTGCTCCGGGGTGCCGGTGGCCAAGAGCTGTTCATCGACATTGCCTTGAAAGACGAGATGGGGATACGTAGCGCGTGCCGCTGCCAGATCGTGCCGCGTGCCCAGACTAATGACATCGGCCCCCGAGGCGCAGAGCCGCTCCAGATACGGCCCCTCTTTCACGAAAAGAATGCGGGGGACGCCGCGAGCCGCCTGAAAGATCGCTTGGTGATATGGCTGCGCCCAACGGTCGTATTCCTCCGGTGTCAGTTCTCCCGCCCAGGAGTCAAATAACTGATACGCCGCCGCCCCGTGGGTGATCAGCGTGTTGAGAAACGCTGCCGTCGCCCCGACCAACTTGTCCAGCAACGCCTGCCACACCGTCGGTTGCTCGGCCGCAAAACGACGTGTCGCCGCCATGTCCTTGCCTGTGCCGATGCAATAACTCGCCACGGTGTAGGGGGCACCGGCGAAAACTAGTGCGGGGAGTTCGCCCGCCAGCTCGCGGCGGACGATGGCCAACAGGTCGAGGATGTGCTGATAACGTTCCGGGGGCGGCACGGCCTCGAGACGTTGCACCTCGGCCAGGGTGCGAACCGGCCAATCGGGCACCGGACCGCGTTCGGGCTGTAGGGTGAAGGGCTGGCCCATGGCGACCGGCAAGGAGGTGATGTCGTAAAACAAAATGATGCCATCGACGCCGAAGCGACGCGGTAACAGGCTAGCTGCCGCTGCCGCCTCGACATCCTCACTAAAAGCGTAGAACGGTTTGCCGGCTCGAATCCGGTTAAATTCGGGATCCCAGCGTCCGGCTTGGCGCATCGCCCAGACCGGAGGACGTTCCACCTGTTCCCCCCGAGCCGCCCGCACCAGCAACGGTTCTTTTGTCATCCCCGCATGCTCCCCGTCCACGCTTTTCTCTGCCTGCCTCGATCCTATCACTTATCATACGAAACGATTTCCCTACGCTTGCCAAACGGTCCGCTCCATCCTCCTCAGGTGGAGCAACTCTCCTTCCGCTGTCTCCAACGGCCGCTCGATCAACAGCGAAGCCTTGACGCCCCCAAGCCACAGGAGTCGCTGCTCCAGCCCATCCACGCTTAGAAGCGTATGCCTGTGTTCACATACACGCCGATTTGCTGAAAGTCGGTGTTGTTCTGCCTCTGGAGAATGTCCATCCACGTATAGCCATAGGTGACCCGGCCACCGAGATAGAGGATGCAACCGCCCAGGGGGTATTCATAATCGGCGTGTGTGCCGACCAGAAAGCCTCCCACGGTGTCGGTGCGATGGCGTTCCACGGCGAAATCCAACTTGGCTTTGCCCACTCGCCCCCCCACATCCCAGCCGATGCGGCATTTGCTCATGCCATCGCAGGCGGCATTACCCCACAGATAATACTCTTGGCCCAAAGTGATGTTTAAGGTGGTGGTATGCAAACGAGTGGGCGTGACCCGCTGCACCGGAATAAATTCCTTCCGTGGCTGACCGAAAAAGTTAAAGGAGGTGACTGGCTCGCCAAAGATTTCAAAAGTCGAACCATCGGTAATGCTGTTCCAGGTCGATTCCAAACCGAAGCTCACGGTCCAGGCTCGATCGAGCGTCGGCTGAAAGAACAACGACCGGGCACCGATCTCAAAACTAAATCCGACGTTCATATCCGTCGTAAACGCATTCGTCCCCAGAGGCACTGCCACGCCCCAACGGCTAAAAACCTCGCCCTGGATCGGTCCATCGCCACCTGGTCCGCCGCAGCATCGCGCGCCACGCGGGTAGGCCAGCCACGAGGACACCCCACCAGGTGCCGACATCAGAGCTTGCGGCATCGCTCCATCGGTTGTCGTCAGGGGCATGGAGTTCTCGACGCTTGCAGCCCCGCTCGAGGCGTAGCTCGGGGCCGATGCGGCAGGCACACCATAAGGCATCGCCAGAACCTGAGTAGGCATTGGCGGTTGTGCCCACAACGACGACCCTAGGCCGAGCAGTGTGGCCAATAATCCGCTGCCCCAGCGGCTTCGGCCGCTTCGCGGCTGGTAGCGAGTGGTGATCATGCCGTCCTCGTCGAATGCGAACATCAGGCCAAGCCCCCCTGTTGGGGAACAACGGTTCAACGTAAAATAATTCGTCGCGAGCGCCTCGCGAACTTGAGGTTTTTTCACATTCTTCTGATTCTGTGGGTTGTAATGGCTCTTTTCTTGGCTTTAGAAACCAGTTGCGATGAAACCGCGGTAGCGATCTTTGACGATCAGTTGCGGGTGCTAGCAAGCGTGGTAGCTTCGCAAACCGAATTGCACGCACGCTTCGGCGGTGTGGTGCCCGAAGTCGCCGCCCGTGCCCACTTGGAACGGCTACTGCCGGTGCTGGACCAGGCGTTGCACCAAGCAGGCGTCACGCTAGGGCAGATCGACTGCATCGCCGTGCATCACACACCCGGGTTGATCGGAGCGCTGCTCGTGGGGATTAGTGCGGCCAAGACGCTGGCTTTGGCTATGGACGTGCCTCTCGTGGGCGTCAACCACGTCGCTAGCCATGTCTTCGCCTGTCGTCTGGCCGCCGGACGCGACATTTTTCCGTGTGTCGGCCTGGTAGTGAGCGGCGGTCATACCACCCTGTTCGATTGCCAAGAGGCGACGCGGCTGATCCCCCTGGGTGCGACGCGTGACGACGCGGCCGGCGAAGCGTTCGACAAGGTTGCGGCCCTGCTGGGGCTGGGCTTCCCTGGGGGGCCGGCTGTTGAACGCGAGGCGGCGTATGGTAACCCCCAAGCCTTCCGTTTTCCCCGCGCGCTGCTCCGCGACGACCGTCTCGATTTCAGTTTCAGCGGCCTAAAGACGGCCGTGCTTTATGCCCTGGGTGGCCAGAACAACGCTAACCCCGCGCCGCCGCCCCCCGGACCCCTCCGCGCCGACCTGGCCGCCTCGTTTCAAGCGGCCGTGGTCGAGGTGCTGGTCACCCGCTGTCGTCAAGCCTGTCAGCACACGGGCTATCGTCGCCTCGCGGTCGGTGGGGGGGTGGCCGCCAACGCGGCTTTGCGGTCCGCCTTACAGACGATGGCGGAGCAAGAGGGGCTAGAACTCTTCATCCCGCCGTTGGCCTACTGTACCGACAATGCCGCCATGGCGGCCTCCGCGGTCGAATATTGGCGGCGTGGCGAGTTTGCGAGCCTCGATCTCGACGCGGTGCCGACCGTGACCTGAACGTTACTTGAAAAGTTTGTAAAAGCCCAAAACCATCAGCGGGATGCCGAGCAGAACCGGAGAAAGTAGCAAGCCCAGAAGGACCAGGCAGACGGCAAAAAGTTTCGAGGTGCTTCGTTCATGCAGAACGTGCGGCATGGATTGATCCCCGGCAAACGGGCACAAAAACCCGACACATCCGGCCCTTCTTCTCCCCAAGCAGAGGGTCCACGGATAATCGCCCAACGCAACAGCGAGCCAAATTTTCTTCCCTGGCGTGCGAGATGGTGAAAAAAAACGCCATCGGCTTCGTAGATTAGGCGGAAAAGCCTTTTTTCTTCGAGCTAGGGGGCCTCCCATGAATCACCCGCAGCAGACCGTCTGGAACCAAGTGAGGAATCAACTCCTCGCCACCATCCGCGCGCGTTTGGGAGCACATGCCTCCTACGCGGAGGATGTGTTGAGCGAGGTTTCGCTTTACGTCGCGGAGCGTGCCAAGGACAACACGCTGCCCACCGATCTGCTCTATCTGGAATGCTGGTTGATGCGTTTGGCGCGCTCTCGGGCCATCGATCAATTACGCAGGATCGATCCCACTGTCTCTCTCCACACCGACGAGGGCGATCCGGGCTTTGTGATCGAACCCCTCGCCCGGCCCGAACGATTAAGCATGTCGCCGGAGAACGAGCAAGCGGTGCGCGAAGGCTTTGAGCGGATTCGTCAACACGAGGGCATTACCCCGCGTGACTGGAGCATTTTCTATTTGTTTCAATTGCGTCATCGCGTGGAGCATACCCCGGAATTGAGAGCCTACCAGGTTCGTGAATATTTCAACAACCATCCCCATTACCGCTGCTTCACGCCTGTCCGCAGCAACATGGAAGTCAATCGCGTTAGCTTTCGAGTGCAAAACGCCCTTAACGCGCAACTGAATTTAGCCAGCACCCACATGAGCGAGACCAGCTTCCGCTATCTGGCCCTCCTCGTGCGCGACTACATCACCAGCCGACACAACAAAGCTCCACAGGAGCAGGGGCAATGAGCAACTCTCTACCCTGTCCTGCCGACGAGTGCCTGCTCCGCTTGTTAAGGCAAGAAGAACAGCCCAACGACCCTATCGTCGTTCATCTCGAAACGTGCGAGAATTGCAACCAGCGGCTCAAACGTCTGGCCGGCCCCAACTCGGCTCAGGTAGCGTTATTCAAACGGCAACCGCCGCAACCGCTGCCGCCGGAGGTGCCTGGCTACGCCTATGAACGCGACGAGGCCGGCTTTCCCTTACGCCTGGGCGAGGGCGGCTTCGGCACTGTGTATGCGGCCGTGCGAAGCAGCGATGGCCAACGGGTGGCGATCAAGTGGTTGAAGGTCGATGCAAGGTTTGACACGCCGGAGCGGGCGGCGTTTCTGCGTGAGGCGACGACGGCCCTATCGCCGGAGATGGCCCACGCCAACCTTGTGCAGGCTTTAGAGGTCAACGCGATCGACAATCGTTTTTACTACGTCATGGAATACGTCGAGCCGGGCCAAGATCTGCATGCCTGGCAAGGTGACAAGCCTTTGTTGCTTGCTCATCCCGATCGCTTCCGCGAGATCGCTGTCTTGCTCGTTCAGTTGGCCGAGGGCTTGGCGGTGGCCCACCGCTTGTCGCTGGTTCATCGGGATTTGAGTTACCGCAACATTCTGGTCCAGGCGAGGCGCGGCTCGTCGGAGATTCAACGCCTGAAGATCTGCGATTTCGGACTGGCTCGCCCCCAGGGCTCTCTCGAACCATCCCAAAGGCGTGGCCAATATCTGGGCGTCTTGCCCTTCCTGGCCCCGGAACTCTTTGGTGCCACGCCGACCATCACGCCGGCCGTGGATATTTACTCGCTAGGTGTGCTGGGCTACTACATGCTCAGCGGTCGCACGCCCTATCCCAGCCACGATGCGCGGTTGCCGACGCTCATCCGCCAGGGGGCGTGGACCCCTCTGGGTGAGGTGTGCCCGGATGTGCCCGCCGATCTGGAGACGATCCTGGGCAAATGTCTGCGTACTAAGCCACAAGACCGCTACACTCGGGCCGAAGAGGTGATTTACGACCTGGAACGCTTCCGCCAGGGCCTACGCATCCGCTCTTGGCGCAACCTGCGCTGCGACCGGGTTGCCACCTTCACCCGTAACCAACCGCTGCTCTCGGCGATGTTCACCACGGTTACGATTTTGCTGGTGTTATCGGCGGGCCTGGGGGGCTTCGC
>Ga0272446_1007893_pt1 | contig 10390 bp, 7 predicted proteins | sample YNPCB0061_FD_194587 | JGI IMG/M metagenome (GOLD analysis project Ga0272446, IMG submission 194587) | Hot spring microbial mat communities from Yellowstone National Park, WY, United States - YNP-CB-006-1 | ecosystem: Environmental > Aquatic > Thermal springs > Hot (42-90C) > Sediment | place... | reverse complement strand
AATGACTGCCAAAATTTTGGTTTTCCCCCGTTTTTTATAGACTTTACCCCCTTTTCTTGCCTTTTTACACAAAATTTAAGATATTTTACTAAGGTTTTACACAGGTGTCTCTAAAAATCTGACCACGGTTTAAGAGGCGCCCTTATTCAACTGAAAGAGGTATATATGTCAGAACAGGGTATTATTCCAATTGATCAGATCCTTCCCAATAAATTGTATCTGGTAGCCCTCATGGGCCGCCCCATATTCCCCGGTATTTTTACGCCCATCATGATCGGCAATCCCGCCGATGTAAAGGTGGTGGACGAAGCCCTGGCGGGGGACGGCCTTATAGGCCTGGTGATGCTGGAGAATGAGACTGAAAACCCCACCATTGATGACCTTTACAAGGTCGGAACGGTGGCGAAAATTGTTAAAAAGATAAATCTTCCTGACGGCGGGGTGAATATTTTCATTTCTACCATGAAGCGGTTCCGCATTAAAAAGACCTTGAATGCGTCAAACCCGATTGTAGCCGCGGTAGAGTATCTGGAAGATGAAGAGGATGACACCAGCGAAGTAAAGGCCCTGACCCGGGCCCTTATCAGCGAAATGAAGCAGGTTTCGGAAAACAACCCCCTCTTTTCCGAAGAAATGCGGCTGAATATGATCAATATAGATCATCCCGGAAAAATTGCCGACTTTATCGCCAGTATCCTGAATATCGATAAAACCGAACAACAGCGGATCCTGGAGATTCTGAATGTCCGCAAGCGGATGGAGCAGGTCCTCGTCTTTATTAAAAAAGAACAGGAACTGCTGAAAATTCAGAAAAAAATACAGAAAGAAATTAATGAAAAGATAGAAAAGAGCCAGCGGGAATATTTCCTGCGGGAAGAGCTTAAGGCTATTAAAAATGAACTGGGCATGACCACCGATGCCAAAAGCAGTGAGTACCAGAAGTTCCGGGATAAACTGTACCAGATTCAACTGGAACCGGAAGTACGGGAAGCGGTGGAACAGGAACTGGAAAAATTCAGCCTCATGGACCCCAATTCCAGCGAATTTATCGTAACCCGGAATTATCTGGATACTATAGTAAACCTACCCTGGGATGCGGTCAGCAATAAACCCCTGGATATGGAGTATGCCCGGAAGGTTCTGGAAGAGGACCATTACGGCCTCAAGGATGTAAAGGATCGTATCATGGAATTCCTTGCGGTCCGAAAACTCAAAAAGGACAACAAGGGTACGATTCTTTGCCTCGTGGGCCCCCCCGGGGTTGGTAAAACCAGCGTAGGCCGGTCCATCGCCAGAGCCCTGAATAAACAATTTTTCCGCTTTTCCGTGGGCGGCATGCGGGACGAGGCTGAAATTAAGGGCCACCGGCGAACCTATGTGGGAGCCATGCCGGGTAAGATCATACAGGGCCTTAAGCTCGTTAAAACCAAGGATCCGGTCTTTATGATCGATGAGATTGATAAAATGGGTTCCAGTTATCAGGGTGACCCTTCCAGTGCGTTGCTGGAAGTCCTCGATCCGGAACAAAACTATGCGTTCCGGGACCATTATCTGGACCTTCCCTTTGATGTATCCAAGGTGTTTTTTATCGTCACCGCCAATACCCTGGATACCATCCCCAGCCCCTTACTGGACCGTATGGAGGTAATCCAGATCCCCGGTTATATAGATATTGAAAAGCTCGAAATAGCCAAACAGTACCTGATACCGAAAAGCCTGGAGAAGAACGGTCTTCAGCCGAACCAGGTCCGGTATACCCGGGATGCCCTTTTGTATATTGCCAATGGCTATGCTCGGGAAGCGGGGGTCCGCAACTTTGAAAAAAATCTGGACAAGATACACCGGAAGCTGGCCAAGCACATTCTGGAAACGATACCGGATTACATGGAACGTATGCATGATCAGCGGCTGAAGCACATGAGCAAGGCCCTTAAGATTGATGAAGAAACCCTTAAAAGTTATGAAGCGAATCCCGTTAAGCTGTTTCCAACCGAACGGCAGGTGGGGGATATGACCGTAGGTATTGATTATCCGTCTTCTAAGCAAGAGGATGGTGAGAAATCGAAAAAGCGGCCTAATCTAAAATTAAAGGAAGAAGAAAAGTTTACTATTGATAAATCGGCGGTTGAAAAATACCTGGGTAAGCCAATCTTTGCTGAAGAGGATGTTAAACGGGCCGATAGACCCGGTATGGCCGTAGGGCTTGCCTGGACCAGTATGGGCGGCGATACCCTGATTATCGAAGCGGTGGCTACCCCCGGAAAGGAAGGGCTTACCCTGACCGGCAAAATGGGGGATGTGATGAAGGAAAGTGCCACCATCGCCTATACCTATACCCGGAAATTGGTGGCTGAAAAATATGGAATTGGTCAGGAATGGTTTGAGAAAAACCATATTCACCTTCATATTCCCGAAGGGGCTACACCCAAGGATGGTCCATCCGCAGGGATTACCATGGCCACTGCCCTCATTTCTCTGGTCACTAACCGGACTATAACGGACCGCTTTGTTATGACCGGAGAATTAAGTCTTACCGGGCAGGTCCTACCCATCGGCGGATTAAAAGAAAAAACCATCGCCGCCCAGCGCAATAAGGCCAAGCATATCATCATCCCTAAAAAGAACCTGCGGGATCTGGATGAAATCCCGGACCATGTGAAAAAGGGCCTGGAATTCCATCCGGTGGAGCGATACGAAGAAGTCCTTGCCCTGGTATTGCCCGATAAATAGGGTGGGATTCGGTGTATCAACATGCAAAACTCAGGGCCTTTGAGAATCAGCTCAAGGCCCTGTTTAACGAAGTGGACCATCAACTGGAGGACCGCTGGGGAAGTCTCTATTCGGTACATCCGAACCGTCCCCGGCGGGGCGAAACAGCGGACCCGGAAATGGACGGCCTTTTTGAAGTAGCCCCCGACTTTACCGCCGGGATTGGTTCCGAAATGGGCCGGGGCTACATTATCAATCTGCGGGTGGCGACATTGGACAGGCTTGATCCAGGCCAATATGAAGCCCTCATGCAGGAAGCGGCGGCCATTGTGAAGGGCCTTCTGCCCCGCTATTTCCCCGAACGATCTTTGCAGGTCGTCCGGGATGGCAAAAGGTTTAAAATTATCGGCGACTTTTCTCTCGGTTTTGCATAACCAAGGCTAAGTGTTATATACTACTTGTATTTTAAGAAAAATTGTTACATTGTAATGGTATGAAAGCCTCTACTATTAACAATACTTCATCAATCTAATTATTCCGTAATATAGCCTATTATACCCTGGTCCTTGCTTTAGCGGTTTTGTTTAACTATACCCAACTTACGGCATATATCATTGTTGGCACGGGAACCCTGGGGCTGCTTGCGTTTTCCTTTGGCCGGCTGTTACCAGCAGGTATTGCCCTGGGTGCCATCCTGAATCAGCTGGTCGTGAGTCTAGTTATATATGGACTCTTGAGCTACTTTCTCATTATGGCCGCATCAATCTCGAATCAGTTTTATGCCGAACTTGAACGGGAACGGAACAAGCTCTCTGCTAAAATGGACAAGCTGAACCTGGTTGTCCAGGGTGCCTTTAAAAATCTCGATTCTCTGGGGAATCTTTCGGTTCGTATGGATGAAATCCGTTCCCTCGTGGCAGATGCCGGTGCAGCCATTGCAAAGATTGAAGGCCAGATCCATAACCTAGAACAGAATACCAACGAGTCCACTATGGCAGCGGAACTTATTGCCGATCGGATTACCGGCTTGAATCAAAGTATAGAAAATGAATCCGCCGCCCAGATTGAATCTTCCGCCTCGATAAACGAGATGGTTGCGTCTATCAGAAATGTGGCTGAATCGGCGGCCCGGCGCAGAACCGCCCTGGAAAAACTTACCGGTACCACCGACAGCGGCATGCAGCGCCTTGATAGCTTGCTCGGTTATATCTCGAGGATAGAAGGCAGTATTGGATCCATACAGCAAATGGTGGCGGTAATCAATTCTATTGCGGGCTCTACCAACCTGCTTTCCATGAATGCCGCCATAGAAGCGGCCCATGCAGGGGATGCGGGCCGGGGTTTTGCGGTAGTGGCCGATGAAATACGGAACCTGGCAGATACAACCGGCAAAAATGCCAAGGAAATTGGACGCCAGCTCAAAGAAGTTATCCAGATTATTAAAACCGCCGCCGAAGAAAGCGATACCACGAGGTCCGCTTTCCAGGAAATTCGCCGGGAAATAGACAGTGTCATCGATGCTTTTAATGAGATATCCACCGCTACAGAAGAACTTGCAGAGGGGGGCCGCCAGATTTTGGAAGCCCTGCAAACTTTAAGCGAAATGTCCGGTGAGTTAAAATCTGGCGGTGCAGAAATTGCCGCGGCCCAGAAAAATGTAGAAATCTTGCAAAATAAAACCCGGTCTGTCCTTGCTGATTTGCGCCAGGATGCCCAGCTTATCAAAAAGAATGATGAGGCCATCCTTGCTTCAGTGAATGAAGTCGCCCGGCTCAGTGAAGACAGCAAAGCAAATGCGCTAGCCCTTCATGAAGCAAGCCGTGAATTGCAATAAGTTTTCCCTTATTAGGGCTTGAGCTTCCAAAACCTTTTTTAAAAGCTCAAGCCTGCTCTATGTTACCCTGCGAGGGCCTGATCCAGGTCCGCCAGTATATCCCGGATATCTTCCAGGCCTATAGAAAGCCGGACCAGGTCGGGGCTGAGTCCTCCGGCCCGCTGCTGTTCCTCTGTTAGCTGGGAATGGGATGTGCTTGCCGGGTGCAGCGCTAAGGATTTAGCATCCCCCACATTGGCCAGATGGGAAAAGAGCTTGAGCCGGTCAATAAACCGCTCGCCAGCGGCTTTGCCGCCCTTCACACCGAAGACAACCATGCCGCCGAACCCCTTGCTGAGATATTTGGAAGCCACAGGGTAGCTTGGATCCTCAGGAAGTCCCGGATACCGTACCCAGGCAACCTCTTTGTGCTGTTGCAGGAACCGGGCAGTTTCCAGGGCATTTTCGCAGTGCCGGGGCATCCTCAGGTGCAAGGTTTCGATACCCTGGATAAAGAGCCATGCATTATCCGGCGAAAGACAGGCCCCCAAATTTCTGAGGGGCACGGTTCTGAACCGTAATGCAAAGGCAATTTTTTTGAGCTCCGGCGGCAGATCGATAGCCCAACGGAGGCCGTGATAGTTTTTATCCGGTTGGGTAAAGAGGGTAAATTTAGGATCGGACCAGTCAAAGGTGCCCCCATCGGTCACAATACCGCCGATGGCAGTCCCATGGCCGCCCATCCATTTAGTAAGTGAATTGATGACAATATCTGCCCCATGCTCAATAGTCCGAAGCAGGTAAGGGGTGGTAAAGGTCCCATCTACCACCAGGGGCAGGTGATGTTTATGGGCTATATCTGCAATTGCTCTAATATCAGCCATATCAAGGGCCGGATTCCCTATGGTCTCTATATAGACCAATCTGGTTTTTTCGGTGATGGCCCTTTCGAAACTGGATAGATCATGTATGTCCGCCCAGCGGGTGGTAATTCCCAGATCTGGCAGGATCGCATCGAACATGGTAAAGGTGCCGCCGTAGAGGTTGCTGGCGGATACAATTTCATCCCCTGCACGGGCTATGGTAATCACCGTATTAAATATGGCCGCCGTACCGGATGCTACCGACACCGATGCAGCTCCCCCTTCCAGTTCGCTTACCATGGCTTCCAGCATATCATTGGTGGGGTTTCCCAGCCGGGAATAGATGTTGCCAAATTCCTTTAAGGCAAAAAGGTTCGCCGCATGTTCTGCATTTTTGAACACAAAGGAACTGGTTCGATATACCGCCGGAGCCCTGGAAAGGGTCGTCGGATCCGGTTTTTGCCCGCCATGAACCGCACGGGTGCCAAAGAAGGGACCTGTTTGTTGTGCTGTTGCCATAGATAAGCTCCTTATTAAAGTTGACTGTATTAGTAAAATAAAAAATGTGAAGCATTATGACAAGATAGGCAAGAAAAAAACGCAACAAAAATTTAAAAAAATTGTCTATAATATCGGTATGCCTCATAAAAAACAGGAAGATGCTTTTTATTCTTTGGATAACAGTGCCATTTTTATGGCCGCTATTACCGGTGCCTCTGGCCCCTTTGTATTCCGGTTTTATTGTGAACTGGATGCTCCCGTAGTAGTCCCTGCCCTGCAGGACGCGGTGGATGCCCTTTTCCCCCGTTTCCCCTATTTTTTTGTACGTCTCCGCAGAGGTGTGTTTTGGCATTATCTTGATCCGGTTTCAAAGCCACCCCGGGTAGAGAAGGAATTGGTCTATCCTTGTGCGCCTATGCCGAGGGGGCCTGATCGGCCTGCGGTGCGGATCTTTGCCTACGGCAGGCGAATTTCTGTCGAGTTTCAGCATGTGATAACCGATGGCACCGGGGCTATTGCCTTTATGCGGGCCCTCACGGTGGAATATCTGCGAAACATTGGGATAGGTACCGATGTAGAAGACCGCATGCTCATTGAGGCCGGTATTAAGCATCCCCGGGAACCGGTGGAAAGCGAAGAAGCAGAGGATGGCTATAATAAGTATTTCAGGCCTACGGCCACGGTTCCCGATAAGACTGGTCAGGCCTTTACCATACCGGGATTCCGCATGCTCATTGCCTTCCGTGAAACCCTGGGCTCCATGGATGTTCAGCAGGTGTTAGCGGCAGCAAAGGGCTTTAAGGTATCTCTTACCGAATTTTTAACCGCCCTACATATAGAAGTTCTGCAGGATATGTATGAAGCTCTGCCGCGCCGGGAACAAAAAAAGGCTAAAAAAATCATCTCTGTCCAGGTGCCGGTAAATTTACGAAAAATCTATCCATCCAAATCGTTGCGGAATTTCTTTTTATTTGTCGCTCCCTATATTGATGTACGGCTGGGTCATTGGACCTTTGAAGAGATATTACGAAGGGTCCATCATCAGATGCAGTTAGGACTGGAGGAAAAGGAACTGGTCCGGCAATTAAAACGAAATGTGGGCGGAGAACGGAACCCCCTTGGGAAAATTGTTTTTTTACCGATAAAAACCCTGGTACTTCGCATTATAAATGCAATTATTGGGGTAGGGGCCTATTCAGGGTCCCTGTCCAATGTGGGTATAATAGATTTGCCTGAGCCCTTTGCATCCCATGTCATCCGGTACAGTTTTATTCCATCCAGGGCGCGAACGACCGGAGCTAATGTGGGTGCCCTTACCTGGCAGAACCGGCTCTATATCAATATAGGCAGTATGGTCCGGGGCAAGGATTTTGAAAAGCGATTTTTTTCTAAACTATCATCCTTTGGAATCGATGTCTTTGTAATAAGCAGTCAGAATGAAGGAGATTTTAATCTATGAGACACTGTCCTTATTGTGTAGTTATTGTACGGGAAACCGATGAACGGTGCCCCCTTTGCGGCAAACCAACGGTACAAGGTGAAATACAACGCACAGAAACCCAGCACATTCCGGGGGCAACAGATTATCCCTCTTTTAGATCAGGAAAAGAAAAACAAGCGGTGCAGGATGAAGTCCCAGAAAGTAAGATGACCCGTAAGATCGCCGTAGAACTGGTATCAGTATTTTTTGGTATCGCCTTGGTAGTCACCGTTCTTGCAAACCTGTTTGCAGAACATCGGCTTTCCTGGTCCCTCTATGCAGGAGTTGGGATCCTCATGCTATGGCTCGTGATTTGTATACCGTTGATTTTGAAAAAATATCCCTGGATTATATTTGCCGTTTTGGGACCGAGTATCCCCCTGCTCATTTTTATGCTTGATGTATTGGACGGTCATATCACCTGGTATCTGAACTATGGATTACCCATAACGCTCCTGGCAGAATTATGTTTAACCCTGGGGGCCCTCTTTATCGGTATTTCCCGAAGAAAGGGCCTGAATGTGTTCGCTATCATCTTGCTTGCGGTGAGCCTCTTTTGTCTTGGTCTCGAAGCCATTATCGATTTGAATATGATCCACCATCTCGCTCCGGATTGGTCTGTGGTTGTATCCTTCGTCTGTGTTCCTATGGCGGGGCTTCTTTTTTACCTGCATTACAGGATCATGAAAAAGGCCTCCCTTCGAAAATTATTCCGTTTGTAAATAACCTGTAAGGCCGCAGAAAGATGCCCTTGGTGCGCATGGTCTCTTCCCTTGCAACATAGTCCCTTCATCGGGTAAAATGCCCAAAGGAGAACAGAATGCTGGAACGGATGCGCAACATCGGCATAATGGCCCATATTGATGCCGGAAAAACAACAACCACAGAACGAATCCTCTATTATACCGGTAAAAGCCATCGTATTGGAGAAGTAGACGATGGCGAAGCCATTATGGACTGGATGGAACAGGAGCAGGAACGGGGCATAACCATTCAGAGCGCGGCCACCACCACCTATTGGAAGGATCATCAAATTAATATTATAGATACCCCGGGACATGTAGATTTTACCGCCGAAGTAGAGCGGTCCCTGCGGGTATTGGACGGCGCCATTTGTATTTTTTGTGCTGTCAGCGGTGTAGAACCCCAGACAGAAACGGTTTGGCATCAGGCTGACCGATATCGGGTTCCCCGGATTGGGTACATTAATAAAATGGACCGGATGGGGGCCGATTTTTTTCAGGTATTGGAAGATATTAAAGCGAAGCTGGGAGCCCAGGCTGTTCCCATACAGCTGCCGATTGGCCGGGAAAGCGCCTTCGAAGGGGTGATAGACCTCCTGGAAATGCGGGAAATTCGTTGGGATGCCAGCACCGACGGCGAACAGATGATCTACAGTCCCCTGTCACAAGATCGGGCTAGTATAGCCCGAGAATGGCGGGAAAAGCTTATCGATGCCCTCTCTGAACATTCGGAAGCAATTACCGATTTGTATCTGAATGGTCAGGAAATACCCCTTGAATTGATAAAAAAAGAACTGCGAAAAGCGGTCATTCATGACAAGTTTGTGCCCCTGTTATGCGGTGCTTCCAGAAGGAATATGGGGGTTCAGCCCCTTATCGATGCGGTGGTGGATTTTCTTCCCGCCCCCGATGAGGTTGGTCCTGCTATTGGACACCACTTAAAAAAAGAAGAGGAAGTACAGGTCCCCTGTGATCCGAAAGGCACCCCCCTGGGTTTAGTTTTTAAGATTCAATACGACCGGGAGGCGGGAAGCCTCTGCTATGTCCGTATGTATTCGGGCAGTTTCAAACCCGGAACGGTTGTGTTTAACGTAGGAAAGAAAAAACGGGAACGGGCAAATCGGATCCTCCGGATGCATTCTAATAAGAGCGAGCCCATGGATGTGCTTTCTGCCGGTGACATTGGTGTAATCATCGGGATGAAGGAAGCCCAAACCGGCGACACCATTGGCAGTGAAGGCTGGCCCGTGGTACTGGAAAAAATGCATTTCCCCGAACCGGTTATTTCCGTTGCTATCGAACCAAAGAGTATTTCTGAACAGGATAAATTGCGGGAAGTTCTGGCCATCCTTGCCAAGGAAGACCCGACCTTTACGACCAAAGAAAATGAAGAAACGGGACAGCTTATCATTTCTGGTATGGGCGAACTGCATCTGGACGTGCTCGTTACCAGGATTCTTAAAGAATATAATGTAGGCGCCAAGGTCGGAAATCCCCAGGTTACCTATCGGGAATCTATTTCCAAAACGGTAGAGCACACCCAAGAATTTTCCCGGGTGCTGGCTGGCAAAGAACATGAGGCAAAACTTACCCTTAAAGTCGAAGGCCTGCCCCGAGGATCGGGAAATCGATATACCTGTGCGGCCAAGAAGAGCAAAGCCCCGGAAGAAATATTCGATGCTATTGAACGGGGAATTACTGCGGCCTTCCCCTCAGGTATCGTTATGGGCTACCCCTGTATCGATATTGGGGTGACCCTGCTCGATTTGGAATACTCAGAGCTTACGGGGTCAGAATTCGCCTTCGAAGCCTGTGCCAGCATGGGGTTTGATGAGGCATGCCGGAATGCGGATCCGTTCTTGCTGGAACCGATTATGGCGGTCACCCTTATATCACCGAAGGAATTTGTGGGTGACGTGATCAGCCTGATTATCCAGCGGGGCGGTATAGTTCACAGTATGGACTCTAAAACTACGGTGGATCATGTAAAGGCTCAGGCTCCCATGGCAAAAATGTTTGGTTTCATGACTGCCCTTCGTTCGGTCAGTCAGGGCCGGGCTACCTTCTCCATGGAATTCTCCCATTTCGAGAAAAAACAGGCATAAATAAAGGCCCCTTTGGGGCCTTTATAATCGCAGTCACAGCAATATGATAAGGGGCTGTCTTGGAAGTATATCCTGGACAGCCCCCTGTTTAAAACCCAAAGCAATGATTTAAGAGAAAAAAGGGGGATCCCCCTTTGACTAGACCTGTAGACAGGTCCTCTTGATGTTATACCCGA
>Ga0272446_1007892_pt1 | contig 10391 bp, 9 predicted proteins | sample YNPCB0061_FD_194587 | JGI IMG/M metagenome (GOLD analysis project Ga0272446, IMG submission 194587) | Hot spring microbial mat communities from Yellowstone National Park, WY, United States - YNP-CB-006-1 | ecosystem: Environmental > Aquatic > Thermal springs > Hot (42-90C) > Sediment | place... | reverse complement strand
CGACGCTGGCTGTCGTGGGAGGCACACGGAAGAGAGGGCACTGCGGTGCGGAGCATCGCAGCCCCTCAGGCATGGGAGGTACACCAGTGAGCGACGAGGCCAGGCTCGTGGCGATGCGCTGTGTTCGAGCCCGTCAGCCCCTCGGCGGCCTTCGAGGCGCCTCACGGCGTTGGTGATCCGCCCCCGGATTCCGTTGGCTACGCGCCCGCCGCCGGCACTCCCCCAGGCGGCGTGTTCACGACGAGCGCGCCGCTCACGCCAACATCCCCCGCTGCGCCCGCGGGCCCCGGCGTGCTTGGATTGTGCTTGTGCGGTCCGCGTGGCCCATTCTCCTCCTCCTCGTGGCCTGCGGCCCGACGCGCGCCCCTGTCGAGTCCGCGTCGCGCGTCGACGCCATCCTCGGTGGCACCGATGACACCACCACCGCCACCGTGTTCCTGCTGGACCTCCGCTTCGACAACGGCGAGGCCAGCATCTGCAGCGCCGTGCAGGTGACGCCGCGCGTGCTGCTGACCGCCGCGCACTGCATCGAGCCCGCGCTCCACGGCACGGCCACCAGCGTCACCGTGAAGGCCACCAACAAGGCGAACGACGCCATGCTGATGTCGTCGGACTTCATCGACGTCACCGTGCAGGAGCGCCACCCGCAGTGGAACGCGAGCGCCTCGCAGAGCCCCTATGACATCGCGGCGCTCCTGCTCTCGCGCGCGCCGAGCGGCACCACGCCCGTGCCGTTGCAGCGCACGCTGCCCGCCAACTTCGTGGGCCGGCCGATTCGCCTCGTCGGCTACGGGCGCAGCTCGGCCAGCGCCGCGTCGAGCAGCGGCACGCGCCGCACCGTCACCCTCAACGTCGGCGGCCTCACCGCTGACTTCATCAACTTCGGCGTCTCGGGCGTCAGCGGCATCTGCAGCGGTGACTCGGGCGGACCCGCACTCTTCCTCGGCCCCGACAGCATCGAGCGCGTCGCCGGCATCCACTCCAGCAGCAGTGGCGCGGCCTGCGGCACGGGCTCTGACGTGCGCGTCGATGCGCGGCTGCCCTTCATCGACGGCTTCATCGCCGCGAATGATCCACCGCTCTGCACCGGCGACGGCCGCTGCGCGTCGGGCTGCCCCACCGCGGACCCCGATTGCCCCACCGGCTGCGAGGCCAACGGCACCTGCGTCATGGGCTGCCCCACGCCCGACCCCGACTGCGCCTGCCGCGCCAACGGCACCTGCGAGACGGGCTGCCCCACCGGCGTGATGGACCCCGACTGCGTGTGCACGGCCAACGGCGCCTGCGAGACGGGCTGCCCCACCGGCGTCGTCGACCCCGACTGCCGCTGCCGCGCCGACGGCACCTGCGAAGGCAACTGCCCCGGCGGAGGGACGGACCCCGACTGCAGCTGCTCCGCCGACGCGGTGTGCGTCGCCGCGTGTCCCTCCAGCCAGCCCGACCCCGACTGCGCGGACTGCGGCGCGAACGGCACCTGCAGCGCCGCCAGCTGCCCGTCGGCCGACCCCGACTGCCTCGACGACGGCGTCGGCTGCACGTCGGCCGCGGAGTGCGTCGGCCACCAATGCCTCGATGACCCGCGCGGCTTCAAGTTCTGCTCGCGCAGCTGCACGGCGAGCGCCGACTGCCAGCTGGACATGGTGTGCAGCGCGGGCCTCTGCCGCGCGCCCATGCCCGACACCATGCAGCCCGTGCGCGGCGGCTGCGCGTCGGCGCCCGGCGCGCCCTGGCTGGCGCTGGCGTTGCTCCTCGGCGCCCGGGTGGCGCGTCGGCGGGCAAACCTGCTACGCGCCTCGCCGCCGTGCTGAACCTGAAGAACCTCGACCTCGACGAGCTCTCCGCTGCGCTCGCGCCCCTCGTACCCACCCGCACCGCGGTGCTGAAGCTGCACGCGCGCGTCTTCGCCCACGGCGCGCAGAACATGGCCGACGTGTGGCGCACGCCGCAGGTGAGCGCCGCGGTGCGCGACTGGGTCCAGCAGAACGCCACGCTGCCGCGCCTCGAGGTGGTGGAGCGCCGCAAGGCCGACGACGGCTTCGTGAAGTACCTCTTCGAGTCGCCGCTGGGCGGGCGCTTCGAGGCGGTGCGCATTCCGCTCTTCGACACCAAGTACGTCGTCTGCATCTCGTCGCAGGTGGGCTGCGCGCTGGCCTGCGACTTCTGCATGACGGGCAAGCTGGGCTTCCTGCGCAACCTCGAGGCCTGGGAGATGCTGGACCAGGTCCTGCGCATTCGCGACGAGGCCGAGCGCCCGGTGCGCGGCGTCGTCTTCATGGGCATGGGCGAGCCGTTGCTCAACTACGCCAACGCCACGAAGGCCGCGCGCGTCATGTGCCACCCGGCGGGCATGAGCATCAGCGGGCGCAGCATCACCTTCTCCACCGCGGGCTGGGTGCCGGGAATTCGCCGCTACCGCGCGGAGGGGCTCCCGTACCGCCTCGCCTTCTCGGTGACGAGCGCCATCCCCGAGAAGCGCGCGCAGGTGCTGCCGGTGGAGAAGACCTGGCCCCTCGACTCGCTCATCGACGAAATCCGCGCGTACGCGCAGGAGCGCAACGAGCGGGCGATGGTGGCGTACGTGATGATCCGCGGCTTCAACACCGGCCTCGAAGACGCGCTGGCGCTGAAGCGGGCCTTCGACGGTGTGCCCCTCAAGCTGGACCTCATCGACGTGACGGACCCGACGGGCAAGTACCAGCCGCCCACGGCCGAGGAGCTCGCCGCCTTCCGCACCCACCTGCAGGTCCTGAAGGTGCCCATCGCCCGGCGCTACTCGGGCGGGAAGGACATCGGCGCGGCGTGCGGCACGCTGGAGGCCTCGCAGCGCGGCGGCGTGGTGCTGGAAGGTCCCGTTGCGGCGTGACGCGCGCGTGTTAGGTGAGCGCGCACCATGAACGCCCTCTTCCACGCGCACTCCGGCCTGCGGTTCCTCGTGCTGCTGTTGGCCGTCGTGTACGCCGTCGTGCTGGTGCTGGGGCAGGTGCAGAAGACGGCCCCCGGCAAGCTGCACCGCGCGCTCGGCGCGTCCTTCGCCGGCGCGCTGGACCTGCAGCTCGTCCTCGGCCTCGCGATGGTGGCGATGGGCAGGTTCTACCCGCAGCTCATCGGCCACCTCACCATGATGCTGCTCGCCGCCGGCCTCGTGCACGCGGCGCAGGTGGTCAATCGCAAGCGCGCGCAGCCCGGCCACGTGCTGCCGCTGCTGGGCGTCGTCGGCGCGCTGGTGCTCATCGTCGGCGGCATCATGGCCATCGGCCGCTCGCCCTTCGCGATGACGGCCGCGTCCACCGTCACCGGCAGCTGAGCGCGACGCCCGTCAGTTGGGCAGTACGCGTGCGCAGGGCCCGTCGTCGCGGGCCAGCGTGCTCCAGCCCGGTTGCGCCCCCGGCGACAGGCGGGCCAGCAGCACCCCGCGCAGGAAGATGTCGGCGAGCAGCAGGTCTCCGTCGAGCGTCCACTCCACGGTGACGTCCTGGCGGCTCTTCGCCGGCGGTTGGTCGAGGTCGTGCGCCAGGGGCGCCGGGTTCAAGAAGGGCACGTGGCTCACGTCCGTCCAGTCGGCTTCCTCCGGCGCGGGCCCGTGGTTGTAGAGCCAGACGTCGCCGATGACCTCGCCCTCGGGCGTGCGCAGGTAGGCCCAGGCCACCCGGCCGTCGTCGTCGAAGACGACCGCGAGGCCCGTCTCGGGGTGGAGGAACTCGACGAGGAGGCTCACGACACGCGCGAGTGTAATGACGTGGCCCCGCGCCGTCGCGTCGAGTCAGGGCACCCGCTGGCCGCTCGCGTCGAGCGGCACCACGCAGTTGCTCCCGCCGGTGAGGGTGTAGCTGCCGTCGCCCCGCGCGCCCGCGTCGGACAGCTCCAGCGTCAGCGCGTACGCGTGCCGGTACGTCTCCGAGGGGTTCGACGAGGTGAAGGAGTCCTCGAGGAGCAGCGCGCAGCCGGCGTCGGAGGCCCACGCCAGCCGGGCGTCGCTGCAATACGCGGCGCCCTCGGCCGAGATGACGACGTCCCACGTCGGCGACGGCAGCGGCAGGCACGGCGAGAAGCCGCCCGCGTCGAAGGTGCTCGCCGGCTGCGCGGACAAGGCCCAGTGGTCGGGCCAGGCGCAGCTGGCCCGCGCGTCGATGCAGTGCCCGGTCCCCGCGTCTGCGCCGGCGTCGGCGCCCGCGTCGGTCGAATTCGCCGGGCCGCCGCAGCCGACGACGAGGCCCGCCAGGAGGAGCGTGAGGGTTCGCATGCCGCTTGGACACGTCACACAGCGAAGGTGGGACAACCTTGATGGGTGGCTTGAATGGTCAAAAGTTCCAAATGGCGTACGCGCGGCGTCGCGCTGGTGGCGGCGCGCGACCCTGCTACCGTTCGCCACTGGGGGCCGGCGACGCCATGTTTAAGGTGGAGACCAGCGACGTGCTCGTCGTCGACGACGAGGACATCGTGAGGGCGTTCCTCGCGCGCGTCGTCGAGCGAGCGGGCCTGACGGCGGTGCCGGCGGCGAACCTGGCGGAGGCGCGGCCGCTCCTCGGCGCGCGGCGCTTCCTCGCCGCGTTCATCGACAAGAACCTGCCTGACGGGAGCGGCATCGACTTGATTGCCGAGCTGCACGCCCAGCAGCAGGACGTGCCGGTGGTGATGATCACCGCCTTCCTCGACGCCGCCAGCGCGGTGGCGGCCATGCGCGCCGGCGCCACCGACGTGCTGTCGAAGCCGTTCGAGTTCCGCACCATTCGCGAGCGGCTCGAGGGGCTGCTCGACCGCGCGCGCTTCGAGGCCGAGCGGTCCCGCCTCGACGCGCTGTTGCTGCACACCGACCGGCTGGCGACGCTGGGCACGCTGGCGGCGGGCGTCGCGCACGAGCTCAGCTCGCCCCTGGCCGCGGCGCTGTCCAACTTCGAGTACCTGGCCAGCGAGCTGAAGCGCCTGCGCGGCGTGCTGGGCGACACCGAGGGCGAGGCGCTCGACCGCTGCCTCGAGGCGGCGGCCGATGGGCGCGACGCGGCCAACCGCATGCGCACCATCGCGTCGGACCTGAAGCTGTACGCCCGGCGCGAGTTCGGAACGCCCACCGCGGTGGACCTCGCGGAGGTGGTGAAGCAGGCGGTGACGCTGGCGGTGCACGCCACGCGCAACCGCCTCGCGGTGACGGTGGACGCGGTGCCGGCCACGCCGCGGGTGATGGGCTGGGCGACGCGCTTCGAGCAGGTGGTGGTGAACCTGCTGGTGAACGCGGCGCAGGCGATTCCCGCGGCCAGGCGCGACGGCCGCGTGCACGTGTCGCTGGGGCCGGCGGCGGACGGGTGGACGGCGCTGGTGGTGGCCGACAACGGCCCCGGCGTCGCCTCCGAGATGGTGCCGCGCCTCTTCAAGCCCTTCTTCACCACCAAGCCCGCGGGGCAGGGCACAGGGCTGGGCCTGTCGGTGGTGGCGGACATCGTCGAGGCCGCCGGCGGGCGCATCACCTACGAGCCCACGCCCGGAGGCGGGGCCACCTTCCGCGTCCTCCTGCCGCCGGCCACGGTGGCGCAGCCCCCGCCGGCCACGCCCGCGGGCTGACGCCCGACGTCACCAGCCCAGCGAGACGCCCGGAGGTTCCTCGCAGCGGCCCTTTGTGTCCACCCAGCGCTCAGCGCTCTTCTCGGGCACGCCCGACGACGTGCCGCCCACCACCAGCACGCTGCCGTCGTTGAGCAGGCTGGCGCTGTGCAGCTTGCGGGAGGTGGCCAACTGCCCCGCGAGGCACCACTGCTTCGTCGCCGCCACCCAGCGCTGCACGCGCGGCGTGTCCACCGCGTTGGGAGGCTCGCCGCCCACCACCAGCAAGTCGCCCGACGGCAGGCGCGTCGCCGAGTGCGAGGACAGCGACATGGACAGGTGGTTCTCCAGCGGCGTCCACGTCTCGGCGCCCGGTGTCCACGTCTCGGCGTAGTTGGTGCTGGACGTCGCCGTCTGCCCGCCCACCGCCACCACCGTGCGCCCGTCCTTCAAGACGGCGATGCCCGCGCGCTGGCGTTCCTCGGACATGGGGGGGGCCGCCTGCCACGCGCCCGCCTTCGGCTCGAAGCGCTCCACCGCGTCCAGCGAGACGCCGGGGCCCACGCCGTTCTGCTTCGCGTTGCTCCGGCCGCCCACCACCACCACGCTGTCGTCGTCGAGGTGCACCGCGGCGTGCAGCCAGCGCGCCGTGCCGAGCGGCTTCTCGGTGCGCCAGGTGCGCGTCTTCGGGTCGAAGCGCTCGACGGACGCGAGGTGCGTGCGCTGCTCGCGCGCGCCGCCCACCACCAGCACGGTGCCGTCGTCCAGCAGCGTGGCGGTGTGGCCGTTGCGGGCCTCGGCCATGTCGGGCACGGGCGTCCACCGGCCCTCGACGGGGTCGAACACCTCGGCCGCGGCGAGCGCGACGAAGCGGTGCCCGTCGCCGGTGGCCTCGTGCGTGGTGCCGCCGGTGACGAGGACGCGCCCGTCGGCCAGCAGCGTGGCGGCGTGGTGCGAGCGCCCCACCGTCATGGGCGGGCCGGGCGTCCAGCGGTTCTTCTTCGGGTCGTAGAGCTCGACGGACGGCAGCGTGGACAGCCCGTCGGCGCCACGGCCTCCCGCCACCATCACGCGCCCGTCCGGCAGCACGGTGGCGGTGTGGTGGGTGCGCGCCAGCGCGACCGCGCCCGCGGAGACGACGCGGCCCTGCGCGAGCGCCGACGCCGCGACGCACAGGCCGGCCACCAGGCCCCACGACGCGCGCACCGGGCGACTCACCCGCGGTTCTTCGGCGGCAGCGGCGCGCGCGGCTGCGTGCTGGGGCCGGTGACGCGCGGCCCGGCCGACACCACCTTCGGCTCCGGCGCGCGCGGTGGCTCGGGCGGCAGCAGCGGGCTGCGGCCGGGCGCGGGCGTGCGGTCGCTGGGCCTCTGGCTGGGTGGGGCCTCGAGCGCCGGCACGCTGGGGGGCTCGACGAACTCTCCGCCGCGCTGGTCGCCGGGCGCCTCGCTGTCGTCCTCGGCCAGCACGATGATGCGGTCCTCGGTGGTGAAGACGAGCTGCTCGTTCTGCGGCGGGTTGATGACGGGCGGCTGGCCGGCCTTCAGGTAGCCGAGCGCCACCTCGGCGCGCTCCTGCGCCACCTTCTGCACCGACAGCCACGTCACCGTCTGGGCCTGCACGCAGAAGCAGGCCGCGCGCTTCAGGTACACCTCGCTGCCCTCGGACTGGAAGAGGTCGGCGAAGACGGCGTTGAGCTCGCGGCGCTCGGAGATTTGCGCCATCAGCATCGACGTCATCTCGGAGGACACGACGAAGTCGGCGCCGTAGTCCTGCTCGAGGAGGTCCTTGGTCCGGGGGTCGAGGATTTCGCTGATGATGCGCGGCTTCGCGCTGCCGAGGCTCCTGAAGAGCTCGCGCATGAGCAGCACGGTGATGACGGTGCGCGCGTCGGCTTCTTCCTCGTCCCGCGAGTCGTCGGCCACCACCATGGCCACGGCGAAGTCGGGCGAGACGATGCGGCGCAGCGCGTCGGGCATGGTGGGGTCGCCGGGCACGTGCTTCAACTTCAGGTTCTTCAGGTGGCCCACCTCGGCCTTGATGAAGGCGCCGAAGGCCTCGACGTCCTGGCCGGGCATCAGCCACGCCTCGCTGCCCGGCAGCACGTAGTTGTCGAACTCCTTCAGCATGTCGCCGAGCCGTGGGCTCATGCCGCAGATGAGCAGGCGCTCGGGCTTGCGGGCGATGGGCGCGGCGCCGGTGAAGCCCTGCGGGCGCTCGGGCGCGTGCTGCGCCGACAGCGAGAAGGTGTCGTCGTCTTCGGCGATGACGAGCAGCTCGTCGCCGGGCTCGAGCACGTGGTCGAGGGGCGGGTTGATGAGCGGCTGTCCAGTGGAGTGCTTGCGAATGCCGCACACCACCGCGTCCTTCATCTTCCACTGCGCCTCGCCGAAGGTTCGGCCGGTCAGCTCGGGGAAGCCGCGGAAGTAGAACTCGCTGCCCTCGTAGGAGAGGAGGTCGCGGTACACGGCAGCCAGCCCGTTCTGCCGCGCGGTCTGCACCATCATGCGCGACAGCGTCTCGCCCATCGCCACCACCTCGACGCCGCCCGCGCCGATTTGCTCGACGACGGGGCGGCGGTCCGCGTCGATGAGCTCGACGACGGCGTGGTTCTTCGTGAGCGCCCCGGGGATGCGGCGCAGCGCAAGCAGCGTCTTGATGGCGCCCATGTCCTCCGCGCCCTCCTCGTCGCCCTCGCTCGTCTCGGAGAGGATGATGATGGACTTCGCGCGGCCGGCGCCCACCTTCCTCAAGTCATGCACCGAGTACGGGCTGCCCTGGCGCACCACGACGCGCGTCGTCCGCATGTCGCCCATGCGCTCGCGCACCGCCGTCTCGACCTCTTCCTTCTCGGTGGTGGACAGGATGACGATGGACGCGTGCTTCTGGTTGGAGTTGGCCTCGCGCAGCTCGCGCAGGATGGCGAAGACCTTCTCGCCGTAGCCGAGGATGAGCGTGTGGCCTTCGTCGATGACGGGCGACTTGCCCTTGCGGAGGTCCTCAATCTTGTCGCCGATGGTCGACGACACGAGGCCGATGAGCAGGGCTACCACGCCCACGCCGGACAGCGTGGCCAGCGTCGCGACGAAGCGCACCGTGGTGCCGGTGTCGTCGCCCATGGTGCCGGCGTCGGCGACGCGCGTCATCGCCCACCACATGGCCTCGAGGAATTCCATGCGGCTGCCGTCTTCGCCGGGCGGCATGACGAGGACGGCGAGGCCCGCGCACACGGACACGAGGATGAAGGACAACCCGAAGAGGCCCACGAAGCGGGCCATGGGGCTCCACGAGAGGAAGCGGTCGACCTGGTAGCGGACTTTGTCCCCGAACGACGGCCTATCGGCGTCAGACATGGCGGAGGACGGTAGCAGAGGTGTCGCCGGGGGATCTGCGTTTCGGGCGCGTCAGAGGCCCAGCTGGGCGAGCAGCGAGAACTGCACCACGTCGCGGGCCGCGCCGGGGAAGACGTCGAGCGCCGCCACGACGCCCACGAAGGGCCAGTGCAAGGACAGCTGCACGCGGCCGCCGGCGCGCACGTCGGGCAACACGCGCACCGGTAGCCCCAGCCCGATGGACGCCGACGGGATGACCACCAGCAGCGACGGCGACGCCACCTCCACCGTGGCGACGAGGAGCAGCTCGCGGCGCGCGTCCGTCTCGGCGACGAGGGAGTACAGCCACCATTGCGGCGCGGCCACCTGGTAGCCGGCGCGCAGGCGCAGGCGCTGCGTGCTGTCGAAGGCGCCGCCCACGCCCAGCAGCACGCCGCCGTTGAAGAAGACGCGCTCGGGCAGCTCCAGCGCCACCTGCAGCTGGTCGTCGCGCGCGCCGTCGAGGGTGAAGCGCGCGGTGACGGACTCACCCGCGGCGTCGAGGGCGGGCTTGAGCTCGTTCGCGTCCCGCTTCGACAGCACGTGGAAGCGCGTCGTCCACGTCTTCGGCAGCGTCACCGCGACGTGCACCGGGGGCTGCGCGGCCCAGCTGCGCAGCGGCGAGACGAGGTAGTCGAGGTTGAAGGTGGTGGAGCGCGGCCCCGCCGAGCCGAGCAGCGGGTGGCGCGTCTCGACGGGAGAGGTCGCGTAGCTGGGCACGAAGAAGCGCCCGGGCCTCAGCTGCCCGGTGACGACGAGCTGGGTCGACGCGCCAGCGGCCAGCGTCAGCGTGAAGCCTCGGCGGCTCAGCGCCTCGTCCGGTACGGGCGCCGGGCCGCGCTTCAACCGGGTGCGCTCGTCGGCCGACAATTCGCGGTCGATGGCGGCCCCGTCCTTGAGCACGTGCACGTCCTCGGCGCGCACCGACGCGAAAGCGGCGAGCGCGGCCTGCGGCGCGTCGGTCGGGTTGTGCACCGTGTACCGCGCGGTGAAGGTGCAGGCCGGCTCGCCGCGTGCCTCGACACAGGTGACGGCGAGGTCCTCGGCAGTGACGGCCAGCGCCGTGCCTTCCGTCTCGAGGCCCGAGGCGACGGCCGGGTCAGGCCGCGCCGCAGCGATGTTGGCGTGCGCGACGGTGGCGCTGAGAAGGGTCGCGGCGAGGGCGAGCCGGCGCGTCACGGAAGCGGGAGCCAGGCCGAGTCGCGCTACTGGCCCTGGAGGTTCCAGCTCCACGTGCGCCCCGGGCCGCCCGACGCCGAGCCAACCAGCGAGCTGGGGTTGGTCGTCGTGGGCGAAGGGCTCCAGGCCGTCGTGTTGATTTCCGCGTTGAACTGCGTGGTCGACGTGCCTCCCGGGTTGCACGTCATCGTCAGCCCGTTGGGGAAGGGCTTCGTCAACGTCACCGAGACGTCGTACTCGTACGCGCCGCCGTTCGGCTGCACGCGAATGGCGACGAGGTTCTCGAAGGCGGGCGGGTTGGTGAAAGTG
>Ga0272446_1007891_pt1 | contig 10392 bp, 9 predicted proteins | sample YNPCB0061_FD_194587 | JGI IMG/M metagenome (GOLD analysis project Ga0272446, IMG submission 194587) | Hot spring microbial mat communities from Yellowstone National Park, WY, United States - YNP-CB-006-1 | ecosystem: Environmental > Aquatic > Thermal springs > Hot (42-90C) > Sediment | place... | reverse complement strand
GAGAGCAGGCAATAACTCTTTTTCTGGTTTTGCCTCCGCACTTGAGCAGTGAATTTTTGGGTTGCGGCTGGAAGCCGCGCTATGCGGTTACGGTACTTATTTGTTAATTTTCATCAGCGGGCTTTGGGGGGATCAGCCCGACGATTGATCGTCGGGCGGTTAGGTATTTTTGAGACAAGTTCTAATAAAACGAATTGCCGAACGCTCTCACATTAAGCAAAGTCTTTTATAATCGTACCGAACAAGGAGATTTACATGGCTGACAAAAAAAAACGCCAACTGACCGTTCCGCAGGGCGGCATGATGCGCGATCTCGTCCTGCGTCTCAAACTCATCGGCAGGCTGATGGCCGATAAGCGCGTCAACTTCTTTCTCAAACTGCTGCCGCTGGCTTCTGTTGCCTACCTCTTCTGGCCCGTAGATATTGTGCCTGCCGTTGTCTTACCCGTCATCGGCGTGCTGGATGATGCCGCCATCCTGTGGATCGGCTCCACGCTCTTTGTGGAACTCTGCCCGCCGGAGGTGGTTCGGGAGCATGTGCAAAGCCTGCGCAGCAATTTAGATGAAGTGAACGATGTGATTGACGCTGACGCTACGGATGTGAATGACTGATGCTGCGACGCCTCCTCGCTTTCCTGCTGATTTCTGCACTGGCGGCTTGCGCTGCCCCGAATCTTCCGCATCCTCCTCCGCCGACGCCTGACACTCCCCTCCCCACCTCTTCTTCCCCCACAGCGCTTCCTGCTCCCTCTACGCCCACCGACCTTTCCTCACCTGCCACTCCTTCACTTCCGCCCCAGGCGGTCACCTTCCCCAACGCAGATGAATTCACCTGGCAATGGATCGTCTCCAACCTCGTTCGTCCTGTGGATCTGCAAGCAGAGGGTTCCGGGCGATTGTTCGTAGTCGAAAAGGGCGGTCACATTCACATCATCGAAAACGGGCGGCTGCTCGAAGAACCCTTCCTCGACATCGAAGACCGCGTCAACGACAGTTCCAACGAAATGGGGCTGTTGGGATTGGCTTTTCATCCGAATTACGCCCAGAACGGATACTTCTTTGTCAATTACACGGGAAGCGGCGGCGATACCTTCATCTCCCGTTTCCGAGTCTCCGATGACCCGAACAAAGCCGACCCCGCCAGTGAACTCAATCTGTTGCGAGTCAAACAGCCTTTTCCCAACCACAACGGCGGCGTGTTGACTTTTGGACCCGACGGCTATCTCTACGCCGGCTTGGGCGATGGCGGCCTGGCAGACGATCCGTTTGGCAATGCTCAATCGCTGAAAACTTTTCTCGGCAAAATCTTGCGCCTCGACGTGGATGCTGCCGAACCCTATGCCATCCCGCCCGATAACCCCTTTGGCGATGAAATCTGGGCGTATGGGCTGCGAAACCCCTGGCGCATGGCATTTGATCGGCTCACCGGTGACCTGTACATTGCCGATGTGGGACAAAACGCCTGGGAGGAAATCAATTATCTGGCGGCCGGTTCGCCTGGCGGCGTCAACTTCGGCTGGGATTATCGCGAAGGTGCGCATCCTTTTGAGGGGAACGCCCCTGCTGGCTTGACAGACCCCATTGCCGAATACAGTCACAACGAAGGCGGCTGCTCGGTGACCGGCGGCTATGTCTATCGCGGCGCCATGCCCGAATGGAACGGCATCTACCTCTATGGCGATTATTGCACAGGATTCATCTGGGGCTTGATCCAGGTCAATGGGGCGTGGCAGGCTCAGGTCCTGTTCGATACGGATGTCAACATCACCTCGTTTGGGCAGGATGAAAGAGGCGAGGTCTATCTCGTGGCAGATGGCGGCGGGGTCTATCAACTCGTCCGCAAATAATTTGGTGAAGTCTCATCTACTATGGCGGATTGTCACCCTGATTTGTGACGCCTGTCACTGGCAGGCGTTTTTTAATTGTCATACAATGCTCTTGTACACTGGAGGTGTCGTATGGCTCAGAAACAGTGGAAGGTCGTCAAGATCCGATACTGTGAGCACGTCGGTCGTGAGGTGGCGCTGGAAGATGAAGTGGTTTACCCTGCCGAGCATCTTCCCGACCAACCCCCGCGCGTACTCGCAAGCCGTTGCTCCAACGCCATAGAATGCAACGCTCTGGACAAAATGGTTTGTGCCTGGTGCGGCACCAACCCCGACGTCCGCCCCTCGTAAACTAAGTGGGCTGTCACACGCCCATTTGGCAAATAACTCTCTCCTCCCTCTGAGTTGGTCACTGGCTGCCCCGCCTGCGATGGCGGGGTATGCCGTTAAGCGACTTGACGCCTCACGCCGCCCTGAAACCTGATTCAACGCCCCAAACCGAATCCAAGCCTTGACATCATCCTGTTTTCGCAGATAATAAGCGGTAACAGGCGACCCCATAAAAAGCAATGACAGAGGAAAGTAGGCTGGCGGAAGCCGCCAGAGAGATGGGATGAATACGCTGAAAGTCCCATTCGACCGAAACCAGCCGAAGTTCCCTCTCGAGCTGTTCATGTGAAGGCGTGTCAGACATCAAGTTTCACGTGTCAAGTTCCAAGTGCCATGCTGGTAGTATGAACCGCAGTCCCAGCGTTACAGGGGAGGCTGATGATAGTCAGCGCAAAGTGAGCCTAAACAGGCTAATTTGGGTGGTACCGCGGGAACTCTCCCTCCCGTCCCATGATGGGCGGGAGTTTTTGTTTACATAGGACTTACGCAAAACCTTGCGTAGAGCGCGTTCTCCAACGCGCGAGTTGCGTAAGCGACGTTAGAGAACGTCTATTATGCGTAAGTCTATTACAGTCATGCCACTCTGAGCGAAGCGAAGAGGCTCAGGTTAGGGGAGATTCTTCGCTCCCTTTGGTCGCTCAGAATGACATCATTAAATGTTTGGAGGCGTGAATGCTGGAACAATTGAATCAAATCGAAAAGACGGCGCTGGAATCGCTGGCTGCTGTTGACGATCAGCGCGCGCTGGAAGCCTGGCGTGTGGCGCACATTGGACGCAGCTCGCCGCTCATGCTGGTGTTTGCCGGGCTGGGGAAACTTTCCAAGGAGGAGCGTCCAGTCGTCGGGGCGGCGGCGAACCGTGTGAAAACGGCTTTGGAAGCGGCTTTCGAGGAGAAGGCTCGGGCAATCAAGGAAGCCGCGCTGGTGAAATCCCTTGCTGAAGAAGCGCTGGATGTCACCCTGCCGGGCAGGGCGGTGCATGTGGGGCGTCTGCATCCATCCACACAGCAGCTGCGGCGGGTGCTGGCGATCCTCGCCGAGATGGGTTTTCAGGTGTACACCTCGCGCGAGGTGGAAACGGATGAGTACAACTTTCAGTTCTTGAACTTTCCGCCGAATCACCCGGCGCGCGATATGCAGGATACGTTCTTTGTAGAAGCGGGCGAGCGCGGCGAAAACCCCATCCTGCTGCGCACACACACCTCGCCGGGACAAATCCATGCCATGCGCGAGTTTGCAAAGATGAACCCCGATAACCCGCCGCCCATTCGCATTGCGCTGCCGGGCATGTGTTTCCGTTATGAGCAAATTACGGCGCGTTCCGAGATTCAGTTCAACCAGGTGGAGGGGCTGGTGGTAGGCGAAAACATCACTTTTGCCGACTTGAAAGGCACGCTCAATGACTTTGCGCGGCGGATGTTCGGGCAGGGGGCGCGCACGCGGTTCCGCGCTTCGTACTTCCCTTTCACTGAGCCTTCCGCCGAGATGGACGTGGAATGCTTTGTCTGCGGCGGGAAGGGCTGCGGCGTGTGCAAGAACTCTGGCTGGCTCGAAATTTTGGGCTGCGGCATGGTGCATCCGGTTGTGTTGCAGAACGGCGGCTACGACCCAAAACGCTATTCCGGTTATGCCTGGGGCATGGGGCCGGAGCGCCAGTTAATGCTGCGATACCGTATTGATGACATTCGCTACTTCTGGGGCAACGACCTTCGTTTCCTGGAGCAGTTCTAACATGCCAGGTTATCCCGTGTTACGAGACAGGGACAGGCATCACATAGGAGTACTTTTATGAAGCTACCCATTTCATGGTTGAAAGAGTATATTGACCTCGACGGTCTCTCTGTTGAAGAAGTTGCCCGCAAGTTAACTCTTGCCGGGCTGGAAGTGGATGAGATCAAATATGCCGGTCTTCCAATGCCTGCCAATCGGGAGGGGGAGCGGCATGAATTCAAGACCAGCGGTCTCGCTTGGGATCGCGACAAGATCGTCGTGGCGGAAATCCGTGAGGTGCATCCGCATCCCAATGCCGACCGTTTAACCCTGCTCGACCTGTTCGACGGCGAAAAAGAACAGGTTGTTTTGACCGGCGCGCCGAACATCTTCCACTTGAAGGGCGCCGGCAAACTGCCCAAACCAATCAAAGTGGCATACGCCAAAGAAGGCGCCACCATCTACGATGGTCATGCCGACGGGCTGGTGCTGACAACGCTCAAGCGCGCCAAAATTCGCGGCGTTGAGTCGTACTCGATGGTATGCTCCGAAAAGGAACTTGGCATCTCCGAAGAGCATGAAGGCATCATCCTGCTCGATGACGACGCGCCTGTGGGTATGCCGCTGGCAGATTACATGGGCGACGCCGTGCTGGATATTTCCATCCTGCCGAATATGGCGCGCAATGCCAATGTGCTGGGGGTGGCGCGTGAACTTGCCGCTCTCACCGGGCGCGAACTCAAAAAGCCGCACATCTCTTACCAGACCGAAGGCGAATCGGTCGAACACCTGGTTTCCATCGAAATCACCGAACCCGAACTCAACCCGCGCTTCGTGCTGGGATTGATTCGCAACGTGGAAATCAAACCCAGCCCCTACCAAATCCAGCGGCGGCTGAGGCTGGCGGGCATCCGCCCCATCAACAATATCGTGGACGCCACCAACTACGCCATGCTCGACCAGGGCGAGCCGCTGCACGCCTTCGATTATGATGTTCTCAAAGCCCGCGCCGGCGGGAAAAACGTCAAAATCATCACCCGCCCCGCGGTGGACGGCGAAAAACTCACCACGCTCGATGGCGTGGAACGGACACTCACCTCCACGAACGTCCTCGTCTGCGATGAAAAAGGTCCGCTTTCGATTGCCGGCGTGATGGGCGGCGCCGAGTCCGAGGTCACAGAAAAGACGCGGAACGTCTTGCTGGAAGGCGCGGCGTGGAACTTCATCAACATCCGCAAAACGGCAAAACAGCACAATCTTCCCTCCGAAGCATCGTTCCGTTTTTCGCGCGGCGTGCATCCCTCGCTGGCAGAGACCGGTGTGCGGCGCGGTTTGCAACTGATGGCAGAATGGTCGGGCGGAGCCATTGCGCCCGGATTGGTGGATGCCTACCCCCTCCCGCCGAAAGAACCAACCGTGACCGTTACCACAAAAGACGTGAAGCGACTGCTGGGCATTGACCTCACGCTCGAACAAATTGCCGACCTGCTCGCGCGCCTCGAGTTCAAATGCGAAATCACCGCTGACCAGTTACAGGTCACTGCCCCTCCACACCGCCTTGATATTGGCGAGGGCATCGTTGGGCTTGCCGACGTGCTGGAAGAGATTGCCCGCAGTTACGGCTACGACAAACTCCCCGAAACGCACATGGCAGATGCGCTCCCGCCGCAGATTGGCAACCCCGCCCATGAATGGGAGGAGCATGTGCGCGACCTGCTCGTCAACCTGGGTTTTCAAGAAATTGTCACATACCGCCTGACCTCGCCCGAACGCGAAAGCCGCCTGACAACGTTCGACGAATATGTTGCGCTTGCCAACCCCATCGCTCCCGATCGGCGCGTCTTGCGGCGCAGTTTATCCGCCTCGGTGCTGGATGTGGTGGAAAAGAATGCCCGCGCCGACTCGATCGCCTTGTTTGAAATCGGTCCCATCTTCGAGCCTGCCCCCGGCGACCTGCCCATCGAAACGCGCAAACTCGCCCTGGCGATGACCGGCTTACGGGAAACTCTGGCATGGGATGTGAAAGACTCACCTACCTTCGACTTCTACGACCTGAAAGGACGCATCGAACTTCTCCTGGGCGGGCTTCACTACACCGGCATTTCCTACACCCCAACCGACTCTGTCCCCTACCTGCATCCCGGCAAAGCCGCCGAAGTGCGAATTGGAGATGTAGGGGTGGGCGTCTTGGGCGAACTGCACCCGCTGGTACGAGACCGCTACGAAGCAGGCGATGCTCCCATTCTGGTGGCGGAGTTCGATGTAAATGCCTTGCGCCAAATCCCGCCGGTTTATGGCATCCGCCCGGTGCCCGATGTGCCGCCTGTTCTCGAAGATATTGCCGTCATTGTGGATGAGGCTGTTCCGGCCTCGAAGGTCGAGGCGTTGATCCGCCAGACCGGCGGCAAAGTGCTGGCAAATGTCAGATTGTTCGATGTCTATCGCGGAGAACAGATTGGAGCAGGGAAAAAGTCACTGGCATACAGCCTGACGTATCAATCAGACCGCACGATGACCGATGCCGAAGCCGCCGCCATCCGCAAAAAAATCATCAAACGGCTGGAGCAGGAACTCGGCGCAAAGTTAAGAAGTTGACCCATGTTGCAGCGTCCCAAAGGTTTTCGAAAACTTTTGGGACGTTGTGGTGTATACTTCGATAAATCCATTTCAATGAGGAGCCATTCGATGAACAGAAATACGGGCATTATTGCCACCATTGCCGCTGTAATTTTGTGTGGTTGTCCTGGTTTGTTCCTGTGTCTGTTCGGTGCAATCACCGCAACGGGGAACGGGAGGTTTAATGATCAGAGTCTGTCGCCCACAGTCGGTTTTGTACTTTTGTGTCTGTCTCTGATCTTCATTCTGATTCCTGTTGGCGTAGGTTTCTTCACGCTGCGGAAAAAGCCAGAGCCGCCTGCGGATCTGAACGTCCCGCCTGCCTCATAACCTGGGAGTAACAAAACAACAGCGGCTGTCATAAAAACAGCCGCTGTTGTTTTTTGGGGATTATTCTTTTACGATGATGGTCAGGCTGACTTCACAAAATTTTTCCGCGCTGGTCTGCAGCGCCCAATGGGTGGTGTATGTGCCGGGGTCTTTGGGGGCAAGCATCTCTACGGAGAATTCTGCCATATCGCCAAATTCAGCGCTCTTTTTCAGGTTGTAGGCAGCGGTTATATGGAAGCGGTCGCCGAAGTCGTAGCCAAAATGCACGCTTTCGCTATCCCAAATCTTTCTGCCTGTATTTTGGAGCAGCCAAACTGCTTTGAAATTTGTGCGTGGGGCGTAGGTTGCTCCATTTGCGGGGCTTTTGACCACCCGGCAGGCGTACTCTCTGTTATTTGCGGGCTTGGATGTGCCAGTTACAACAGGAAGCACCACCGCAGTTGGCGAACTGTAAACGAGGATGAAGGCTTTGGTGCTGGTTGGCGGGGGAGCGGGGGAGGCAGTCAGCAGGGGAACTGGGGAGGCGCTGGCGGTTTGGGTGGCTGCTGCGGCGGCGGTTTGAGCCACGATGGTGTTGATTGCTGCCGGGTCCAGCGTTGGGATGGCTGGTGTTACAGAAAGAACCGGCGCGCATGCGGTGACCAAAACAAGGGTAAAAAGCCATGGCAGATATTTGTTTTGTCTGTGCATGCCGCGCCGGTCTATCTGTCAGTTATTTTTCCACTTTGATGGTGAGGGATGGCAGACAGAAGCCGCCTTCGAGTTTCCAAACCATGGTGTAGGTTCCGGCTTTGGATGGGGTGACTGCATCCAGGACTACTTTGATTTTATCGCCCGGTGCAACAGCGGGCAGTTCGATGGCGGTCGTTGTTGCGAAGTTTGTGCCGCTTTGGAAGACGAGGTCGGAGCCGCCGCGCCAGGATTTTGTGCCAGTGTTGACCAGCGTCCAGGTGACGTCAAAGTCCTTGTTGGGTTTCCAGACGCTGAAGTTGGCAGGGCTTTGGTTGACGATGGCGCAGGCGTATTCGCGCGGGGCTGGCGGGACGCTGCTACTGCCGCCGCTGTTGCTGCTCGCCGCAGTGGGCGAAGGCAGGACGATGAGGGTCGCTGTCGGCGGGATGGGGGTTGGGGAGGGCAGGGGCACAGCCTCAGTCTGGGTGGGAAGCGGGGTGTTGGTCGGTTGGGGGAGCGCCGCCTGAGCCTGTTCGGTTAATGCGTTTTGGGCGGCAACGGTCAGGGCAACGATTTCCTGAACCTGCCGTTGAATCTCCGCCGGATCTGTGGTGGGAGCGGCGGCGGGTGTGGGGGCGCAGGCGGCAAGCAGGAGGATGCCTGCCATTAGAAGAATGAGGGTGCGCTTGGTGGTTTCGGTCATTTTGTCTCCTTGGTTGCTTATTGATTGTCGGGTTTGGGTGAGGCGTCCCCGATGCCGAGAGGAATCCATTTCTTTTCGTCTTTGAGGCGGTGCTGGATGCCGTGGCGGTCGTGGGTTTCGTCGAAGCCTTCGGGTTTGATGAACATTTGGTTGCCTTCCAGCAAGCCGTGGATGCCTTCCTGTCCGGGTTCGGGGCGTTTCTCGCCTTTGAATTTGGCGGCATGGCTGGGGAGGTAGTCAATTGGCTCTTCGTAGGTGGTAATGTAGCCTTCGTAGTTGCGCAGGATGACTTTGTGGTCGGACATGCTCAGCAGGTAGTTGGGCATGACGGGGATTTTGCCGCCGCCTCCGGGCGCATCTATGATGTATTGCGGGACGGCGTAGCCGGAGGTGTGTCCGCGCAAGCCTTCCATGATTTCGATGCCTTTGGCGACCGGCGTGCGGAAGTGCCCGGCGCCTTCTACCAGGTCGCACTGGTAGAGGTAATAGGGGCGGACGCGGATGCGGACGAGGTCGTGCACCAGTTTGCGTTGAATGTGGACGTTGTCGTTTACGCCTGCGAGCAGAACCGACTGGTTGCCCAGCGGTATGCCGGCTCTGGTAAGACGGTCACAAGCCTGTGCAAGTTCCAGCGATATTTCGTTAGAGTGGTTGACGTGGATGTTCATCCACAGGGGGTGGTACTTTGCCAGCATGTCGCACAATTCCTGGGTGATGCGCATGGGCATGAAGACCGGCACGCGCGAGCCGATGCGGATGATTTCGATGTGTGGGATTTCGCGCAGGCGGGCGAGCAGTTCTTCAAGGACTTTGGGCGCCAGTACCAGCGGGTCGCCGCCGGAGAGCAGCACATCGCGTACCTGCGGGGTGCGCTTGAGGTATTCGATTTGCATTTCGAATTCCTGGCGGTTGAAGGTTTGTCCCGGGTCGCCGACGATGCGAGAGCGGGTGCAGTAGCGGCAGTAGGAGGCGCATTGAGTGGTCACCAGCATTAGGACGCGGTCTGGATAGCGGTGAACCAGCCCCGGCACGGGGGAGTGGCGGTCTTCGGCGAGAGAGTCTTCCATCATAGCGGTGAAGGATTGCATCTCCTCAGCGCGCGGGATGATTTGTTTACGGATGGGGTCGTCGGGGTCGTTCGGGTCAATCAGGGAGATGAAGTAGGGGGTCACATCCACACGGAACAAGCCCTGCGTTTGCAGCGCTTTCCGTTCCGAGTCGGTGAGGGGGATGATTTTTTCTATTTCTTCTGCGGTATTCAAGCGGTGGCTGAGCTGCCAGCGCCAGTCGTTCCACTTTTCATCGGGAACGTCGGCGTAGATGGGGGCGCGTTTGGAAACAAAAGGGGTGGGCATGAGATTTTTCCTCCGAATGGTTTCAAATTGGTAAACGATAAGACGGGCTACACAGTCTTCAACGGAGGGTCATGGTCGGGGCGGAAGAAGCCTGCGAATTTAGACATCATGCCAGTATTGTAAGAGCAAACAAAAAGCGGGTCAATGACCACCCGTCAGGGCGGGAACAGTAAATCGGCTGAAACCAAAAACGCGTTCCGTGAGGAGCGCGTTTTTTCATGTAGCGGGGAGGACAGGATTCGAACCTGCGACTGAGGATTTCGCCCCAGTAACCGCTTAGCAGGCGGCCCCATTCGACCACTCTGGCACCTCCCCAATACTTTGTTTGAAAGTTTTCAGGTTTGAATGTTGACACGTTTATTATACAACCTGAAAACCTGTCAACATGCCAACTTGCAACTCTCAGCGGAGGGAGTGGGATTCGAACCCACGTTGGTGTGACCCAAACATGTTTTCAAGACATGCGCCTTAAACCGCTCGGCCATCCCTCCAGGCACCTTTGCGAGGCGGTCGAAATTTTACCATATAAGTAAAGCAGGATCTGGTATTCCGCCCTGCCGATAACTACAAATCATCTCAAAAATGTCACCCTGAGCCATAGCCAGCGGATAAATCCGCCGGCTGCGCCCACAAAGTCGGCTAAAACCGACTGCCAGCCCGCTTATGAAAATTAACAAATAAGTACCGTAACCGCATAGCGCGGCTTCCAGCCGCAACCCAAAAAATTCACTGCTCAAGTGCGGAGGCAAAACCAGAAAAAGAGTTATTGCCTGCTCTCACCTTGCGCGCT
>Ga0272446_1007889_pt1 | contig 10395 bp, 9 predicted proteins | sample YNPCB0061_FD_194587 | JGI IMG/M metagenome (GOLD analysis project Ga0272446, IMG submission 194587) | Hot spring microbial mat communities from Yellowstone National Park, WY, United States - YNP-CB-006-1 | ecosystem: Environmental > Aquatic > Thermal springs > Hot (42-90C) > Sediment | place... | reverse complement strand
GCGTAATACTTTGCGGAATGCTTCAGTAACTCGTGAATATCCACCTGATCGTCAAAGCGCTGGCTGGTGGCCCAATGCTGCCCGAAGCCGTCGCTCGAGATGAGCAGCTGATCTTCCGGAAAATACGACATCATGCTGTCCGGCCAGTGAAGCATGCGGGTCTCGAGAAACTGCACGCTTTTCTTGCCGAGCTGGATCGTCTGTCCCGATTCCACCACCTCGTATGGCCAATCTTGACGGTGGTAGTGATCGAGCAGGGCCTTTTTGCCCATGGCCGAACAAAAAACCTTTTGCGGCCGCAGCTCCTGAATGATCTCCGGCACCGACCCCGAATGGTCCATCTCCACGTGATTGACGACCAGGTAGTCAATTTTCTGCGGATCGACAATCTTGCTGATGTTGCGGATGAGATTGTCCTTAAAAGGCTTTTTCACCGTGTCGAACAGGGTGATCTTTTCGTCCATCACCAGATAGGCGTTGTAGGTGGTGCCTTTGGGCGTGGAATAGCCGTGAAAATCGCGGATGTTCCAGTCCAGCGCCCCAACCCAGTAAATGTCTTTTTTGATTTCAACAGGCTGCATTTTTCTCCTCATTACTGGCTGAGACTACCAGTTCTCGCCCAGCAGCTCGAAATAGGATTGAGGATGCGCGCAGGCCGGACAGGCTGCCAGGGCCTTGTCGCCCTCGTGCAGGTAGCCGCAGTTCATGCAGCGCCACACCACCGTGGTGTCCCGTTTGAAGACCCGGTCCTTCTCGATGTTGGCCGCCAGGTCACGGTATCTCTTTTCGTGCTGCTTCTCTGCCACTGAAATGGACCGGAAAACCTGGGCGATCGCGTCAAAACCCTCTTCCTGAGCAATCTTGGCGAACTCCGGGTACATGGTGGTGTGCTCGTAGTTTTCTCCCGCCGCCGCCGCCAGCAGGTTGTCATGAGTGGGGCCGATCACGCCGGCCGGGAAGTTGGCCATGACCTGGACTTCCCCACCCTCCAGGAAACTGAAAAATCGCTTGGCATGCTCTTTTTCCTGGTTGGCGGTCTCCTCAAAGATGGCTGCGATTTGCATGAAGCCGTCTTTTCTGGCTTGACCGGCAAAATAGGTGTAGCGGTTGCGCGCCTGGGATTCACCAGCAAAAGCGGTGATGAGGTTCTGTTCGGTGCGGGTCCCTTTGATTGACTTCACTTGAGTCCTCCCATTTTTTTCTGTTCTCTGGTTGATAACGGTTTCATCGTTCCCATGCTGCCGGGACCAGACCGTGGCCGATCCGCGGCGGTTAACTGACCTTGATTTCCCTCAGCTGAGCCGTCAGCAGCAAAGCAGTTTCGCTCGCAGCGCTGCCTTCAGCTTGAGCTCGGGCGCCGGCATCTCAATGCTCAACCACTCTGCAGTCAGGACAATATCCCACCAGTTCGAACCTCACTTCACAGATCTGGTAGTCATTGAGTCCTGTGAACATTTCGTCTACGGGCAGCGCGCCGGTGAAGAACACGTCATCGACCCTGCCGCACCGCAGGCAGCGCACATGGCAATGGTCTTCCAAAGTCACATCGAACCGTTTCTGACTGCCGACCAGGTCCAGTTTCCGGATCATGCCCTGCGCTGCCAGCGTTTCCAGGTTACGGTAGATGGTCCCAAGGCTGACGCGCGGCAGGCGCTTTCTGACCCGCTGGTAGATTTCGTCAGCGGTCGGGTGGCACCTGGCCCGCTGCAACTCTTCCAGGATGATCTGGCGCTGCGAGGTCAGTCGGAATTGTCGATCGGTCTTCATGCTTGCTTTCCCGTCCAATTTGATAATGGTTACTATTTACAAAATAGCCCGGCAGAAGTCAATCAGGGTTTTTCTCTCAAGCCTCTAGCATGCGGCCTCAAGAGTTCATTAACAAAAGCAAAAACCGTATCTTGCGTAATTCGCCGGGAATATTTTGCGGCTTCTTTTGGACTGATCGCCCAGGGTACAATTAAAAATGAGAGTGGGCTCCGTGCATGATGCGTGAGAGGGACAACTGATGACCCACAACGTCATTCCGGCAAGCTTCAAGCCGGAATCCAAAACTGAACGCCGGTTTGAAATGTGTCTGGATTCCGGCTACAAAACTGCCGGAATGACGGAGAGCGTGGATGGATGGCAGTTATTTGGACCTTTATCGACTCCCACTTTTAATTGCACCCGATCGTTCATGGAGGTTAACGAAACCGCCCCTGGTTGTGTTATAGTCATCCGGAATCCCGCAACCCTGCCCAGTCCGATTGAGCGGAGGATACTTTTGCCCATGGTCACCAAGAAAACGCTTTTTTCATGGGTCCTGCAGTGCTGCCGAGGGCTGCAGGCACTGCTCCTGGTGATGATTTTGTTCACCGTTTTCTTGCGCGTCTTTCCGCTGGAGATGCAGAAGCGGATCATCAATGTCGCCATCCAGTCCCGCAATCTCCATGCACTGCTGACCTATTGCGGCCTGTACATTTTCGCCGTGGTCATGGCGGGCGTATTGAAATATGTCATCAATGTGCTGCAGGGCTACATCGGCCAAAAAATCGTGTATGAGATGCGCGATCGTCTTTATGCCCACATCTTGACCCTGCCCCTGTCATTTTTTCGCCGCACTCCGCCGGGCATGGTCATATCCTCGCTGACTTCGGAGCTCAGCGGGCCTGGCGATTTTCTCGGCAGCGCGCTGGCCGCTCCCACCATCAATGTCCTCACCCTGGTCACCTTTGCCGGCTATATGGTTTATCTCAACCCGCTGCTCGCCGTGCTTAGCTTTGCTATCTACCCGCTGGAAATCCTCATCATTCCGGTGCTGCAGAACCGCTACAACCGGCTCAACCAGGAACGCATCAATATCACTCGCACCATGAGCAACGCCATCGGCGAGGCCATTGCGGGAATGCACGAAATTCACGGCAACGCGAGCTATCATATCGAGACGGAAAAACTCGACCGCTCGAGCGCCATGCTGTTTTCCCTGCGTCATCGCATGAACAAATCGAAATTCCTCATCAAATTCGTGAACAACTTTTTCCAGAGCCTCGGACCGTTTATCCTGTTTCTGGTCGGCGGCTATTTGAGCATTCGGGGAGAGCTCGACCTGGGCGCCCTGGTGGCTTTTCTGTCGGCTTATGAAAAGCTCTACGATCCGTGGAAGGAGTTGATGGACTACTATCAAGACCTGCAGGACAGCCGGGTGCGTTACTACCAGGTCATGAGCTATTTCGACTCTGCGCCGGAATTTGCGATCGAGCCGGCGGACGGTCGAGCCCCTTATCAGTTTAGAGGAGAAATAGCCATAACCGACCTTGCTTTTGTGATAGACGGTGAGGTGCGCCTTCTCGATCAAATTTCGCTGGCGGTGAAACCCGGGGAGCAGCTGGCCATGGTGGGGCTGTCGGGAAGCGGCAAAAGCACCCTGGCGATGGTGATGGGGCAGCTTTACTGCTACACCCAGGGGCATGTGCTGTTGGACGGGATGGAACTGAAGTCTCTCAGCAAGCGCGATGTCAGCCATAATATCGGCTATGTGGCGCAGCATCCGTTTATCTTTGACGGGACCATCCTCGACAACGTCCTCTACGCCTGCAAGTCTTTGCAGCACGCGGGTGAGGGAAGCGAACGGCAGCTTCCGACTCGCGAGGAGATTTTACAGGTCATCGATGAAGTCGGCCTCACCGAAGACGTTTTACGCATGGGCCTGAACATGGTACTTGAAGAGGGCAGGCAGGCGGAGCTGGCGCAAAAACTGGTGGTGGTCCGGCAAAGGTTCCGCCAGCGCTGGGCGGGTGAACTCGCCAGGGTGGTGGAATTCTTCGACATCAACCAATTCCTCTTTTACACGGACATTTCGGAAAACATTACGTTTGGTTCCCCGACCCGGCCGGAGTATGAACCGGCAAAACTGGCGGGCAATAAATTGTTCCGCGAATTCCTTGACGAAAAGGACCTGACCACGCTGCTGTTCAATCTTGGGGTGGAAATCGCGGTGCAGACGGTGTCCCTTTTGGAGGACTTGCAGGATGATCAGTTCTTCTTTGAACTGAGCCCCATTCCCCGGGATGAATTTGACGCTTACAGCGCTATTGTTGGAAAGATCAACCAGGCGGGGGTTGGCAGGCTGAGCAAGAAAGAGACGGAAGCGGTGCTGCGACTGGCGTTGCGCTTCAGCCCGGCGCAGCACAAAATGGCGACGCTCCCCGTCGAGCTGCAGCGGCGCATCATTGCAGCACGGCGGGATTTTGCCGAGAAATTGCGTGCGCGCGATCCCGGTGCGTTCTCCTTCTATCATCCAGACCATTACCTCTACACCCACAGCGTCCTGGAAAACATTTTATTCGGTCATCCGCGGGCCGATCAATCCCGCGCCGTCGAGGAAATTCAGGATCGAGTGGTTGACTTGCTGCGGGCAGAGAAAGTATTTGATGAAGTGATGGAAGCCGGGCTCGGTTTTGCGGTGGGCAGCATGGGCGACAGGCTCTCCGGCGGGCAAAAGCAAAAAATCGCCATTGCCCGCGTGTTCCTCAAAAAACCCACCATTCTCATCCTGGATGAGGCGACGGCAAGTCTCGACAACCGGTCCCAGGCCAGGATACAGGAACTGATCAACTCCCGGTGGAAGGGCAAGGCCACGCTGGTCGCCGTGGTCCATCGACTGGAACTGGTTAAGGATTATGATCAAATCGTGGTGCTGAAGGCCGGCAAAATTGTTGAAATGGGTCGCTATCAGGAGCTGCTGGAGCAAAAAGGAATCTTTTATGAGCTCACCCACGGAAGATGATGCAACTTGTTCTTCGAGCAAGCGGGATGAACGCTGTGAGCTGGAGGAAAACCTCGATGTGCTGAGGCGGATCACCGTCTTTGCCGAGGTCCCCCTGCCGCGCCTGAAGCTCTACGCCTACCTGTGCAAGCGGACCTGCTTTGAACCGGGCGAATTCATCTTCCGTCAGGGGACGGCGGATGACCGCGGCTACATCATTCTACGGGGAACGGCCCAGGTGGTGAGAGAGTACCAGGACCACTCGATCTTTCTGAATGAGCTGCACGAAGGGGAATTTTTCGGGGGGGTCGCTCTCTTGTCGGACATCAAAAGGTTGTTTTCTGTCAAAGCCGTCACTCGGGTCGAATGTCTGACGCTGGACCGGGAAAGCTTTCGCAAATTGCTGGTGCAGTTTCCCGAAGTCGGGGTCAAGGTGCTCGATGTGATGATCAAGCGAATCACGTTTCTGGAAGAGCAGCTCATGCAAAAACACGCTCACGATTGCGTTTACCACTAACCGCCGGATGGGACTGTGAAAAATGGCCGATGACGGCTGTGTCGAGAGGCACTATACGGAAGCGGAAAAACGGGAAGAAGACAAAAAGGTCAGGCGCCTGCAGCGTCTGGTTGATTTCACCCTGGCGCTCATCGCGCAGTCGAATCTCCCTTTGAGCGAGGCCCAGGAGCTGGTGGCCGCGGTGCGAGGGCAGGCTCTCCACTTGTTTCCGGACAAGCAACAAACCTTCGAGCTGATCTACACCCCGCGTTTTCGTCGTCTGCTCGCCGAAAAATACCGGCTGCAATAACAAGGAAAGGAAGGCTGAAAGCTTTGCGCGAAACACGCTCCTGTCGGGCCAGCGCCATTGAGAAGTTGCTTGGCGGATACGACGGACCAACCCGGCCCCTGGTTAGCCCTTATGCGCGCCTTTGTGGGAGTGAGAGCAACGCTCATGAATAAACTGGTTTTGCGCCTGCAACGGGAAGCCGAGCTCATCGCCTCCCGCTACCCCTGCCCATCCTTCTACGTGCAATTCAAGGCGCCCCTGGCGTTGGCGCGCAAAATGTTTTTCAGCCATCCCCTGGTGCTGGAGTTGCGGGAGAGAGTTAGACCGCGTTTGCAGGAAGGACTCGGCCACGGGATGCATCACAGCACGCGGGTGAGCATCGAGAGCGCTGCGCTCATCAGCGTCGAACTGACGGCCGAACCGCAGAACGCAGGACGAGTGGAAAGGCTGATGCTGCTCGGATTGGTGGCGGGTCTTTTGCACGATATCAGCCGCGGCCAGGAAAATCATGCGGAGGTAGGGGCGCGAGCAGCCGCGCCGCTGCTCATCGAGCTCGATCTGGCCGATGAAGAAATCGACTGCGTCTGCCAGGCCATCAGAAACCACGAAGCCTTTGTCACCCCCACCACTTGCCGCCGTCCGTCCTTTCAACTCATCAGCGACTGTCTTTACGATGCGGACAAGTTCCGCTGGGGCCCGGATAATTTCACCCACACCCTGTGGTGCATGATGAATCACTTCGAGCTCACCCCCGAGCAGCTCATCAGCCGCTTTCCCTGGGGGGTGACGGGCATGCTGCGCATTGCGGACACGTTTCGCACCGCCACGGGACGCCAGTTTGGCCCGGAAATCATCGAGACGGGCATCGAAATCGGCAAGGAGATCTATCGCTACCTGGTGCAAAATTTTGGAGAAGCCAGCCATGGAAAATGACACGCTCACCGCCATCGAGGGTCTGCGCGTCGGTCATGCGTCGCTCAAGGATGCGCCGAGCGGGTGCACTGTGGTGCTGCCGGAAAACGGCGCCACCGCCGGGGTGGATGTGCGCGGAGGAGCGCCCGGGGTGTAGGCGACCAATGTGAAGCTGGATCAGACGCAACTCTCAACTCCCCACTTCTGATTTCTAAATTCTGACATCTGACTTCTTAAACAAAGGAGCTGCCATGAGTGAACGATTCAATCCGTTCCTGACCGCCCAGCAGCAGCTGGATGAAGCGGCCCGCGAGCTGGGCCTGGACGCCGCCACCCACGAACTGCTGCGATGGCCCATGCGGGAAATCAAGGTGACCCTGCCGGTGAAGATGGATGACGGCTCATCGAGAATTTTTCATGCCTTTCGGGTGCAGTACAACACCGCCCGCGGACCGGCCAAAGGGGGGATCCGCTGGCATCCCCAGGAAACCATCGACACGGTGCGCGCACTGGCCGCCTGGATGACCTGGAAAACAGCCGTGGTGGACATTCCCCTGGGTGGGGGAAAAGGTGGGATCATCTGCAATCCCAAGGAACTGTCGACCAGCGAAAAGGAGCGACTGGCCCGGGCTTACGTGCGCGCCATTGCGCGATCGCTTGGCGTCACCCGCGACGTGCCGGCGCCGGATGTTTACACCACCCCGCAGATCATGGCGTGGATGATGGACGAATATGAAACCATTGTGGGCGAGAACCACCCGGGCGTGATCACCGGCAAGCCGATCCCGCTCGGCGGGTCGCAGGGGCGCAGCGACGCCACCGCCAGAGGCGGCATCTACGTCACCCGGGAAGCCGCAAAAGTCTATGGCATCGACCTGCAGGGCAAGACCATGGCCATCATGGGATTTGGCAATGCGGGTCAGCATGCTGCCCTGCTGGGGGAACAAATCCTCGGACTGAAGCTGGTGGCGGCATCGGACTCGAAAGGGGGAGTCTACAATCCTTTTGGCATCAGGGCGCAGGACTTGCTCGACTATAAGCTAAAAAGCGGGCGGCTCATGGGATTTCCCAACAGCGAACCGATAACCAACGAACAACTGCTCGAGCTGGACGTGACCGTCCTTTTCCCCTCTGCCCTGGAGGATGCGATCAATCGCGACAACGCAGCTCGGCTGCGCTGCCGGATCAGTTGTGAGCTGGCCAACGGGCCGACCACGCTTGATGCGGACAGAATCTTGCAAGAAAAGGGGGTCATCGTGTTGCCGGACTTTTTGGCCAATGCCGGTGGCGTCACCGTCTCCTACTTCGAACAGGTGCAGAATTCCAACAATTTCTATTGGGAGTTGGAGGAGGTGCATCGGCGGCTTGACGAGAAGATGACCCACGCCTTTCATGCGGTTTACGAAATGAGCCAACAAAAACAAATCAACCTTCGTCAGGCGGCTTACCTGGTGGCGGTGGCCAGAGTGGCCGAGGCCTGCAAGCTGCGCGGCTGGGTGTAGGCATGGACCCGGTGGCCGTGAACGATCCGCCGGAAGAGGCGTTGATCAGTCTCTTGCTGAAAACCTACCGCCTCTATCAGGAAATAGCTCGCTACCCGGCGCTTCAGGAAGATATCCGCAAGCTGTTTCTGAGCGTCCTGGCAGAGCGGGGCATCGTGGACCCGGCCACCCTCGAGGGGCGGGTGCACAGGACCATCCGGGAAAACCGGCTTGCGGCCGATGAAGACACCATCCAGAGTGTCACCAACGCCCTGATCGACCTGCTTTTCGCCACACATTTCAGTCAGGAGGAAATCGACAATCACATCAATTTAGTCCGCAAAAAAGAAGCTTTCCAGAAGCTCCATGAAGTGGTCAATCGCGAAGATGCGACCTCCGCCATCATCAAACGGGCCCTCAAGGAATTTTGCTGCATCCCGCAGGGCAGCCTGTTCATCTCTCCCAGCGAAGCGGAAGGCGTGCGCGTAGCGCTCATCAATCATTTCATTTCCAATCAACTGCCGTTTATCGGGGTGGCCAAAAACCACATCACCATTCGCGACATCGATGAACTGATCGATCATTCCTACTGGAATCGCCGGCGCTCCGGAAAAATCGGCGGCAAGGCGGCGGGCATGTTCCTGGCCTACAAGGTCCTGCTGCCGCGCCTGGCGGAAAGAGATCCCGAGATCGAGCAGTATGTCGCCATACCGGAGTCCTACTATTTCAATTCCGGCAATCTGTCTGATTTTCTCGATTACAATCGACTCTATTCCTTTCACAGTCAGAAGTACAAGACGGGCGAAACCATCGAGGAGGAGTACAAAAGCATGGCCAAGCTGTTTGAAAGGGCCTCCTTTCCTCCCGACGTGGTCGAGGATTTTCGGGATTTTTTGGGAAAGGTCGGCCCGGAGCCGCTGATTCTTCGCTCCTCGAGCCTGCTTGAAGACAGCTTCGGCTATGCTTTTTCCGGCAAATACGACTCGCTGTTCCTGGCCAACCAGGGCGACATGCAGAGCCGCCTGAACGATTTTATGTGGGGCATGAAGCGGGTCCTCATGAGCACCTTCAGCCCCGGAGCCATCCTCTACCGGCGCGATCACAACCTCATTGACTTTGATGAACGCATGAGTGTGTTGGTGCAAAAGGTCGTGGGGCGGCGGTTTGGGCCCTACTTTTTCCCGCTGGTCGGCGGCGTGGCGTTTTCCCGCAGCGCTTACGCCTGGACACCCCGAATCGTGCCGGAAGAGGGCATGATTCGGATGGTGCTGGGCTTGGGCACGCGCGCCGTAGACCAGGTGGCCGGCGATTACCCGCGGATGGTCGCCCTGAGCCACCCATCCCTGCGACCGGAAATCGGCGTTGCCGAGATCAGAAAGTACTCACAGAAATTCGTCGACCTGGTCAACCTCGAGACCGCTGGTTTGCACTCCGTCTCCTATGTGGATTTGTTTCAGCAAATCGAGCACCCGGACCTCTATTATGTTTTCTCTGCCATCGAGGATGAGCTTGTGGCCCCGCTGATGTTCAAAACGCAGCCAATCAACCTGAGCCACTCGGTGGTCACTTTCGACAATCTTCTCACCCGAACGCCCTTTGTCGGGCTTATGAAGAAAGTCTTGAAAAAGCTGGAAAAGGCTTACGGACATCCGGTCGATGTGGAATTTGCCTGGGACGATGACCGGCTTTACATCCTGCAGTGCCGCTTTCTGCCGATGGGCGATAAAGTCGGTCGAGTCGAGCTGCCCTCAGGAGTCCCTGCGGAAGATATTTTGTTCACCACCCACCAAGTGCTGTCGAGCCGCATCGTGCGAGACGTGGATTACATCGTCTATGTTGACCCGCGGGCCTACTCCCAACTGGGCAGCTATGAAGAAAAAATGCAGGTCGGCACGGTGGTGGGTAAGCTCAACCGGGTGCTGGCCGCTGAGCGCTATGCCCTGTTCGGTCCGGGTCGATGGGGCAGCAACGACATCAACCAGGGGGTTAAAATCGGCTATGAGGACATCAATCGGACCCTGGTGCTGGGCGAAATAGCTTTCGAGGAGGAGGGCTTTACACCGGAGGTCTCCTACGGGACCCATTTTTTCAATGACCTGATCGAAGCCAAAATCCTACCTTTGGCCATTTATCCGGACCAGCCGGGGGCGGTATTCAAAGAGTCGGTGCTTGTCAATGCACCCAATTTGCTCGCCGCCTTGCTGCCGGATTTTGCGCAGCACCAGACGGTGGTGCGGGTGATCCACGTCTCAGCCCTTGCTGCAGGCCGCAAGCTGCAGATTTATCAGGACGTGCAGGCGCAACAGGGGATTGGTTTTTTCGGCTTTCCAACCGATGCCGCGAATAGCTAGTACAGCGCGGCGGAAGTCTTCACCCAGTTATATGTGGCCAAAGCATTGGCATTCCTTCTGACACAAACTGGATGATTATTTCTGCGGAGCTGTACTAGGATGAAGTCAGGTAGCTGCAGATG
>Ga0272446_1007888_pt1 | contig 10396 bp, 13 predicted proteins | sample YNPCB0061_FD_194587 | JGI IMG/M metagenome (GOLD analysis project Ga0272446, IMG submission 194587) | Hot spring microbial mat communities from Yellowstone National Park, WY, United States - YNP-CB-006-1 | ecosystem: Environmental > Aquatic > Thermal springs > Hot (42-90C) > Sediment | place... | reverse complement strand
CAGGTCGAAGGGATCGTGTTGGTCGCTTCACGGGAGAGTTCTCCTTTGGTCAACAACCCGGAGGCTCTCTCGTCTTTTCTTGCCGCCCAAGAAAATGGCTTCTACACAACTATAGGGACACGACCTCCTGTGGCCAGAAAAGAAGGACTGTCAACCCGAGAAGGTCACCAACGAAGAGATCGCGACGGCGCTGCGTCGGCTCGACGGGAAAATCGAACTCGATGTGAAGCTGATGCGGATCCGAAAGTGCTTCGATGTGTTCCTGGAACGGCTCGAGGAAGTGCGTCAATTTACTCGAGGAGGCCTGGTCCCCATCAAAACACTGAAGCCGCTCTTCCGGTACTTTGTTCACCTTTTGAACGAGCCGCACGGTAGCCTCGTTCTACCATCGTGTCAGGGGTCCGTGCTTTGGCACTACATCAACGAGTACAGCTTCTTCGACGCTGCGGACCTGCTCATCAAGCTGGGCGCGACGAAACCCGTTTGTCCTTCTCCTCCTGGTTGGTTCTCGAGGTCGTTTCGCAGGAAGAAGAATTGGGCGGTAGCTACAGCCTGCAGCTACTACCAAGAGCGGAGTCCGCCTAACATCGATTCGCGAAGCGAAAAGCCGAGTCAGCCGGTCAACGATTCACCAGCTTGATACGTTATCACAGCGAGAACAGCCGCACCGGTACCCCGGCCACTGGAGGCGGCGGCACGACGACCAGCACGTCGACGTGGGTGCGCTGGCCTTCGACGAGGTCCACGTCAGGTCCGCTGCCGACGGCGACGCACCATCCGCTTGTGCGGCCGCACAGGCTTGATCGCGTTCGCGGAGCGGCGCCTGGGCTTCCGCGCACGCACCACGATCGCTAGCGACGAGGGCGCTCAGCGTCAGCACGAGGGCGGCGCCGCTGAGGAGGGTGAAGAAGACGAAGGTGTGCGTGGTCTCGACCATGTCGATGCTCCGAACGGTTGGGGCGCGCCGACGAGGGGCGAGATCGTGAGCTCGACTCGCGGATTCGTCGCGTCTTTGGCGAGCCGGGTGCCGTCCCAGCTCTCGATGTATTTGTCGTCGCTGACCACGCCTGCCGCCTGAAGCGCGTCGGCGAGGGCCTGCGCGAAGTTGATCAGGTCGCCCAGCTTGCGTTCGCGGAAGAACGTCGCGGCGACATGAACCGGCTGGCTGAGGGGAGGGCGACACCACTGATCGGCGAGTTGCACGACAGCGCCCTTCGCCCACGTGACCTGCGCCTTCGACGGGATGATGCGCAGGCCGCTACCGACCTTCACGATCCGGCTGCTATTTTTCTTCGTCCTTGGCGGGCCGAAGATCACCAGCCGCATCTACCAGTCGGTCCCAAACACGATGATGCGGTCTCCGACGACACCGGCACCACCCGCACTTCGTCCGAGGAGTCGCATCGCGCCGAAGCCGCGCGCATCCACTCGCCACGAGTAGGTGAGCCTCGAGTCGCGCGGCGTCGCGAACGTGTGCTCGAGCGCTTCGGCTCCCGAGTCGTCGCGGTTCGACACAACGTCCGTCCACGAGGTCGGATCGCGCGGGTCGATCGTGCCCTGCCACTTGAACACCACGCCCTGCATTTGCGACGTGACGCCGGCTCGGACCTGCGCGTGGGCGCGAACCAGCGCGGGCCTGCCGACGTAGAGGTTCGTGCCGGCGACGAACGACGTCTCGATGTCGGGACCGCTCAGCGCGAAGAGCACCGTCTGCATCACGCCACCTCGAGAAGCTTCATGCGAGCACGCAGCTTCTGCTGCCGCTGCTCGGGTGTGAGCTTGTCGCGCGACTCCGGGAGACGCTGGCCGCGCTCGAAGAGCTTCCGGTGCTTGCGGTTGATGCGTGCGAGGTTCGTCATCGTCCAGAAGACGGTCGGCCCCTCGAGCACGGCCAGGCCGAGCTCGCAGTGGCGAAACCACGCGGGCGGATCGCCGGCCATCGTCATGTACGGTTCGCCATCGCCCGTCGACAGCTGGCGGGTCACGAGCCACTCGAGCCACAATGCGCGCACGGCGCTGCCCTCGCGCTCCGCTTCAATCTGCGTCATCGTCGGCCCCTAAAGAGAAGCGCTCGACGCTCGGCGCACTCTTTCGCGTTCCTTGGCGAGAACTCGATCCAGTTCGCGCACTTACGAAGCGAGAGACGCACTTTCGCCGCCTCACATTTCGATTCGCCGTAAGACGCGTCTCACGGTCTGCTCGGTGCACCCGAGCTCGTTGGCGATCTGCCGCGCGCTGAAGCCAACGCGCCGGTTCCGAGTTCCGCGGCTAATGCCCTGCGGGTCGCGGTAGCGATATGCAACGAGCTTCCCTTCGACGAGCATCGCGACGATCTTGCGCATGAGCGGCGTCACCGGCTTCAGCCGGCGATCCTGCTGCTCGCGCAATCGGAGGAGCCCGTCGTGGTGCAGTTCCATCTCTGCCTCCGGCGCCTCCTCGTCGCGGTGGAGCCACGCGACGTTCTCCTCGCGCGCTCGGCACTCGCTACACAGCCGGTTCGTGTCGTGCCGCCCGACGCGACCGGTCTTCGGGTCGTACGAGCACACCGCGCAATCGAACCGCGCCCGCTTTTTCGCGTAGGCGAGCGCGCAGGCGTTCGAGCAGAGCCAGTACCCACTCTCGTTGCCACACCCAGCGCACGTCACCGGCTGCCCCTGACATCGAAGTAGACCTGCACGTCCGCGAGGAACTTCCGGCCACTCGCGAGGAGCAGCGTCGTCCGCTCATCGCGCCGCGAGCGCTCGAGCTGCTCGAGCGCCTCGACCGCCTCCTCCGCAAGCTCGATGAGTCCCTCGTCGAAGGTCTTGAGCTGGAGCTCGGCCATCAGTGCACCTCCTTGGCGATAAGCCGCTGCGAGACGTGGCGCTCCGCGATCGCCTCGAGCTCGGCGCGGAGGAGCGTGTGCTCGTCGCGAGGGACCTTCGCCTCGAGCTCGCGCAGGACGTCCTTGAGCTCGCTGTTCTCGATCACTGCGACGCTGTCTGCGATATCGATTGGCTGAAGCCCGATCGCAGCGCTCAGGAGCTCGAGCGTCCGGCGCACTGGATAGGTGACCTTCGGGATCTGAAGCAGCCTGTAGCCGACCCCGTCGAGGACGAGGGCATCGCACGTGTCGAGGTGCGCCTTGAGCAGCTTGTCGATCTGGTCCTTGCGGTGGCCGAGGACCTTCAGGACCGCGCTGAGCTCCTTCCGCTCGCGACCGAGGGCTGCCAGGTCGTCGTCCGAGGTCGCGATCTCTCTCCGCTCGGCCTTCAGCGCGCGCGCGTATTCGTCGCAGCCCGCGGTGTGGTCGCAGTAGATGCAGTTCGCCTGGAGGCGCGCAGGGAACTCGGTCGCCTCCTCGATCTCGGTCGCGAGCGCGATGATGTACTCGCGGGTCCGCTCGAGTTGCTCCTTCGTCCGGCTGGTCTCGATCGTGATGCCGTGCCGGAGCATGTGGAAGCGCAGCCGAACCACCCTGGCCCACGGCCAGAGCGCCATCGCTGCCATCGCGTAGATGGACAGCTGGAGGTCGGTGTCGACCTCCTCCTGCGTGAACAGGATGCGGTTCGACTTGTAGTCGACGACATCGATGGTCTCATCGTCGATGCGATCGACGCGATCGATGTAGCCCAGCACCTCCCAGCGCCCGATGAGCAGGCGAAACTCCTGCTCGATGGCTAGGACCATCGTGAAGTCGATCCGCGGGTGAGCCGCTGCATACGCCTTCAGGATGCGCAGGCCGTCGTCGAAGGCGACGAAGTCGCTGAGGCTCGTCCGCGTCCAGGCTCGGCGGTAGGCGAGTACCAGCAGCTCTGTCGGGAACCGACCCTGGAGCCGCTCGGCGACGATCTGCTTGTAGGTCCACTCGAGCGCGGCGTGGAGGATCGAGCCGAGCTTGAGAGCGTCGTTTGGCGCCGAGGGCGCCTTCTCGACGTAGTGAAGCGCGTAGCTACGTGGGCACTGCGCGTAGCGCTTGAGGCGCGAGAAGCTGATGTGGTCGTCGACCACTGGCAAGGTGCGAGTCATCGCTGGTCTCCTGAAGGCGAACGGGAATGATTCGTGACGAATTGAACAGGCCCGAATTGCGCTCCAGATCGCTCAGGAGCGCGCTTCAGTTCGGGATGGGGAAATGGCGCCCGCGGCGCCTGAACGCACTCCTGGAGCGCGCCCAGCGTGTATGGGTGGCCATTGCGTTTCAGCCACTCGACGCACATGAACTCGCTCGGCAGCGCGCACGCGCCGTTCGCGAGGTAATGCTTGCAGCGTTTCTGACCCGCGATGGGGTCGTACTTCGGGCAAGTGAACCCGCCGTGGGGGGATTCAGGAGTGTTGCCAAAACCCCTTACTAAATACTGATTTCTTTTATAAGGGGTTTTGGCAACACCTGGCCTACAAGGGGTTTTGGCAACACCCGTCTGCTCATCGAGCATCGGCTGCCTCCGCCCGCAGATCGCGCAGCTGAGCTGCAACGCTCGCAGGGACGCCGCGCTTGCGGGTCAGGTACCGCGATATAGTGCTGGCATCGCAGTCGAGGGCGCGTGCGACGGCCCGGACGCCACCCAGCCGAAGGACCATGTCCTCCAGTTCGGCAATGACGCACGCCGCGCCCTTCGGCCTGCCCTCCGGCATGCGCATGAACCTCACGTCTCCCGATTGCCAGCCCGAACCACTCGGCAGGACGTTGCCGATGTGCAGCGCGCGACCTGGTCGCGTGCGATGGACTGCGCGTAGTCGGCCGTGGGCCTGCTCGAGCTCAGCGCGGCAGAGTGCTTCGAGTCGCGCTTCCCAGGCTTCCGCGAGTCCGAGGAAGGCGACGTCGTTTCGGATATCGCCGAGGTTGGGCCAGGGATCGCCGAGCGTTGCGAGCGCATCGACGTCGGCCATCGTGTTGAGGCCCCGGACGGCGCCGTAGTGCCCGAACACGATCTCGCCCTGCCACCCAGCGAAGAGTGGCGTCAGCGTCGCGATGACCTCGTCCAGAGTTTCGGGCTTCTGGCCGAGCGCCTTCCAATCGGCAACGACATCGAAGCGGTGTGCGGCCCGCAGTGCGAGCTCGACTGGGCGCATGGTGATGATGCCGAGCGAGGTCGCGGGTGCGGCGCTGAGCCAGTCGCACAGCGCTCTGACCGCAGGCACGAGCGCCTTGATCGCCAGTTTCCCGCGGGGCAGCCATGACCGCCGCGTGGCGCTCCGGGACCGAATGAGCGTGCGCTCGATCGGGGCACCATCGCCGGCGGCGAAGCGAAGGTGGCGAGGCTGGTAGCCCACAACCCTCGCGTAGATCGGCAGATGGATCTCGCCGTTTGCGTCCGTCACCACGACCGGCCCCTGGCGGCGCAGCGCAGCGGCGAAGTCCTCGCGAGCGCGCGTCAGGATCAGCACTCGCTCAGCGCGGCGTTCCTCGACACGGATTGCGACCGGCGTATCGGATGTGAGAGCGTGGTGGAGTGCCTTTAAGAGGCGCGAGGCTGTTCCGATCTCTATCGCGCGTGCGACCGAGCCGCGTACGATTGCGACGTAGGCAGACTCGAGGGGCGGCGCCTCCGTGGGGCGGCCTTCGGGGAACGGTGCTGCGCGTGCGCAGTCGATCGCATCGCCCTGCGAGCCGGATGACCGGCGCGCCTGCTCGAGATCGGCGACAGGAACGTGCGCGGCGCAGGCGCGGACGATGTGCTCGAGTTCCGTCACGAGGCCGGTCTCGCCCGTCCGCAGCCAAGCGTGGGCGGCGACGATCGCCGGCGTCAACGCGCCGATGTACCTGCCCTCGAATGCGCGCGTGATGCCGCGTGCAGTCTCAAAGTCGTCAAGCGTAAATGACTCGGTCTCGAGAATGTCAGGCGGCTCGTCGATGACGAGGAGCCCGGTCGTACCCGCGGTGGCGTTGAGCTCGCTGATGAGCGCGTGCGTTCCGACGGTGACTCGAGCGCCTTTGCTGCCCGACATACCCTCTCGAGCGCCGCAGGTGTCGAAGAAGGTGCAGGGGTCCAGATCGCGCCCTCGGCACAGCTCCCACTGCATCGCTTGTCCTCCCGCGACGAGGGGCGCGGCGACTTCGGCGAAGCGGCACTCGGGAGTGCCGTCTTCCCGCAGGACCGAGAGCGGTCCGTAGATGCGCCGGACCGGCGTTCCCGCGTTGAAGAGGTCGAGCGCAACCTGCTGGGCGAGGGTGTTCTTGTCGACCGAGATCGCGGTCTTGGAGCCGAGAGGCGCCCGCGGTCCCTGAGTGCCCATCGCCGCTCGCTCGGCCGCGACCGCGATGGCGGCCTTGGTCTTTCCGAGCCCGCACTCTGCCGAGATCACCGTCAGGCCATCTGGTGCGTACCGGAGCGCCTCTTCGAGCGCTGCGGCGGCCTGGTCGAGCGACTCCTTCTCCGCCACCAGCGCCGCTTGCGCGCGCAGCTGCGCCTCCGTACCGCGTGCGGTTGCTGCATCGAGCGCGTCGGCGACCTCAGGCCATGTGCGCGCGAGCTCCCCATACCCAGTCGCTGGGAGGCCTGCAAGTCGCTTCTGCACCGTCGTGCGGGCGGCGAGCTCGCGGTCGCGGGTGCGGGTATCGGCTCCAGTCGCGAGCGAGATCGCGCGGCACAGCACCGGGACGCGCTCCGCCGGAGCGCCGCGGGTCATGAGCGCACCCGCGAGCGCGAGGAAGAGCGTGTGCCACTCGGTCTCGACCCGACTGACTGCGCGCGCGATTTGCCGCACGCGAGGCTGCCAGTGCTCGGGGACGTCAGCGCTCCAATCGACCAAAGGAAGCGGCGCGCTCGGCTGCAGCAACGCGCTCGCGGAATCCGGCGCAGGGTCGGTGATCGCTGGCAGCGGCTCGAGCGCGATCGGCCGCATGCGTTCCAACCTGACGCGCGGGGATCGGTAGTTGACGCCCGAGCGCCGGACATGCGGCAGCCGGAAGTGCCGGGTCCAATCCCGGCAGGCCCAATCGACGGGAAGCCCCTGGTCCTCGAGCGCGAGCAGCCAGCGACGCAGGTAGGGCTCGACCGCCTGTGCCGGAATGGGTTCGGCGAGCGGCTGCACCACTCGACGGCCGTGGGCCGTCAGGTAGAGCCCCGCCGTCTCGAATGCCGGCAGCTCTTCGTACTGCTGCATCGCCGACGCGAGCAGGGCGTCGTCCCAGCGCGCGTGGTCGGGGTTGTCGATGTCGCAGAAGAACGACTCGACGGAGACCGCCTTTTCGAAGTAGGGCAGGCCGCCCTTGTTGATGCGTGGCTGCCGCTCGGCGCCGTCGACGACGTAGGTGACGAGGTGCGCATCGGTTGAATACACGCGCTCGAGCGCGGCGCGCAGTTCGACGATCTCGTACGCGAGCGCGACGTCGTCACCGGATCGCTCGAAGCCGCGCGCGAATTTGTTCCGAGCGACAGCCACGCGCGTCACGCCCCTTTCACAGGACGAAGTCGGAGCAGGAAGCGCCGCACAGCACGAAGGTCCCGAAGCGCTTCCTGGACTGCGTGGAGGCCCTCGTGATCGAGGATGGGGTTCTGGACTAGCTCCTCGAGCCACATGCGGACGTCCTCGGCCGCGCTGAACGCCTCCGACGGCGTGCGAGCGGTAATGAAGCGCGGCCAATACGCTTTCCAACGGCGTGCGCAGATCGCAGCTTTTACGATCGGGTCGAGCGCAGCACTCATTCGAACGGGGCCACTTCGGCCGGCTGCGCCGGTGACTTCGCCTCGAGGAACTCGAACGCGGTCTCCACATCTGCGACCTGGAGGTCCCTGACTCGCGCGATGCGGAACCGCTGAAGGAACTCGCTGACGATCGGGCGAGGAACGATCTTGAGACGCGCCATGAGCGCCTCAGCAGTGACCTGGTCGATGGTGTGGCCGCGCGGAGAGGAGCCACTCGAGTTCGGTTGCTCACGTCTCGGCTCAGGCTCGACGCCGCTCGCGAGCGCCTTCAGGTCGTGGAGCTCGAGGCGCGCGAGCTGGCGCTGCTGCTCGTCCGAGAGCTTCTCGTCGGGGAGGATCGAGTAGTGCGTCTTCGGATCGCCGCTCGCCCCGTGACGCTCGAGCTCGAAGGACCAGCGCTCGAGACCGTACTTCTCGCGGCACTTGATGAGGTCCTTGAACCACGCGACCCCGCCCTCGACGACCTTCAGCGCCTGCTCCGTCAGCACGTAGAAGTTCATCGAGGTGCGCAGCGACGCCTTGATGCCCTCGCCGCAGAGTGAACAGGTCCTCTTCCCGGCGCACTCGACGTAGCGCTCGCCGTTCCAGTGCACCTCGCGCGCGAAGGGGCTCCCGAGAAAGCAGCCCACCACTTTGTCGCCGTCGTTCGCCAGCCGGACAAACAGCCCGCCCGCCGAGCTATGCCGCTCGGCCAGCTCGCGCGCGTTCTCCCACGCATCGTTGCTCATCGCGTCGTCTCCTTGAGAGGTCGGTGGAACACGGCGAAGAGCGCGACGCCGCGATCGTCTGAGCCGCGTCGCTCGACGCGGTACTCGACGGCATCGCCGAGCGTGAGGCCCGAGAGCTCCCAGCGGAAGAAGAGGCCGGGCAGCTTGATCCAGTTGGTCGTGCTCTCGCCGTTCATGGACGGCTGCCCTTTGAGCAACGCGAATGCCAACGAACTCAGCACACGTCCTCGACGAGAAACCTGTGCCGCGAATCATCGGACGAGGTCGACAACCAGCAAACAGAGCCGCGAGACCAACAAAGCCACTCTCACGGTCGGCAAACGCAAGCGCTGAACCTGCAAAGCGCGCTCTCGCGCCTGCAAAGCCGCGATTCGTGGACGCACGAGCTCGTACGGATAGAGTCGTGCGATTCGCGTTCTCGACGAGACACACGCTGGAGACCGCTGTCGATGTTTCGTCTGCGGCAGAGACGCGGCGGCATGGCCGTTGCTGTGCCGGGCCTGATGAGCACAGGGCCGAATCAACTTGATGCGTCGCCCGACGACGGTAGTGTCCGAGCGCGCAGCCCCGAGTTGGTGACCGTCCAGGAGGTGGCGCTCGCGCTGCGGGTCAGCCCTTGGTCGATTTACCGCTGGACATCAAAGGGGCTCATTCCGTGCGTACGTGCGGGCCGCATTGTGCGGTTCGTGATCGTCGACGTGGTGGCTGCGCTGTCGAGGGAGGCAACGAGTGCCGTACAAGATCCTCAACGAGAAGGGCGACTGGCTGGTCCAAGTTCAGCGGGGCGGGATCCGGAAGACACAGCGGGGCAGCGGGGGCGAGAAGGAAGCGAAGCGCGTCGAGGCGCAGCTCCTCGCAGGGCTCGACGCCGAGGAGGGGCGGAGGAGGGCGGCGAAGGTGCTCGGGCTGGAGTTATCGCCGAAACCGAACGCCTCCGTCGTGCCGCCGACGCTGCTCGAGTTCTTCAGCGAACGCTGGGTCAAGCACGCTGAAGTGACCCAAAACGCGCGCACGCGAAACCGGAGCGCCTTCTGGTTCCAGTATGTCCTCTATTACCTCGGCGAGAAGCGCCTCACCGACTGCTGCGAGCCCCGCGTGATCAACGAGTTCATCGAGAAAATGGTCACAAACGGGCAGCTCTCCTTCGCGCGGAACAAGGACGGCACGCCGCGGAAGATCCTCGGCAAGGAGCTGAGGCACTCGACGATCAACAAGAGCCTCCAGGGCCTGCGCTCCCTCCTGTACCTCGCTTACCAGGAGAAGGTCATCCCGTCCGCGCCGGCGATCAACATGCTCCCGGAGGACAACTCGGACGCGCTCGTGCCGCCGACCGAGGAGCAGTTCGCCCGCCTTCTTGATGTCTGCGAGAATTACCACCTCGTTGCACCACTCCTTCGCCAGGTCACGGAGTTCACAGCCGAGACTGGACTCCGGCCCGGCGAGGTCTTCGCGCTCACCCGCCGCTCGGTTGACCTGGACCGGAGCTCAATCCGTATCGAGACCCAGGGCCGCGTCACGATGGTGAACGGCAAACCCTGGAAGCCGAAGTGCAACAAGTTCCGGGAGGTGCCGCTCTCGACGAAGGCGAAGGCGATCATGGTCGAGCGCTGCACCCGCCTCGAACCGGACGATCTCGTGTTCCCGAACCGAGGTGGCGCACCGTACATCCGACTCGACTACGCGCCAAAGGATTCAGGAAAGGGCTTCTTCCCCGACGCGGTCAAGGCGGCTGGTATGAAGGGCTCGATGACGTTCAAGCACCTGCGGCACTTGTTCGCGGTGCGCCTCCTCACGCGCGCCAATCACGGTTGTGAGCGAGATGCTCGGGCACTCGAATATTCAGCTGACGGTAAAGCGGTATGGGCGGTTCGCGTCGGATGCGCGAGTGAAGTGGGACGCTCTCAAGGTCCTCGACCGTTATTGACGTTACAGACGGTCAAAGGAACAAGCCGGCGTGTCGAAAGAAGCCCCTGAGGAGGTCTTGGTCGCCGCCCTGGATCGTGAGCGCAACTGCGACGGCCTCGTGAAGGTCCTCGACATCCG
>Ga0272446_1007887_pt1 | contig 10396 bp, 3 predicted proteins | sample YNPCB0061_FD_194587 | JGI IMG/M metagenome (GOLD analysis project Ga0272446, IMG submission 194587) | Hot spring microbial mat communities from Yellowstone National Park, WY, United States - YNP-CB-006-1 | ecosystem: Environmental > Aquatic > Thermal springs > Hot (42-90C) > Sediment | place... | reverse complement strand
TTAGCAAGGTCGGCTACATCGCGGCGGTGGCGATTTTCAGCGTCTTGCTGGTGCGCGGCTTGATCCTGGGCGAGTTGCGCCTCACGCCAACCTACTACGTTTCGGCCGAGTCGGGGACATTCCTGAAAGACGAACGCGGTGAACTGATCCAGGACGCGGGCAAAGCCCAGGCCATCTCGCAGGCGACCGAGCAGACCGCTGTACTGGAATCGACTGCCCAGGCGATCATCGCCAGCGCCGGCAAGCTGCTCGATTACTTCGTGTACATGGTCATCATCATCGTCGTGGCCGTGCCCGAGGGGCTGCCGATGAGCGTGACCGTCTCCTTGGCGCTGGCCATGCAAAAGATGACGCGGGCCAACTCGCTGGTGCGCCAGCTCGTTGCCTGCGAGACCATCGGCTCAGCCACCGTCATCTGCTCCGACAAGACCGGCACCTTGACCCAGAACAAGATGCAGGTGGTGCGTCTCGCCTACGACGGCCTGACCTTCGACAAGGGCAATCCCGATTGGCCCAAACCCGACCGGCTCGAACAATGGCCCGATCATCCCAAACCGATTGATTGGCTGGCGCTGAACGCGGCGGTGAACTCGACGGCGAATCTGGAAAATAAGGATGGCAAGCTGGTGACTGTGGGCAACTCCACGGAAGGCTCGCTGCTGCTGTGGCTGCACGAGAACGGCTGCGAGTACGAAAAGTTGCGGCTGGCCTACCCCGCGTTGTATCAGATTCACTTCTCCAGCGAGCGCAAGCGTATGACCACCGTCGTGGAGGCGGGCGGGGGGTTGGTCGCGCTGGTCAAGGGGGCGTCGGAAGTCGTGCTGGAGCGGACCCAGAAGTATCTGTCCCGCGATGGCAGCGAGCATGCCTGGCACCCCGAGTTGCGCCAGCGTATCAGCCAGCAGATCCTCGAGGCGGCGGGCGACGCGATGCGCACGCTGGGGTTTGCCTACGCCAAACTCCCGCCGGGTACGCCACGCGACGAGAACAGCCTCAGCACGCTACGCGAGCAACTAGAGACGGAGTTGGTCTTTGTTGGCTTCGTCGCCATCCGCGACCCGCTACGCGACGATGTCAAGGACGCCGTGCAGCAGTGCCGCGATGCGGGCATCGAAGTGAAGATGATTACCGGCGACAACGTCGAGACGGCCCGCGCCATCGCCCGCGACATCGGCCTACTCGATCGGCCGGACTCGGTGGTGCTGACCCACGAAGAGTTTGTGGCCAAAAGCGACGAGGAGTTGAAGGAACTGCTCCCACGCATGCGCGTCCTGGCGCGGGCGCAACCGCTGGACAAATACCGCATGGTCAAGTTGCTGCAAGACCAAGGGCACGTCGTGGCCATGACCGGCGACGGCACCAACGATGCCCCCTCGCTGAAACGGGCCGATGTCGGCCTGGCGATGGGCATTGCCGGTACGGAGGTGGCCAAGGATGCCAGCAAAATCGTTCTGCTCGATGACTCGTTCGCCACTATTGTCAAGGCGGTGATGTGGGGCCGCTCGCTCTACGAGAACATCCAGCGCTTCGTGCAGTTCCAGTTGACTATCAACGTCTCGGCACTGCTGATCGCCTTCATCGGCCCGTTCCTGGGCGTGCGGCCACCGTTTACCGTGCTGCAACTGCTGTGGATCAACGTGATCATGGACACGTTCGCGGCCATCGCGTTGTGTTCGGAGCCACCACGCCGCGAGATCATGAAGCAGAAGCCCAAGCGGCGCGACGAAAACATCATCACGCGGCGAATGGCGATCACGATTTTCAGCACGGCCGGCTTCTATATCGTCGTGATGCTCGGAATCTTGCTGGCGATGGAAGGCGGTTGGCTGGCCAGCGGCGAGCCGGTCCCGGCCAGCTATCAGCCGTGGGGCTTCGAGCCGCTGGACGTGCGGCAAGTCTCGCTGTTCTTCACCACCTACGTTCTGTTCCAGGTCTGGAACCTCATCAACTGCCGCTCGCTGACGCCGATGACCAGCGGGTTGGTTGGCCTACACCGCAACCCATTCTTCCTGGGCATCGCTGGGGCGATTTTGATTGGGCAATTGCTTATCGTCAACTTCGGTGGCACCATCTTCAAGACGCAACCGCTTGGCGTGATGGATTGGGTGTGGATGCTGCTGGGGACTTCGACGGTGTTGATCTTCGCCGAGATCGCCCGGCAAATCCGCAAGCGAGCCGAGTTGCGACCCCAGGCCGGCTAATGCCGGGTAGCAGCCTGTGCCGGCTAGCAGCCTATGCGAGCCGGTGGTCAATCCTGGGTGGTGGAAGCGGATGGAAGCGGTGGTAGTGCTTCGGCTGGGTTAGTCAACGTGAACGCCCGCGACTGCCAGCGCCAGCCGACCAAGCCTGCTAGGATCGCGAAGGCGATGGCCCCAGCCCAGCGGATGGGGCCAGTCTCGTAGATGATCGTGCCGTTGAAGATGATGAAGGCCATGAACAGGTGCAAGGCGGGCCGCCACCGGCTCGCTTGCCGCAACGCCTCCGCCCGCGCCAGTGTCCACAGAGCATCAACCAGCCAGACCAGGCCGAAGCCATACGAAACGTAGATGCCCTCGCCTAGTCCCGAATCTCTGAGCGTGCGCTGGAAGGCGGCGGCATGCGACCACTGATGCACCCGGTCAAACGCCGCCACGACATGGGCCACAAACGCCACCGCCCCCGCCAGCCAGAGCCAGCGGGTGGCGTAGCGCGTGCGGCCGAACAGATGCAGCCCGACCGCACAGAACCAGGCAGCCAGCGCGAAGCGAATGGTCCAGCGGACGGCAAAGTCATCGGGCACCTGCGGTGCCACCGCCAACCATCCGACCGCACCGCACCAGAGCAGGAGTGCTAGCGATTGACCGCTCAACATACCCTCTCCGCGCCTCGGATCGTTCCATCGGATCGCTCAATCGCGTTTGTTCTCGACCTCACCGAAGCCTGCTTGTTGCGCAGCAAGCCCCAAGAGTTTGGTACTGAACAAGACGCGCACGGTCAAGTCCTCGCCGCCGAGCAGCTCAACCCGGATGCGATCGCTGCCGGGGGGGCTATTCTTGAAGTAGTCGCGTGCCTTCTGGGCCTGGTCGGCATCGTTGGGATCGAGGACCAAAGCAGCCCGGCTGTAGGCGATGTCGAACTGCAACAAGAGTGGCTCTTTGCTGAGGTTCTTGGTCGCGGGGATGGCGCGCTTGAGCAATGCTTCCGCGTCCTGACCGAGGGTTAGGATGGCGACGTTGTCGCTGGGCACGGCCAAGAAATACGGCCCATCGCCGAACGTCTTCGAGTCGGCCGCGTCCGGGCCGGGGGTGATCTTGTGGTAGGTGACGGTGCCGACCTTGCCTACGTCGGTGGCGATGAACGCCTTGACCACCGGGTCGAGCTTGACGATTTGCCGCACGCTCTGCTCGACCTGCTTCATCTGCTCACCGCGCACGGCCACGACCATGCCCATCTTGCCGTTCTTGGCGGGGCCGACCACGTTGATCTCGCTGACCAGTTGCCCGGTCTTGAGCGTGGGACGTAGGCTATCGGTCAGTAACTTGACGGCCTTTTTCGCAATCGGGTTGTCGGCATCCTTGACCATCGACTCCAGCAGGCCATCGAGGTTCTTCTCCCAGGATTTGAGCATCTTGCTGGGCATGGCCAAGGCGGAGCGGGCGCGGATGGCCGAGTTGTCCAAGCCCAGGTCGAACAGCCCCGGTCCCTCGACCAATCCTTTGATCTCGCGTTGGAGTTGGCCGCCGGGGGTGCCGGTGAGTTTGGCCTCTAGCCCGATCGCATCTTTCTTGCGGTCTACCACAATCGACAGCGACAAATCCGAGCCGCTTTCCAGGGCCAGGGCCAACTTCTCGCTGAGCGTATCGATCAACGCCGCCCGCAACTCAGTGACAGCCTTGTCTTCGCCGGGGGCGGCTTCTTTCATCTCGCTCAGTTGCAAGTCAATCTGCCCGATGGCCAGTTGCCGCAGGTTCTTCGGGATCGCGTTGATGTTCAGGTTGATCTGAGCGAACGTACTCGCCGGCAGCTTGGGCAGTACCTCCGGCTTGATGAGGTTGGCCAGCGCTAGGTTGTCTTTATCTTGGAAGGTAAGGTAGACTTGCTTGTTGGCGAAGCGGGCGTACACCGGGATCGGTAGTACGTCGGATTCAAGGAGGTAGACATCCTTTTGCTGGCGGTTGCGGATGCTGAAGCCGGCCAGGGCATCCAGGAATGTCTTCTGGTCGGTGATCGGTAACATCACAATGATCGGGCTGCTACCGACATCTTCACGCAAGTTGGCGTACAGCACCCACGGTTGCTTGGGATTGATGCCCAGCAGCCCGTTGGGCGTCTCAAAGGCTTTAATCAGCCCTTCGAGTTGGTTGACCGCGTCTTCCTGGCCGATAGCTTTGCCGACGTAGGTAATCGTGGCCAGGACATCCTCGAACGAGCGCAGTTGCACCGCGACCATCGGCCTGCCTTGGGCTGGCGGCGGATCGTCGGCTCGTAGGTGAAGGTTGGCTGTCAGCAGCACGCACGCTGCCAGAGTCGCACGCAGAAGCGATGGTTGTAGCATGTCGGTTGTCCTTGAGTCGGTGAAAGTGTACCCTGTAGATCATACCGCGTGGGCAAGGCAAAAGTGTCAGACACGGTATTTTCTTGGTCCGACCACTCCGGGTACAACGGGATTGATCCGGGTACACCTTCATTCTAGTTGCATGCGGCGAATGCGGTCGGCCAGTTTCTCGCTGGACAGTTGGTCGCGCAGCCGCTCGACCATCAGCGGAAAGGCCAGGGGGGTTGGTCGCTGCAGTGGCCGAATGATCCACTGGCCTTGGGCAAGGTCTTCGAGCAAGGCGCGGAGCCGCCCCTCTTCCAGTTGCCGGTCGCAGACCTCACGCTTCGCCTGCGCCAGCAGCGGGTGGGTGGGGTCGTACTCGCGGAACACGTCGAAGAACAGGCCGCTGGAGGCTTGCAGTTGCTTGGCGGACTTGTGGCTACCGGGCATACCGGGGTGGACCAGCCCAGCCACGCGGGCAATCTCGCGGAACTGCCGCCGGGCCAACTCCCCGGCGTTGAGGCTGGCTTGCAGGTCCTCACTCAAGCCTTGCGGGGAGAACAACCCCTCGGCCAACGCCGCCTCGATCGGCACGGGACGGCTAGCGAGCAACTCCAAACCATAATCGTTGACCGCGAAGGTGAAGGTATTCGCATCCCGGCGGGCCAGCCGCAGGGCCAACAGGGCGGCCAACCCCTCATGCACGCCCCGCCCGGCAAACGGATAGACGAACAGATGGTGCCCCTCGCGGGAGCGGAGTTGTTCGATCAGCAATTGATCCCGCGCCGGGATGGCCGAGCGCTGGGCTTGCAATTGGAGGATCGGTCGCAGCGCCTCCATCTCGGGGCCGTGGCCAAGCCCGCGCCGGGCGGCGTCGAGCTTGGCCCGCACGGCTTGGGCTAGCTCGCCAGAGAGCGGCATCCGCCCGCCGACCCAACGCGGGATCGCCCCGGTGCGCTTCGATGCGCGGACCCAGGCGGTCATCTCGAAGACACGCACCAGTTCCAGCGTCCGCCCAGCGAAGGTGAACCGATCGCCGGGCTTGAGTTTGGCAATGAACGATTCCTCGACTGTCCCGAGTTTGCCACCGCGCAGCAACCGCACCTGAACCGATGCGTCCGCAACGATGGTGCCGATGCTGGTGCGGTGCCGTCGGGCCGTCGCCGGGTTGGTCACGCGGTAAACGCCGGCCTCGTCGGGCGCGACGCGGCTAAACTCGGGGTAGGCTCGCAACGTCTCGCCGCCGCAGGTGACGAAGTTCAACGCCCACTGCCACTGCGCCTCGGTCAGGTGGCGATAGGCGAACGTGCTGCGGACTTCGGCCAAGAGCGAGTCGGGCCGAAACCCACCGCCCAACGCGACCGTGACCAAGTGCTGGACCAACACATCCATCGGTGCCAGCAACGGGGGCCGACCTTCAAGCTGGCCCGCCGCCGCCGCGTCCCGCGCTGCGGCCACCTCCAGCAACTCCCAGGCGTTGGTCGGCACTACGGTAACGCGGCTGGTCGCCCCCGGCTGATGCCCGCTGCGTCCGGCGCGTTGCAGCAATCGGCTGACCCCCTTGGCGCTGCCGATCTGCAAGACCCGGTCCACCGGCGAGAAGTCCACCCCCAAATCCAGACTCGACGTACACACCACGCAGCGCCAGCGGCCCGCGCGTAGCCCATCCTCGACATACTCGCGCACCCGCCGATCCAGCGAGCCATGATGCAACGCCAGCAAGCCCGCCCACTCGGGCCGCGACGCCAGGATCGCCTGATACCAAGTCTCCGCCTGCGCGCGGGTGTTGGTGAACACCAAGGCCGACCGCGCCGACTCAATCGCCGCCACCACCTCCGGCAACAAGCGCAAGCCCAAGTGCCCCGCCCACGGGAAGCGCTCCATCGTCGCCGGGATGAGACTGTCGATGACCACCGGCTTGGGCTGCTCGCCCGCGATCAGATGCCGGGGTGCATCGGTCGGCAATAGCACCTCGGCGGCCTCGGCGACGTTGCCCAAAGTCGCCGACATCCCCCACACCCGCAGCCCCGGTCGCCAGCCCCGCAGCCGAGCCAACGCCAACTCGACCTGCACGCCTCGCTTGCTGGAAAGTAACTCGTGCCATTCATCGACGATGACGGCTTGCAAGTCCGCGAATAACCCGGCAGCGTCTGGCCACGACAGTAACAGCGACAGACTCTCCGGGGTAGTGACCAGGGCCGTCGGCAGCCGCTTGCGCTGCCGCGTGCGGACCGAGCCGGCCGTGTCACTGGTGCGCGTCTGCAACGTCCAGGGCAAGCCCCACGCCGTAAGCGGTGCTTGCAAGGCGTTGGCCGTGTCAATCGCCAACGCCCGCAACGGCGTCACCCACAAGACACGCAGGCTCGGTGGCTGCTTCGGCTGCCAGCGAGCTGGGTCGGGGTTTTGCGTCAGCCATTCGAGGATCGGGCCAAGCCAGACGGCATACGTCTTGCCAGTGCCGGTGGCGGCGTGGACTAAGCCGCTGCCCCCGGATAGATACGCCTGCCACGTCTGCCGCTGAAAGGCGAAGGGCGACCAACCCATCCGCGAAAAGTAGTCTTGCACCCAGGCCAGCGGGTCGGAAAAAGACCGATGATTATCTGCTGTCAACGGCCTACGGTTCAGCATGCAAGCACCACTACCCCTAGAACCGAACCGAACAAATGCAGAAGTTCTAACCGAACCGCCCCGAGGGCTTGTAGTTGTGAGGGAGCTTGATAGTATAGAAAAAATACAACGGTTCGGCTAATTTTGTGGGAACCGATGCTCCTGAGAGTTGCTCAATGACCAGTTTAGATTCGTTGGTTAACAAAGACTTAGTAGCCTCAAAAATTAACGACCGCTCGCCGACTTACCGTAAATTGGCTATTATCGTTACCAGCATTATTTGCCTGTTGTACATCACCTACCGCGGCCTCTTCACCCTTAACCTATCGACCACCTACGCAACCACCGTATCCATCATGCTGTATGTGGCCGAACTCTTTGGCGTGATCTCGCTCTTTCTGTTTTTCCTGCAAGTATGGGAAGTAAACGATCCGCCGTTAATGCCGATCCTCGAAGGCCGCACCGTCGATGTCTTCGTGCCCACCTACAACGAAGACCCATTGCTCCTGCGGGCGACGCTGCAAGCGTGCGTGGCGATGGATTATCCCCACAAAACCTACCTGTGCGACGACGGCGGCACCGAGCAACGCACCAAATACCCCGAACCGGACGACCCAGACTATGCAGAGAAAAAGAAGAAAGCCGATGAAGCCCGCGCACGCCAGGCAGCCTTAAAAGCGATCTGTGAGGAGTTGGGAGTCATCTATTGTACCCGCCCTAAAAATGAGCATGCCAAAGCGGGCAACTTAAACTACGCCTTCGAGCGCACCGACGGCGAGTTTATGATAATTTTTGACGCAGACCATGTGCCTGAGCCAAACTTTATCACCCGACTCATCGGTTACTTCGCGGACGAAAACTTAGCATTCGTCCAAACCCCACATGCCTTCTACAACTTTAACTCGTTCCAAGCACTTTATGATCCGAAGGCTAAAAAATACTGGGAAGAAGGGCAGCTTTTCTATCAAGTGATCCAGCCGGGCCGTAACCGGTGGAATTGCCCGATCTTCGCCGGCTCCGCCGCGATGTTCCGCCGCCAAGCGCTCAAGGAAGTCGGCTACATCGCGACAGAAACCATCACCGAAGACATGCACACCGGCATGCGGATGAACGCACGCGGCTGGAAGTCGATGGCGATCCGCGACCGGCTCGTGGCCGGGCAGGCCGCCCCCGACGTGACCACCTTCCACACGCAACGTTTAAGGTGGGGCGAAGGGAACATTTCAATCATGTTCTACGACAACCCCCTGACCATGCGGGGGCTGACCTGGCCGCAGCGATTGTGCCATTTCGCCTCCATGATTAACTGGACTGGCGGCGTATTTAAGATGATGATTTACGCCACCCCCATCTTAATGCTCTTTACTGGTGTTCCGCCAGTTAATCAATTTACTTGGCTCCTGCTCACGCTGACCTTACTGTATCTCATTTCGGTGTTGTGGACGGTTAAATATGTCTCTAATGGCCACGGCTCAGTCATCAACACGGAAATTTACACGATGATGGGGTTCTGGACCCAAGTCCGAGCTACCTTCCGGGCCATATTTTGGCGGAAGTTTCAATCATTCGTGGTCACGCAAAAACGCGGTCGTCAAACCAAAAGCATCTATCCCTTCATTCGCCCACACTTAATTTTAGTCACCGCGAGCATACTCGCATTGGGCTGGGCCTGGGCACGCCCGCTCACCGGGATTTCAGATGACTATTACAAGCCGATCATCCCAACCTTTTGGACCGTGGTTAACTTGCTTTTGGCTTTATATGTCATCCGTCGCGCACTAGCACCAGAAGATCAACGCTACAGCTATCGCCACCAAGTGCATCTACCAGTCACCTACGAACGTGCTGACGGCACCTGTGGCGCGGGCATCACGATTGATTTGAGTGAACAGGGCTTGTCGCTAGTCACTTACGAACGGCTGCAAGACCAAAAACAAGTGCTACTCGCGCTTCAAACCCCCACAGAAATCGTTGAATGTACCGCAGAGATTCGTCACTATCAGCCTTGGAACTCCGGGCAATTAAATCAATCATTAACAGGCTTCCGCTATGGCTTACAGTTTACCGATTTAACCAACGAACAACGCGATGCCATCAACCGAATCTGTATCCATTATGCAGTTGCCCGCCTTTATAATATTTACGCACCAAACCAGCCTAGTCTGTTGATGCGATTGCTTAGTAACCTCCGTATGTTTATAAAGCCTCAACGGCATAACGAACGCCGGGATTACAAACTGCCGGTCGTGATTTATCCAGAAGACTCTGAGGGTGTTAAGTCTCCAGTCTTTGCGATTACAGAAAACATCAGCCGACAATCGCTTGCAGTTCTATTGTCGAATCCGATAGCCGTGGATCAGCCCGTAGCCGTGTTCATGCCGACCCCCTTGGGCGATGTCCACGGCCGCGGGCGAGTGGTCCGAAACAAAACCACCATCATCGGTGCCCATCGCTATGAGTATTGCGCGGTTGAGATTGAGGAGTTTCAAGGCAACGGTCGGACGATTTTGAATTCGCTGATCCACCATCCCGAAGGCCATCACTCCAACAGCGTACTGAACCCTCTGCAACAACCTTGGTATATCCCCATCGCCAAGCCAGCGTTAAAGGGTATCATCCGGCTAGTCCCATTAGCTATCCTGACCGGTGTACTGTTCGCTTTTATTCACCGTGATCTCTATTTTCTACGCGATGTTAAAGATGGCCGCTTGTCGGTCTCTAATCCCGAAGTAAAGTCCCGACTACTCAGCCTGTACAGTGAAACATATCTGGAAGCAGCAAACGGTGGTTATCCCTCAAACGATAGACTGGTACTGTTAATCGGCGCGCTGCGACAAGCAGAACTTGAAGATCGAATTGTTGACGTAACCTTGCTCCTGGCTCCACGCGACGAAAAGAATAACCAACTTCAACTCGCATATGCCTATGCGTTAGACTTTAAGGCAACCCAGAACGCGGATTCAGGTCAACGAGTTCCCGATCCACAGTCCATGTGGCAGAAAGCCGACCGCATCTTTAAGCGCCTCATCCCGCTGTCGCGTGACGGTCACATCCAAGCCAGCCAGCAAGAGTTGTTGCTGGGAGCGGCCCGGAATGCCGTCCATGCTGCCAACGATCGCGGCCTGGAGGGGAAAACTGCCCAGAAAAACCTTTGGCTGGATACCGCGATCAACTATTATCAACTCTTCTTCACAACGGACACTTCCGATCTTGACCCACAAGCCTACCGGAAAATCCGTGATGAGTATGCAGGTATTCTCGCATTGGCCAAAC
>Ga0272446_1007886_pt1 | contig 10396 bp, 4 predicted proteins | sample YNPCB0061_FD_194587 | JGI IMG/M metagenome (GOLD analysis project Ga0272446, IMG submission 194587) | Hot spring microbial mat communities from Yellowstone National Park, WY, United States - YNP-CB-006-1 | ecosystem: Environmental > Aquatic > Thermal springs > Hot (42-90C) > Sediment | place... | reverse complement strand
TAAGGATTCGAAAAACGTTTGATGGTTAAAACCACGACCAAGTAGACAATATTTGCCTGCGTGAACCTGGCAAACGAGTGGTTCCTATAACTTACATCAGTATGTAGCGCTTGTATAGGCGTATCTAACCTTGGGGAACTTAGCAGTCCAACAAAAGGATAGCTCTACACAGAATCCTCTGAGAGAGTTTTGGGTAATCAGGCTAACAATCCTTGAAACCTCTTAGCAAGGGTTCCAGCGACTCTCGCCCAAAATCCTTTAAAGTCAGACTGTGCAGACATTTCAGCAATTTCCCCTTATTTCCCAACAGGTCTCAACAGGTCTAAGGAACCTTAACTTTCCAAAGTTCAGTAGGTTTAGCAGCCACTGGCCCCGGATCAGGAAACTGAGCAAGCATCTCTAAACTAATTGATCGCTTCTGAAGGTTATCCTTGAGGTTGTCTGTAGGGTTCAACAAGAAAATGCTACTGTCAGTTTGAAGTCTGGAATATTCTAATTTTTCATCGTCAACAAAGAGCAGATTGACCTCTGGGTTCAGGCTGAAGTAAAGAACCGAGTTTGGACGATTTCGATTGACAATGACGAGTGGATTTCTAGACTGGTTGATGGTTCGGGTAATTGCTAAGGTCACCTCACCGCCATACTTATTCCACCAAGTTTCAGCCTGGGAGATAACTAAGCAAAAGACGACGCCCAAGGTAACTAACGATGCTCCCGATAACAACCAGAAACGATTTTCATGAGTTTTTTGATTTGGTTCTAAAACCCAAATCTTAGCTGTCAATAAATAGGAAACACTAATCTGAACTCCTAGAAGACATGGAACCAAATATCTTGGCCATATCTGTCTATTTCCACCGAGTATGAAATCTGCAGCAATGAGAGGTAATGCTGTTGATATAATTAAGGTAATTACAAACAAATAAACCTGTTTAGGAGTTTTGATACAAAGATAACAAAGAGAGTAAATAGACAGAATTAAAACAAATGGAATTAAAAAATAAAGCCCAAATCTTCCAAGACCAAGGTATTCACTGGTACGAGGATCAATAAATGACAAACTTATATTTTCAGACCATAACCGAAGTGCACCTAAAATTGAAAGTGTATGGCTTTTGATCCAAGAAGATTTTTCCTTAAAGTCAGACAAGTGAATTAAAACAGTAATGAGCCAGGGAAGAAAAATAATAAAACCCGCAATCATTGCAAGCAAGAAATGTCGAAGTCTCGCTGTAAATCGGAAAGATTCAACAGAAACCACATAAGCTAAATAGCCAGATATAACAAGTAGGAAGAAAAGCTGAGAGTAAAGACCTGCTGCCAAAGATATAGAAAAAACAAACCAGGCGATGCGTTTTTGCGTCCGCATCGCCCAAAGTAGAGAAGCGCCTGAAAGCAAGATGACTAAGGTAAATAGGCTGTAAGGTCTAGCTTCTTGAGCATACAAAACCTGAAAGGGAGATACGCAGAAAATCGCCGTTGCGACCTTACTTACCAGCGATGAACCAAATAACTCTAAGCAAAGCCAATAAATACAAGGCAGGGTAAGTATGCTTAGAACGACTGAGGCACTACGTAGTGCTGCAACTGAATGCCCAAACCACTCAACAAAAGATCGAGCTATCAAGAAATAGAGGGGGGGATGTACATCTGTGTAAAGTTTGTAGAGGGAGTCACTTAAATTCCTATCAGGATTAGGATATTGAAGCCTTAAGAAAGTTTCAACGCTAATTGGGTTTATACCAGAGAACTTATCGATCAACTCTGTATCGGAGTAGCCTGACGCAACTGAGAATGTATGCGTCTCATCTACCCATACAGGCTTCCTATCAAGGTTAGTAACTCTAAAAAATAATCCAAGCACTAATAGAGTAATAAATAAAAGCTTCAACCAGTTCTGATTCGAGAAAGCTTTGCTTAGAGAGTATTTTGGGTTTCTCAATTGTTTTGTGAGCATTATTCTTTCCGGATAAACTTATTGGAATGATCTACTTGCTACGATAGATAAGTCATTACTTTCCCTGAAAACCAATTCGGAAAGCCACTTCTTGCTGAAATCTTACGCTAGAGAAATTTCTACAAATCCACTATTTGTTTTCATCAAGAAGACGTTTTTGTTCTCAAGTGGTAGATTATTCCCATGTTCCTGGCAATAAGCCCTAAACGAAACTCTTCAATAATTTAATTTTTCTGAAGGTTAAAGTTAAAATGATGGAGCTAAATAGAGCCACTAGGAATTCTGCTATGGTAGCTAACCCTGGAAACATCTGTGACACATAGCTAAAGACATTTGGTTCACTAGCCAATAAGCCGTGCGTAAAAAACAGGTGAAGTGTATAAACCCCCAAAGAGACGCTAGAAATAAATTTCACTACTGCCGAAGGCTTCCTATTGGATAGGAAAGCAAGATATAAAAGAAGCCAGGAACCAAAAACTAAAGATAACCTTGCATAGTGGAGTAAATCGTTAAAATACTTCCATTCAACAAGTGAGAATACTACGAATAAAAAGAGCAATGTATAAACTTTGGGCTTCAGATTTATCGCTTCTTCTTTGGACTCCATGGCACGAAAGTCTTTGACCGCAATAGATGCTGTAAATATATAAGGCAGGAAATTCAAAGGGTTATAGTCCCACTCGCCCAGGCTAGCAAGAACCTGAAATAACCTTGAACTGCTATCGCTAGAGTGATCAAAAAATTGGCCAAAGACTCCAAAGACAACGATCAAAGTGCAGGCAAGAATCAACGAAAAGTAAGTGTAGGTTACTCTAGTCGTTACTTTTCTGATTTTTCCAATCAACAGAATTACTATCTCAGCTAAGAATGTGATGAAGATGAGAGAAAAGAAAAAGTAAAGTGGCGAGTTTGCACCACTTACTATGAATTCAAATAGTTGCCTGGGCGATGAAAGGTTACTCTTAAGCTGCTCGAAGCTTCCATTTAGTAGAATGTCAAATATGATTTTCGAGCCTACCCAGAATAGATATAACGAAACTAGTTTGGGAAGTCTTTTTTTGAAGAAATAACTGGATCCTGATGCTTCGCTCTTAATATAAAAAAGAAACAGCGAAATTTGAAAGAAAACGGGGACAGCGAGATAGGTAACATTTGCCTCTAGAATATTTGCTAAGTTTGTAGGCGCTAGCTTAAAAAGCTCAGCGTGTAGAGCGACTATTGCGATTGAGAAAAAAGCACGTAGAAAATCAAATCCCTCTAGTTTGCTACTTTGTCTATTTTCAGAAACAAATTTTTCAGAAGCGAATTGAGTCAGGTGGAGAGAGTTGAGATTTGTTGGTAGTAAAGACATATTTTTTAGTGCACCCTGTTTGAAATTTATTAAGAAGAGTATTTAACCTTTTAAGGAAAATGTCTAAATAGAGCTAACGTGTCATTCCATACTTTTTAGTAGAAGACTCAAGAAGAAACGCTGTGAGAAACCCAAGAACTTCAAACTCTTTGGATGTAGCTTCATACTAGTTAGAACAACTCTACAAGGACTTAATGCTTTTTTTGGCCTAAAACAATTTCTTGGTAGCTACCAGACTTTATGATTCTTCCCTTATCCATTTCGTAAACACGATCGCAATGCTCAACTGTGCTTAATCGGTGGGCAATGATAATCATCGTTTTCGTACCACTTAATGCTCGAATCGACTCGCTAATTAATTTCTCCGTCTCGTTATCCAATGCCGAAGTAGCTTCATCCAAAACTAAGATTTCTCGCTCATGATAGAGAGCACGAGCAATTCCAATTCTCTGACGCTGACCTCCCGATAGCCGAGTTCCGCGTTCCCCAACCATAGTTTGAAGACCTTCTGGCAGCTGGTCAATTAATTCTGAGAGCTGAGACAATGAAACTGCTCGTTCAAGACGTTGTTGATCAACTAAATGATCGGGAACACCGAAGGCAATATTTCTCTGAATTGTGTCGTCTGTCAAAAAAATAGATTGAGGAATATAGCCAATTAAACCTTGCCAGGATCTCAAATCACCGTAAATAGACACTCCATCAACCTGAATATCTCCTGATTGGGGAACCAACAGTCCTAGAAAAACATCTACCAAACTAGTTTTTCCAGCCCCTGATTTTCCAATCAAGGCAATTGATTCACCTTTACGGATTGTCAAGGAAACATCCGTCAGAGCATTTGCAGCAGCTCCAGGGTAGCGATAGGTAACCTTATCGAAAACCACCTTATTGACAAATGCTAGAGGCTTGGTTTCCAGAACTTTAAAGCCTTGAGAAATCTTCTTAAGTAAATTGTCTGATGTTATACCGTATGACATTCTCAGATAACGAATAACCTCTGGGCTTTCTAGCTCTTTGAGATCTAAGTAGATTTTATCCAAGGTAGGCTTAGAGTTACGAAGTGACCCCAAACAGGTGGTAGCTTGGCTTGCCGAAGGAAGAATACGAATTGAAGCGATCGCAAAAATGCTCAATACCGAAACTAAACTCTCAGTTCGTTCTACAAAAACTAAAGATAAGGAAACGAAGCCAACAATAAATGTCATTAAGATGACTTCAATCACTAGGCGTGGAAGCTGCTGAAATGCATGGAAACGACTTGCTGCTCTTGCATATTTATATGTTTGTGCAGTTAACTGATCTTCGAAGAAGGGTTCGCATCCAAATATTTTTGTTTCCTTGAACCCTCCCACAGCATGATTCACAATTCGCACTGTTTCCGTCAAGGCATCAAGGTTTTCCTGGCCCCAGTTAGCAATTTTGTGCCTGAAATAATGAAATGGAAAAATCGCCAGTAAAAGCAACGCTAAAATACTTAGTGTTGCTAACAAGTCAGTTCGAGCTAATAATAAAAGGAGAATAAATAATACAAAGAGATTCGAAATTAAATTTAGGAGAGGGATTGCAATTGAATAGGTAAAGTTTCCAGATTCGTGGATAATATTCTGTATTATATTTGCTGAATTTGTTCTTAGATGAAATTCATAAGGTAGTAAGAGATAGGTATGCATAAGCCTAAGTCTTAACTTAACCTGTTGGGCATAGCAAAATTTATACACATACTCCTGAATTCGAAAGTAGAAAAAAGATTTGAAGTAGAAAATAGTGATAATTGCAAATCCTAAAAAAGCAATAAATTGGTTGGTGCTACCTATTCCTATATATTTGTAAAAATTAAACAGCCAGAGGTTGCGTTCAATGGTCTCTGGGTTCACTGCCATAGCCATAAATGGACCAATCAGTCCAATGCCTAAGGCATCTAATGCAGAGCTAGTGAGAAAAAGAAACAATAAAAATAAAAGTTCAACTTTCTTAGCTGATATGACATACAGAAACTTTGATAAATATGTCGCCATTAATTAGTCTCTCCCTGACAGAACCTTCGCCTAATAGAACCTTCAAAAGAAAATTAGGGGCATCTCCAAGAGATGTTGTCTCTAAGACATATCCCTAGGTTTACTCAAGGTAAGTGTCACCATAATGTCTGACGCTGAACAGCTAGTGCCATGGATAAGTCATCGCGTAACCAAGAATAGGTGATTGTATGGTTCCATATGTTGCCTCTGCTTCTATAGTTAATTCAATATTCATAATGGAGGTATTAACACTGGGGTTTCATTAAGTATGTGTGAACTTAAATTCACCTAGTATCAATCATTAGATACAACTATGTATGGGATATAACAGGCAGAACAGTACCGCATTAACCCCTAGACAACATCAAGGCCACTAGTACGCTTGGCGCAGATCTGATTAGTGAATCCCCTTCTACGCTGACCCTGTATGGAACCTGTCTTGCTGACTTAACAGGCCATCACAACAGATTGATTAAAATTTATTAAGCTGAAACTATCATATCTGTCTAGGTCTGTCGATTCCACGGCCTGTATTTACCGTGATCTTGATACTCTCTTCATGATTAAAAAGCGATTACCAACTTTTTATCCGCCCTAACAATTGAGGCAATCCGTTGCAGCGGATCACGGATATGACACTACGAACTACAGCTAGGATGGGATGCGGAGATTTCACCCTCATCTAGGTCGAGGTTTTTATATTCTCCCTTTTACCGAAATGTCCCAAAATACTGACGTGGTGCTATGTCTTGCTGACTGCCCCCGTTGCTCCACAATGCTGCCAATTGCTGTGGGGCAGTCTACTCTTCGCCAATAATGGCGCGGCGATCCAGTAGTAACAAATCCCTGAGTTGATTCGTATCAAGCTCGGTCAGCCAGTTTTCTCCAGTTCCAACGACTTGTTCTGCCAGAGCTTTTTTGCTCTCAATCAAGTCGTGAATTTTTTCCTCCAGGGTGCCTGTAGAGACAAATTTATGAACCTGTACATTGCGGGTTTGCCCAATCCGAAACACCCGATCCGTAGCCTGGTTTTCAACGGCTGGGTTCCACCAGCGGTCAAAGTGAAAGACATGATTGGCACGGGTTAAGTTTAAGCCAACCCCTCCTGCCTTAAGGGACAGGATAAATAGGGGGGGACCCTGGGGATCTCTTTGAAACCGATTAATCATTTCTTCCCGGTTTTTACGGGAGGTACTGCCGTAAAGAAACAACACTTCTCGCCCCAGTTGGGCTTGTAAATGGGCTTGGAGCAATTTGCCCCATTCGGCAAATTGGGTGAAGATAAGAGCGCGATCGCCCTCAGCCACCAGTTCTTCTAGCATTTCTTGTAGACGCAAAAGCTTGCCAGAACGGAGATGGAAAGCAGGCGCTTGTTCTTCAGAGATCGGAGTTTGATCAGTTGCGATACTCTCGGCTAATGGTTCTCCTCTATTCGCTTCCTTTAAAAACAGAGCCGGGTGATTGCAGATCTGCTTGAGCTTCACTAACACTGCCAAAATCATCCCCTTCCGCTGGATGCCCGCCGCCGCCTCAATATCAGCTAATGACTGATCTACCACCTGTTGATAAAGAGCGGCTTGTTCCGCCGTCAAACCACAAAACACCGCCATCTCCTGTTTTTCGGGTAGATCCTGAATGATGGCTTTATCAGTCTTTAGCCGTCGCAGAATAAAAGGCTGCACCAGAGATCGCAGGGTTTTCAGCGAATCTGTGTCACCGTAGCGTTCAATTGGTGTCGCAAACCGACGCTGAAAAAAATTCTTTGGTCCCAAATAACCGGGATTGAGGAAATCCATAATTGACCAAAGCTCGGTCAGGCGATTTTCCACCGGGGTACCTGTCATCGCAATGCGAAACTGGGTTTCTAGCTGGCGGATAGCCTGGGACTGCTTGGCCTCAGCATTCTTAATGTTTTGCGCCTCATCTAACACTACCCCCTGCCAGGAAACTGTTTGCATCTCCTTTAAGTCCCGTTGTACCAGGGCGTAGCTGGTAATGACCAAATCCTTTTGCTGTATCGCTAGACTAAACTGCTTGCCCCGAGGGCGGGCGTCTCCATGGTAAATAAGAAACTGTAAATCGGGAGTAAAGCGTTTTACCTCCCGTTCCCAGTTACCCAGCACCGAGGTCGGGCACACCAGCAAAACCGGAGCCTGGAGAGATTTCTGCACCTTGAGATGGAGCAAAAAAGCAAGGAGTTGAACCGTTTTGCCCAGCCCCATATCATCTGCCAGACAAGCCCCTAACCCCCATTGTTCTAAAAAGGCCAGCCAGCCCACGCCCCGACGTTGATAGGGACGCAATTCTCCCCGAAATCCAGGAGGCTCTGGCAGGGGAGCAAGCACCCGATTACCTGTGAGAGTATTAATCAGCTCTTGCAGGTTACCAGCGGCTTCAAACCCAACCACTGGCAATTTTTCAACCATTTGGGTATCACCCATGCTAATGCGCAGAGCATCTTCTAGGGAAAGGGCTGGTTGCTCCTTGCGGGTTGCAAAAAACTGCTGTGCGGCCCGAATATCGGCAGGACGCAACTCAACCCACTCCCCATTAATTTCAACCAGGGGAGTATTTAAACTGACGAGATGGTCAAACTCGGCTTTAGAGAGGGTTTGCCCACCAATCGAGAGTTCCCACCGAAAGTCAAGCAAACTTTGGAGCCCCAGGCGCTGTCCTTTTTTCAGCTTACCTGTCTGCGCCTGGATTTTTAGACCTAATCGGTTTGCCCAGCCCCCTTGGCTGGATAGACTTTCTGGCATGACGACGCCAAGACCACTATCTTGCAAACGCCAGGCCGTTGTTTTAATAAATTCGTAGGCCTGGAAGGGGTCAAGCTGACAAAATTGGGGACGGGCTGTCTGTAGGCTTGGCTCAATCGGCGGGCAAAGTCGTGAGGCCAGTCCTAAACCCATCAAAAATGTTTCCTGGGGATGGGAAATGATGCGCCCTTGATAGTGCAACTGCTCGACAGGGTTATTCCAGATGGTTGAGGCACTCACCAGCAAACTGGTGTCATCGACGGCTTGTAAAAAGTATTCCAGTTGCCAGTGGGTTTCGCCGATCTGGGGTGGGTGTAAGTAGAGACAGGTGCGAAATAAATTTTGCTGAAAGCCCTGATTTTGCAGGGGCGTTGTCCAGATTGTGAGAGCCTGCACCAGGGACTCTAAACCGGCTTGCTTCACCGGAGTGGGAGTGGGCTGGCTAAGGGCTTCTAGCCACTCTTGAAGGGAGGATAAAATAGCGACTCCGCTTTTCTGGGTTTTGCCCTTTTCCACCCCGGGCCAGGAAGATTGACTAGCCGTTGCCCGGATTTGAGTCTCCAACAGGGTACTGAGAAAACTCTGGAGTAGCTGTTGTGGTTCTGTCGGCAGGGCGATCGCAGATGCAGATCTCTCCTCCGTTGCCTCTGGAAGCAAATCATACATGCGGCAGACCGAAGGCATCGCTTTGCAAAAATGTAACAGGCGCAGTTGATCGGTACTACTGTCTAGTAGGGGTTGCCAGCTTGCCCACCCACTTTGTGAGTCAGTCAGAGTCAGGGTTGGTAGAAATTTTGACCGAGCCAGCAAATCCAGACTCCAGCGAGCGACATGGCTCCAAAACCTCAAGTCTCCACCAATCCAGGTATCTTGATTGACCGCATTGAGTGGCAGGGAATTCAACAGGGCGATCGCGCTTGGAGCATCTAACCAGAGTCCTTCAATGGACCAAGGATAGAGGACTGGATCAGCGGGTGTCTCAGAAGCCGCTGAATGGTAAGGCAAAATCAGCGCTGCGGCTGTCGGCCCAGCCTCTGACCCAGAGACTTCAGCCAATAGGGCCAATTGGACTGATTGCCAAGAGATCATCGCTGAATCGGTAGAGAACCTCTCCACTTCAGGAGCGGTTTGCCGCATCTGCCGCCGCGTTGACTTTTTCGCTGTGGCTGTTACTAGCGCTACTAAGGCCGTAGGTAAGCGTAATTGCCCTGAAACAGCCAATTGATTTAGAAAATTCAACAGTTCATCGCGCCCCATACTGTACGGATGGAGCACAGCCCTCGCTGGGTCAAGCGGTTGGGCTGGAACACCTCGCCAGACTTCACCCCAGAGAAATAACCCCCCCTCACCAGCACTGGCCGCTTCCGCCACACTATTGTCATGGGTGGAGCGTAGCCCCTGGTGGGCTACTTTCCGTTGTGAGTTTAATAACCAGCTACCATGCAAAAACGCCATGCTGAATCTGGAGCCTTAGGGAACGTAACCTTAGCGAACGTAACAAGGAAGACACCTGAATGATCTGAACCCAAATGCGGCTATGTCATCATCACGAGAGCGGCAAAACCATTGAAACACCCCCTTCCTCTGGTCAAAGACTGGTCTAAAAATGGAGCCACATCCCCCAGGAAATAACCGTTATCAGATGATAAAGATGGTTACAGGAAGTATGAACAACCATGATACACATGCTTGATGTTCATTAAATAGCCGACTAACTATGCAGTCATCCAAACCAAACAGCTCAAGTTAGTGAATACTCTTTCACTTCGGAGGGCACTTTAAATCGTTACCCTAGCTGCTCGCGCGCGCAGCCCTCTCAGCCAGTCTGGCTTAATCTTAAAAGCAGGGTGCAATCAATGGAACATCCTTCCTTCAAGAACATTGCAAAAACTAACGGGGCCAGAAGTAGGCTTTACCCACTTAGCCAGCCCAGCATTCATCTAAATCACCGCTACCATACTAGCCTAATCTTTTTTCAAACCGTCTCCACTGGCAAGGCAGGGCAAACGTGTTAAACTCTAATGCTGACTCCACCTACCCTGTAGCCCTCATCCAGCATCCTCGGCCTGAGGCAGTTCATCCAGCAGGGAAATGGCTTGTAGCCGCTTCCTTCTGAGGACATAGGCACCACTTAATAGCATCCCGGTTACAATCAGGCCAACCGTTACAGGCGGTTCTGGAATCGCCGTGGCCTCGATGCGACGATAAGCGAAATCAGCGATCGCCCGATGCGCGGCTGTTGTTGGGTGCAGACTATCCCAAAACAAATATTCATCGGGATTGGCACATACACTCAGCGGCTCTGGCAGAG
>Ga0272446_1007885_pt1 | contig 10396 bp, 10 predicted proteins | sample YNPCB0061_FD_194587 | JGI IMG/M metagenome (GOLD analysis project Ga0272446, IMG submission 194587) | Hot spring microbial mat communities from Yellowstone National Park, WY, United States - YNP-CB-006-1 | ecosystem: Environmental > Aquatic > Thermal springs > Hot (42-90C) > Sediment | place... | reverse complement strand
GATAATCCGAATCCGTGAGTTCGCCCTCGAAGACAGAATTTTGAATGTGGTGCAGATACTTGCGAAACAATCGGAGCATCTTGCCCACACGCTTTTGATTAACGTCATAAACGGCGATGTAATACATTGTAGGTTAAGTTTAGTGTGCTTTTGAGTAATTTCAGTTGTTTTTTCAGAACGAATGTTTTGTTTATTTCATTCAAAGCACTTTTTTGGGTTATTCCGAGCCGTAGTGAGGAATCCATTATGGATGCTTCACTGTGTTCAGCATGACATTTGAGATTGTCATTCCGAGCGCAGCGAGGAATCCATAAACCATTCTTTGCTCAAATCTTTCCAATCAGGATTGGTGGATTCAATCAGAGCAATTTTTTTATCTCTTCTCCAACCCTTAATTTGTTTTTCACGACGGATGGCAGCATGAACATCGGAACTTTCTTCAAAATAAACAAGGTTATTGACGCTATATTTTTTCGTGAATCCTCCAATGATACCGTTTTTGTGTTCATATATGCGTCGTTTTAGATTATTTGTAAAACCAACATAGAGCGTCCCGTTTCGTTTACTTGCTAAAATGTAGATGTAGTAGGTTCTCATATTTGCGTCTTAATTTGACTTGATGTGATTTTTCACTTTGTTTATCCTGACAACTACGCTGTCATTCCAAGCCGTAGTGAGGCGTTTATTATGGATTCTTCACTTCGCTTCGCTCCGTTCAGAATGACATTTGAGCCTGTCATTCCAAGCCGTAGTGAGGCGTTTATTGTGGATTCTTCACTTCGCTTCGCTCCGTTCAGAATGACAATTTTAATTCTCAACTCTCAACTGTATAGACGATGAGCGTTAGCATTCCATCAAAGCAAGCGTTTTACATTTTCTCCAACGGAACGCTCAAGCGCAAGGAAAATACGGTATTTTTTATTCCTGCGCTCAATCAAGAGGAGAAAACGATTGAAAATGCTCCGCCACTTACACTTGAAGAAGAAGAAATTCCGCTTGAACTGGATACGGAAGAAATTCCCAATCATCCGAACCGAAAAGCCATTCCGATTGCAAACATCGATGCGTTTTATGTGTTCGGCGAGGTGAGTTTCAACGCCCGATTTTTGAATTTTCTCTCGCAACATCGGATTCCAATGCACTTGTTTAACTATTACGGATTTTATTCAGGGACTTACTATCCACGCGAGTATTTGCTTTCGGGAATGATGCTGGTGAATCAGGTTCAGCATTACACTTCGGAAAAAAAGCGGCTGACACTTGCACGAGAATTTGTAACGGCGGCGGCGTTTAATATTATGAAGAATTTACGGCACTATGCGGCGGAGTCGCGGGCGGAGTCAAAAGAATCGCAAGCGGCGTTGCAGAGCGCGATTGCGGATATTGAAGAATTTTCAAAACTCATTCCTGCGTCGGGCGATATTCAAACTTTAATGGGCGTTGAAGGCAATATCCGAAAGCGATATTACGAGTGTTGGGAATATCTGATTAAATCCAAAGAGCAAGCATTTGAATTTCGGGAGCGAATCAAAAATCCACCCTCTAATGCGATTAACGCATTGATTTCATTTGGTAACGCGCTGTGTTATTCGGTGTGTTTGACGGAAATTTACCGCACGCAACTTAATCCGACGATTGCCTATTTGCACGAGCCATCGGAACGGCGATTTTCATTAGCATTAGATTTAGCAGAAATTTTTAAGCCAATTTTTGTAGATAGAATTATCTTTAAGCTCATCAATACGCGAGAACTTCAAGAAAAACATTTCACCAACGGCTTGAACTTTTGCCACTTGAACGATGCAGGACGAAAAGTGTTCATCAAAGAGTTTGAAGAAAAGATGCGGACGACGATTAAACATCGTTCTCTTGATAGAGAAGTGTCATATCGGCGGCTAATCCGGTTAGAGTGCTATCGTTTGGTGAAGCATTTGCTTGGTGAAGAAGGTTATGAGGGTTTTAGGATATGGTGGTAGGATTCATTGAAGTAATGAATTTCTGATAGTTCGCACAACTTCTTGACTAAACACTTGGCTAAGCTCCGCACTTCCGAGATGTTGCTCAAAAAATCCTAAAATTTGCCGATAGTTTGCTCTAAGGTTTTGAAGCGAGAGATGTTGTATCGTATCGGCGTGGGCGATTGCTTTTCGGAATGTGTTAAGTTGTTCTGCACATTTGTAGAAGTCCGTTAAATTGAATCGTGAGTATAAACCTGAAAGATATTCATATGGGTCTTTGGCTCTGGCGATGCGAGAAAGTTCAGCATAGAGTTTTTGGTTATTTTCGTAGTTAGAAATAGAAAGCAAGTCAGCGACGCGACAAATGACGGCTTCCCAAGTAGAAAGGATGGCTAATCCAAGTTGTTCGTGTTCGAGTTGCCAACGTGCGATTTTAAGATAGCGCGCCCATTCTTCGGGTTCATTCGCAAACATTTGAGGTAATTTTTGAAGAAATGGCAGGAGCAGTTTCGCAGGCGGTGGAAGCGTTTGTCGATGTTCAGGATTGGCAAAATAGTTTTGAATCCCTTTTGCTTCTCGCCCGACTCTTTGGCTATCATTTATCTGTAATGCGGTTGAGAAGGTGCTCAAAGCCTGCGTTAAGCGTCTGTCACTTAGTAATTCTACTAACTTTTGGGCATTTGAGTAAGATTGAAAGTCGTTAATTGCCAGTGTCCAGTCTAAAATTTCAACAAGGGGTTTGAGTTCTAAAATTGGAGCAGGTTGTGCTAATTCAGGTTGTGCTAATTCAAATGCACCATAAAAGATATTATCGATAGTGATATTTTTGACAGTTCTTAACATAACGCCTGACAATAACACGAAGGCACTTTGATAGCGCAAGCCATGCGTAATATCAATTACAATGACATCGCCCTCTTCGCAGGAGTTAGCAATACTTTCAAAGATTTCCCACATTTCGTCATCAGTTTGACCAACGGGAATAAGGGCGCATGTTACTTTGCGGAGATGCGCCTGATGTTTTTGGCGAAATCTTTCAGCGATATGGGTTAAAATTTCTGTGGTGATATGCCTATTTTGTGATGTCAGTTGGTTAAAAATTTCTTCATCTTTGTGTGTAGAATTATCTACGGAATGAACGAGTAAGGTTTCCCACATGGAGTCGCTTGTGCCGAAGATATGAACATCTTCAAACTGCGGAGAATAAAGTTGAATGAGTGCTTCAGCAAAAAAAGGGGTTTTAACCGTCATTTGATTATCGCGGCGAAAGTAGTCTGCGGTTCTATATGTTCTGTCAGATAATCCTGTCAATCGTGCTTGACCTTTGCCTAAGAGTGTGAGCAGTCGTTTCATCGTTCTTAAGGAAGTTCGATTGCCATTTGATATTCTTCGTGCATATAATAAACGGGAATGCCTAATTCTTTTCCAATTCCGTAGAGAATAGCGACTTGCGCTTTATATCCGCCTGTGGCGTTGATATAAATTTTTGTGTCAGGGTCTTTTGTTTTGAGTTTCTCGATATGTTTTTTGAGTTTTGTTTGTAATTCTTTTAGTCCTTTGTTGGCGAGTTGTTGGGCTTTTTTTGCATCTAATTCCGTTTTCGGAATAGAAAGGTTGCTCAGTTTGACTTCAATCGGTCTATATCCTTTTCGTTCCAAGAAAGTTTTAATCATGGTTTCAGAGAATTTACCGAATTGGGTGTCAGTATAGACCAGCGTAATGCCTAATGGCGTATTATTTTCCAAGAATTTGGTTTTCGCATTGAGGCTATTGAGTTCGGCACAGGCTTGGGTCGGATTTTTGGCGATAAATTCCAAGACTTGCGAGAACTTTTTTAGGGTTTCATCTCTCGTGGTTTTGTGTTCTCGCTCAAAGTTAGTGAGCAAACTAATGCCGACAGTGATGATATGGTGATGCATGAATAATTCTATAAAGTTTTTATTTTAGCAGTTTCAAACTTTTTAGGAAATTGCTTTTTGAATATCTTTTTTTCTTTTGTGAGTTTTGAAAGGGTATATTGAATAAAACCTCCTAAAACTTCACTAACTTGTGAATACTCTATTTCGGAAATAGGTTTAAATCCGTGTGCTAGGATAGAGAGGTTTCTAATGCCCAGCCCTTGATTCAAAATTTTATTTCTTATTTTATTGCATTCCTGTCCGATTTCATCACCAAGTTTATCAAGCAAGTCATAAGTTTGAGTTGCACCGAGATCGATTCTTCCTTTATTATTTTTCTTTTGGTCATATTCTTTTTTAAGGTTATTGGGTATTTTAGTCAAATCAATGTCACTCGTCTTTAAGTCATATTGAATTATTAGGCGTAATTGACCTAAAAGTTCAAATGCTCTATAAAGGCGCGCAACCGCATCATCATATTTCCCGCTATGAGCTCGGCGTTCCACATTGAGCAATAAATCTTCAACCAATTCATAGCCGTGTGCAATTTGAATGGATTTGAAATTCGGAATGGTATCTAATTTTATTTCCTCATCAAGTTTAGCGCGAGCCTGAATTGATACCGTTAAAAAATGCAAGTATTCTGATTTAAGAGGTGAAAGCAAACGAAAGGCTTCAAGATGATTAAACTTATCCCAAGCATCAAAGGCTTTACAAAATGAAGAAATATGTGTTATTTCATTTGAGTATTGTTCTGGTATGTCAGGCGTATTTGATAATTCTGAAAGTAAATTTGCAGCTGCGGCATAGTCGTATTGAGCGATAAACTTTTCAGCAATTGACTTTTGACGGTTGAGATAGCCCAAATTTGTGCGAAGCAATCTTACTGATTGGGTTCCATCAAGTACCTTGATGAGGTCAGTTCGCTCTCCTTTAACAATCGAGATAATCGTCCCTTCTATGTCCATTGCCGCAGCACCGAGACCAACTGACATCGTTTTTGTTCCGCCAGTATAATCTGCAATTATTTCAGCATCTGAATATTCTTGACGCAGTTTATTTAGAAGATTTAAGCAAAACTTATAAACTTCATTGATATTATCAACTGCTTTAAGTTTATGAATTTCGCGCGGCGTATTCTCACATTGTGCTTGAGTTACGATATTAGGTAGGTCGGGCTTTTTGGGGTCGTTCCCACAGACGTTCCCAGTACCTTCAACTGTTATGTAACTTCCTTTGGTGTTACCAATATCGTCAGAGCAAATAAACACTAATCGGTCGGGCTTATTTTGTTTGATAGATGTTATGATTGGGGCACAAGAGCCACCGACAGTGAGAACAAGAATTTTCATTTAAGAACAATTTTTATGGAGATTTCAGCAATAGATTATTCATTTATGGAAAGTTTAACCCAACCGAGTGGCTGAAACGGTTTGTTATTTTTCATTACGGCAGTGCGAGTTTTTGGAAAGACCCCTTTTTTATATTTAGGCATTTTAATTGCTAATAAAAATAGTTCCAAATGTTCTCCCGAATCATCATCATCGAGAGCTAAGCCTATGGAGTTTTCAAAAAAGGTTTTCCCGCCACCTATTCTTAATAAAATTTCTTTATTCTTAATTCTTTTCTCGAGTTCTTCATAGAACTTGAAGATATGAGAGAAATTTTTATTGCCTTCAAGTTCATCAAGCTCTCGCAAAATGGACTCTTTTGAAAAGTCGGATACTTTTTTCATCAAATCTGATATTTCTACGTTATTGAGAAAAGAAAACTTTGTGTTTTGATTACTTTTTTGAATTGTAATTTTCATTTTTACTGTTGAACCTACACCTAAACACTCAGAGGGCTGCGGGATTGATTCGTTTTTCTCATTTACCGTTGAAACCCTACTGATTTCCACAGCCAGAATTTCTTTTATTTCCAAGCAGTTTGAGTCTGTTATTTTCAAAAAACGAAAAGGGTCTTCTGATATTTCGCCAAAACACCTGAACTCCATATCAGTATTGTATATTTTTTTCAATGCTTCATTTTTCTCCTCTTTGTTCTTAGAATCTGTTTTCTCCAAATTTTCAATAAAATCTTCTAACAGTTTTTTCCCATTGTTGTCATTTATGAGCCAATCATATAGCACAGCGGTTCTAAAAGCACCTTTAAGAGTGCTTCCAGGAATAAACGGTCTGCCAGCAGTTGAAATAAACTGCCGAAGTTGCTGTTTGCCGATATTTCCTTGCAAAGGGACTTTGCGGAGCGTTACAGATTCTAATGGCAGTTTTAATCGAGTTGTGATAAAGTCTTTTAATGATGCATCGGATTTTGTATTATTCATTCTTCGCCGTATTTCCTTTACATATTCATCAATTAGTTCAGGCTTATTAGAAATCGCTTCCTCAATTTTCTTTTGATTCAGATAAATCAAGTTATTTCCTTCTTGAATAAAATCTGAATAAGGTGAAAGCGTTTTGCCTGAACCGATAAAAAGCGGTGAAAGCGTTGTAAGGGTTACGTTCCAAGTGCGAAGTTTATCTGTATTTGACATCGTTCAAAAAGGGATTGAAAAGTTAATGCCATTACGGAGAATTTTATGTGGAAGTGCGTTTTCGTCAGGCGAAACATCAACTAATTTTCCTTGCACTGCTGAACTGAAAATTACGCCTTCACGAATAAAACAAGCACGTTTGCGGTGTTTTTTATAGTCCCCGTATTCTCCCAAAGAGCCACCGCCACGAATCACAAGGTTGTATTGTATTGCCGCTTTAAATTCCTCATCATTTTTAGGCGAAACCAAAGATAATCCCAAATGTAAATGTCCTTTAGTATCAATATTAATTTGCTCAAATGCTACTTTGTCGATATGTCCGCAACCTGTTGAACGGCTACCGCCAATGCCTTCATCGGCTAAAATTCGAACTGCCGCTTGAAATTCTTGGAGTTCAGACTCACTCAACGAATGTTCAAAGAGAACATAAAAGAAACCTCGTGCAAGTATTTCTCCCTTTTCGGATTGAATGGGCAGAAATTGAAGATTTGATTCGTGATAAAAATTATCTTCCTTAACTTCTTTGCGAACAAATACCTTAGGCGAAGTTTGAATATGCAGAAAAGATTTACTTTTTAGATTATTTCCCGCTCTTTCTTTTGAATCAAGCAAAAAGCTTCCGCCAATATCATAGAAAGCCTCAATGTTAATATCTGTTAAGAGAGTTTTTGGTTCCATCATGCTTGAAATTATTTTAAGCGCACCAAGCGATACATACTTTACGCGCTTAATTTTCTTGCGGTCATCAGTTTGATAATTTAATTCAGGTTTCGGGACAAAGAATATCTTTTTTTGCTCTTTCACCAATTCAAGCCCGAAGAGACCCGATGAAAATTTCAATTTGCCTGTCTCGACAAACTGAACAAACGTATCGGCTTTCTCAAAAGCAAGCGCGTAGATATTGGCAAGGGCAGAAAAAAGCGTATCACTGTGGAGCAATTCGCTCGTTTCATCTAAACTTCCTTCGCCCAAGCGAAATTGCGCGTAGTCCTTGGGATAGAGTAGAATTGCGTTCATAATTCACCAAGTAATAGATGTAAGAGCCGTTGCTATATTATTTCCTTTATACACTTCAATCGTTTTTTCAGAAAATTTGACATCTAAAAATCTAACTTTCCCAAACCCACGTGAGCCCTGACCGCCCAAATAATCATCTTCCAAAATTTTCATTGCTTTTTTGATTTCAGTTATGTGTTCTTCTTTTTTATTGTCATCAAAGACATTGTAAACCATCTCAAACTCAAATTCTGCACCCGCAGGCACTCGCTCTAATTGACGTAATGAACCGTCCTTTGCAGAGCCTTTTTTTCGGTTAATCGCGGTTTCCCATTTGGTTTCTGTGTATTCAAGTTCTATTTCAGCAAAATTTTGGCTTTTGAAATGGTTTACATCGAGGTATGCGTCTCGAACAATCAGGCGAGAGAGTTCAGCAGTTGCGCCATCTTTTTCTATGCTTCCGAAAATTTGTCGAATTTTCAGAGAATCCTTTTGAACGTCTTCAGAACCTTCTTCTCGAGCTAAAATAGAGCGGAGTTTGCCTTTAAGTGAACTGCCCGGAATGTAGGGAACACCTGTTGCCGTTTTAATGACGTTCAAGTCGATACCGCCAATATCCAGCGCAGATTTTGAGCCGCCAATGCGCATTCCTGTTTCCAGTTTAATTCTGCCTGTGATGAATACTTTCCCTATAAGTTTCATTATTGTTTTCCTCCGTAAAATTTATGGTAGGCAATTATTGCTTCGAAAAATTTTTGAAAAGCGACAAGTTGGCTTTCACTCTTCACCTCTTTAATTAAATCATCCATTAAAAGCATTATCTCTTTGACATCATCTTTCTCGGCTCTGCCTGCAGCATAAGCTAATTTCGGACGAAGCGCATAGAGTTTTTGCACTTCATCTCTTTTTAATTTTATTACTTCTGTATAGATATTTCGTAACTGTGAAGCAGAAACAGTATCTTTTTTTGGTTCAATATATTTTTTTATAGTATCAATGAAGTTATTGTAATCTTGCTTTTCCTCTCTCAAAATTTCAGGAAAAAGATTGTCATTCCATATTTTTTTATACTCATCACGTAAAGCAGACTCATCTTTTTTCTCTTTTTTAGAAGGTCTATCGCCTCCGCCTTGAGCTCGTTGTTGATTTCCATAACCGCCTCCAGTGTTGCGGTTTTGTTGTCCCTGTGGTTTACCTTGATTTGCCATAATAAGAAGGTTTAAGTTTCTTGTTCTGATTCAATTTTCTCTCGTTTTTCAAACTCCGCCCAACGCGCAGCAACGCTTACAAGTAATGGATTTACTTTTTCGCCCTTCAAAACGCCAAAAATAAGTTTTTCATATTGCTTGATAATTTCATCAAAAATTTTTCTTACCTCAGCATCTTTGTTTTCATCTTTAAGTTTCTTTCCTTTTAGGTAGTAAGCTAATCGCCATACACGGGAAATATCAATTTTTTTATTATTTTCAGCCTGCTGAAGAATTTTGTTTAATCCTGCTGTACTTTTTTGAATCTTCTCGATAATAGCTCGGGGTTGGTCAAGTTCGTCAACCAATCGTACTAATTTTTTTTTCAACTCTTTTGCCGCCTTGAAGTCGCTCCAAGAGAGATTGATGTCAAAAACATTGATACAGTTTTTTCCGCCTTTAATTTTAGCATCGTCTAATCGCTCATCGGCAAGCGGCGCAAATCGTGAGACAGGAAATTTGGCATCAACCACTAACAGCGAACCTGAAATTGTCAAAAGCGGGTGATTGCAGATATAGGTTCTGAATCTCTCTTGTATAAACTCGGCAAATTCAAACATTTTATCCCAAGTTCCGACAAAGAAAAGGTCATCGCCGCCTGAAAAAATCGGATAAATATCCCCGTTGAAATTTTGATTCTTAAGAAAGTTTGTCATTTCACCTTCAAAAAAGAGCGTTAATGAGCGTGAAATAAGCGCAATTTTTTCTGCCGAGCGTTGTGTATCAAGTAATTTATCTTTGAAGAGAGAACCAAGATTATCCACATCCATTTTTAAGACTCCAAGTTTTTCTGTTCCTGTTCGCTCTTTGGCTCTTCTTGCCAGACCATCAAAATCTGTTTGCGGCAAATCCTTCACAACAAACCGGTATGATTTCCATTCTTTACTTGTGTTTTGAGGATTAAATTGTATTGCAGTATTAGAAGGCGTATCAACAAATTCAATTTGATACCCAAGAAGAGACAAGGGCTTTTGCCAATTCTCTGCTTTTTCTTGTGATTTTCTGATAATATATCCTTTTGAGTGAACCAGTTTATCTGTCAGCGTTTCGTAACGGCGGTTATCTTGATTGGTTTGAGGAAAAGGGTTAAAAATATCATCAGCATTTAGAGATGCAAACTTTCGTTTTTTTGCCAACGCCGAGTTACTTTTGGCTTTTTCTAAAACTCCTGAAAAATCTTTATGAACTGCATCTTTATTACACTTTTCCCAGCCCAATGCAAAGTAAAGGCTTTCTTCTTTGAGTGCTGCATCAATCTTTTTCTGGCACTCTTTCAATTTATCCTCTTTATCTGCAGGAGCGATTAAAAGAAAGTTGCCTCCACTATTTGAGATAAGATGACTTTCATTGAGTTGGAGTTCATCACAGAGCAGTTGGAGGCACACCTCTGAAAGCAGTTGAACGAAAAACGACCGTCCTTTCAGTGCGCGAGCGACTTTGTCATCAGTAGCGATGCTGAAAATGAAATCTTGAATCCCCGACATATCGCCAGAGATAAGGAGCATTTCTTCTGCTGTGGCAAGTTGCGTCACAGTTCGGAACGACTTACAAATCGGAAATTCGGTTACAGAAAAGTTGAGACCTTCTTTGCTCATATAGGGAATACTGTAAAGTTCTTTGGAACGTCTATGAAAAATTTAAGTTTTCACTTTCACACTTCCAAACCACATTTGATATTTTTGAAGAAAATACTTTAACTTTGTATAGACTTAAAGAATTTAGGAAGTTAAACCCTTAACTGCTTACTTTTTAAGCCCAATG
>Ga0272446_1007884_pt1 | contig 10397 bp, 7 predicted proteins | sample YNPCB0061_FD_194587 | JGI IMG/M metagenome (GOLD analysis project Ga0272446, IMG submission 194587) | Hot spring microbial mat communities from Yellowstone National Park, WY, United States - YNP-CB-006-1 | ecosystem: Environmental > Aquatic > Thermal springs > Hot (42-90C) > Sediment | place... | reverse complement strand
GCGCCGCGTGCTGCAAGCCCTGCGAGCCGTCCCTCAACAGCGTAAAGGTGACGCCGCCGGCTGACACGTGTTCACCGTGCGTGCCCCACAACAGTTGCGGCTCGTCATACCACTCGACAAAATCCGGCTCGCCCTCGCCCATCTCGTCGGCGATCTCGCGCGCCTGCCAGGCGCCGTCCCCATCGCGCCACAGCAGGATTTCGCGCTGCGCGTTGAACAGCCGGGCCGACCACAGCCGACCGCTGTTCAGCGCTGGCGAGGTGTTCAGCACAGCATTCGATGTCACCCAGTCACCGTTTGTATGTGCCTTCCCCCACACCACGCCGTCATCCTGATGAGCCAGCAGCACGTCGCCGGCCCTGGCCTGCCTTTGCAGCCAGCTCAGCGGATCGTTTTGATCTGCCTGCAACGACAGGGGGCGCATATACGCCCTGCCCTTCTTCAACTCGCGGACAGCTTTGAATTCACACGCCATGGCTCACTCCCTGACAGTTGCGTTCACATCGCCGGCCTGCGGCGGCGTCTGCGACGGCGCAAAATAGCCGCGCAGGCGCTCCGACACAAAGCTTTCCAGTTGCTGGCGATCGCCCTCGACACGCAGCGCCCCATTCTCGGCGCTGATGCGCCAGACCTGTTCGCCACCGTCCCGCTGTAAGCGCAGCTCGGCGCTTTTGCCCGCCAGCCGCCCGCGCCCGACGCTGATCTCGCCGCCCAGCGGCAGGTCGCCGGTCCACAGATCCTTTAAGAGCAGCAGCAACAACCCGATTTCATGGTCTTTCGGGTCGAGCAGGCGCAGGCGAATGGTCAGGCGCGTGTCCTGTTTGCCGAAGGCCGGCTGCTCGCTGAACAGCGCGCCTTCCACCACGCCGCCAGTAAAACGATCAATGCGGATGCGGTTCTGCACCAGATCTGTCGCTGCGTTGACGATCTCGCACTCCTCAACGACGACGCGGCTGGCCTTGGGCGTCACCCTGCCTTTCATCTCGGGCCCGAACATGTCGGCGATGATGCGCTCGGCTTTGTCTCGCTGAAGCGTGTTGAGGATGCGCGTCGCCCTGGCGCGCAAGGCGCCAGCCAGCGATGTGCCGGAGAGGATGGGGGCCGGCTCCTGCTTGCCATTGCGTTTCGAGTGCAAGTGCACCATGTCGGGGCCAAGGTCGTCGCGGCCAGTGCTCCCACGGATGAGCAACGAAGATTCGAGGCCGAACTCGGCGGTCACGATGAAGACGCTCTCCTTGTTGGGGATAGGGGGAGCGGAGGAACCAAATGCCTTCAGCAGCACACTCATCAGCTCATCGTCGGGCAGCGGCTTGCCACTGCTGTCCACCATAGCCACGGTGTGCACTTTATTGTTATCATCAAGCCTATCGTTGCCCTTCTGTAGCCAGTCAAGCAGGTCGTCAACGTTCTCGGCAAGGTTAAATCGGCGCACGCGCCACTGCATCACGCGCACCTGGCCATAGCCGCGCCGCTTGCGCATGCCCAGCGTGATGCCGTCGTTGGTGAGGCCAGTGAGCGCCGCAGCCAGTGCCTGTAGTGCAACCTCATTGTCTTTGCCCTCGACCAGCAACAGCTCAAGGCGCAGGGGAAAAGTTGTGCCGGCGGCCCAAGTCTCGATGTTGAACAGCGCCCCTTCCGCAGCGGTGCGCGTGGCCGGGTCGAGCTTCACGCCGTCGCGCAGCTCAATGCCGGCGGCCTGGCCGAGCGCGTCGTCCACAATCAAAGGGCTTTGCTCGCCCTCGTCGTCGCCGTGCGCGCCGCCGAAGAGAGCGATTTCCAACGCGGGGTCAGCACTGACGCGGCGCAGATAAGCGCGCAGCGCGCCGGCCAGCGATGCGCCGGTCAACAGGGGGCGGGTTGGGTCCACCTCATCGGCCAGCAGGGGCAGATCGGTTTCATCGCTGCCATCCCCGTTGCCGAAGTGAGCCGGGGTGAGCAGGATCAGGTCGCCCTCCACAACTACCCGCGCGTTGATCTTGCGCGAGCGCGCCCGATCCCAGAAAAGCGTTGGTTGATGGATTTGCTTCATCACTCGCTCCTTAAGGTCATCCGCCTGGGCCTGTTTAAGCTGATCCCCTGGCCGCCGAAGCCTTGCTGGCCCGTTTCAGCACTTCGGCGATCAAACGCAGCCCCAATCGGCGCCGCATGGCGCTATCCGGCGCAACAGTGATGTCTTTGCCGATCTGTGCCGTTGCCATCTCCAGCCCCGTCTTTTCTTGCCAGTCCCGCTCGCTCAATTTATCAGCGCCATACACTGCTGCCAGCCAGTCCTTGAGCGTGTGCTTCTCGCCGGTTCGCCCTATGCGCACGCGTGCCCGCTCCCATTGTTCGCGCGTGGTTTTGCGCTGCGAGACGCTTTCCAGGAAGGCCATAAAGCGATCCTGGCCGGCCTGCCCCTCGCGCGCCGTCGTCGGGTTGCGCAGGATGTTCAGGGTGATGTTGCGCAGGCGCGACAACTGAGAGCGATTCGGCGGCGCGTGAACTTCCACGCGGGCCGCCGCCGCGAGCAGGGCGGTCTCCAAGCGCTGTTCCAGCAGCCGCTGCGCCATGCGCCTGGCGATGCCCGCGCTCGCCTCGTCGCTTTTGAGTGCGACAGGCGGGTACTGGCTGGAACGTGAACCAACTATTTGATTTGATAACACATCCAACTTCTCTGGCAAATCGCAAAGCACCGCCAGCCGGCCAAAGCCATCCACGCGGCGCTCACCGAGGCCGATCCGTTCCAGTTTATGTAACATGTCCTTTTGCAGCGGTGGATCGGCCTGCACCATCATCACGCTGCCCATCTTCAGCGCCTGGGCCTGGGGCAACGGCAGACCCCATTTGCGATTGAACCCGCCCACCAGCGCAACGTCGATGAACGCTTTGCCATCGGCCCTGATCGAGCCGCCATAGCCCAGGTGACGCAGGCGGGCCTGCAGCGCCGCCAGCCAGATTTCTTTGCCCACGGCATACTGTCCGCCGGCGTCGCGCAGCAGCAGGTCGCTGGTCAGCAGCAGCGCGAAAGTGTCTGTCTGGTCAGGCAGGTCGCCTGGCACTTCGCGCCAGCCTGTCTCTTGTTCCAGAACTTCCGAGATTGTCACGCGGCCATAGCCGGCAGTGCGCGCGCCGCCGATGGCGTGATCGCCCTCCAGCAATTCCTTTAACGCCGGCGCATCCTGTGGGTCGCAAAGGATCGCGCCGGCCAGCGTCTGGTGGGAGGCCAGCGGCTGATATTGAAAGACAAAGACCTGGCCGTCGTTGAGCACAGCCCGCCCGCGATTGCGGTTTTGAATCGCGCGCTGGGTGTGCACCATCACTTCGCGTTCAGGCGCTGTTAGCGAGGCTTGCGAGGAGTCCCAGCAGCAAAACGGGCTGGACACGCGCGCATACTGCTCGTCGCCTGGCGCCCTGGTCAGAAAATCGTAGATCGTCGCCTCGCGGCCTTTTGCGTAGCGTTCTTTCTTCTCCTGCCGCCACGACAGCGGCGTGGGCGCTGCGCGGCGATCTCTGGCGAGCGGATAAGCGTTCAGAAAGCAGGGCTGGCCGAAGAACAAGCGTCGCGCTGTCTCGCCGGTGCGCGGGTCTTCCACCACCTGCGCCGGCGGCACGCCGTGCCGGGCAGCCAGGCGCAGCAGCAACGCAGCGCGCAGCGCGCTGCCGGGGATGTAGTCGTGCGAGATATTGGCGTTCGGATCGCCTTCCAGCCGGGTCACCAGCACCGGCTCGCGCAATTCGATGTTGTAAGTCAGCGCAATCATGCCCGGCCTCCCGTCGCTTGAGGATTGACCAGCTTTGTGAACGTCTTGAACAAGTCTGGGGTAATGTTTTTGGGCGGCGCAGCCGATGCGTCCCACACCTGAACATCCTTCAAGCGGCCGCGCCCGCGATTGCGCCCCGTGCCGGCCCGCCGCAGGCCCAGCGCGCAGGCGGCCAGAAGGGCCAGCTCCGTCGAATTCGCGCCGAACGTCGTCGCGCCGTCGGCGAAAGTCAGGTCGGCGATCAGCGTCAGCTCGCGCAACAGCACGCGCATGCTGCGCAGGCTTTCGCGCTTCGGCGCGCCGCCCTCGTCCACGGCCGTCTGCCGGCGGATGGCGGTCAGCGATTCCAGCACCTGTGCGGGTTTCAATCGGCCGCCGCGCACATCCTGTTGAACGGCCCGATGCAACGCAGCGGGCAGTTGGGCATGGCCGACATGCAGCAGGCCATCGTCGGCCAGCGTGCTGCCGGGCGAACCAAATAAGGCGCGCGCCGCCTGTTCGCACGCCTTCAGCGCCGGGTTGTCCTGGCGCGCCAGCGCATACAGGATGTTGGCGCATTCTTCCACCAGCAGCCCTTTCAAGGTTCGCCCGCGCAGATAGGGCAGCCCGAAGCGATCGTCATGCTCGATCTCTTCATCCACCAGGCCGGCTACGCCATCGCCCCGTCCAAACGTGGCGTCGCTTTGCAGCGTCATGCGCAATTGCAAACGTTGTGTAGTCATCGCGCACTCTCCTTACAATCCGATGTACACATCGGCCAGCTCCAGCGCGTCGAAGTAGGCGCAGCGCTCGCCGGTTTCTCTATGATCGGCGTCCCGTTCCAGCCAGCCCCGTTTGCGGTGTGTTCCGTCGTCTTCACTGACCACTTCAGGCAGCCGGCTATCTTCACGACGAGCGGTGAGATACACGCGGCGAAAGCGCTCCACCTCGTCTTTGCCCTGCCGCAGCGCATCGCGCAGCGCCTTAACCTTGTTGCGCCGGTCGGCCCACTCGGCGCCCTGGAAGGCGCGCAACCCCTGCTCCACCACGCTCCAGCAGCGCGCGTTGCGCGCATCCAGCGCACCCGACGGCGTGGAAGAGACGCTCACCGGTCGCAGGTATAGCCGGCCGGCGCCCACCTCATATTCACGCCGGCGGATCTCATCCAGCTCCGCCGTCAGCCCGCCGGTGGCGAAGTGCCAGTCCAAATACGAGCCAGCGACCCCGTGATCAGTTGGATCAGCCGCCATGCGCTGGGCGCGGAAGCGCTTGGCGCTGCTGCACAGCTCCTCAGCCAGGTCATAGGCGCGCGAGAACGGATAGTGCGACTTGACCATGGCCACACCGGCGCAGGCGCTGGCCTCAATCCCGCGCTCTTTCGCGCGCGCCTCAAACCGGCGCAGATAGTTCAGCATCAGCGACAGGCCGATGCGCGCGTCGCACACGAACGTCAGGTCGTCTCCGCCATAAACCAGCGGGCGAAACGGCAGCCACCACTGGTTATTGCCCTTGCGATGCAGCACCAGTCGCGCCGCCGGTTCGGTCGTCCCGTCCTCCCCTGTCAGCCAGCGCACAATGACGCGGTCATTCTGATTCTTCCCATCAGGTTGGATCGCCCCGGAAAGCAGTCGCAGCGTGTCGCGCAAGGCCTCGGCGGCGATCCAGGCGGTGAGCTGCGAGCGCTTGCGCACGGCCTCGATGTAGGCGCGGTTGTCGTGCGCGTTGCGTTTGCCAATCTCGATCATGGCCTGGCCCATGCCGTTGCCGTCGGCGTGCGCCACGGCAACGAAGCTCTGTTCGCCCCTGGCGCGACCAAGCCTGTCTATCTCCAGCGGGAAGTCCAGGTTGGGGTCGAAGATAGTGCCGAAAAGGCTGCCCAACTCGGCATTCGAGCAACCGGCGGCCCGACGCTTGGCCTCGATCTCAGCCGAGATCGGCAGGCGGTCATCGTCGAGCGCGGCGGCCGGCAGGCCAGTGGCGCGACAGGCCATGCTGACGCCCAGGCCCAGCAACGGCGCGCTGCGCGGGCGCTCGGACTTCTGGCGCTCCAGGTCCTGGAACGCCTCCATGACAGCCATGAACAGGCCGGCTGAGTGCTTGTGCCTGTCGAAGCGGGCGCCGTCGGGATGGGCTGTCCAGTCAAATTGCTGCGCCGGCCGGCGGCTCCAATCCACCTGTCGCAGGGCGAACAGCAGGTGCAGCCCGGGCGCCTCGCACAGCGCCTTGCGCGAAAGACGGCGGATGAAGTCGCGCGCGTTGGACTCGTCGGCGAACAAAATCAGCACGTTGCCGCCGCCGGCGTAGATCACCTCGGCATCCAGGTTGCCGTTCTCGATTCGCAAAGCGTCATCGAGCTGGTTCTGCTGCGCATCCTTCACGTTCGACTTCAGCGCGCTGACGAGTTGCAGCGCCCACGGGCCGGTGGCCTGCTTCACCAGCCACGACGCGCCCACGTTGTCCGACAGGCGGTTGCTGCCGAAGATGTACGGCTGTATCTGCGTCGTGTCAATCACGACCAGCCACGGGTTTTGCATACGGGCGTCCTCCTTCCTGCTGTGCTTAACATTTGCTCTTCACCTGCTCCTCGATCCAGCATGAAATGTAGTGATCCAGTTGCCCAAGTTCCGCGCAGCCAAACACGCGGATGCGCTCGTCGGCGTCAATCTGCTGGCGCGCTTCGTTCTGGATTTCCAGAGCTAGAGCGGAATCAACCACAGTGACCAGGGCCACGCCGGCGTGATCGCCGCCCAACTGCCGCGCGCGCAGGACAGCCTCGAACAACTTCAACTTCAACTCGCTGCGCGCGCGCTTGCCAATAGCCGTCCCGCACGAGAAGGCAAACAGGTGATGGCCGACCACGGTCACCACATCCAGATCAAAGCTGGCCCCATGCGTTTTGATTTTGACGCCCTGGAAAGCCTTGAGGCGCAGGTTATGGGTGAGCACGTCGAGCACATGATGCTCCAGCCACAGGCCATCCAGCCACCTGCAAAAATCGACCGCCGACAGACCGACTTTGTAACCTGCAAGGCCGAGATGCAACTGCGGCTGATTGTCCAGGCCGGTCTCCTGTTTCAAGGCTTGCGCAACGGCTGCCAGCTGGCGGCCAACCGGCCAGGCGATCGCGGTTTGTCTCAAATCGACATTCGACTTCCAATCGTGGCCTGATTGCTTTTGGGCGTTCGGGTAGAGTTCATCTCTTTTCCATTCTGCATAGTAGGTGGAGCTACTGCCGCAACCTGCGACATAGGCAGCGGCAATGGCTCTGGCAGTGCCAGGCAGGATCGGGGTTTGAACGGGCTTCAACATCGAGTCCAGCGTCCAACCATGCAGGGCCAGCATGTCTTGCAACTCCAGCGACACGGCCAGATCAACAGGGATAACCCAGGGCGAGGCGTCGAAGAACATGCAATTGGTGCGCGCGTCAAGATAAGAAAAGATCGCGCTGCGATTGTTTGACGCGGCCCATGCTTCGACCGCGCGGTAGGCGTGCACGGCCATGGCTTTGGTGCCGCCGGTGTAGTTCAGGCCGACCGCGCTGTCTTCATACTGATTCAGCGCACTTTGCACACGGTTGTAGATCGAGGCCGGCTCCTGCTCCTGGACGCACAGCTGCGCGTTCACCGGATCAATCACAGCCTGCAGGCGCTGGCGCAGCCAGTCTGCCAGCCGGCGCGCCACATCCAGCGAGCCTTTGCTGTAAATCAGCGTGACCCGCCCGCCCTGCTTCAACAACAGGCAGGCAGACACCGCGTTCGGCAGCGGGTTGCCGCCCACCAACAGGATCAAATGATCGCTGCGCACCTGGTTGAATTGGCTTTCTGAATCTGTCATTGGTCTGATTCTCTTGTTTTGCTCAAATGGGCCGGCTCAGCGACCCTGGCCGGCCTGCTTCGCGCAACCGTTCATCAAAAAAAACCGGTCCCATCTTACTGAACCGGCGCTCAAAAACTTCACCCAACATGGTGAGAAATTTCGGATTTTCTGGGGATGCCATCACCCGCGCCGGCGTCTATCCTGCTTCCCAGAACCGATCTGGCAGCGACCCGAAATGCTCACGCAAAAACTGTGCATCCACGCGCTCTTCCGGCGACAACTCCCACGCATTGCGGCATTCCTGTCGAATGATTTTCTGATGTGTGTGGACGGTCGAGCGTTGCAGGCGCAGACGCCTGGCGACGGTGTCGGGGCGCGCGCCGGGGCGGGCAAACTCACGCAGCACATCGCGCTGGCGCGGCGTCAGCCGGCGCATCACCTGCCGGCAGCGTTGCTCGTCCTGCGCCGACAACCACTGCCGCCCGGCGGCCAGAATCTGATCCGGGGATTGCAGCGCCGCCTGCTGCAACCCCGGAATGAACAACCCCAGCGGCAACACCGGCACGGCGATCAACCGCACGCCGCCGGGTTCCGTGTGCATGATCTCGCCCTCGCCCGCCGCCTCGCGCAGTTCCGGCGGCGTGTACAGATGCCAGCAGCGATCCTGCGGCGTCAGCAGCAGAGAGGCCGCCGACAGCGCCTGCAACGCGATCAGGCGCGGGCCGCCCGTCACGCACAGGTCGATGGTGTAACCCTCCGCGCGCAGCGTCCCGATCAGCCGATGAAAAGTCATCCAGATCGCCTGCGCCGCCTGCGGCTCATCCACCGAATCGACGGGCGGGCCTTTGGTTGCGGCGTAAGTGCCCTGGGCTGTAAAAGGCGGCGGCGCGTGAATGGGAACCGACTCCAGGCGCGGCGCCCGCTCGCCATAGGCGGCGACGAAATCCGCCCGCAACTGCTCCAACGCGCGGCGGATGCGCGGATCGCGCGCGGACAAATGCACCACACACACGCGCGTCACCGGCGCACCGGTCTGCAACAGCGCATCCAGCGCAAAGCTCACCACCTGCGGCTTGCCGCCCAGGGTGGCAATGAAAGCGCACGGAGTCGAACATGAAGCCTCAAACAATCATTCATCCCCTCAGCCATACGTGGTGCACGGATTCTACCCCATCCGGTTTATTGCGCAATATGAGCCAGCCGGGTATCATGTGGCGTCACTGGAACTCATACAGTCTTATGAACTCATTCCCGGCAATCCTCATCGGCGGCCCGCCGCACTCGGGCAAGAGCACGCTGTCCTATAGCTTGAGCCAGGCCCTGCGCCGGCGCAACATCGCCCATTACCTGATGCGCGCCGCGCCCGATGGCGAAGGCGACTGGACGCACGAACTGCAAAACGCCGCCGTGCAGCCGGTGCGCTTCAAGGGAGCGTGGACCCAGCACTGGGTCGATGTCACCTGCCGCGATGTGGCGCAACGCACCCTGCCCCTGCTGGTCGATGTGGGCGGCAAACCCACGCCGGCCCAGGAAGCCATCTTCGACCAGTGCACCCACGCCATTGTGATTGCCGCTGAGGACAGCGACCGCGAGCGGTGGGCGCAGATGGCGCACGCGCACAACCTGACGCCCATCGCCATCCTGCGCTCCACACTGGAGCCCGACCCGCCGCCCGACCCTCCTTCGTCGCCGGGCGGCCCGCTTGTCGGCACGATCACCGGCCTGAGCCGCAAAGCGCCGGCGCCGGGCGGCCTGTTCGATGCGCTGGTCGAGCGCGTGGCCGATCTGTTTGCGCCCTTCACCGAAGCCGAAGTGCTGCGCATCCATCTCTCGCGCGCGCCCTTCCGCAATCCGGCCGAATGGCCCCCTGTTCATCTGACGCACTTCCGCGACCTGCACCGCGCGCTGCGCCCCGATGACCCATCCGGCCGGTTCAGGCTGGATGACGACATCGCGCCGGCGCTGGCGCTGATTCCCGACGACCGCCCTGTCGCCTTGTACGGTCGCGCGCCGATCCGGCTGGTGGCCGCGATCGCGGCGCGGCGCGACGTGCGCTGGCAATTCGACGCGCGGCTGGGCTGGCTGCAAACGCCGCGCCTGAGCATATGCCCGCCCGGTGATCTGTCCTATCTTGACCATCCACACCTGGCCATCGAAATGGCTTCCATTGGGCCGCAGGCCACTGTGTTGACGCTGCGCGGCAGAGACAGCTACCTCGATTACGATGAGATGCTGAACGTGCGCCTGCCTTACATTGCGCCGGATCAACATGTGACACTGGGCGGACCGGAAGGCGGCAAGTTGCCGCAGTGGCTGATGGCCGGCATCGCCGCCGCCTACCGCTCCTGCGCCGGCGTCATGGCCTGGCAACCGCAGTCTGACACAGCAGTGTAGAGACGCCCCGGCGTAGAGGCGCGCCGCAGCGCAAACATCCCGCCGGGCCACGCCTTTACAGGCGTGCAAACGTAGGGGCGCAGCGGCGCTGCGCCCCTACATGCAAACATCCCGCCACCCGTAGGGGCGCATCATCGTGCGGGCGCATCATCGTGCGGGCGCATCATTATTCGCCCCTACCCCAATCGGGCCACGCCTGAACGGGCATGGAAACGCCGACACTCCCGGAATCTTAAAGATTCCGGGAGTGTCTTCAATGGGGCGCATCATTATTCGCCCCTACCCCAACCGGGGCACACCTTCACAGACGTGCAAACATCCCGCCGCGCGTAGGGGCGAATAACCATTCGCCCCTACAGCAATGGGGCCACGCCTTCGCAGGCGTGGAAACGGCCCGGCTTGACGGCGGACGATCTGCGTCCGCACATGCTTCAATGGGGCCACGCCTTCGCAGGCGTGGAAACCGCT
>Ga0272446_1007883_pt1 | contig 10402 bp, 7 predicted proteins | sample YNPCB0061_FD_194587 | JGI IMG/M metagenome (GOLD analysis project Ga0272446, IMG submission 194587) | Hot spring microbial mat communities from Yellowstone National Park, WY, United States - YNP-CB-006-1 | ecosystem: Environmental > Aquatic > Thermal springs > Hot (42-90C) > Sediment | place... | reverse complement strand
CGCCTGCCAGGGCCTGATCCTGGCTTCTCCCATCTTCTTTTACACGGTCAGCGCCCATACCAAAATCCTCATGGACCGCTGCCAGTCGCTATGGGTGAAAAAATACTGGATCGACAAAACCCCCTTCAATCTGCAGCGTTTCACGCGCAAGGGGCTGTTCATAGCGGTCGGCGCCACCAAGGGGAAAAAACTGTTTGACGGGACGCTGCACACCGTCCGCTACTTTTTCGACGTCCTGGATATGGAGGTTTGGCGCACCCTGCTGTATCGAAACCTGGATTTCGAGGGTGATGTGCTGCAGCACCCCGATTATCTGCAGCAAGCCTACCAGGCCGGCCTGGATCTCTGCCACGCCGTCTCACGGGTGGAAGGCGGAACGAAGGCAATCGAGTGAAAGGCAGTATTCCGGCAGACCCTCCGTCTCGTCAGGCCAAGCGTTACCCCACCAGAAGCAGCAATCCCTGGAGCGCCGTCAGACTCATCGTCCCTTATTTCGAGCAATATTGGCTGCGTATCGCCGTTGGTTTCGCCGCACTCATCGCGGTGGATTTTCTGCAACTGTGGGTGCCGCGCATCATCAAAAGCGCCGTGGATGATCTGCAAACCGGCGCCGCCACCTCAGCCCGCCTGCTCGCCTACGGCGGCACCATCCTGCTCATCGCCCTCGTGATCGCGGCCCTGCGCTACGTCTGGCGCAAGCTCCTGCTGGGGTTTTCCCGGCTGCTCGAAATGCACCTGCGCAACCGCATGATGTCCCACATCCTCACCCTGGATAAAGCTTTCTTCCAGCAAAAGACCACCGGGGCGATGATGGCCCTCGCCACCAATGACCTCTCCTCCGTGCAGATGGCCATGGGCATGGGCCTGGTGGCGGCGGTCGACGCTCTGTTCATGGGGCTGGCGGCATTCGCCTTCATGGCCGTCATCGACTCTCGGCTGACCCTCATAGCTGTTGCCCCCATGCCGTTTTTGGCGATTCTCACCCGCCTTCTCTCTGCCCGCCTGCATCGTTCCTTCAAAACCGTGCAGGAGCAGTTTTCGACCCTGACGGAGTTCGTCCGCTCGAGCTTTCAATCGATCCGCCTGATCAAGGCCTATAACCAGCAAAACCGGCAAGCCGAGCGCTTCAACGGGCTGGGCGAAGCCTATGTGCGCAACAATCTCAAGCTGGCGTCGATCTATGGCACCCTCTTCCCCCTCTCGGGCTTGATTGGCAATGTGAGCTTACTGCTGGTCCTCAACTTTGGCGGCCGCATGACCATACAGGGGACCATCACGGCGGGCGACTTCGTCGCTTTCATCACCTACCTGTTCATGCTCGCCTGGCCGATGATGGCCATCGGCTGGGTGGCCGACCTGTTTCAACGCGGCGTCACCTCCCTCGATCGCATCCACGAACTGCTGCAGGCAAGACCTGCCCTGGAAAGCCCCGAGACGGTCTCGACCCAGCCCCTGACGCAAACGATCGGCATCCAGCTCCGGGACCTCTCCTTCAGCTATCCCGGGCAAAAGCGCCCCGCTCTCAGCCACATCACCCTCGATATCCGCCCGGGACTTTTTCTTGGCATCGTCGGCCGCACCGGCTCCGGCAAGACAACCCTGTGCAATCTTCTCGCGCGGCTCTATTCCGCACCGCCGCGAACGGTTTTCCTGAACGGCCTGGATGTCAATGACCTGCCGCTCGAGACCGTGCGCGGCGCCATCGCCTACGTGCCCCAGGACATCGTGCTGTTCTCCGACAGCGTAGCCTTCAACATCACCCTCGGCCGCAAGGACGCGACGCTGGAAGACATCGAGCGGGTTGCCCGGGCGGCAGCCATCCACGATGAAATCATGGCCATGCGCGACGGCTATCAGACGCGGATCGGCGAGCGCGGCGTCAAACTGTCCGGCGGGCAGCGGCAGCGGCTCGCCATCGCCCGGGCGCTGCTGCTCGACCGCCCGATCATCATGATCGATGACGGCCTTTCCGCCGTCGATATGGAAACCGAGCACGCCATCATCCGTTCCATTGCCGAGTACTTGCGCGGCCACACCTGCATCGTGGTTTCGCACCGCATCGCTCCGCTGGCGGACGCCGAAGAAATTGTGGTCATGGACAAAGGGCGGGTGGTGGAGCGGGGGAGCCACTCGCAGCTGCTCGCAAGCAGCCGCTTTTACGCGACCATTTACCATCAGCAGGTCAGCGCTCCGCACGCCTTCCCGCCAGCGAGTCACGGCCATGCAACATAGTTACGGCTATTTTGAAGAAGATCATCTGGGGCACAGCGGCAGTCTCAAGCTCATCCGTCGGCTGTTCGACTTCATCGCCCCTTACTGGAAATGGGTCGCGCTGGCAGTGCTGTTGTCGTTGCTGGTGACGGCGGCCGCCCTCACCCTGCCGCGTTTGATCCAACTGGCCATGGATGGTTACATCCTCAAGACGGACCTGCCCATGGATCAAAGGGCATCGGGGCTGCTCACCATCTCGCTGCTTTTTGCGGGAATGGTCACTCTGGGCTTTGCCGTCAATTTCCTCCAGGTGCTGGTGCTGGAGTGGACCGGCCAGCGCATCATGCACTCCTTGCGCCAGGCCCTTTTCATCCACCTGCAACAACTCGATCTCTCCTTTTTCAACGCGCACCCAGTGGGCAAGCTGGTCACCCGGCTCACCAACGACATCCAGAACATGTACGAGATGTTCACCTCGGTGATTGTGACGCTTTTCAACGACGGCTTGAAGCTGCTCGGGATCCTCACCATCCTGTTTTGGATGAACTGGCGTCTGACCTTGCTGCTGAGCTTCATCCTGCCGGTCATGGTCATCATCACGGCGTGGTTCGGCAGGCTGGCCCGAGACGCCTTTCGCGAAATCAGGACCCATTTGGCCCGGATCAACGCGTTCATTCAGGAGGTGGTTTCGGGCATTGCCATCATTCAGATCTTCCTGCGCGAAAAGGACACGCACGAGCGCTTCATGGATTTGAATCGCACTTACTATCGAACCACCCTCCAGCAGATCCACATCTTCGGCATCTTCATCCCCCTGATAGAAGTCATGAGCTCCCTGGCCATGGCGCTGATCATCTGGTACGGGGGCGGCGAAATCCTGCGCGAGCACATGACCCTTGGCGTCCTCACCGCCTTCATTTCCTACATGCGGCTGTTCTTTCAACCGATCCGGGAACTGTCGCAAAAATATTCCATTGTGCAGTCGGCCCTGGCATCGGCGGAGCGGATTTTCCAACTGCTCGAGACCAGAGAGATGCTGCCCGTCGCTGCTGAGCCCGTGAGACCGGATGAGGTGAAGGGCGCCATCACCTTCAACGGCGTGAATTTCGAGTATGAACCGGGCCGCCCGGTGATCCGCGACCTGCAATTTCAGGTGGCGCCTGGGGAGACCCTGGCCATCGTGGGCGCCACCGGCTCGGGCAAAACCACCATCATCAACCTGCTGGAGAGGTTCTACGATCCCATTGAGGGCCAGATCCTGCTCGACGGCATCGATCTGCGCGCTCTCGATCCGGCCTGGCTGCGCGATCAAATCGGGCTGGTAATGCAGGATGTGCTCATCATCCCCGGCTCCATCCGCGACAATATCCTGCTGGACCTGCATATGAGCGACCACGAATTACACAAACTGGTCGAGTTGTCGCAGCTAAAAGGGTTGGTGGACAATCTTCCCGAGGGGCTCGACAGCAAAATCGGCGAGGGCGGCATGGACCTTTCCGCCGGTCAGAAGCAGCTGCTGGCGCTTGCCCGAGTGCTTGCCAGAAATCCTTCCATCCTGGTGTTGGACGAAGCGACTGCCAATGTGGACACGGAAACCGAGATGTTCATCGAGCACGCCATCCAGGCGGCGCTCACCAATCGCACCAGCATCGTCATCGCCCATCGCCTCTCCACCATCAAGCGCGCCGATCGCATTCTGGTGATGGACCAGGGGGCGATTGTGGAGCAGGGGACCCACGACCAGCTGATGGCCCGCCAGGGCCTCTATTATCACTTGCAATCCCTGCAAAACGGCATCAGTCTGAGCCCTGCATGAATTTTTCCGGAGCAGCCAGGGGCCAGGAATGAGCAGTGGCAGGATGGCGCATTGCAGTCAAAGGGGGCGTGCTAGGGTTTTTTTGGCGGGTTGGGCGGTCTTGAAGGCTGGAGCATCGGGCGCGGCCGCGCTCTCGGAGAGCGGCCGCAACCCGAAAGGAACAGAACAGTTGAAGGTTGCAGCACTTTTCAGCGCAGAAAAGCGCCGATTTTGCCCGCCGCATTCAGTTGCGCGCGAACGTCTTCACTGCGGATTTCCTCGATGGAGCCCGCCATGTTGAGCACCCGCTCGAGGGTCAGCCACACCAGGTCGTCTCGCTGTTCGAGCGGCTTGGCACAGTACGGGCAGAGGTTGTCTTCCGGGGCGTGGTCCAGCAGCGCCTCGCAGGACCGGCAGCGATGTCCCGCCAGGGTCAGCCCCGACGCATAAACCAGTCGATAGGCCCGCCCCTGGTTGATGGCATCGAGGGTCGCACTGAACCCGAGCACCGCTCGGTCCGAGGCCTTCGCTTTGCTGGCGCTGGTGATGAGGTCCTCGACGATGCGGCTTTCCTGTTCCCGTTCGATCTTTTTGATGACCGGCTGGGCCAGCTCGAACACCTCCTTGGCCTTTGCATTGGCGGGCATGCGCAGGCGCTCGACCACCCTCGAGGCGACACTCCTGGGCAGCACTCGATGCAGTTCGGCGGTTATTTCCTCCGGACCGGCCAGAATGATGCGGTCGATGTCGTATTTTTTGGTGATGTCGTTCAGCATTTCCGAGACATCTTTCAAAAACCAGCTGCTCCAGGTCGCCGCCCGGCGCTGCAGGGTCATTTGCGAGCGCATGTGATCGGAGCCGACGGTGGAGCGGTGTTTGAACGGCGGCGATTGAAAGATATCGGACACCTCCTCGATTTCTCCCACGGCAATGACGAAAAACCTGGCCTTTTCCCGGTCGGCCAGCACCACGCCGTAGCGCTCGTGTTCATTGCGGGCCTGCAGCAGCGGCCGCACATAGGGTGTGTCGAGAAACCAGGCCTGGTTCCCCAGGATCAGCGGAAGTTCGTCCATCGAGTAAAAGGATTCGGAAACATCGCAAAAAACCGCCAGACTTTTGCCCTTCGGCAGGTGCAGGTCCAGCTTTTGTCGGACCCAGGCGGCGTCCTCCTGGAAATGCTGCAAAAGCTCGGGGTCTTCGATGCCGGCTTCAAGGTCTTTGAGCATTTTATCCAGAGTTAACTTGTACCCTCCTCGGCGTGTGTCCCTGTCGGCAGGGTCGATGCTGAGATAAATACTCAAGACAGGAGATCGTTCTTGAGCCGTTCGCTCCATCAATTCCTGGATGAGCTGGTGCTGAAGCAAACTCATGGGAACCTCCTCTTACCGGGGTTTGTGTTGATCCGCCGCAGGGTCTTCACTGCTGACGGTGCTTCCTCGACTCACAACCCATGATAGCATTCCCCAGACCAGGTGGGACACATTTTTGTAACCTTGCCTGCGCAAAAAATAAGCGGCGATGGGCGAGCGGTGGCCGGACATGCAAATGACCACGATGGGCGCGTCCCTGTCGATGTTCTGCAAGTGCCGCGGGGTGTGAAGGATGGCCGGCTCGTTGACCGCCCCATGGATATGGAAAAGGTCATATTCAAACTGCGTGCGGACATCGACCAATACCGGCCGCACACCGCCGGAGGACCGAAGGAGTCTTTTCAGCTCCCCGGGAAACATCGGCTTGACCCCGAGCCCCCACCACAGGACGTCCCAGAAAAGCAGGAACAAGACAACAATTACCAGCACCACAGTCATGGATTTGCCCTCCGATTTTGCAGGTCTTCGCATCGACGCTTTGCTCCAGGTTTTTGCCAAGGCAACGGCGGGATGGATCAAAAATAAGTCTTCAGGAGCGGCAGGAGCATGGTCATGAGCGGCGCCAGCGCAAGCGCGGGGAGAAAATTGGCGAGCCGCATGTGCTTGAGGTCGAGCAGCTTCAGCCCGATGCCGACGATGATGAGCCCGCCGGTCGCCGTCATTTCGGTGATCATCGGCGGCGTTAGGAGCTTGTCGAAAAGGCCCGCGAACAGGGTGAGGCCGCCCTGGTAGAGCAGGATGGAGAGGGCGGAAAACGACACCCCCCAGCCCAGACTGGCGGAAAAGGCGATGGAGGCGAACCCGTCCAGCGTGGATTTGATCGTGAGCAGCGAATAGTCTCCGGACAGCCCGTCTTGGATGGAGCCGAGGATGGCCATGGGCCCCACGCAGAACAGCAGGCTGGTGCTCACAAAGGCCTCGCTGAATCGACTGGGGCGGCCGCTTGCGAGCATCCTCTGCAAGAAATTGCCGAGCCTTTCAATGCCGTCATCGATTCGCAGCATTTCCCCCAGCACTCCGCCCAACAGCAGGGCGCCCAACAGGATGAGCACGTTTTGGGTTTGCAGCGCCATTTGCAAGCCGATCAGACTGGTCACCAGCCCCAACCCGTGCATGACGGTGTTGCGCATGTTTTCGGGCAGTCTCGAGCCCAGCGTAATGCCGAGCACCGAGCCGGCAAGGATGGCGGTCACGTTGATGAGTGTTCCGGTCATATTTGGGGTCCCTGCAAAAGACTCGATGGCACCGGCTTCCAGCCGTCGTGTTCGAGCTCACGCACCCGCTCCAGCAGGGGCGGATGAGAATAGTTGAAGATTACGTACAGGGGGTGCGGCGATAAATTGGACAAATTGTCGGCGGCCATCCTCTTCAGCGCCCTGGCCAGCGGCGTCGGGTCTTGCAGCATGACCGCGGCAAAAGCATCGGCCTGCCGCTCGTAGCGTCTGGACAGTGCCATGTAGAGTGGCAAGAGAAAGTAGCCCGCCTTCTGCCAGAAAATCATGAGCAAGAACAGGCTGACGTAAGACTTTGCGGTCTCAAAGCCAAAAGCGAGATCCAGCTCGGGCCAGTCGAGCAATCGGTGGCTGAGGTAAAAGACCAGCAGGGTCGCCGCCGCGAACAAGAAGAGCTGTTTCAAGACATGCTTTTTTCTCCAGTGCCCGGCTTCATGGGCCAGCACCGCCAAGATTTCATCATCCGGGTGGGTTTGCAGGAGGGTGTCGTAGAGCACGATTTGTTTGGTTTTGCCGAAACCCGTGAAATACGCATTGGTGTGTTGGCTGCGGGTGGCGGCATCCATTTGCAGGACTTTTTTGACGCGGATGCCGTTTTCTTCCATGAGCCGGTTGATTTTCGCCGCCAGCCGCTCGTCTTCGATGGGCGCGAAGGTATTGAAAAGAGGCGCGATCAGCACCGGATAAAGCAGCGCCAACACAATCTGCACCAGCGAAACGAGGCAAAAGCCCCACAGCCACCAGAGAGCGGGTGAGCGGTCAATGCTCCAAAAGAGCAGCGACAGCAGAACTGCCGACAAAACCAGCGAGAACAAGCCGGTCTTCAAGCAATCAGTCAGCCAGGTGCGCAAGCTGGAGCGATTGAAGCCAAATCTTTCTTCAATGACAAAGGTCTGGTAGTAGTCGAACGGCAGTTCGGCGAGCGCCAGGATCAACCCGGGGACCAGAAAGAACAGCAGCCCCGCGAGCATGAAGGGCAAGTGCCATGCCGCAAGCATCTGCTCGAAGGCGGGCAGAAATCCGCTCAGAATGACGGCCAACAGCAGCAGGTCGGAGGTGAGTGAGTGCGCGCTCCGCAGGAAACTGCGCGAATCGGTGTAGGCACGAATCTGCGCGAGCCTGGCGGGATCGATGAAGCCCTCGAAAGGGGCGGGAACGACATTCCCCTGCTGCCGGGAGTAGCGCCGATTCAGTCCCTCCAAACTCTGCTGCAGCGTCGTCTGGGCGAGATAAACGGTTAAGAAAACCGTCAGAACAAGCTGGGGCTCGGTCATGTTTGCGTATGCCTTCCTCTGGCGGGAACAAGTGGCGGCAATCCCGTCCCCTCTCTTTTGCCATGCAATGGTTCGCTTCGGCCGACCCGAGTGAAGTCTGTAGCCGAAGCATGAGTATAAGGGGGAAGGCAAGCGTTTCCAAGTCCCTGGGATCTGCTTTCACTCACCACCATGGCAGGCGGAACGGACGCCCCCGTTCGGTATGAATGAATTGCCATGCCAGCTCGATGGTCCCGCACAAGATCGACTGGCCCGGTCCGCCGCCGCTGCGAAAAGTGACCGCCGGCAATTGATTTCCGCAGCCGCTAAAGATATAAACAAACCATGTCATTGTTGAAGATGCTGTAAGAAATCGATTTCTTTACTAAAGGAGTGAGATCATGACAGTCTGGAAATGTAACAATTGTGGCAACACCGTCAGCGTTGCGTCGCCCCCGGAAATTTGCCCATCCTGTAAAGAAAAGTGTGAATTCGTCGATGTCTCCTGCTACATCCCCGATTGTGGCGGGCCCAACGCAGGCACCATCAACCCGCAAGTCTATCAGGAAAGCTACAAAACCGACAAAAAATAAAGTGCCGATTCCACCCGGTCGCCGTTTTGCCTGCACGCCTTTCGTATGCCGCGCATGACATTTTGGGCGACGATCATGGTTTCGGCCAAGTGAAGCCCTGTAGCCCTGTAGGTTGGGTTGAGCATCGCGAAACCCAACATTAGATCAGGCATCGTTGGGTTTCGCTGCGCTCAACCCAACCTACTCGTGGCCGAAATGATGATCAAGGCCACATTTTGCGTCGAACACCGCGTACCTCACATCGAGTAACCGAATGCCGCCGTCTGCCGGCTCGAGGGCTTTGTTCCCCGAGCCGGCAAAGCGGCTTGTTGAGCATTATTCAGCGACCGTGCGAGTGGCATGGATTGGTTTCACCTTACGCCGCTCACCTCCGCGCTGGACCTCGGCGATGCTTGCTTCAGGTTCGATCAACGCTGCACTGGCAGGGCTGACATTGAAGCTCGGAATGGTGCATCTCATCGTACAAATGGTTATGAACCATGCCATACAAAATGATGAGAGTCTTGTCTCATTCAAAAGGTCTCAAGCAGCAAAACCTTTTGCTTGTCTGAAAGTGTTAGCCAATCTTGCTGGGTGAACCTTGAACCTGCGACGAGCCCTAAGAATAATTCTATGTTTGTGTTGTGCGTGGCTGGCGGTCAGTTCGCAGGCATCTGCCTCAGACGCCAAAAGCACTCTGCCTAAGCGGGTCCTGGTGATTTTCTTCGCGCGTGCCGGTGTGCCGTGGCAGGACCTGATGGCCGAAAGCCTGCGCACGCACCTCGAAGCGGAATTTCCCTATCCCCTCGACCTCAACATCGAGCACGCGGACCTTGTGGGCTACGATAGCGAAGCCTACCGCCACAAGCTTATCGAATTATATCGTTACAAGTATGCGCAATCTCCACTGGACCTGGTCATCGGCGTGGGGGATGAAGCCGCCGACTTCTTGATCGCATACGGCGAGGAATTGTTCGGAACAATCTCGATGATCCTGGTCTCGGCCAACCCGAAAACCTTGCAAAGGGATTTCCTGAAACCCTACATGACGTCTCTGGTGTGGGAGGCCGACATCCAGGGGAACATACAACTCATTGAGCAGCTGCTCCCCAAAACCCGCCATCTCTTCATTATCTCGGGTACCTCGCGGACCGACCGCGAATCGGAAAAATTAGTGCGGAAAGCCCTTCAGCCGTACAAGGGACCTTTGGAAATCAATTATTACGGCGATATCAGCAGACAAGACCTGCTCGAAAAAGTTGCCCGGTTGCCGGAAAATTCGGCACTGTTCTACACGGTCTTCACCCGCGATACCACCGGTGCCTTCGTTGTTTCAAAAAAGTTTGCAAGTGCCGTTGCCGCCAAATCCAACGCTCCCGTATTCGGTGTTCTTGATTCCTACCTTGGGGAGGGAATTGTGGGCGGCAGCCTTCTCAGCGCTGAAGAGCAGGGGCGAAGATGCGCTGAAATCAGCGATCGCATTCTCAAGGGCGAGCCCCCGGCGGACATCTATCCCACCAGATTACTCAATCATTTGATGTTCGACTGGCGCCAGATGCAGCGCTGGGGGATCAGTGAAGAGCGCTTACCTGCCGGGAGCATCGTGCGGTTCAAGACCCCGACGCCCTGGCAACTTTACCGCCACTACATCGTTGCCGCTATTTTGCTCGTACTTTCCGCATACGCCGCTATTTCGGTTCTTCTGCTACAGCGTAGGCGCCTTCGGCGTTCCGAATCCGAGCTCGAACGAGAATTGCGCTTCGAGGAAATGTTGTCCGCGCTTTCGGCCCGTTTTGTGAACCTGCCTCCGGAGCAAGTAGATAGCGCAATAAAGCTGGAGCTCGAAAGTATCGCCAGGCAGCTCGAAGTGGATCGGGTCAGCCTCTTTGAAATGTCTGCCAACAGTCATCTGGTTGCCTTCCACTCCTACACAGACACTGATGTCCCGTCGCCGCCTGCAAGTATTGAT
>Ga0272446_1007882_pt1 | contig 10403 bp, 7 predicted proteins | sample YNPCB0061_FD_194587 | JGI IMG/M metagenome (GOLD analysis project Ga0272446, IMG submission 194587) | Hot spring microbial mat communities from Yellowstone National Park, WY, United States - YNP-CB-006-1 | ecosystem: Environmental > Aquatic > Thermal springs > Hot (42-90C) > Sediment | place... | reverse complement strand
CGCGGCTGCCCATTTCGGATCGAGTCGCTGGATCAGACAGCAACTGATTCAACCCCGTGCCGACTGCCTCGACTGTCGGTGGTGTAACCAATCCGGCTCCCGCCCGGGTGACGTGTTCGTTCGCCTGGACGCCCTCGGTCACCAGGACCGGGCACCCCCGGGCCATTGCCTCGGCGACAACAATGCCGAAGTTCTCGGAGCGGCTGGGCAGTACGAACATATCGGCCCCATCAAACAGGGTCCAGCGTTGTGTGGGCGGAACGGGGCCAAGCAGGGCGGTGCGGTCGGTCAGGCCAAGACGTTGAATTGTGTCTCGCACCTCCGCTTCGTACCCGGGGGCGTGATCGTCGGGGCCACCAGCAATCGCCAGAAATGCCGAGGTGCTGAGCCGCGCCATGGCCGGCAGGAGGAATTCCGTCAGCCCCTTCTTAGGGTGAAGTCGCGACAGGAAGAGCACAATGGGCGTACCACTTGCTGCCGGGCCACACCGCTTTCGAAGTTCGTCCCTGTTCGTCGGAGTTGTCCAGGCCGCTTTCTCAACCCCGTTGGGGATGACCTCCACGCGTCCGCGCACGGCCCGGTAAGCCCGGACATCGGAAGCTTCCCCCTCGCTCGTGCAGTGAATCACTGCCGCGCTGCGCACGTTCCATCGTTCGCGGGCCAGCCAGTAGGCCCGCTTCACAATCAGATTGTTTCGCCAGGTGTAGGGCGAGAGCATCCCGCAGGGACGGTAGACCAGCGGCTTAGTGTGGCGGTGAGCGGCCTGGCAGGCGGCAGAGATTGGATCGTTCCACACTGAGTGCGTGTGAACGATATCGAATCGGTCAAGGTTCTCATGCAACCACGTCCGAAGGCCCGATGCGGCTTTCATCCGGGCCGAGCCATCGACCGTGAACACATGCAGCGGAGTGGGGGAAGTCCAAGTGGAAGGGTTGTACTTCCCCGCTCCATCCGCATCCGTTGTAGCAATCTCTGCCGACACGCCGTCTATCCGATTCAGAGCGTCACACATGGCAGCTACCGCGGTGCTTGGCCCACCGTAACGTGCGGCGACCGACGGGATCACGTGAAGGACCCGAATCATCGGCTGATAAAGTCCCCAACTGCCACCAGGGCTAGTGCTCGGGTCCACTGCGGTCCGTTCGGCTGCCGCTCAAATTCAGCCCATATGCCCTGCACCGCCGTCGCGGGGAGTCCGAGTTCGTTCGTACAGGTAGCAAGTGCCTCTTGGCAGCGGTCCCGCAACGGTCCCCGCATCCAACGGGCAACCGGCAGAGTGAATCCCATCTTTGACCGGTTCGTTATGTCCGGCCGGAGCAGGTTTGGGAACGCTTGCCGAAGGAGGTACTTGCTGGGCGACTTCGAGGGCAGTCGCACGTGACCGGGGATCGCGTGAACGGCGTCGAGCACCCGACGGTCGAGGTACGGCACGCGGATCTCCAGCCCATGGGCCATTCCCATGTTGTCCGCGTCGCGAAGCAGCATGTTCCCTTGGTAGAAGCGCGATTCCAATTGTGAGACCGCTCGAACCGGGTCGGACAGGTCGATTTCGCCCAGTTCGGCTTGATCATGGTAGTCCTGGGTAAGGCCAAGGGCCGTGGGCTCGAAGCCGAGCGCCGCCATCTCGCGGTCCGATAACACGCGTCGGCGAAGGAAGTACAGGTCGGTCAGTGTCCCAGTTCGAGCCATCATATCGGCCAGTTTGCGCTGCACCGCGGAAGGCTCTCGTCGAGCCACGGCTCCGGCTAGCCACCGCCGCAAACCGACGGGTAGCCAACCGAGGTACCGCCGCAGTCGCACCAGCCGCGGGACGTCCCAAAAACTGGGGTACCCGCCAAACAATTCGTCGGCACCCAGCCCGGACAGTGCCACTTTCAGCCCTTCCCGGCGAACCGCTCGGCTGATGACGAATGTGTTCAGCCCATCGATGGACGGTTGATCGGCTGCCGTCAACCACTCGCTGAAGGCCGTTTCCACATCTGCCACGGGAAGGTTGATCGTGATATGGGTCAGCCCCAGCCGCTTGGCCGTTTCTGCTGCCAACTCTATCTCGTTCAGGTCGGGGTGGTCGCTGAAGCCGACGGTGAATGCCCGCAGGTCCGGCGCTGCCGCTGCGGCCAGCCCGGCCACAATCGTGCTATCCAACCCTCCCGACAGGAACACGCCCACCGGTACGTCGGAAATAAGGTGATCCCGGACCGCGGCTGTGACCACGTCCCGCACTAGTTCGATTGCTTGGTGGGCATCGACTGCGATCGGATCAGGGTACCGCCAGTACACCGCCGGTGGGGCGGCAGTCCACTTCCCATCCGCGGCAACAAATTGCTGGTAACTGCCGGGCGGCAGCGAGCGAATTGGTTCGTAAAGTGTGAAGGGGTGCTGGAGGGCACCGTAAGCCAGGAATCCAGCTAACCCGCGGCGATCGATGGTGTTCGACACTAGCCCTGAGGCCAGTACGGCTCGTACCTCGCTGGCAAACACCAGACCGCCGTCGGGGGTTTCCGCCAGGTACAACGGCTTGATGCCGACAGGATCACGGGCCAAGGTCAATCGGTTGTCACGACGGTCGAGGAATGCGAACGCATACATCCCTTCCAGCTGCTTTAGGGTCGCGGGAACACCCCAGTGCGTGAGCGCAGCGAGCAGCACTTCGGTGTCGCCCGTGCTCCGGAATTCGGCACCCTCGCCCCGCAGCTTACGTTGAAGCGAACGGAAGTTATAAATTTCGCCGTTGAACACCAGAACATTGCCGGTCACCGGTTCGGTCATGGGCTGGTGGCCAAGTGGCGACAGATCGAGGATGGACAGCCGGCGGTGGCCCAGCGCGATAAACGACGCACCGAACGGCAGCACGCACAGCCCCTCGGCGTCCGGCCCGCGGTGCCGCAGAGCTGCTGTGACGGCGGTCACGGCCGACATCGCCACGTCACGATTCGGATGGATCAACCCTGCTAATCCGCACACAGTAGTGTTCCGGCGGGTCAGTGTTGCAGGAACTCACGGAAGATTGGAGTAAAGCGTTCTCGAAATGCGGAGTAGCGGAAGTGCTTGGCCCACCGCTGTTGCCCCTGGAAACCCAGCTTCGCACTCAGATCCGGATTCCTCAAGAGACAAACCAGACGATCGACCAACTCGCCCGGGCGATCCAGATTCACATTGTAGCCCGTTTCGCCATCGATATTCACCTCCGGGGCGGCATCGTGGACCGACGCAACCACTGGCCGGCCCTGTCGCATAGCTTCGATATACACCAACCCGAACCCTTCGCCCCGGCTCGGCATCGCAAATACGGTCGTTTGCGCCCAAATGAGAGCAAGTTCGGAATCCGGTACAAAACCTCGAAACTCAACGATATCCGGGCCAAGTCCCAGTTTTCGAGCCAGCTGTTCATAATGAGTCGCCAGCGGACCGCGACCAACGATAGTCAACACGGCCTCGGGCACCGCTTGCCGAATTTTCGACCAGTTCTCAATCAGTTCTTGATGGCCCTTGTACCGCTCGTACTCCATTCGGGCAAGTATCAACACACGGGGTGGACCCAGGCTGGGCTGCCAGGTTGGCGCTTCGTCCTCTTCGGTACCAAGCCAGCACACCACCGCTCGACGCAGCGGCGGGTGCCATTGGCTGGCTCGATCCCGGGTGTAGGCCGAATTACTAACAAGAACCGCAGCACGATCGGCAGAACGGGCATACTTGGGCTTGGCCCACTCCTTCCAAACCTCGATACCGTGGATGTAGGCCAGGAATGGCCGACGGGGCAAGGGTACCGCCGTGTGGGCCGCGGCAAGGCCAACGAAATCGAAAAGAGCGTGGGTGTGGGTGAACTTGGCTTTGGTGCATTGAACCACAAAACGCCACCGGGAGCCGCCACAGCATCGAACGGGCAGCGTGATTCGCTCGGCCGAAGTCAAGTCGCGGAGCACCACGGCGTAAGCCGTATCAACCGTTGCGGCCGAAATTTCATCCATAACAACCCGAGCCATCAGTCGCGCAACCCGCGAGATACCCCCATTGCCCGGTTCGAGCGAATCAAGACCGAGATACAAAGACATTTAGCTTGTTCCACCTAGGCGAGGGAGAGGGAATCGTGCTTAGACAGAGAAACGGGAACCGCGCGACTATTCGTTGACTCAAAGAATTGCAAAGTTTGTCCGTTGTGTTGAAATCATCAAAGTCGAGAACGCAACACAGTTACGGAATCGACTTCATCGTCAACCTGGAATCCCAGGTCCGTGGGTAGCATCGGTGTTGAGTTACGGGCTAAGTCAACTTCTATGAATCCTTAGATGCCGGTAGCTAAACAAGCTTCGATGGAGCTGCAGAGTTTCGCTTCCGGTTTGGGCGGCAAATACTGTGGGGGTAATCGAAAATATCGACCATTTGCGGTTAGCGCCCACCAAAAGCCAGCAGCGAATGGATTGGTACTTTCAAAGAGAAACCGCATCACATCTACCGCGATCTGAATGCGACCTGCCAACAACGAGCGCACCGCGTGGTGAAAGTACAAACGGTGTTGGTGCCGAAGTTGATAGCGCTTTGCGTATTCGACTAATTGGGGGGGGAGACGGGAGAGGAGTTCACGGTATATTTGGCGACATTCGCGCATCGAGACCACCGCCGATCCAGACTGGCGACTAAACTGCCCGTAATGATCCCGAACCTCGACGAGACAATCCCGGATATACCCAGTTGGATATCGGCCAGCAATACGGACGAACATCTCGAAATCGCCTGCTACTTTCATGATAAATGGACCGACCTCTGAAAGTACGGATTTGCGGAACGACATTCGGGAGATATTTCCTGCCATGCAACCGTGATAAGTTGAGATTTGCGCTACCAACCAGGGTTCGACCACGTCTGGTGTCGGGTCATACCTTTGTGGTTTGGTGACTTGACCGCTCTCATTGATCGAGTCACCTCCGCAATAACATTGACCGACCTCTGGATGAGCTTGCCAGAATCGCCATTCCGTCTCGAGACACTCTGGCTTCATCCGGTCGTCTTGCGACCACAATCGGATTATCTCACCTCGAGCTTCTGCAACCAGTTCGTTGAGGGTAACAAAAAGCCCAGCATTGATTGAATGCCGGGTTAACCGAATTCGCGGATCTCGATATTCTGCAAGGATTTTTGGCGAATCATCGGAAGAGCAGTCATCGCAAATTAAGAGTTCATAGTCTTCAAACTTTTGCGCCAAAACGGACTCTAAGGACTCACGGAGATAGCGGCGGCCATTATAGACCGGAAAGAGGATCGAAACTCTCGGCGTAACAGTGGTAATTTGTGTTGGGTTCGACGTAACCCACTGGGGTGGGTGCTTATTATTAGACATCGATCACCCCCGGTTGGAAACCGGTTCGCGCACCGGGTTGAACAGGAAGGGGAGGTAGTACAAGGAAGCCAGGCTTTGGCAGACCAGCCACACCAGCACAACGCCGGGGATCAGGGTCATCACAACCATGGCAAACCGATCGGCATAGAAGCCAATGGTCCAGCTGACCTGAATTAAGGCGCACTCGATGAACAGGTTTCTGGCATGGCGGTAGTACAAGGATTCCATCCACCCCAGCAGCATTCCAAGCGCTGCCATGCCGAGATACACGCCAATTTCACCAAAGTTCACGTACATTTCGAACAGATAGTTCATGCCGACGGATGTGTTCTCCCCGAAGATGATCCCGGTATAGCGGGAGACAAACTCGCTGCCACCGAGACTGTAGGGTTTATCGGGCCAGAACAACCGGGGCACCACCGCTATGGCCGCTAGGTAGTAGGTTTCCCCTTCCGCATACGGTTGGTGCGTCGGAGTATGGGCAAGGGCGGCGGCCATTAGGTCCGAGAAATCGCCTCGGGACCGATAGGCTTTGATCAGATCCAGTTCCTGGTTGGGGGGTGGGTTGAGAAAGATATCCACCGTGTAATTGAGTCGCGTCCAAGCATCTGCCCCTTCCTTGATCGCCGTGCGTACCCGTTCCCGCCCGGCCAGCCAATACGACGCCGGAATGAACATCAACACTGCAATGAGGAACAGCGCGGGGAGGTACGCCGCCCGAATACGAACCGCAAACACCGCTAGACACACCAGAATCATGCTGTTGATGAACAGCGAGCCGGCATGGCCGGAAATTGACGCGAAGACCAGGTACTTGAAAACATACAGGATCGCCCCGAGTGTCAGGTTGGTCCAACGTCGGCTATACGCGGCGTGCAGGCAGAGCATCAACATCCCAGTATCGACGAGGAGCGCGGTTTGGCCGAGGACCGCGCCCACGGTTGGTAAGCTGTGGGCAAACCGGAGAAGCGGAAGGCACACCAGGCCAACCCCGATGACACTCCAGGCGACAAAGCTCTGCGTGTTGAGCCGTTCGGGGTCCGCCATCCGTTGGGCAAAGTTGGCAGGTATGAGGGTTCGGCGACCGGTCATCGCCGGGTAGATCCAATACGCGGAGGCCACATAGATACCCATGGCCACCAGTGCAAGCTGGATGGCCGGCTCCATTGGGGCGCGGGTGAACCGTGGGTCGTAAGTGTCCGGGCTGAATAACTCCCCAATCAGCGGACCAAACAGAAAGAACAGAAAGAGGTTCATCCCGTACATGAAGCGGATGCCGATCCCCAGTCCGCCCTCCCGGCGTAGGGAGATCCACCAGAACCCGAGTACCACGACATAACCAATCCACGTCAGGAGCGACATACAGCCCCCCGTCGCTGAGTGACGAGTCGTTCAGCGGCCCGGCAGACGCCGTCTGCGGCCGCGGTCACGGTGTAGCCCGTGATTCGTGTTCGGGCCGCCGCGCCAAGTTGTGTTGCCCGTCCTGGTTGAGCAAGCTCCCGGAGGCAGCGCGTCAATGCCGGGACGTTGCCGACGGGGTACACATAACCGGTTTCACCGGGAATCACCAGATCCGGGGCACAGCCGACGCGATCGCTGACCACCGCCGGCAACCCGCACGCCATCGCCTCGTTCACGACCAATCCCCAAGTCTCCGTTCCGTCGGACAGCAGCACTAGCGCGTCCGCCGTCGCGTAGGAGATCGGAATCTGGCTCTGATTCAGGAAGCCGGCCAGGCGGACCGGCGCGTTCGTCGCCGCGATGAGCGCTTCAATCTCCGGACGCAGCGGGCCGTCGCCGACCATCAGCCCGACAATCGGGGAACCCGCCGCTGCGACCGCCCGGACGAAGTCGAGCGGCCGTTTCTTCGGGATGAACTTGCCCGCGAATAGCACCACCGTGGCATCGGCCGGTAAGCCCCACTCCTTGCGGCGGGCTACCCGCTCGAATCGGGCCGCAGCGGCAGCCTGGGCAAACCGCTCGTTATCGACGAAGTGCGGGCATGGCACCATTCGCTCGGGGTCTGCCCCGTAAGCGAGGTAGTATTCGCGGGCCCGCTGCCCAACCACCAGGTAAGCGTCGAAGCGTGGCACAAACCGCCGGTGCGACACCCACTTGGCCAGCCGGCGCACCCAACCCTGCTGCATGAGGAGCGTGGAATCGCCCCGCACCATGAGCGGGGTGCCGGTGCGCCAGCAGGCCCGCATGGCCTGCCAATAGCTTCGCGTATACCAGCCATGGACCAAAAAGGCGTCGAACCGCTCGCGATGGATGATCTCGGCGATGGCCGGAGTGTCACAGCCCCGGTAGGTGCCCGAACTGGGCTTGGGCGAGATGTTCGGGAGGAACTCGTAGTGGTAGCCATCGAGGAGCGGGATATCCCACTCGAAGGCAACACCAAAGCCCGCCTCCGCCTGGTTCGCGGCGGTCGCGCGATGAGCGTAGTAGACGGTCAAGTCGATACCTGGCCGCGCCGCCAGTTCCCGATACAGCGGGGAGTAATACTGGATCGGATGCGTGGACAAAATGCCGAGCTTCAGGGTCATGGCTGCGATTGCCGGGCCAGGACCGCGTCGAAAAACGCGGCCAACCGACGGCTCATTTCTCGCGCAGAGTATTGGTCCAAGATACTCAAGTCGCGGGGAATCGGTCCAGGTCCGGCTGCCGCTACAGCCCGCAGGCCAGATTCGAACGCGGCCTCGCGATGCGTCACAGGTTCGGCGTCGGTGAACGTGATCAGTTCGACTCCCGGCACATCGCGAAGGAACCCTGCCGCCGTGCTACCGGCGTGCAGAGCCGCCAAAATTGGCCGTCCGGAGTGGAGTGCTTGAAAGGTCTTCGACGCAGTATAACTCGCCTCGGAAGAACCCAGTATCAGCACGCCCTGCGATGCGTGAAGTAGAGCAAGCACATCGAGGTACGGCTGCCGGTCAGCGATCTCGACCACAAACCGTTCGGCGCCCTCCTCACGAGCGATCGGACCAACCAGCCCGCTAGTGGGGTCGTTGGCTCGTGCCCCGGTCCCAACAAAAAGCAGTCGGATCTGATCTGCCCGCGGGTCGCCGGACGCAGCCCATCGGCGGAATGCACGGAGCAAAGTTCGCAGGGTATCATGCGCCCGCGGCAACAGTGCCCCAGCGTAGACCAGCACCGCCTTGCCGCGCAGTTCCGGCCGATCAAGCAGCCGGGCGGGGGTGCCGGTCGCGGCGGCGTGGTCGAGCGGTTCGCCACCGTAGGGGATGCCGGCGGTCGGCAGCTTGCGGAGCCGCGGGTGGCGGGCGAGCACCCCGGCGTAGTACCCCTGCGCCACCCCGGTGATTCCACCGACGCCGGTTAGCGCCACCGGCTCGAGCAAGCGGGCCAAAGCGTGCGTCGCCATCGCCTTCCAGGACCGGCGCTGTTGCGGGGTCGGCGGGTAGACCCAGGGGTCGATGTAGTCGATGGCGTAAGGCAGCCCATACAGCTTTCGGGCCAACGGTCCGAGGAGCGCGCTATAATTCGGGGGGATGGGTATGTAAAGGAGGTCGATCGGGCGCTCCGCCACAAACCGGCCGATGGCCGCGAGGTGAAACGGGAACGACCGGATCCCCATGTCGCCGACCACGCGTATGGGGCGGATTGGCAGCGCGCGGGTCCGAACGATTTCGAGTTTTGGATCAACGAGTTCCATGATGTGCGGGTCGAGCCGCTCTTCATGGTATTCTGGGCGGACGCTCAGGACGATCGGCCGATACCCGAACTCCGGCAGATGCCGCACAAACAACCGGGTTCGATGCCCCGCCGTCAAGTTCGACGGCGGAAACTGTGGTGCGACAAACAGAACGGTGCGGGTCACCTTGGCCTGATCCTCTCAGCCGCTCGGCTTTCTTCATACAGTCGCAGGTAGCGCTCGCCGACCACGGTGCGGCTGAACTGTTCTTCGGCGGCGCGGCGGCAAGCGGCGCGGTCGAGTTGGCCGATTCGCCCGATGGCGGCGACGAGCTCATCTTCGGTGCGGCCGAGGAAGCCCGTTTGACCCTCCGTCACGATCTCCGGCAGGGCACCACGGGGGCAGCTGATGATCGGCGTCCCGCAGGCCAGCGACTCCGCGAAGACGATTCCGAATGGCTCGTCCCATTGGATCGGCACCACTAGCGCCGCAGCCCGGCCGAGCAACTCATTCTTCTGCGTGTCGTTCACCGGGCCGACGTACTCGACACCGCCGCGGCCGAGTTCGGGTTCCACCCGCTCCTTCCAGAACGCGGCCTGGTCTTGGGTCGCGCTGTGGTTGCCGGCGATCACGAGTCGCCGGCCGGCGCGTCGGGCTGCGGCAATGGCCACGTCCGGCCCTTTGATCGACTCGACGCGACTGAGAAACACCAGCGGGGCGTCATCCGGCACCGTCGGGCGAAACGTGAACCGCCCAACATCGACGAAGTTGTGCACCGCCGTCCACTCCCCACCGGCGACCCGGCCAAGCCGACAGATAAATTCGCTACAGCCTGTGAACCGCAACGTGCCGCAGCGGGCCAGCCGGGTTGCCAACCGAATCGGTCGCGGCGATGGGTCACGCTGGTACGACATGATCTTCGGCAGCCGTGAGCGTAATAGCGGTAGCATGTACATGAGCCGCGAAAAACTGTGCAGCACGTCGGGCCGGAACGCCCGCACCGCTCGCCACAGGGCAAAAGCGTTGCGAAGCGTGTCACGGCGATTTTGCGACTTCGCCCCCGGCCACGGAAAGAACGCGGCCGCGGGTGCCGTTGAGGCCGGATGAGCCATCAGACCGACGGTGTGCCCACGCACAGTCAATTCCTCGACCAGCCCGGCGACGATCCGCTCAATCCCCCCATACAGGATGGGCGGCACCGGAATCTCAGGATCGACGGTGAGGAGTATGCGCATGGGTTAATTGATTTTGGAACGTGGTTGTGCGAATACATGAACCTCGTAATCACGTTCGACTATTTTTGCCTCATACCCCCGCGCGCTCAGCCAATCTAGAATCATTGACTCCGTGACTCCTTGTAACGCGAGTTTCGTTGGGTGTAGGCTAATAAGCAAAAGCGGCATATACTCTCGTAGTATA
>Ga0272446_1007881_pt1 | contig 10404 bp, 7 predicted proteins | sample YNPCB0061_FD_194587 | JGI IMG/M metagenome (GOLD analysis project Ga0272446, IMG submission 194587) | Hot spring microbial mat communities from Yellowstone National Park, WY, United States - YNP-CB-006-1 | ecosystem: Environmental > Aquatic > Thermal springs > Hot (42-90C) > Sediment | place... | reverse complement strand
GCTGACGGCGCGCGTGAGCCGCAACGGCCAGGCCGGCGAGCCGGAGGCGCTCGACCCGCGCGACGCGCTGAACGACATCGTCATCAGCCGGGGCACGCTTGCGCGCATGGTGCGCATCCGCACGCACGTGGACGGCGGCCTGTTGACGACCTATGCCTGCGACGGGCTGATCGTGGCCACGGCGACGGGCAGCACCGCCTATGCCCTGGCTGCCGGCGGGCCAATTCTCCCGCCGCAACTCAGGAACATTGTGCTGGTGCCGATCGCGCCGCACCTCAGCCTCGACCGCGCCGTAGTGCTCTCGCAAGGCTCAGTGGTCGAGATGGTCGTGCGCACCGACCACCAGGCCATTCTGACTGCCGATGGTCAGAGCGAGATGGTGCTCAACGACGGCGACACTGTCACTGTCCGGGCCAGCGAGCACCTGGCGCGTTTTGCGCGCGTGCAGCCGCCAACCTACTTCTACCGCACACTCATGTCGCGCCTGAAGCAGGAGCCGTGCGAGGGGTGAAGGAAGAAGGATGAGGGATGAGGGATGAGTGCTCAATGTGATGTCCTGGCGCCTTACTTCCTCGCTGCTGGCTACTGACTTCTAACGACTGACTCCTGACCCCATGCTGAATCTGACATCGTATCTCCAGACCCAGTTGCCGGGCATGACGGCGTTGCTGTCTGACCTGGTCAATATCGAGTCGCACACGGAAGACAAGGCCGGCGTCGATGCGGTGGGCCGCGTGATCGCCTCGGCGTTGCGCGATCTGGGCGCCAGTGTGCGCGTGGATCGACAGACTGAGGCCGGCGACCACGTGGTGGGCGTCTTCAACGCCGGCGGCGGATCGCCGATCAGCCTGTACCTGCACATGGACACCGTCTACCCCGCCGGCACGCTTGCCCAGCGTCCGGTGCGCGTGGTGGATGGCCGGCTCTATGGGCCGGGCGCCAATGACATGAAGGCCAGCCACGTGGTGGCGCTGTATGCGCTGCGCGCCCTTCAGCAGTGCGGCCTGTGGCCGGCGCGCGAGCTGCGCCTGGTGTTCACCTCCGATGAGGAAACCGGCAGCCATACCTCGCGCCGGCTGATTGAAGAGACCGCCCGCGATGCGGCGCTGGCGATGGTGATGGAGCCGGCGCTGCCCGATGGCGGCCTGAAGTCGTCGCGCAAGGGCACCGGCCTGTTCAAGGTCGCAGCGCGCGGCAAGGCGGCGCACGCTGGGGCGGCCCATGCGCTGGGCGTCAACGCGATTCAGGAAATCGCGCATCAGGCGCTCAAGCTGCAATCGCTGACCGACTATGAGCGCGGCGTCACGTTCAGCGTCGGGGCGATTCGAGGCGGCGGCGTGACTAACGTGGTGCCCGACTATGCCGAACTCGAAGTGGATACGCGTGTCAGCCGGGTCGAAGACGGCGAGTGGGTGCAGCGGGTCGTGGCGGCGTTGACGCCGGTGCTGCCGGGTTCGTCGCTGGAGGTCACCGGGGAACTCAATCGCCCTCCGATGGAGTGCGACGCCGGGCGCATCGCCACGTTCGAGCGTGTGCGAGACATCGCTCGCGCGATCGGCCTTGAACTGACCCACGGCCCCAGCGGCGGCGGCAGCGACGCGTCCTTCACGGCTGCGCTGGGCGTGCCCACGCTGGATGGTTTCGGCGCAGTGGGCGACGGCGCGCACGCGCTGCACGAACACGTCGTGCTCAGCAGTCTGCCGGAGCGGGCGGCGCTGTGCGCGGCTGTGCTGTCGGCGTGGTGATTTTGCGCCGGGTACAATCAAGCGCGCATGGCTGACGCCTCCCGCACCCCAACTCATCGGCCGGCAAGAACAGGCCGGCGCGGTTGCGCGCGCGGGTTGCTCATCGCGCCCCTCGCGCTCATTGTCCTGCTGGGGGTGGTTGTCGTTGTCGCCTGGTTGTTGTTCGAGCGCGCATACGCCGACCGCATTTATCCCGGCGTCGTCATCGGCGCGGTCGAAGTGGGCAACCTGACGCCGGCCGAAGCTGCCAGCCGCGTGCAGCGCCGTTACGAGGCGCAAAACCTGGTCACGTTCCAGTTCGGCGAGGAAAAGTGGTTCGCGCCGTGGCGCGAGATCGGCATTCGGGTGAAGGCCAGCGAGGCGGCGCAACAGGCTTTTAACATTGGCCGGGCCGGCCGGCCCGATCAGCGCTGGGCTGACTGGCGGAATCGGCAGTCGGTGGCGGTCGCGTTCACCTTCGACACGCAGGCTGCGCGTGGTTTCTTGCAGAGCTACAAGGCGGATGTGTATATCCCTCCGCGTGATGCGCGTGTGGAGATCGACGCAGGGCAGGGTCTGGCCATCGCCTTGCCGGCGGCGTCGGGCCGTGAACTGGATATCGACGCCACGCTGCGCAATGTGTTTGCGCTGGCGATGACGCAGCAGCCGGTTCCGGTGATCACGCGCGAGATTGCGCCGGCCATCGACGATGTTTCGGGCGCGGTGAACCAGTTGAATGATTGGCTGCAACGCCCCTTCGCCATTCACCTGTGGTGGGAAGGCGCCTGGACCACGCGCACGGTGGCGCCAACCGAGCGGGTGAGCTGGGTGCGCGCAGAACGCGACGCCGGCCAATGGGTCGCGCGCTGGGACACGGACGGCGTGCGCGGCTTTGTGGCCGGCCTGCAGGCCGAACTCGGCGAGCGCGCCGAGCTGAGAGTCGATGAAGCGGCGGAGATGGCGCGGACTGCGTTTCAGCGCCGCGAGCCGGGCTTATGGCTGATCGCGTTGAGCCGCGAGCATCGCCACATCATCCAGCCGCAGGACACCTTCGAGGGCCTGGGCGACCGCTTTGGCATTCCGGTGGCGCGCCTGTTGTCGGCCAACCCGGGCATCTGGCAGGCCGGGTTTTCAGCCGGCCAGTCGATCACCATCCCGCACCAGGGCATCATGATGCCGCTGCCGATCACGCCCACCAACCTCAAGCGCATCGAAGTCGATCTGACCACGCAGACGCTGTGGGCCTACGACGGCGCGACGTTGGCTCTGTCGGCCACCATCTCATCGGGCATTCCGAAGTGGCGCACGCTGACGGGCGTGTTTCAGGTGCTGGAGCATGTGGATGAGGCGTACAACAAGCTGGCCCGCATCAAAATGCCGAACTGGCTCAGCATCTATGACATTGGCGAACCGGGCGAGAGCCTGACCAACGGCATTCACGCGCTGCCGGTATTGGGCGGCGGGCGCCGGCTGTGGGCCGGCTATCTGGGAACGCCGGTGTCGTTTGGGTGCGTGGTGCTGGGAATCGAAGACAGTGACTTCATCTATCGCTGGGCTGAGCCGGGCACGCCGGTGCTGATCTATGGCAAGACGCCGCCCAGCCCGTTCACCTACGACGATCTGATCGAGGCGCAACAGAAGGCCGGCGAGGGGCGGTAGGCTACAGCGGCTTGCGGGCACTGACAACGAATTCGATCAGTTCTTTCTTGGAGTTTCGTTTGCGCAGAGGGGTGATGTCAACGTTGACAAATCCCAGGCGCTTTAGAATCGCTGCGTAGAATGTTTCGACTGGCGCCAGTGTATCGTAGAACTTGGAGTTGCCCACCACATAGAAAACGCTGGCGCCCGGCGTGAGCGCATCGCGCACGCTTGCGAGATGCTGCGAGATGTCCACAAAGTACTTGTGGACGTAGTTTGCCAGCAGTGCGCTGTGGCGCGCGATGCCCTGAAGCATGTCGCTGAATCCATCGACCTGAACGGCGTCCCCGTTTGGCGTCCATGTCTGTAGCCGGCTGGTGGCCGCGCCCCATGTGCCTCCAATCGCCTGCCAGTCCAGATCAGAGGCTTCGCGCGCCTGGCTGAGAAATCCCATCCAGTACATGTACGGTCTCACTTCGCGGATGTAACTCATGCGATTGGGGTAGGGCGGCGATGTGAGCACGGCGTCATATAACTCGTTTCCCGCCGGCGCTTGTCGCGCATCAGCGCGCCAGATGCGGACGCAGTCGGGCAAGTCTTCCTCAGCCGCAGCGACGATCTCATCGGTGATTTGCTCGTAGCGGCGGGCCAGCGCGCCTGATTCCTGCGAATCGAACAAGCCAGCCTGCTCCTGCTTGAACGACATGCTCTGATGATTGAAGGCGGCGTTTGAGCACTCGATCAGCAGCCTGCAGAATGCCACCATCAGCAGATCATGAACTTTGGATTCGGTCTGACAGCGATCCAAAATCGACTGGCGCAGGCGGGCCAGGAAAAGAAGTCTGTCTTTGCGCCACCATCGCTCGATTTTGGCCATGGGCGGAGTCCACAGGCTTGTCTGGCTCATAGACTCGGCGCAGCGCGCTGCGTCATGCGCGATGTTGCGAGTTGTCTCTCGTTCGGCGGCCGAATAGTTTGCCGTCTTGGCGCGCGCAAGCCAGACGAGAAATGGGTTGATCTCAAGCGCGTGACACACAATGCCTCGCTGGGCGCAGACCAGCGGTGTGGTGCCTGTTCCGCAAAACGGCTCCAGAACTTGCCTGACTTCCGGCAGCTGATCGAGGAAATGGCTGACCAGATTGACAGAGTAGGCCGGTGTTAAGCGCAACCAGCCGTGCCGTCCCAGGCGAAGATTGGGTTTGAATGTCAGTTCAGCTTTTCGGCTGTTCATCGGCTGTCAACAAGGTCTTTAGCGTCTTTTCAACGCTGGCTTTGATCTGCGGTGAATGGGCCTGGAAGAAACCAGCCAGGTCATACCCCAGAACGTCGTGACAGAAAGCATAGATCGCAATCAGCCACTGTGTTTTCCATACGCGTCTCTTGCTGTGGTGTGAACTGTCAGACTTCTGTTACCGGCACTCATACAAGGGCGAGCCGGGCGTGTCCGGCGCGCCGGCCTGCCGCAATTCCTCAACCGGCACGATCTCGCACGCTTCATCCAGCCATCTGGCAATGTCGGGTTTGAGCAGGCGCAATCGCTCGCCCGCATCCCACACGTAGCGCAGTCTTCCCGCGTTGACCATCTGCCTCAGATCGTCGGCGCTGACGATCGGATCGGTTCCGAGAAACCCGCCGATATAGAGCACTGGCCGGCGCGTCGCCAGCACAAAGTTTGCCCCCGCGTTGGCGTCAGGCACGGCCAGCACGTAGTCCACATCGAAGGTGCGCGGTTCGATGTACAGCAACAACAGCACCGGGTTGGCGTAGCCGACCGGCCCCTGCGACAGCGCGCGCCGCATTTCACCGAAGCCGGTGTCGCCGGCATAGGCCGAGGGCAGGCGCACATCGGGCCGGGGATCTGCGGCGGTGAGCGCGGACCACGCCGCCGGCATCAGCAGCATGGCCACAGCCACGCCGGCCAGCGCCCGGCGCTGCCATGTGTCGGTCGCGTAATCTGGCCGCCACAAGCCAAGCGCCAGCAGGCCGATGCTGACCATGAACACCAGCAGCGATGCCAGCCATGCCAGCGGCGACGACGAGACCTGCGCGAGAATGCCCCACTGGGCAAGCAGCGTGAGCGCGGCGGCAATCTCCACGATCAGCCAGCCAGGCCATCCATGTTCCCGGTACACGTGCCACAGTTCCATGATGCCGGCGCCGGCCAGGGCGGCCAGCGGCGGCGCGAGCATGGCAACGTAGCAGGCGTGCATGAAACCGGCCAGGCTGAAGAAGGCCCATCCTGCCAACAGCCAGCCGCCCCAGAGGACGACTGCCTGATGGCGCGACGAAAGCGGCAACCGGCGGCGATCGGTTCGCCGGCCACGCCACACGAGCAGCCCAGGCGACACCACCGCCAGCGGTAGCAGCCAGGTGATCTCCTTCACCAATGGCAGCTCGAAGAAGCGCAGCGGGCCGGGCTGGCCGGCGTCGAGTTCCGGCGGCAGACCGCCAGGCGGCCGGGCAGCGTCTGTCCCGCTCATCGGCCCGAACAAGCGCGACAGGCCGTTGTGGCCGGCGATCAGTTCCATCGCCGAGTTGGTCATGGTGCTGCCAACGTAGGGGCGGTTTTCCGGTGGGGTGGCATCGACCAGCGCGGCCCAGGACAACGATACAACCCCGGCGATCACGGAGACGGCTGCCAGCGCAATCAGCTTGCGCGGCCAGCGCGCCGGGTTGCCCAGAAAGTACGCCGCGAAGAAGGCCGGCACGGGCAGCAGCGCCTGCAACATCTTCATGTTGAACGCTGCGCCGATACACAGCGCGCCGGCGACGAGCCACGGCCAATGCGTTCGCGCGCGCGCAGCAGCGGTGAGAAAGCACCATGCGGCCAGCAAGAGCGCCAGGATCAGCAGGCTGTCGATGGTGTTGTTGCGATCGACGGCCACGCTCACCGGCATCACTGCCAGCGCAGCGCCGGCCATCAAGCCCGCGCCGGCGCCGAAATGTTTGCGCGCCAGCCGGATTGCAATCGCCACGCTCAAGACGCCGGCCATGATCTGCGGCCAGATCACCGCAAAACCGCTTCGACCCAGCACAGTCACCGAGAGCGCCTGAATCCAGAATCCCAGCGGCGGCTTGTCGAGGCTCACCGAGCCGCCCGGCTCGGTAGCCGCGTACAACAGGTTGGCCGGCGACAGCAACATGCTTTGCACAGCGGCGCTGTAATACGGGTTGCCGTCGCCGACCGCGCGAATGTTGGCGATGCGCAGCGCAAACGCGAGCAGAATGACCGCGACACTCATCCACAGGACGAGGGCCGGACGCCGGGCGGGAAGGCGCGCGCGCGACGGACTGCGGCGATGCGAGCGCCGATGGGTGGTAGCTGGTGTGCTCATGAACGAGTGGGCGCAAGTGTAACGCACTCGCGAGCAGCCAGCGCAGGCCGCAGCTTTTTTGTCTTGCCGGGTAATACCGCTCGTGGTTCAATGCGCCCTATGAAATCGATCTCGTTCGATCGGGCAGCAGACTTTTACGATCAGACGCGCGGATTGCCGCCAGAGGTGTCGTCGGCTTTGGCGCAGGTGATTGTGGATGCGTTTGGCCGGGATGCGCGTTTGCTGGAGGTCGGCATCGGCACCGGCCGCATCGCCCGGCCTCTGCTGGCGCAAGGACTCCACCTCACCGGCATCGACCTGTCGGCTCGCATGATGGGCCGGTTGATCGAACAACTCGCGCCCGGCGCGCGCCGGCCCGACCTTGCCCAGGCTGACGCACTGGCGCTGCCGTTGCGAGATGGCGTCTTCGACGCCGCAATCGTCGTGCATGTGTTCCACCTGGTAAGCGATTGGCGCGCGGCCCTGCGCGAAATCCGGCGTGTGTTGAAGCCGGGCGGCAGTCTGATGACCGGCTACGACTGGCGCGATCCCGACTCGCCCTCCAAACACCTGCGCGACGCCTGGACGCAGATCGTGCGCGCGCACGGTGTGGCGACCAGCTATTCGCATGAGCCGTTCGATGCCATTCAAGCTGCGTTGCGGGAACAGGGCGCCGAACTGACGGAATGGGCGGTTGGACAGCGCGTCGAAACCCGCACGGTGCGGCAGGAACTCGATGCGATGGAGCGGCGCATCTGGTCATCCACCTGGAATGTGCCCGATGCGATCTTTTCTGAGTGTGTTGCCCGGCTGAAGCAGTGGGCCATCCGCCAGTACGGTTCGGATGGCTATGCGTTCCCGGTTCGCCAGAAGTTCATCTGGCAAAGGTTCCGCTGGGATGTTCGTTGACCGCGCGCTGGCTGCCGGCTCGAGCGGGCGCTCGCGCAACATCGAGCGGCTGAGATTTCAGTTGGCTTACCGGTTGCGCTGCCGCATGCGATACAATGCAACAGCATTTCTGAGGACCTGTATGGAAAAAGCGCGCGTCGCTCTCATTGGCGCGGGGTGGTGGGGCACCTATGCGCATATTCCCGCCCTCAAACAGCATCCCCAGGCTGAACTGGTCGCCGTGCAGTCGCGGTCGCGCGACAAGGCTGAAAAAATCGCCGCCGATTTTGGCATTCCCTGCGCCTGCGTCACCCTGGAGGAAACGCTGGCCATCGAGGGATTGGATGCGGTCATCATCAGCACTACCCCAAATGTTCATTACGAGCAGGCGCGGGCGGCCCTTGAACGCGGCCTGCACGCGCTTGTTGAAAAGCCGATGACCATTACGGCAGCCGAGGCCGCCCATCTGGTGGCGCTTGCAAAACAGAAAGGCGCGCAGTGTCTGATCGGCTGCCCGTGGCACTACAACGCCCATGTCATCGAGGCCCGCCGGCTCATCCGTTCCGGCGCATTGGGCGACGTGAAAATGGTGACGATGTTGTTCACCAACACGACCGCCGGGCTGTATCGCGGGCTGCCCTTGGACAAGGCGTTTGGCATCGACGCCCAAAAGCACCCGGAGCGCATCCCATATCGTATGCCGGGACTCTCTTCATACAGCGACCCGGCGGTTGCGGGCGGTGGACACATTTACACGCAGATCTCGCATCTGGCCGCGCTGCTGGGTTTCCTGGTGGAGTCCGACCCGGTGGAGGTGTTCGCGCGCTTCGACAACGCCGGCGGGGCGCTGGATGTGTACGACGCCATCAATGTGCAACTGGCCAACGGGGCGCTGGCGTCGTTGATGAGCCACGGCGCGCCGATGCCGGGTCATTCGCAATGTGAGGTTCACGTTCACGGCGCGCAGGGCGCGATTCATCTTGACATTCACGCCGGCCGTCTATCGTTTCACAGTCTCGACGGCCAGCATGTGACGTACCCCGAAGTTCCGGCCAGTGAACGCTATCGGCTGTATGCGCCGGCGCAGAATCTGGCGGATTGTGCGCTGGGTGTGGCCGACAACCAGTCGCCCGGCGAACTGGGCTTGTATGCCATGCGTGTCATCGAAGCGTCGAGCCAGTCTGCCCGGCTGCGCGCCAACGTGGTGTTGCCGGCTGTGGGGCAATGAGCGGCTTTCTGGCCGGCGCGGATCTGTCTGCCAACCGCATCGAGCTGGCTCGCCGGCGAGCGGCCCAACGCGGTTACATCGACCTGACCAGCAGCAACCCCACGCATCAAGGCTTGCTGTTTCCGGCGGAGATTCTGCGCGACGCGGCAGAGCAGTACTGGGCCAGCCGGCGCTATGACCCCGACCCGCGCGGCCTTTTGGCGACGCGCGAAGCGATTGCGCGGTACTATGCCGATCGGCGGGCGCCGGGCCTGACACATGACCCCGACCGCGTGTTCGTCACCGCCAGCACCAGCGAGGCGTACAGCCTGTTGTTCGCGTTGCTGTGCGAGCCGGGTGACAACGTGCTGGCCCCCGACGTGAGTTACCCGCTGTTCGAATACCTCGCGGCGATCCATCATGTTGGGTTGCGCCCCTATCGTTTGGACGAGGCGCGGGGCTGGCAGATCGACGCAGACAGCCTGCGCGATCAGGTGGATGAACGCACCCGCGCCGTGCTGGTCATTTCCCCTCACAATCCCACCGGCATGGTCGTGCAAGAGCGCCAGCCCATATTCGACGCGCTCGATTTGCCCATCATCTGCGACGAGGTGTTTGCCGAGTTTCCCTATCGCGCGCCGGCTGTGCCGTTTCTGGGCGCGCTGCACCCGGATCTGGCGGTGTTCACCCTGAACGGCATTTCCAAGATGTTTGCGCTGCCCGATCTGAAGCTGGGCTGGATCGTATTGAGCGCGCGCGCCGGCGCGCAATATGCCGGACGGCTGGAGATGTTGAACGACACCTTCCTCGGCGCGAACACCTTGACTCAGACGATGCTGCCGGTGTTGTTCGAGCGCGGAATGCCGTTTGTCGATGAGATGCGGCAGCGCATCCGCGCCAATCTCGACCTGGCCGTGGCAGCCTTGTCTGATTGCGCCCGGCTTCAGGTCAATCGCCCGGACGGCGGATACTACCTTTTCCCGAAAGTGCGCGATTGCGAGGATGAAGAACAACTGGTGATCGACCTGCTCGAAGCGGGTGTGCTGGCGCATCCGGGGTACTACTATGGGGCCGAAGCGCGTCATGCCGGACATGTGATGATCTCCTGTTTGACCCATTCCAATGCGCTGGAGGAGGGCGTTCGCATCCTGCGCCGGGCGCTCGTTTGAGGATCGGAAACGCCGGGGAGATCAAGCCGCGATGCGGCTGGCCATCCTCGGCGCGCTTTGGGCGCGCTCACCGACCGAGGGTGACAGGTGTGCCAGCGCCCGGCCTGCCATGGCGCAAAACGCCGACGCGCACCTTGACTGTGGAAATGCGCCCGTGCGCCCGTTGACATCCTGGGGAGTGTGCTATAATATCTCCCTGGGAGTTGGGTTTGGTTCACTGTCCCCCGTAAGAGTGTCCCTCCCCCCAGCACTCTTACCCAGTGACCGTGCGCCCGGCTCCCTCTTTTTTTTATCCTCCAGATGTAGTTTGCATAGCCCCAATTCCCAGTGTGTGGGCCTCGGGTACCAGTTTGCATTTCCTCGGTAAAGTCCGAGTTGATATTGTCTGACCTTCTTCCTAGAATCCCATCAGTCATTCTCCTGAATGCGCCAAATATGAAGTCTGGGGGAGTGCAGGTTCGGGC
>Ga0272446_1007880_pt1 | contig 10406 bp, 10 predicted proteins | sample YNPCB0061_FD_194587 | JGI IMG/M metagenome (GOLD analysis project Ga0272446, IMG submission 194587) | Hot spring microbial mat communities from Yellowstone National Park, WY, United States - YNP-CB-006-1 | ecosystem: Environmental > Aquatic > Thermal springs > Hot (42-90C) > Sediment | place... | reverse complement strand
CTGGTAGCGGCCGCGGTTCGGGGGCTTGGCGGTGCCGATGTCCAGCCGCCGGTAGCATTGGAACGCGTCGGCGTTCACGAGCACGGCGTCCCAGCGGTCTGCGAGCGCCTCCGCGAGGGCGGTCTTGCCCGAGGCGGTCGGACCCATGACGGCGACCAGCGCCGGCCGCATGGTCAGTAATCGATCAGCGCGTGGATCGGATACTGGAGCAGGTTCTTCCGGCCCTCGAGGAACAGCAGCTCCACCAGGAACCCGAACCCGCAGACGGTTGCGCCCAGGCGCTCGACCAGCCGTGCGGTGGCGGCCGCCGTTCCGCCGGTCGCCAGAAGATCGTCCACGACGTACACGCGGCTGCCGGGGCTGACGGCGTCCACGTGCATCTCCACGGTGTTCGTGCCGTACTCCAAGGCGTACTCCTCGCTGATCCGTTCGTACGGGAGCTTGCCGAGCTTCCGGGCCGGGGCGAACGGAACGCCGAGCTGAAGGGCGATCGGGGTGCCGAAGATGAACCCGCGCGACTCGATTCCGACCACCGCCTCGGCTCCCTTGGCCCGGGCGTCCTGCGCGAGCAGGTCGACTGCCTCCGCGAAGGCGGCCGGGTGCTGCAGCACCGGCGTGATGTCCTTGAACAGCACGCCTTCCTTGGGGAAGTCCGGCACGTCGCGGATCAGGCTCTTGGCGAGGATCTCTGGCATCGGAGGCATTCTACCAGCATCGGGCTCAGCCTCCCACGCGGGGCGCTTGGGACACGTCGGAGTCCGGCTCGAAGAAGCTCGCCGGCCGAAAGCCGCCGAGAGAGGCGAGCAGGCTGTCCGGGAACGTCTCGAGTGCCGTGTTGTAGTCCCGCACGCAGGCGTTGTAGTACTTTCTGGCGTTGGCGATGGCGTCCTCGGTGGCGGTCAGCTCCTCCTGCAGCCGGAGGTAGTTGGTGGAGGCCTTGAGCTCGGGATAGGACTCGGCGAGAAGCAGGGTGCGCTCCAGCCCCGAAGCCAGGGCCGACTCGGCCTGGGCGCGCGCACTCGGCTCCGTGGCCGACAGGGCCTTGGACCGCGCGGCGGCCAGCGCCTCGAAGGTGCCTTGCTCGTGCCGGGCGTAGGCCTTGACGGTCTCCACGATGTTGGGCACCAGCTCCGCTCGCCGGTTCAGATGGACGCTGATGTCGCTCCAGGCGTTCCTCGTCAGTTGGCGCAGGTACACCAGACGGTTGTAGCGCCCGATGGCCAGGGCGAGAACCGCGCCGCCAGCGATCGCGATCGGCCAGAGCAGATCCATGTCAGGGCTCCAGCGGAATCCCCGGATCCCAACCTTGCTCGCTGGCGCGCATCAGAACCTCGACCTCCATGTCCCTATCGACCCGGATCTGGCAGGCCAGCCGGAAGTTGCCGAGCTCGCCGTCCTCCTCCAGGCACGCGCGCTCGGCCTCTCCCATCGGGGGCTCGGGGCTGAGGAAGCGCACTCGGCAAGTGGTGCAACGGGCCTTGCCCCCGCAGCGGTGGCTGATGTCGAAGCCGGACCGCTCGATCGCCAGCGCCAGCTTCTCACCCTCTTCGACTTCGAACGTTCGATGGCCCACGACGGTCACGCGATGGCTCGCCATGTGCCGCAATCTACCCGTTCCGACGGTCCCGCGGGCTTGTCCCTCCGGGACGCCCAACGGCTAGACTGAGCGATCATGGTCCGCCCGGAACGGTTGTTCGCGCTCTTCCGCGAGCTGTGCCTCGTGAATTCGCCCGCCCTCCGCGAGGTTGAGTGCGTTGCCCTCGTGCGGCGCAAGCTGGAGTCGCTCGGCCTCGAGGTTCGGGAGGACGACGCGGGGAGCAAGATCGGGGGGACGGCCAACAACCTCATCGCCCGGCTTCCGGCCAACGCCGAGGGCTTTCCGCGGGTGTTCCTCTCGGCGCACTTCGACACGGTCGAACCGACCGAGGGGCTGGAGATCGAGGAAACGGAGGAGCTCTTCCGGTCCGCCTCCGACACGATCCTCGGGGCGGACAACAAGGCCGGCATGGCCCCGGCGATCGAGGCCGTGGAGTCGATCTTGGAGGACGGCGCGCCGCACGGGGACGTCTGGCTGCTGTTCAGCGTCGCGGAGGAGATCGGACTGAAGGGGGCGGCCGCCATGGATCTGAAGGGCGTGGACGTGGACTACGGCTACGTTCTCGACACCGGGCCGCCCGTGGGCACGTTCGTGACGAGGACCGGCACCCACTACAAGGTTAGGGCGAGGCTGGTCGGCAAGCCCGCGCACTCGGGCAAGGACCCCGAGAAGGGCGTCAACGCCGTCCAGATTCTTGCCGAGGCCGTGCACGGCATGAGGCTGGGGCGGGTCGCCGACGAGCTGACCGCCAACATCGGTCTCGTCTCCGGAGGCACTGCGGCGAACGTCGTCTGCCCGGCGGTCGAGGTGCTGGGCGAGGCTCGGGGGACCGATCTTGCGGCCCTTCAGGACCAGATCGACCACATGGTGGTGCGGTTCGAGCAGGCCGCGGAGAAGTGGGGAGGCCGCGCCGAGGTCGAGGTCTCTAAGCACTACGACGGCTATAGCCTGCCGGAGGATGCGGAGGTCGTTCGTAGGGCCCAGGCGGCGAGCAGGGAGCTCGGGTTGCACCCCGAGCTGCGCTGGACCCTCGGCGGCAGCGATGCCAACGTGTTCAACGCCCGGGGCGTGCCTTCGGTGGTGGTGGCGACCGGCATGCAGCAGATCCACACGCACGACGAGTTCGTGACCAAGGCGGACCTGGTCGCGACGGCCCGGCTGGCGGAGCGGCTCGTCCTGTTGCCCCGATCGTGACCCAAATCAGCGGTGGTCGCTGCAGGGGCTTGACTTTCGGGTGCACGGCGCACCAAGCTAGATCGGTTGCGCGGAGGCAGCCAAAAAGGAGGTTCGACGATGAAAAACCTCGTCTATCCGTTCGCCGCGGCGGCGCTGCTGCTGGCGACGGCGGTTGCGGCTCCGGCGCAGGAGACCAAGCCCGTGGGGCTCTCCATTCGCGCCGGCGGCTTCTTTCCCAGCGACTCCGATGCCCGCGACGAGAGTGACATCTGGTTCGCCCTCGGGCTGGAGTACAAACTCAAGGATCTGACTTACCAGGAGGCCGACGGGACGGCGACGCATCTGTCGCTGTCGGCCGACTGGTTCGAGTCGGGCGACTTTCGGCAGTTCCCGGTGCTCCTGAACCTGGTTGGCACCAAGAACCAGATGTACTACTCGGTCGGTGTGGGCGTGACGTTCGCCAAGTACCGATCCCGATACCGGCCGATCCTTGACGGAGCGGGCGACGGCTGGGGCGGCGGGTTCGAGCCGACCTCGGACAGCTGGCGGACCGACGAGGACACGCTCTTCGCCTACTCGCTCGGGATCGGCTACCAGTTCCAGCAGGGTCAAACGCCCGTGTTCCTGGAGGCGCGCTACTTCGGCTGCGAGAAGTCCGTGCTGAACGGCTTCGCCGTGTACGTGGGCGTCCGACTGTAGGCTCCTGGTTGGTCCAACGGCCCGGGGGCCGCGCTGGGCGCGGCCCCCGAGGGCGTTTGGGTCCTCCTCGGGACGGGTTGACAACGCGGCCGCTGCTTCGTCAAGCTAAGGTTGCGGCGCCGAAGGCGGCCGCCATCAAGGAGGACTCGCATGACGAAGGCTTGGAGTGGAATCGTGGCCGCAATGGCCCTCCTCGGACTTTCCGCCGTTTCCCCGGCTCAGGAGACCCGGCCGATCGGGCTGTCGATTCGAGCGGGCGGGTTCTTCCCGTCGACCTCGGACGCGCGCGACGAGTCGGACGTCTGGTTCACCGCCGGCATCGAGTACAAGCTGAAGGACCTGTACTTCAACGAGGCGAAGGGCTACACGTCGCACCTGTCGCTCTCGCTCGACTGGTACGAGTCGGGAGACTATCGGGGCCTGCCGCTGCTCGTGAATTACGTGGGCACCAAGAACCAGTTCTTCTACTCGGTCGGCGCCGGCGTCTCGTTCGCGAAGTGGGTGAACGGAGTCGGTTCGACCGATGAGGACACCATCTTCGGCTACTCGGTCGCGCTCGGCTATCAGTTCCAGCAGGGACAGACGCCGGTGTTCGTCGAGGCCCGGTACTTCGGGGCGGAGAAGTCGGACCTGAACGGTCTGGCCTTCTCGGTCGGCGTGCGCCTGTAAGCCGGACGGCGAAAGGTTGAATGCCCGCGCGCCCCGGTGGGTGTGCGGGCTTTCGTCTTGCAGGCCCAAGCCGCACCGAACTCGGACGCACCGTCGTGCGTCATGGCGTACGACGATGGAGCACGGTGCAGGAGCGGAAACGTTGCGGTGGATGAGGCTCGGCGACCTGTCGCGGCCTGAGGCTGAGCGGGAATCGGTCGACGTCGCCCTGTCGGACTTCGGCTCCATCGTGGACGCCTATCAGAACCGCCTCTACGGGTTCGTGAGGAGGATTCTGAAGGACGACGAGGAGGCCTTGGACGTGACCCAGGAGGTGTTCGTCCGGGCCTTCCGGAACCTGAAGCGCTTCGACGGGCGCTGCTCCCTCAAGGCTTGGCTGTTCAGGATCGCCCACAACCTGTGCGTGGATCGGGCCAGACGCCGCCGCGTGCGCTTCGCCGAGGAACAACTGGAATGCGGAGAGGACGAGCAGCATGCGTCCCTCGTGTCGGATGACCGATGGAATCCGGAGAGCGTGATGCTGACCGACGAGCTTCTGACCGTCGTGGACCGGGCGGTCGAGCGCCTGAGCCCGAAGCTCAAGGCGGTTCTGATCCTGCACGACCGGGAGGAGATGGCCTACGAGGAGATCGCGCAGGTTTTGGAGCTGCCGCTCGGCACCGTGAAGAGCCGCCTGTTCGCAGCGAGGGAGCAGGTCGCCGGTGCGGTGCGCTCTTATCTGCAGGAGGAGCGATGAACGACCGCGAGAACCGCGCCGTCCGCGAGTGGGTCCGCCAACTGCCGGAGGATGAGCCGGGACTGGCTTGGCGGGCGTCGCTGAACGAGAGACTCGCCCGAGAGGCGCGAGGCCCGGGCGGCCGCTCGGTGCGCATCGCCGGAGCTTCCACGGCGCTGGCGGTCGCCGCGTCCTTGGCGGTGTGGTTCGTGATCCAACGGGGCGGAACGGACGCCCGGCTGGAGGCGGAGCTCGTCGCCTGGCATCAGAGCGCCGTCGCGGCGACCGACCTCGCAGGACCCGGCCTGTCGCCGATCGAGTGGCGAGCGACGCCGGTTGGAGGAGACTCCTGGCGCTCGGCCGAGGAGGATCTGGAGGCGCTGTGATGCGCTGGGTGCTGTCGTTGGTTTTGGTCGCGGCCTGCTCGCTCGCTGGCGCGCAGGGGGAGCCGGCCGATCCGCTCTTGCGCCGAGTGTTGGAGGCCGGGCGCAAGGCCCGCTATGCGGGGGAGCGCACCGTGGAGTACCGGCGGGGTCTGGATCGTCGGGTGCAGACCGAGCTGGTGTTCAAGGATGGCCCGCGCTACAGGATCGAATACCTGCCCGGATCGCCGCTGGCCGGCCAGGTCGTGATCGAGGACGGCCAACGCCGCTGGGTGGTTCGTCCCGGCGAAGCGGCGATCGAGGAGGGGCCCGCCCGGGGAGACGACTCTCTGGCGCGGCTCAGGCTGCTGCTGGCGGACCGTCGGCGCTTCACCACGACGGTTGGGGACGGCGAGCCGATCGCCGGGTTGCCCACCCGGCGAGTGGAGATTGCCGACGAGCGGGGCATCGTGGTTCAGCGGCTCTGGGTGCACCCGCCGACGGGGATCGTGCTGAGGCGGGAGTTGTTCGGTCCCGCAGGCGGCAAGATCGGTTCGTTCGAGTTCAGGAGGATCGACCTGCAGCCTCGGTTTGGCTCGGACGACTTCGAAGCCCCCGGCAAACCGGAGGCCCGCCGGGGCCCGTTCTTGCGCCTGCGGGAGCTCGCGAGCGCCGAGGGCTTTCTGCCGGCCCATCTCCCGTCGGGCACCGGCTTCGTGTTGGACAGCGTCGAGGTGCGGCCGCTCTTGGGGCGGCGCGTCCTGATGCAGGTCTACCGCGGCGGTGGGAGGGTTGTGACCCTCTACCAGCTGCCGCCATTCGGGAGGTCGGGGCCCTTGCGGATCGCGAGGCAGGCTGGCCTGAACTCGTACGCGTGGCAGCGCGACGGGCGCTCGTTCGTGCTGGTCTCCGGAATGCCCGAGGAGCGGCTGCGGGAGCTCGCGGATCGGCTCGTTGTGCGCTGAGCGTTCGGATATACTGCCTTTCGTGCCCTCCCGCGTATCCGTTCGGACGCGCTCTCCCCGTCGGCGCTCCAACCCGTGGAAGCGGCGGCTAAAGATCGCCCTCGCGCTCGTCGCGATGGTGCTCTGCGGCGCGATCGCGGTCCCGACCTTCCTGTTCATGCGGCTCTTGCCCGAGGCGGAGGAACAGCTGCGAAAGCTGGACAAGCTGATCGGGGAGGTTTCTCACGAGCCCTCCAAAGTACTGGCGGCCAACGGCCAGGTGTTGTTCCGCGTCGCCGCGGAGTACAGGGACCCGATCCGGCAGCTGGAGGACGTGCCGCTGATTGTGCGCCAGGCGATTCTGGCCGCGGAGGATCGCCGCTTCTACCAGCATCAGGGGGTGGACTTCAGGGCCGTCGCCCGCAGCCTCGTCACGAACGCTCGGGAAGACCGCATCGCACAGGGTGCGAGCACGATCACGATGCAGGTTGCCCGCCTCATCACGGGCCGTTATCAGAAGACTTGGGACCGCAAGCTCCGAGAGGCGGCCCTGGCCTACCAGCTCGACCGTTCGCTGACCAAAGACCAGATCCTCCTCCTCTATCTGAACCTCGCGTACTTCGGTTCCGGCGCGTACGGGGTCAAGGCTGCGGCGCACGTGTACTTCAACAAGCGCCTTGAGGACCTCACCCTGGCCGAGGCCGCCATGCTGGCCCGGTGCGTCCGGCGGCCGAGCCGGGAGAACCCGTTCGACGACCTTCCCGCGGCGATTCGGAACCGGAACACGGTGCTGTCGGCGATGCGCGAGGAGGGGATGATCGACGAGGACCAGTACCGCGAGGCCATCCAGGAGAAGCCGAGGCTTCGCAGACGGAACTTCGCGGGGGGCGCGCGGATTCTAGCGGCGCCCTACTTCGTGAACTACGTGGTCTCCCGCCTCCAGAGCGTCAAGCCGGACCTGGACCTGTCGAGCGGAGGGTACGTCGTCAGGACCACGCTTGACATGGGCTTGCAGGAGGTCGCCGAGCGCGAGGTTCGCCGTGTGGTGGAGGCCAACCGTCGCCGCAAGGTCACGACTGGCGCGTTTCTGCTGCTCGACTCCAGGGGCCGGATTCTGGCGATGGTCGGCGGCGTGGACTACGCCCGCAACCAGTACAACGTGATCACCCAGGGGAGGAGACAGCCGGGCTCCAGCTTCAAGCCGTTCGTCTACGCCGCCGCTCTGGACTCGGGGGCGGTCTCGCCGGAGGATCGAATCTCGAACGCACCGTACGTCTGGCGGGACCCGGTGACGGGCAAGGTGTGGTCGCCGGAAAACTCGGGTGGGAGCTACGGCGGCACTGTTTCGCTCCGCTCCGCCCTGGCGCGGTCGCTGAACGTGGTCGCGGTCCGGGTCATGGAGAAGACGGGCCCGGAGACGGTGGTGGAGTACGCCCATCGGGTGTTCGGCTTCACGTCGGAGCTCGACCCTGTGCTATCGCTCGCGCTAGGGTCGAGCGCGGTGTCGCCCATGGAGATGGCGAGGGGCTACTCGGTGTTCCAGCAAGGGGGCAAGCGGGTGGAGCCTTTCGGCATTGTGGAGGTCCGCGACCCCTCCGGGCAGGTTGTGTACGCGGAGCAGCCGTCCTTGCAGGAGTCGGGCCTGAAGCCGGACGTCGCGAAGGAGATCGATTCGTACCTCAGGGAGGTCGTGGAGCGCGGCACGGCGGCGGGGTACCGCGGTCAGATGCCGCCGGACTCGCGTGGAAAGACCGGGACCACGCAAGAGAACAGGGACGCTTGGTTCTGCGGCTACACCAAGCGGTACTTGGGCATCGGCTGGGTGGGCAACGAGGTGTACGATGAGGCCCAGAAGCGGTGGCGCTACCTGCCGATGGGCTCCCGCGTGTTCGGGGGCACGGTCACCGTCCAGATCTGGGCCAGAGTCGTGAGCGAGGCAGTGCGCCTGTACAGCGACGAGCCGCCGGCCCAAGACCAAGCTGCCTCGCCTCCGGTCGACATCGACCCGGGCGAGGTCCCGCCGCAGGACGACGCTCCGACGCCGACCGAAGAGGGCCGGCAGAATGACACCGTGGACGTGGTCGCGCCGGCCGATGCGCCGGCTGGATCGGATTCGGGCGTGCAGTCCATTCCCCCGAGCGGCGAGCCGGCGATCGGCCAATCGGCACCGCTGCTGGAGCCGGTGGTGAGCGGCGAGTCGGGGCCGCGGAGGCTTGCGGAGCAGGAGCGCCTTCGGTCGGGCGTCGACAGTCGGCCGAAGGTCGCCCCGCCCAAGGTCGCCAAGCCCCAAGAGATGGTCAGCGTGGAGATCTGCGCCGACACCGGTCTTCGGGCAACGATCTACTGCCCCGAGACGATCGTGCGCAAGTTCCCCAAAGGCAAGGAACCGAAGGGTACGTGCAAGAAGCACATCCCCAAGGTCCCCTGAGCGATGTCGGTCATCCATGCCCCCCGCGAGCCGAACCTCGAGGCGCGCCACGTGGTCACGCTGGTGCTGATCCTGCTTGCGCTGGCGGTGCTGGCCGTGCGGCTCTGGGTTCTGCAGGTCGTGCGGCACGACGAGCTCGTGGAGAAGGCGGAGGCCGTGCGGCAGGCCGTCCTCACCAAGCCAGCGCCCCGCGGCCTCATCTACGACCGCAAGGGGAGGTTGCTGGCCGGGGTGCGTCCGGAGGTGGTCATCACCGTGGTTCCCGAACAGGCTCGGCGGAACCCCTGGATGGTGGACAAGCTGGCGCGGATGTTGGGAGTGAAGCCGGAGAAGATCCGCGAGCGCATCGAGCAGGGGGCTTGGCGCAGGTACCTTCCAACCCCGGTGCACGTCGGGGCCAGCGTCGAGGTGGCGACGCGGATCGCGGAGGCGGGGCCGTTCCTGCCGGGGGTCGGGGTGGAGACGCAGGCCATGCGCTACTATCCCGACAGCAAGGCCTTCTCCCACGTTCTGGGCTACGTGTGGACACCGGACCGCAACGACGTCGATCGGCTCAAGGAGATGGGGCTGAAGGCTCCCGACTACGTGGGCAAGCTCGGCATCGAGTACGTCTACGAGAAGGAGCTGATGGGCACCGAGGGCCGGGAGCGGGTTGAGGTCGACGTTCGGCGCCGCCCCGTCCGGGTGCTCGGCAGGGACAACCCGGTGCCGGGCTCACGCCTCACCCTCACGATCGACGCGAATCTGCAGCAGGAGGCTCTGCGGCTGCTGGGGAATCGGCGCGGAGCGGTCGTGATGATGGATCCTCGGAACGGCGAGGTCCTGTGCCTGGCCTCGAGCCCGACCTACGACGTCCGGCTGTTCGAGGGCGGCATCAGCAGGGAGGACTACCGCAGGCTGCAGGAGGATCCGAGAGCTCCGCTGCTGAACCGAGCGATTCGCGGCTTCTACTCTCCAGGCTCCACTTTCAAGCTCGTGACGTCGCTGGCGGCGTACCGCGCTGGAAGGTTCTCGACGTCCCGCACCACGGTCTGCCGGGGTTTCTTCCAGATCGGACGCCGCCGCCTGCGGTGCCTGGGTGTGCACGGCGCCATCTCGTTCGAGAACGCCATGGCCAAGTCGTGCAACACGTACTTCGCCAGCCTCGGAATGGACGCCGGCCCGGACAATCTCATCGCTTGCGCCCTCGACGCGGGACTGGGCCGTAAGACCGGGATCGACCTCCGCGGCGAGGGTGCCGGAGTCGTGCCGACGAAGGAATGGATGGCGGAGCACCGCGATCCCCCGACCTGGTACGGGGGCGACACCGCGAACATGGCGATCGGGCAGGGGTTCCTCTCGCTCACGCCGATCCAGATGGCCCAGCTCGCCTCGCTGGTCGCCAACCGGGGCGTGGCCTACCGCCCGCACCTGGTGCGGCAGACCGCCGAGCCTGGAGCCGGCGGCACGCCGCAGCCCGTTCAGCCGGAGGCGACGCACCGGCTGGACGCCGATTCCAGCTTCTGGCGCGCCTTGATCTCCGCCCTGAACCGTGTGATCGAGGCTGGCACCGCCAGGACCGCGCAGATTCCGGGCATCCGATGGTGCGGCAAGACCGGCAGCACCGAGCACCTTCGCGGCAAGAAGACGCACGGCTGGTTCATCGGCTTCGCGCCGATGGACGATCCGAAGGTCGCGATCGCGGTGCTGGTGGAGGAGTCGGGGCACGGAGGCGAGGTTGCCGCACCGATCGCGCGGGAGCTGGTCGCGGACTACCTGCTGGACAGACGGACGGCGGCCTCCTCGAACCTGCCGGCCTCGGACTCGGCGGCTTCGG
>Ga0272446_1007878_pt1 | contig 10411 bp, 14 predicted proteins | sample YNPCB0061_FD_194587 | JGI IMG/M metagenome (GOLD analysis project Ga0272446, IMG submission 194587) | Hot spring microbial mat communities from Yellowstone National Park, WY, United States - YNP-CB-006-1 | ecosystem: Environmental > Aquatic > Thermal springs > Hot (42-90C) > Sediment | place... | reverse complement strand
ACGCAACACGTATATAATGGCTGGTGGCAGGTTACGCATGACTCCTCCCTTCCTGGTCGTTGGGTTTGAGTCAAGCGTACCCTGCTTTCTTCTGATTGTCTACCAAATGGACAAAGTCGAGCTTAGAGGCTGTTTGGTAAGGTCGCTTTTGACGCGGGGACGCAGAGGTTCGCAGAGGGACAACAGTGCAGTGTCCAGGGCGCTTTCTCTGCGTTTCTCTGCATCTCTGCGCCTCTGCGTCAGATCAGGTGACTCTTCAAACAGTCTCTCAGAGTGAGCAATTTTCCAACGGACGCTAAGCGCTGAATCTCATCATCCAGTCACGCGAATCTCATATCATTATGCCAACCATTCTCTGTCTTGCCAGCTATTTCAAGGGTGGACTCTTTCTCGAAGAATGCAAGCGTCAAGGTTGTCACACAATCCTGGTGACAACGCAGAAGCTTGAACACGAGGATTGGCCGCGCCATGCCATCGACGAGTTCTTCATGCTGCCGCTGCCCAACCTGGCGCGCCAGCCCGACATCACGCACGCCATCGCCTACTTGATGCGCGACCGTGCCATCGACCGCATCGTGGCGCTGGACGACTACGATGTCGAAACCGCGGGCGACCTGCGCGAGCACTTTCGCTTGCCAGGGTTGGGGGCGTCGGCGTCGCGCTTTTTCCGCGACAAACTGGCGATGCGCATCCGCGCCCAGGCAATGCGCGTGCCGGTTCCCGCCTTCACACCCGTCTTTCCCTACGCCGCTGTGCACGACTATTTTGCGCGCACTCCTGGCCCCTGGCTGCTCAAACCGCGCAGCGAAGCCAGCGCCATGGGCATCAAGCAGATTCACCACCCCGATGAACTCTGGCGTGCGCTCGACGAGCTGGGCGACCGTCAGAGCTACTTTCTGCTGGAGCAATTTGTCGCCGGTGATGTCTTTCACGTCGACGCTGTGGTGTGGGATGGCGACGTCGTCTTCGCAGCGGCGCACCGCTACGGCCTGCCGCCTATGACGGTCTATCACGGCGGCGGCGTCTTTGCCTCCAGCACTGTGGCGCACGGCAGCGAGATCGAAGCTGCACTGCTGGCGCTCAACCGCCAGGTGATCGCGGCGATGGGGCTGGAGCGCGGCGTCACCCACGCCGAGTTCATTCGCGCTGACGCGGATGGACGCCTTTATTTCCTGGAGATTGCCGCGCGCGTCGGCGGCGCCGGCATCGATCGACTGGTGGAGCACGCCAGCAACCTCAACCCCTGGGTGGAGTGGGCGCGCCTGACCGTAGCGGAGCTCCGCGGTGAGCCGTACACCCTGCCGCTGTTGCGCCAGGATTACGCCGGATTGATCGTCTCGCTGGCGCGGCAGGAATGGCCGGACACCTCCGCGTACAACGATGCCGAGCTGGTCTGGCGGTTGCACAAGCGCCACCACGTTGGCTTCATCGTGGCGTCACCGGATTATGACCGCGTGCAACAGCTGGTCAGCGATTACGCCGGGCGGGTTGCACACGATTTCAGCGCCAGCGCCCCGCCACTGGCGCGCCCGCCCGAATAAAGCCCAAATAAAGCCCGAATAAAGACAGCGCGGGAATTTTCCTGCCTGCCCGCTTCCAGCACCTGCGGCGCGCCGCCGGGAAGACATTGTCAGCAAACATTTACATTCTCCGGCGCGCCCTTAACATCCCCAAAAGCATTCCTTAACAGAGCCTCGCTATAGTCACAGGCAGTGTCTGGCTCAACTGGCTGGAGGAGGCAAGTCTGTCGTGGATGCTGCCGATGTGACCGTCGTTGTCCCAACCAAAAACGAAGCGGACAACATTTTGCCTTTTCTGGCTTCAATTCCGGCGACAGCGCCGCTGATCGTCGTCGATGCCAGTGACGACGCCACGCCCCGCCTGATTGCAGAAAATCGATGCGACAAGACCCGGATCGTGCGCAGCCGCGCGCACATTGCTCAGGCGCGCAATGAGGGTGCGCGCCTGGCGACAACCCCCTGGCTGCTCTTCACAGATGCTGACGTCAGTTTCGCACCCGATTATTTTGCACGCCTGCATCACTGTCGTGATCACGCTGCGGTCTATGGACCCAAACTTGCGCAAGCAGAATATGCTGCGTACTACCGCTGGTTTTCGCGCGGGCAGGCGCTGTTGGCGGCGCTGGGCATTCCAGCGGCGTCAGGGTCAAATCTACTGGTGCGGCGCGGGGTCTTCCTGGCGGTGGGTGGGTTCGACGTGACGTTGCGCTGTAATGAAGATTCAGAGCTGGGCTGGCGGTTGGCGCGCCGCAAGGTTCCCGTCACATTTGCACCGGACCTGGTGGTCTTCGAGCGCGACCATCGTCGCTTGCGGCGTGGCGTCGTACGCAAGACGCTACACTCATTAACACGCTGTTCATTGCTCTACACAGGTTTGCTGCCGGAACGTCTGCGTCGTGGGGATTGGGGGTATTGGGCCTGACGTATGCGCATTGCCTTCTTCAGTGAAACATTTCTGCCGAAAGTGGATGGCATTGTCAACACGTTGTGCCATCTGTTTGAGCATCTGGCAGCGCGGGGACATGCCAGCATTCTGTTTGCACCCGATGGTGGGCCGAGTCAGTACAGCGACACCCAGATCATCGGACTGGCCGGCGTGCCCTTTCCGCTCTATCCAGAGCTGCGCCTGGTGCCGCCCGTTGTCAATGTGCTGGACAAACTGCGCTCCTTCCGCCCCGATCTCGTTCATGTGATCAACCCGGTTTCGCTGGGCTATGTAGGGCTGCGCCACGCTCGTCGGCTGCGGCTGCCGCTGGTCGCTTCCTATCATACGGACGTCCCTGGCTTTGCCGCACGATGGGGGCTGGGCTTTCTCCACCAACCGCTGATGCGGTTCTTTCGCTGGATGCACAACCGCGCCGACCTGAATCTCTGCCCTTCAACTGTGACGCAGAAAGCGTTGCTGGCGCATGGGTATCGCCGCGTCCATGTGTGGAGTCGAGGCGTGGACAATCAGCTCTTTGACCCGGATCGACGCAGCGAGGCATGGCGCCATCGGTTGACCGATGGCGAGATCGACAAGCCTTTGCTGCTGTACGTCGGGCGTCTCTCGCCAGAAAAGCGCGTCGATTGGCTGGCGCCGGTGCTGGACGAGTTGCCCGATGTCCGGCTGGCGATTGTCGGAGATGGGCCAGGGCGACCTCAGCTTGAAGCCATGTTTGCACATCGCCCGGTGCACTTCACGGGGTATTTGCGACACACCGATCTGGCAGCTGCGTACGCCTCCGCCGACCTGTTCGTGTTCCCGGCCGCCAATGAGACGTTAGGCAATGTCGTGCTGGAAGCGATGTCTTCCGGGTTGCCGGTGGTGGCGCCGCGCGCCGGTGGTTTGCTCGACTATGTCGTGGATGGAGAGACCGGGCTTCTGTTCGAGCCAGAATCGCAGGCATCCCTGGTGGCGATGGTGCGGCGGCTCGTAAACGCTCCAGAGCTGGCGCGTACGTTCGGAGCGCGCAGCCGGGCGCGCATGGTGCACAACAGTTGGGAGCGCGTCCATGATGACCTGCTGGCGCAATACGCTGCCCTGTTGCGTCAACCGTCTTCACCAGTGCTGACCTCCGGGTTGGCAGCTCATATCGGAACCCGTCATGCGTCACGCGTCACGAGTGATGCATGATCCGTGACCTGTGACGCATGACTCGTGACGCATGACTCGTCAACCTGGCGAGCAATCGCATTCGCTGTGTGACCTGATGTTCGACCGCACGCTGATCGAAAGGAATCAATGATGTCGCGAAAACGCTCCAAACGCCCCACGGCAAAATCCGCCGACACCCTTGCCAGACTGCGCCGCCTCTACAGCCACCAGCCCCAGCTTCACTATAACGAATTTGGACGCCGCATCGCTTTGCCGAGCGAGGTCGCTGCACAGATCAAGCAGCTCAAGCCTGCGGCGAACACGCCGTAACCGCCGCGCAACCACAGCGCAGCGTCGGCGAGATTCACCCTGCCTGCGCCAGCGCTTCGGCGCGTGCCTTGATGCCGTTGAGCAGCCCGCGCTCCATGACGAAGACGCCCGGATGGATGATGTCCCAGATGCCGCCGGTCATCATCGTGCGTGTGCGCAGGATCAGGCGCGACGTGCCGTCAGCCTGTGGCTCGATGACAAACTGGTAGAGATCGACCCATTCGCCATTTTCCTGATGACCTATCACCATCGCCCGGTCAGGATGTAGCTGCGCCACGGTGAAGGGCGGCGGGCCGGAGTCGCCAGGACACATGCGCACGACATCGCCCACCTGCCGATCCTGCCATTCGGGATGGATGCGGTCGGCGTTCCTCATCGGACAGCCCAGCAAATTGGTCTCCAGCCAGTCATAGCTATACCAGCCAGCCTTCTCAGCGTCGAGCTGCAGCAGCCAGGGGTAGATCGCCGCAGGGCTGGCCTCAATGGTGATGGCGCGGTTGACGAAGCTGGCCGGGTTGGGCACAAGCTCATCGCCAGGGAAGCTGGCGGCTACTTCGGCGTCGGTGGCGCCATAGCGATCCAGCCACGGCGTCAGCAGCCGTACGGCGACGACGCCCACCACCACCAGAACCATCAACACAACAAGGACACGCGCTGCTTTTTTCATGTTCCGACTCCTGATGAACGTCAACGGTCTGATGTCTCGATCATACGCCCGGCGCCAGCACGCTCGCACCTGTCGTTGGCGGAGGGAATGGCTGTCCGAAAGTCGAGTTGAGGGACGGGCGTTGTGGGCGCCCCACGAAAATGCGCTTGACGGACGGCAAGCTGCTGTCTATTTGCCCAAAACTATCGACAACGACGTGAGCAGCACGGACATGACCTTCGGCGTCGACACCATGTGGGCATTGCCACCGAAGCCATCGTCCGCCTGCGCACGATTCTCGGCCATCTGCAGCGCGGCGGTGCACCTTCCGCCACGGACCGGCTGTTGGCGGCGCAGTTGGGCGCAGCCTGCGCCGGGTTGATCCAGCGCAGGTTTTCGGCATGATGGTGGCCGGCGCGTGGCGATGGCGCAGAACCAGCGCCGTTGGCGGAGGGGGCAGGCAAAGTGAAACGCGTGCACCCGGCCATCCGGGGGTCAAGACAGCGCGCTATCGGCGTCTGTCTCGGCGATCGGGTGCAGGCGCGCTGCAGGCCAGCGCAACGTCCGCTCAGTTGCAACGGGGGGTCTTTGCAGCGTCGCCTGCCGGGCAGACGGTCGCGAACGCAGACATGATCCGGTCGGGCCAATTGCTGGTAATCGAAATCGCACCCAGCTTCATCAGTTGCAGCGCCCTGGCAGGCTCATCCACCGTCCACGTCCACACGGGCAGATTACGCGCACTGGCGCTGCGAATGAAGTTATCAGCAGCGACACGATGACTGACGTTCAGACCTGTCACCCGGGCAAAGCGCACTTGCAGATGCGAGATCAGGAGGGCAAGCCGGGCGCTGCATAGCCGCACAACCGTGCCCAACAGGCTGTCAACGTTCATCAATACATGCAGTTGTGGCTCCAGTTGCCGCACGGTGCGCGCCTGTGTCCAGGAGCACCCGCTCAACACCACACTATCGACCATCCTGCGTTCTTGCACGGCAGCAATCACTGGGGCAACCGCGGCTGGCGTCTTGATGTCCAGGTTGATGGGAATGCGTTTGTCCACCACTTCAAGGGCCTCGGTCAGCGTCAAGATTCGCTCGTGACGAAAGTGGTTGCCTCGCCAGCGGCCGATATCCAACATCTTGAGTTCGCCAACAGTCAGTGCATCGACGCGGTGGGGGCAGGCAGTGACATGCCCAAGGTTGGCGTCGTGAAAGACGACCGGCACGCGGTCGCGACTCAGACGTACATCCACCTCGACCATATCCACGCCCAAAGCTATGGCGCCTTCGATGGCCGCGCGCGTGTTCTCAGGATAACAACCAGAAAAGCCGCGATGTGCAACAATCTGAGGTGTGCGCGTGATCTGATACACGTGTACGCCCCCTTCATGCATCCATCAGGTGATTGGTGCTCAGACTCATCGGCGATATCCCGGAAGCGTCAAGGCTTGCTGTGGACACCCGCCGCTTGATTGGTAATGTACTGCACTTCTGTTAAGCAGAGTGTGCGTGGCGCGTTAAGAATCTGCAGAGCTTGCGTTAACAGAGCGGCGAGCTGGCTACGCCATGAAAAAGCCCATGATCGACATTGCCATCACCAACACGAATGCAATGCCCAACAGCCAGGTCAACCACCGCTGCCCAGGATGGTTGACCCAGTAATAGAGCAGCGCAGCAAAGAGCAGCGCCTGCGTGATCACTTCCAGCACGCCGCCGGACAACTGCTCCTGCACCGGCGTCTTGAGGTAGATCAGCCCTTCCACCGAGGCCGGGGCTGGCCCAAAGGTGGAAAAGATGCCAACAACGACCAGCATCAGCCAGATGATCAGCCAGCCATGCTTGCGGCCAAAGAGCGGCTCACGCAGGAAGTAGAAGACCAGCGCAAAGAGCAGGCCGCGGATCGGCTGTAGCGCCGGGCCGAGGGCGACGATCGGATCGTTGGTCTGGCGCATGTACGCGGCCACGTCCGGCCGCGCATAGAGTTCGGTGTAATTCAATACGGTGAACGCCACCAGCCCAACCAGGAAGTAGGTGAGGGTGTGGGCGACGATGGTCTTGAGCGTCAAGACCCAGAAACCGGGTTGTGGATTGGACATAGGTGACCTCGCAGATCAGTCAGATTGTTGCTCGCAGGTGAACAATTCTTGCGTCACGAGTCACGAGTGACTCGTGACGGGTAGCGATATGAGCAGCCATTCTTGAAATCAGTCGTTGCACCGGTCAGCACACCCTGCCGCAGATATTCCCGCATCTTCTCTGGCTCTTCAAAGATCGGACTGTGGGCAGATTCGGCAAAGATGTAGAACCCTTTGACCGGTGCACAGCCATACTCAGGCGGTTTCGATGGTAGGCGTCGCCGGTGCATTCATCCGTTCGCTCCTCAGTAAGCCATGCTCAGAAACATCACGGCAAAGGCCATATCCATCAAAATATGGATGATGACCATGTAGGGCATCAGACGTGGGCGCCACATCAATACAATGCCAACCAGAAAGGCAAAGGGCACAAACATGAGAGCGCGCCAGGTGATGAAGCGGCCATCGAACAATAGCGGGATGGTAATGTGCTGCAAAGCCAGCATGAGCGCCGGGATCGAGACCGCCAGCCAGCGACGCATCCCCTGCGCCTGGAACCGGGGCATCACATAGCCGAAGTAGGTCGGCAGCTCGGTCAAGCCTTGCCCGACGGGGAACAGCACAATCGCCGCAAAGACAGCCCAGGTGGGTAGGGGACGCACGATCAAGTCAAGCGTAGCCTGCGGGTCGCCGAACAGCGCCTGTCCGAGCCAGACATTGGGCAGATACGACACCGGCCCCAGTAGCACGAGCAGCAACAGCAGTGCTGGCAGGTCGCGCTTGATGGCGCTGCGCTCGATGCGGAACAACTCCCAAAAGCGCCCGCCTTCCGCTGCAAAGATGCGAATGAGCAGCAGCAGCGCGACCAGATCAACCGCTGCGACTGTGAGCGGCCACCAGTTGGCGGCGGTTTCCCAGGCCGGGGCGGCGCCAGCCAGAAATAGGATCAGGGCCAGGAGCGCCTGAAACAAGGCAAACAGGGTGAACCGTGAAAAGAGCATGATCCACGGCATAGTTCTGGATGTAGAAAGCGTTGATGTTGTCTCAGACACGGTCATAGTGCGTTGCTCCTTTCTGTGAAGCGGCGCAACTATTGCGCCAACTTGTTAATGTTGTCTCAGACACGGTCATAGTGCGCTGCTCCAGGCGCTATCATTGACTGCACTGCTTGCGTCATTATCGCTACAAACCCGACCACCATGAGCAGCGGAATCTGTCCGCTCAGCACCAGGATTTTTTTGATCATTGCAAGCTCCTTGATGGGTCTTCGTACGTTGGCTACAGTGTAGACCTGAAACGGGTGAGCATCACCTATCGCAGGCAAAGTCATACCCTGGCTGAATGGACAGGGTTTGGGTGTCGGGGCGCATCAGCAATTGTGAGTCACCGGTTTGCCGGTGATGGAATGAATCGAGCCTATATCGCTGTGCCAGTGGTCGGGACGGCGCTGGTGCGGAAGGCATTGTCGATAAAGACCTTCGTTTCCTCCAGCTTTAGCCTCTCGTCGACGATATTTTGGTTGAGCGAAGAAAACACCACGCAGTTTGCCTTCCCTTCACGTGCGCTTCCGTTCTCCGGCGCTGGGTGCGTCTGCAAGCCTCACGCAGCGGGCGGTTGCCGCAACCACTGCGCCAGATCGGCCGGCTGCGTGAAGTCGAGCAGGTCTTCGCTCAGGCGTCTGCGTAACTCAAGTAAGCCATCTTCTGCTCCTTCTCGAACTCATCCATTGCGTCCACATAGGCTGGCGCCAACTCCTCTGGCAGCGTCATCACCCAGTCGAGAAAGCGGTAGAGGGCGATCACCTGGGTGCGGTCATAGCCGCGGCGGTAGAGGGCTTTGGTCAAGTCCAGCTTCCACGCCAGCCGCGCCTGAAAGTTGCGGCGCGTGGCGTAGTGTTTGGCGTGCGCCATCACGACCACGGCAAAGGGATTGGCGCTCGCCTCCAGCGCTGCCCAGTCCTGTTTCAGGTCGAGCAGCCTGGCCGTCGCAAAGTCCATGCGCAGCACCGTGCCCAGCAGACTGTCTCTTTGCACCCGCGTGTATTCGCAGGCGATGACATCGCCACTTTCTGTGGGTCAGCGCCCCAGTGCATATGTCAGGGCTGAATCACCAAAGAACAGGCTGCGGACTCGCTGTTATTCGTCACCGTAGCGGTGAAAGTGCGATTGCGAACCGCAGCTACGGATACGGGCTGTCCGGGGACGCCAACACGACGTTCCCGATCACCTCGCCGCTTTCAAGCAGCGCGTTGGCCTGCGCCGCCTCCAGGATGGGGAAGCGGGCGGCGATCACCGGCTGGATTTTGCCCTCCTCCAGCAACCGGAAGAGCGTCGCCCAGTCCTCCAGATAGGATTTCTGGTCGAAAAGAAAATAGGTCGAGGTGCCATACAATGCCAACGCTTTGCCGTTGGGCGTCACTTTGGTGCGCAGCGCCAGCCCCAGGATGCGCGCCAGCTCGCCCAGGCTGGCTGGTTCGCCAAAGCTGACCATACGCCCGCCGCGGCGCAGCAGCGACAATGCCCCCCGCATTGCCTCCAGCCGCATCATGCCGTCGAGCACGACATCCAGCCCAGCCGGCTCAGCCTGACGGATCACGGCGACAAAGTCCTGCGTGCGGTAGTCGATGGGCGTGGCGCCGTATGCGGTCAAGATGGCGTGTTTGCGCTGCGAGGCGATGGCGTAGAGCTTCAGCCCGCCAGCGCGCCAAGCTGGAGTAGCGCTGTGCCGATCCCGCCGCTGGCGCCGATGATCAGTGCGGTCTCGCCTGCGCGCACCTTTGCCACGCGATGCATGGTCTGGTAGGCGACGATGTAGTTCAGGATCAGCGGGGCGGCCTCCACCGGGTCGAGCGCGGCGGGGACAGGGATCAGGCGGTCGGCGCGCCAGTAGAGCACCTCGGTGTAGCCGCCGATCACGGTCAACACGCCGACGCGCGCGCCCACAGCCACGTTGCGCACATTCTCGCCCACCGCCTCTACGTCGCCGATGACTGCATAGCCCGGCGTGAAAGGCAGCTTCTGTCCCAGGAAGGTGCCGCTGTAGAGCGCCTCGCTGCGGCGCGCGCTCACATCCGGGCGCGAGACCGTCGCCGCCAGCACCCGAATGCGCACTTCACCTTTGGCAGGCGGGCGCAGATCGCGCTCGACGACTTGCAGCACCTCGGGGCCGCCGCACTGCGTCACGAGCAAAGAGCGGTACTTCATGGCACTTGCCCTACTTCTTTTCCAGCAGCGCCAGCAGGTCATGCACCACAAACGCAGGCCAGACCAGCCCCTTGAAGAATGCCTTGACGCGCGCTTCGGTGGTTTCAGCGCGCTTGAAGTAGTAGACCCACGCGCCGATCATGCCGATGCCGTAGACGGCGTCGGCGCCACCGCCAGAATGCACCACAGCCGGCTTTGCCTGCTCTTGAGTGGTCATGGTTGCCTGTGCTCCTTTCGAGCGTAGAACAAGTGCGTGCGCTGTTGATACGAACCGCATCTGCGGTTGTCGAAATTACTATACGCTGAAACGGCTCGCTTTGTTGCACACTTCGCCCGCGCAGGCCGCGCAGACAACACTCCACAGGCTATCGGTTTGCCCAAATGAAGGGGGCGATAGCGCAACGCGAGATACAATTCGGTGGCAAGATCGCCCCTCGCAACTCGCCCCACCTGCACATCAGTATCCATGCCCCTCTGGGGCACAATGAACAATGAAAATAGAACCGCAGATGACGCAGATTTCACAGATTTGGATCAGCGTCAATCCGCCCGATCCGCGTC
>Ga0272446_1007877_pt1 | contig 10411 bp, 6 predicted proteins | sample YNPCB0061_FD_194587 | JGI IMG/M metagenome (GOLD analysis project Ga0272446, IMG submission 194587) | Hot spring microbial mat communities from Yellowstone National Park, WY, United States - YNP-CB-006-1 | ecosystem: Environmental > Aquatic > Thermal springs > Hot (42-90C) > Sediment | place... | reverse complement strand
TTCGACCAGTGGGGCGAGACGGACCTGCGCGACATGCTGCGCCGCGATCGCAATCACCCCAGCATCATCCTGTGGAGCATCGGTAACGAGATCCCCGAACAGGGCACAACGGACGGCTGGAAAATCGCCAGGCGTCTGACCGACATTTGTCACCAGCAGGATCGCACGCGTCCCGTAACCGCGGGGTTCAACGAATGGGCGGAAGCCATCCGAAACGGCCTCGCCGGCCAGGTGGACATCCCCGGGTTCAATTACAAGCCCTGGGAATACGAAGGCATTCTGAAAAGCCATCCCAAGTGGATCATCTTCGGCTCGGAGACCAGCTCCTGCGTCAGTTCCCGCGGGGTCTATCACCTGCCCATCGAGAAATACGAGAAGCACAAGTCGCTGCAACTGACCAGTTACGACATCATCGCGCCGCCCTGGGCCTACGCGCCGGATGTCGAACTCGACGTACAGGAGAAGATGCCGGGCGTGCTCGGGGAATTCGTGTGGACCGGCTTCGACTACCTGGGCGAGCCGACTCCATTCAATCTGGCCGATGCGCCAAACAACGGCGACTGGCCCTCGCGCAGCTCCTACTTCGGGATTGTCGATCTGGCGGGATTCCCGAAGGACCGCTACTACCTCTACAAGAGCGTCTGGACCTCGGATCCGATGGTTCACATCCTGCCGCACTGGAACTGGGCCGGACGCGAGCGGCAGAACATTCCGGTGGTCTGCTACACCAACGCCGACGAGGTGGAGTTGCAGATCAACGGCCGCCCGCTGGGCCGCAAGAAGCGCGGCGCCGAGCCGATGATCATCCCCGTCGGCCCGAACGTGAGCAAAGACGGCAAGTTCGCGACGAAATACCGCATGCTGTGGCAGGCGCCCTACGAGCCGGGAACGCTGCGGGCGGTGGCCTTCAAGAGCGGAGTCCAGGTGGCCGTGGACGAAATCCGGACCGCAGGCGCGCCGGCGAAGATCACCCTGGCGCCGGACCGGTCCAAGATTCGCGCCGATGGAGATGACCTCTCGTTTGTTACCGTCCGGATCGAGGACAAGGATGGCAACCTCTGCCCGCTGGCTGACAACCTGGTGCGCTTCAAGGTCGAGGGGGCGGGCCGCATTGCCGCGGTCGATAACGGAAACGCGGCCACAGTGGAGCCCTTCCAGGCCAGCTCACGCAAGGCATTCAACGGGCTTGCCCTGTTGATCGTCCGCTCCGAGCGCGGCCGGCAGGGCGAGATCCGCGTCACCGCCACGTCCAGCGGCCTGAGCGCCGCCGCGGCAACGCTCACCGCGGCGCAGGACTGAGTGCCGTTGTCCTCTGGCCGGCAGCCGCATCATTGTTGTTGTCCGTGTAGTCGGGAGGAAGCAGGTACGGGAAGCCGCCAATCGGCGCCACCCGGAAAGATTGGTGGCGCATCGCGCACCCGCTCCACAGCAACACGGAGAGGCACGCAACCACGAGCCGAAGCCGCCATCGACGCATCGGGTACCTCCTTGCCGCACTATTGGAAACCGCAATCAGGCTTTTGGTTCCCGCCGCCGGGTGATCCATAACAGCAAATAGGCAAACGCCAGGGCGCTGTAATTGGCGATCATGAACCAGCGGTTGCCCCACGAAATGCCGCTGGCGTGGAAAGACGCCACGGGCCAAAGGAAGGGCGTCGGAAAGAAGCGCGTGGTATGGGTCGGGATGTCGATGGTGACGTGCAGTGCCCAGCCCAGCATCTCGAGCACGGGACGTTTTCTGAAGAACCAGACCAGGGCGAACGCCGCGCCAAACACCACATAGCTGTGACTGACCTGATAAAGGTCCCAGGCCAGGGAGAGATGGGGCATAGAGTGGCGCCCGGCCTCCGCCACGGCCTGCGGCGGGTCCGCGACGCGCTGCCAGATTACCAGAGCCAGAGGCACGGTAAAGGCGAACAAATCGGGGAACACTCCCCACAGAACGACCCAGAGTGGGCGAACCGGCGTCCGCAGTTTGCGGTTTGCCCCGATCGCCGCGGCCCCGGCCCACAACCCGTGCGCGAAGATGTCCATCGGGCTCTACCTGGCCTCGGAGACCAGGTCGACGTAGCCGTGTTTGGCCAGAAAGCGGAAATAACCGACGAAATCGAAATCCGTGGCGCCGGTCTCGATCCTGGTGAGCCGGATCACCTCCGCCAGATTCCGCCGGCCGTCGCACCAGTTCAGGGCCGTCATCAGGGTGGCATCCCAGGCGGCTGAAGGATAGCCTTCCCATTGGTCGGTAGGCAGGTCGTCCAGGGTGACCGTGCCGGGCCGTTTGCGCTTCACGACCATGCGGGCGCCTTCGGTGAGTTGCCGGTCGCCGGCAAGGGCCAGCGGCTTCACCGGGCCGGTGATTCCCAGTTCCGCGGCGCGGCGATTGGCGGCTTCGGTCAGCCGGGTGGACTGCTCGCGGGCGAAACGGCGCAGTGATTCCACCAGCGGAACGAGGGCGACGCGCAGCTTGTCCCGCTGGTCCGCCGGAGCCAGGCGCAGAGCGGAGAGCACGGCTTCTTCCTCGCGGTCGGCCGAGTACGCGATGCGCTCGAGACCGCTGTGCAGCTCGCGGCCAAGGTCGCCGGATTTCGCCGCCGCCAGCCGATCCAGCGCGGGAGCGCCCGCGCGCAGGATATTCTCGTAGCCGCGGCTCGCCGTAATTTCGGCCAGCCACGGGACCTCCGCGGCGTCCGCCGCGGCCAGATAGTAGAGATACGACGCCGTCACCGAGACGAGGTCCCGCATGGACCGCGCGTCCACGTGCTCGGGCGTGTCCGCACTGTTGTGGTGCGTGTTGACGCCGGATCCGCCATACGGCCAGACGGTTGGAATGCCGATCATCGGGTCGCTCAGAAAGGTGTCGGTGCCCGTCATGTAGGGCGCCGAGTGAAAGCGGCGGCGCGTGCCCAGTCTTGAAAAATACGCCTCGGCGGTGCGCAGGATCAGGGCGTCAGTATAGGACCGGGCGACGTCGGGATTCAACAGGAAGGTGTATTCCGTCCCGGCCGAATCGTAGGGTCCAGCGGGCGTGTCCAGGCAGATGGCGGCTACCGTGCGCCGGATCCGCTCCGGGTTCGAAACGATGTAGTGCATCGTCCCGTAGACTTCGGGCATGGCGAGAATCCGGATACTGCGCCGCGGCCGCTTCAGCTTCCCCCCTTCGATCAGGCGGTTGAGCGCAGCCAGCGACTCGAGCATGGCGGCGACCCCGGTGGCGTTATCGTTGGCGCCGACTTCGGTGGTGTGGCCCAGGGCAAGCACCTCCTCGTCGGAACCGCTGCCGGCCAGAACACCCGTCGCGTAGGGATAGCTGCCGGCGTAATAGCGGGCGTCGACCGTCGCCTTCACGCGCACGGTCTCGCCGCGGGCCAGCCGGTCGCTGATAAAATCCGCCTGCCGCGGCGTGATGGAAAAACAAGGCAGCGGCGTGCTCTGCTTGGTGAAGCCCCAGCCGCTGTCGCCCCAATAGTTCACCCACCAGTGACCGTCCCTGAGGAACGGATTCTCGGTATAGGCATTGATGACCCCGGCAGCGCCCTTCTTCACCAGGGGCAGCTTGCGCGCATAGGTGCTCTCGCGGACCATCACCATCTTGCCCTTGAGGTCGGCCCGGTCGATCTCCGCCGGGCTCAGCCCGCGCAGCTCGACCACTTCGGCGGTAATGCCGCCGGGAGGCGTAGGACCGCTCCACATGCCGAGCGACGCCGGAGTCTTCCGGTAATCCGCCAGCACGCGCATAGCCGGCGGGACGCCCGGCGAGACGATCTCGAGCGTGGCGGCTTTGACGTCCCAAGCCAGCGGCATGGTCCAGAATCCATACTGGGTAACTCCGTCAGCCGCCGTCGCCACGATTTCGACGTTGCGCAGCCCGCTCGCCGTCATGGCGCCCTTCAGGTATTCCGCCGTTTCCTGGAATTTCGGAAACGTGAACCACCGGTCGGTGCCATAGATGCGCAGCATGTGGTCCATGGCGTCGCCGGCGCGGACCTCCGAACTGACCTCCCGAACCACGTCGCCGAGTCGCAGTTCCGTGGCCGCGGGTTGGGCAACAGCCAGAGACCCAAACAGGACGGTAAGAACATACAGGCGAGAACGATTCATGTACGTGTACTCCTTGAAATGTCAACCCAACGAAGGCCCAGTTTCCGAGCCGCATATCCCAACTCCGGGAGACAGTCCCCGTAGGCCATAACCCAGTGCGAATCGCGGGCTTCGCCCTTCAGAAACTCCCAGTCGCCCTGGATCTCGACATCCTGCTGCGAACGGCAGATCTCATAGAACGGGTTGTCCCGCACGATGCCTTTGAAGCCCACCCAGCGGCCGGTGCTGTATTCCGGGTCGATGAAGGTGACTTCCTGACCAACCGGTATCTCCACCTTGGGCGCCGCCCCGTATTCGGATTCGTAATGGGTGGTGATCAATGCCGGATTGTATTCCCGCCCGTTCATACGCCGCGGGCCGGTGCAGTGGGCGCAGGTGACCATCCGGCGGTGAGGGAAGGTGGAGTTGTGCAGGAAAACCGGCGCCCCCGATACGTGCCGCAGCAGGATGCCCGCCGGAATGATGACGAAGTCGGATTCGCAGAATGCCATGAGGCCTTCGTCGTTCATCAGGCTCAGGGTGAGGCAGGCCGTGGTCTCCGACATCGGGATGATGGTGCTCATGCAACTCTGCACCGTAAAGGCGGACGCATCGTGTTCGCGAAGCAACTGCTTGAAAAGAAAGTGCAGCAGGAACGCGTTGGTTACAAACGGCAGGCCGGTGCGCATGGTAGTCCGCGGCATGTCCAGATACTTGCGCGCGCAGGCTTCCGCGGCGGCGACCATGCGCGCATCGGCCCTGGCCGCCCGGATGCGTTTCCCGAAATCGTCGTAACCGGCGTCGACGATCTCCATTTTGAACCTCTCCCTGGCTACGGCCGGAGCTTCGGGACTGTACTTTCCGGCCGGTCCGCCAAGGGCCACAATCCGTGTGCCCACCAGATTCCTGGCGCCGGTGAGGCCGCGCAGCTTCGACGCCAGTTCGCGGTAGTCGTCCACCACCACGTCGTCCACATGGAGCTTCCCGGCTTCCTGACCGGTTGTCAGATAGCGCGTGCTGAGCGCCTCGTACCAGTAATAGACAGGACCCGAGCGCTGGCGCACGAAGATCAGCGTGTCCTTCCGCGGCGAGAAGCAGGATTTCAGCAACTGCCCGCTGCCGGTCGAAGCGTAAAGCAGGATGGCATCGTGATCGCCCTCGTGAACCTTAGCCGCCTGCTCCGGGGTGGTGACGGGAGCGACGGGCAGGAAATCGAAGTCAGAACCGCCCGGAGCGGGAAGTGACGCCAGCTCTTTGGTGATGCGCGCCAGTTCCTGCGCAACAGCGTCCTGGGTCTGGACCCCGCCCCACGACTTCCAGGAGGTTTGCCGCTTCGGCTCCGGAAGCCGGTACATAAAGACGGGCTGGATCTTCAGCCGCCTGGTCACATTGAGAAGAGGCTGGGACGGATCCCAATCGGTGAGTCCGGCCGGCGAACAAGCGGCCGTGGCCAGGGGACCGGAAGCGGTCTTGAGAAAATCCCGGCGATTCCACGTCATGGGTAGATTCTATCCCGGGATTCACAGTTTCGGATACGATGGGTTCAATGACGGACCTGAATCGCCGGAATTTCTTGGGAGCGATGGCCGGCGGAGCGCTGGCCGGAGAATCCCGCAGCCCCAACCTGGTCTTTCTGTTCTCCGACCAGCACGCCTATGACATGATGGGCTGCTCGGGCAACGCCCAGGTTCAAACGCCCAACATGGACCGGCTGTCGGGCGAGGGCACTCACTTCACCCACTGTTTCTCGAACTCTCCGGTCTGTTCACCCTACCGCGCCATGCTGCTTTCCGGCATGCACACCTTTCACAACGGCGTCATCTCGAACGACCTGACCATGATCCCCGGCAAGGGGAAGTATTTCGGCGAAGTGCTGCGGGACGCCGGTTACCGGACGGGCTATTTCGGCAAGTGGCACCTGCTGGGTGGAAACCGCGTGCGCCCCATTCCGCGCGGCGAGCTGCGCTACGGCTTCGACGGCGACTTTCTCAGCAACAACTGTACGACGCTCTTCGACGCCGGGAGCGCATACTACTGGAACGACCGGGGCGAGAAGACGATGTACGGCGATTGGGAACCCTACGCCCAATCGCGCCAGGCCTGCGCATTTCTTGACCGGCAGAGCGCCGGCCACCCGTTCGCGCTGTTTCTGTCGTGGCATCCTCCCCACGACCACGGCAAACGCGACCAGTACTTCGTCTACGACACGCTGCCCGATCTGATGGCGCTGTACGAGAAATGCGACCCCCGGATCCGGCCCAACACCGCCGCCCTGGACGCCAGCGAACGCCGCAAACAACAGTACCGCGCCTATATGGCCCAGACCACCGGAATCGACCGCGCTCTGGGCATGGTGCTGGACAAACTGCGCCAGAAAGGGTTCGAGAAGGACACCCTGGTGGTTTACACCACCGACCACGGCGATTGCCTGGGCGCCTACGGCTGGCATGCCAGCGCCAAGAACATTCCCCAGGATTGCTCGAGCCGGGTGCCGTTCCTCATCCGCTACCCGGGAGTTGTGCCCAGGCGCCGCAGCGGCCTGCTCATGGGAACGCTCGATCTGATGCCCACGCTGCTCGGGCTGATGGGTCTCGAAGTGCCCTCCACCTGCCAGGGGCGTAACTTCTCCGCCGCCATCCGGCGGGGAGATGACCGGGCGTCGGATTCCGTGCCCCTGGTGATGTTCCATCCGGGACCGGAAGAATATCGGGGCGTCATCACGCGGGAGTGGACTTTCGCGGCGCAGCGCGCGGACAAGCCCTATCATCCGCTGATGAACGTGCTCTACGACCGGCGCGAGGATCCGCATCAGCTCCGCAACCGGTTCGGCGACCCGGCGGCAGCCCCGGCGCAGAAGCGAATGATGGAACTCACCCGCGAATGGATGGACCGGTTCGGAGACCTGTTCGTCTCCTACGACGAGATCATGGCCTCGGGGATCCAGTGGAGCTATCCGGACGGCGGCCCCATCAACCGGATCTCGCCCTCGGACTGGGCCCGCCGGCAGGGCCTCAAACCGCACCCTTTCCGCAAGAGCGCGGCGAGCTGAGGAGCCATGCGGAGGTCCCCCGAGGTCCCCTGGGGGGCTGACCCGGTGCGATCGTGGTATGCTTCACTCGCTGAGCTATGCGGCGCCTGGTTCCATCCGCCATTGCCCTCGCCTTGAGTCTCCTCGCCGTGGAAAGGCCCCTGCCGGCGGCCGGGAAGATGCTCGGCATGTACGTGCACCAGCACTGGCCCTACAATCATCCCTACGCCGCCCGCACCTGGACGCTGGAGGACTGGCGCGGCTACGCGCAGGGCCTGAAGAAGCTGGGCTATAACACCTTCATGATCTGGCCGGTGATCGAGACCATGCCGGACCCGCCGACCCCCAGCGATCTCGCCAGCCTGGAGAAACACCGCCAGGTGATTGCCATGTTGCAGCGCGAGTTCGGCATGAAGGTCATCATCGCTCTGTGCCCCAACGTCGTGGCCGACAACGCGGAGGCGGCCAAATACAGCTTCGAGAAGCGCCACTTCTTTTACTGCGACCGCCGCGTCAACCCCGCCGATCCCGCTGCGGTGCGCAGCATGATGCGCACCCGCGAGAAACTGCTGCGGCCTCTGGCCGGCGCCGACGCCTTCTCAATCATCGACAGCGACCCCGGCGGCTACCCCGGCTCGAAAAATGCCGACTTCATCAACCTGCTGGCCGAACACCGCAGGCTCTTCGACCAACTGCGGCCCGGCATCGAACTGTACTACTGGGTTCACGCCGGATGGCAGGCCTATGCCCGGTTTTACGAAACAGGCATCTTCAGGATGGGCGAAGAGCCTGAGTTTCTGGAGACGTTGGAGTTGCTCCGGAGGCTCAATCCCGAACCCTGGGGACTGGCAAGCGGCCTTCCGTACGCCAGGAAACTGGGCCTGGAATCAAGGGTCCTGGTCCTGAATTACGGCCGCATCGAGGGCGAACCGAGTTTCCCCATGACCAACTTCGGGGGCAGCGCGGCATATGAAGGAGGCCGGGGCGCCGGCGGGAATGTGCGCGGAGTGCTGGGCAATGCGCAAACCCACTGCGTGCAGTTGCCCAACACCTTCGCTTTCGCGCGAGGTGCGGCGGGTCTGCCGCTTGCCGAAGCCGACTACGTGCGGTTCGCCGGCGATCTGATCCCCGGCCAGGGCCCGCGGATTTTCCGGGCGTGGCAGGCGCTGGGCGGGAGCGATGCCGAAGAGATGCGGCGAGCCGCCGCCGGGCTGGCATCCCTGCCTGCGGAGCAGATCAAGGGCGGGCCCTTGCGGGGACTCCTGTTCGGCTCTCCGCAGCGCTTCGTCAACGATCTGATCCTTCAGTTACGCATGCGCGCGGCGGCCGAAGACTTCTATCGGGATTCGGAAAATGACCGCGCCACCGCCGGCTCGCTGGCGCGCTTCGCCGCTGCCGCAAAAGCCTGGCAACAGCAGCACGGTTATGAGAATCACTGGCACTGGCCACGGCTCTATCAGGCGCTCAAGAAATTGAAATCACCGGCGATCGACGCCGTGCTCGACCCGCCGATCCGTGAGACGGGTTTTGAACGCGTGCGCCGGCAATACTACTTGACTGAGACCATGACGCCGCGCCTGCTGGAGGCCATCTCCGGGGTTCCCACCGTCTCCACGCAGTTCGAAGGAGGCAGCATCGGCCCGGTCGAAGTGCTCTCGGCTGCCCACCTCCGCTGTGCGGTTGCAGGCGAATCCGACCAGGACAAACGCAACCGCCAGGCAAACTGGTACTACTTCGAACTGGGCAATCTGCCTGGGACCGAGATGATCATCGACCTGGTCAACCTTGTCGGCGAGTACAACTACCGGTATGGCACGCACGCCGTGACGAAGGGCACGCGGCCGGTTTACAGCTATGACCGGCGCACCTGGACACATTTCTCCGATCGTGAGGTCGAGTGGGATGAGCGCGAAGTCCGCCTCCGGCTGCGGTTCACCCCGCGGCGGAGCCGCATGTGGATTGCGCATGTGCCTCCGTACACCAACCAGGATCTGCGCCGGTTGCTCGACGACATCCGAGGGTCCGCCGAAATTGGCTCGGCCGGCAAGACCGCCGGAGGCCGCGACATTCCGCTGGTGACGGTGACGAATCCGCGCGCACCTGAAGAAAAGAAGAAGGTCGTGTGGCTCATGTGCCGCCAGCACGCCTGGGAAGCGCCCACCTCTTATGTGTGCGAAGGAGCGCTGCGCTTCCTGGTCTCGGGCGATCCACTGGCCCGCCGCATCCGCGACGAGGTGGTTTTCAAGGTTTTTCCCATGGCCGACCCGGACGGCGTGGCCCGCGGCGGCGTGCGCTTCAACGCCCATGGCTACGACCTGAATCGCAACTGGGACGCCGTGGACCCGGCCAGGATGCCGGAGATCGCCGCGCAGCGCAAGGCCATCCTCGACTGGGTGGATTCCGGCCGCCGGATCGACCTGTTTCTGACTCTTCACAACACCGAAAGCGCGGAGTACCTGGAAGGCTCCTTCTCCGGCGCCGGCCAGGCCTCAGCAGCCCGGTTGTTCCGGCTCCTGTCGGCAAAGACCTCGTTCCATCCCACCGCTCCCCTGCGCCGCTCGGAAGCTTCGACCACGCCGGGCAAACCCGGGCGCATGACCGTGTATCAGGGCCTGTACCACGACCGGAAAATCCCCGCGCTCCTTATGGAACAGATGGTGGAGTACAACTCGAAACTCGGCCGCCTGCCGGCCATCGAGGACCGTCTTCAATTCGGACCCGGACTGGTCCGTGCGCTCTGGGCGAGCGTCACCGGAGCGGACTGGTAGCATGAAAGAACACCCATGACTCGACGTGAATTCGCAGTTGCGGCCGCTGGCCCGGCCCTGCCTCAGTCTCCGCGGAGCGCCTTTAAGAAAAGCATTTGCTCCATCGTGTTTCCCTCCGGACTGCCTGCCGCCGAACGCTTCCGGCAGGCCAGAAACGCGGGTTTCGAAGGAATCGAGATCCGCCTCGGCGAAGAAATCCGGCTCTCCTCCACCCCGGAGGAGGTGAAGCGAGTGGGCGATGAAGCGCGCAAGGCGGGAGTCGCCATCAGCGCCCTGTGGGTCTCGGAAGGTCTCGGCGACCACCCCCTGAATGATCCTTCGGCGGAGGTTCGAGCAGCCGGCGCCGCAGCCATCGAAAAAGCGATCGAGTTCGCTACGTATCTCCCCTGTCCCGCTCTCCTGCTGGTGCCGGCGCGGCTGGGCGCCGGGCCAAAGTTCAGAGTGGGGTACCAGGACACCTGGAACCGCGTGACCGCCGAGCTCCAAAAGCTGGTTCCGCACGCGGCCAAGGCGCGGGTGATCCTGGGGCCGGAAAACG
>Ga0272446_1007876_pt1 | contig 10415 bp, 8 predicted proteins | sample YNPCB0061_FD_194587 | JGI IMG/M metagenome (GOLD analysis project Ga0272446, IMG submission 194587) | Hot spring microbial mat communities from Yellowstone National Park, WY, United States - YNP-CB-006-1 | ecosystem: Environmental > Aquatic > Thermal springs > Hot (42-90C) > Sediment | place... | reverse complement strand
GCCTCTTTGCAGGGGAGGCTGAAGGGGCGCTCCGCTTTGCCCTGCTGGGCGGGGCGGCCGGTTTCCTCGCCACCGCCCTGGGCGCCCTGCCGGCATTTTTCCTCACGCGGCTTGCCTCCCGCGTCGAAGACATTCTGCTGGGCTTCGCGGCGGGCATGATGCTGGCCGCCAGCGCCTTTTCCCTCATCCTGCCGGGACTTGCGGCGGGTGCCGCCCTCACCGGCCAACCCCTCGCCGGCGCTGGCCTGGTGGTGCTGGGGCTGATTTTCGGCACGGCGCTCATGGTGGGGCTCGACGATTTCATGCCCCACGAACACGCCCATCTCGGCGTGCACGGGGCGGGGGGTGAGCGACTGTCGCGGGTGTGGCTGTTCGTCTTCGCCATCGCCCTGCACAACCTGCCGGAAGGCATGGCCATTGGTGTGGCCTTCTCCCGCGGCGATTGGTCGGTGGGGCTGCCGTTGACCACGGCCATCGCCGTGCAGGACATTCCCGAAGGGCTGGCGGTGGCCATGGCCCTCAAGGCGGCTGCCCTCCCGCCGGGGCGTGCGGTGGCGGTGGCCGTGGCCAGTGGTCTGATGGAGCCGGTGGGAGCCCTGCTCGGGTTGGGCCTTGCCGGCGGGCTGGCCGCCGCCTATCCGGTCGGTTTGGGGCTTGCGGCCGGCGCCATGATTTTCGTCGTCTCCCACGAGGTGATCCCGGAGACCCACCGCAACGGGCACCAGACCCCTGCCACCCTGGGGCTGATGGCGGGGTTTGCCCTGATGATGGTGTTGGATACCACCCTGGGGTGACGAGGTGAGGGAAAAGTCTTTTCATCCCACCTGACGGAGGAAGCCATGAAGCGGAAAGCAGACAAATCCGGTGCCAAGGGCGAGAGCGCCTTCCTCACCGACATCAAGCTGTTGCGCGAGCGTGCGCGCAAACACATCGAGGATGGCGCCGTCACCCCCGGCTACAAGGCAGACCGGGAAACGGTGATCAAGCTCCTCAACGAAGCGCTGGCCACGGAGCTCGTGTGCATCTTGCGCTACAAACGCCACTACTTCATGGCGAGTGGCATCAACGCCGATGCGGTGGCGCAGGAATTCCTGCAGCACGCCAACGAGGAGCAGATGCATGCCGACCAGATCGCCGCGCGCATCGTGCAACTGAAGGGGGAACCCAACTTCAACCCCGACGGCCTGTCCTCCCGCAGCCACGCCGAGTATGTGGAAGGCCGGGACCTGATCGACATGATCCGCGAAGACCTCGTTGCCGAGCGCATCGCCATCGACAGCTATGGCGAGATGATCCGCTACATCGGTGACAAGGACCCCACCATCCGCCGCATGCTGGAGGGGATCCTCGCCATGGAGGAGGAGCATGCCGACGATCTGGCAAGCCTCCTCGCCGATCTTGCGCGTTGAGGCGCGGCCGGGACGCACAAACCGTCTCCGCAATGAGGGGTTGCCCGCGGTTACGCCGCGGGCTTTATCGCCGGGAGAGCCTGCGCCTCAACTTCGTGTATAAAATGGCGCCAGCCCCGCCCCCACGCGCCGGGACGGGGGCAGACGGCTTTCAGTGAGGAGGCGCAGAAATGAACAGAACAAGAATGCCGCGCGCGGTGCGGCTGGGTCTGCTTTTGCTGGGGTTTTTCGCGGCGGCCGCTTTGGCAGAGGTGGTGCCACAGGAAGGGAGCCCCAGGCCGTCGGCACCCCGCGGCGGCTTTGGTCTTTCCATTGATCTGGGCAGTCTCTTCGGGGCCATCCGCGATGCGGTGAAGAAAAGCGAGACGGCGGAGGAAACGCCGCCCCTTGCCAAGCAGGCGGTGCAGGTGAGCCCCGTTTCCGGCGGGGGTTACACCATCGACTGGGTGGTGCAGTACGCCAACAACACCAATGCCGTGCAAAACGGCGTGACCCTGGTGGACGGGCCGATCGCCACGATTCTGCCGGGCTCCCTGCAGCAGCCCGCGGGGTGGGTGGGGACCACCAATGCCAATCCTCCGGTGGACAACTGGGTGAAATGGACGGGCAACGCGCCGCCCCTTTCCGGTTACATGAGCGCCACCCTGCCCACGGCGGCACCCGCTTCCTTCAACCCGGGTGCCGGCTCCGGTGACGGCTTCATGCCCATCCCCTATCGGCGCGCGGGGGCGCTGCGCATCTATTTCATCAACCACCACATCGGCGGCGCGCTCCCGCCCAACGATGTGAACACCGCTAAGCCCTTCGGTTGTGTGGACACCACGACCGGCATGCCCTGTGCGGGGTTCCCCAAGAAGTTGCCAAAGGGCGATGGCAGCGGCCAGCCTTCGGCGGTGAGCTTCTATCCCGAGGAGTATGACCTGCAGGGTGGTCTCCTGTTTTACGCGGTGACGGCGCGCGGCGCGGGCGGTGTCTGGGAATGGGGGCTTGGCTGCTATGACCTCAACCTGGATCAGGAATGCGGTTTCTACCGTCTCGGCACGCTAGCGAGCCACACCGGCGAAGCCTATGTGAAGGGGCCTTGGCGGATTGGCAACCGCCTCTACCTCCTCGGCGGTGACCGCAGGCTCTATTGTCTGGACGCCGGCAATCCCTCCGTCTTTTGCCCGGGCCTGTCTTCCTACGCCACGGGCTTTATCCTGCCTGCGGCCGCCTTCCCCCTGCCGGGGCCCTTCAACTACTGGGGACCGGCGGTGTTCGGGGAGGTGATCGGCGGGCGCCTCTACCTCACCACGGACAGCAATCCCCAGAGTGGTTGGTCGGCGGTGGGGAAGACCCTGCGCACGTTTTGTTTCGATGCCACAACACAGGGTCCCTGCGCCGGCTTCGCGGTGGTGCCGCGCAACGTCACTGCGGTGCGCACGACGACTTTTCTCTACTACGATGCGGCGGGGGTTGCCCGCCATGTCTGCACCCGCCTTATGGGCATGAACCAAAGCTGTGTCGATGCGGCCACCGGGGCGCCGAGCACGCCGCCGGTGGTGATGCCGGCTTTCTCCTCCAACGAGGGTTTCGGCTCCGAGGTGACGGTGGGTGGGCGTACCTATTTTCCCGACTACCACATGGGCGATCAGTCGGTGAAGTGCTGGGACTGGGCGACACAGGCGGCCTGCACGCCGGTGGCGTCCTTCCTGGCGTGGACCGCCATGCCCAAGAATTACGCGGTCAACGTGGATGATCAGGGCTGCATCTGGGTGCTGGGGGACAATGCCTCCGCCACCTGGAATTTCGATCCGCGCAAGCCCCTTGCCAACGGCAAGGCGCAGCGCTGCGGCGGTCCCGAGGGGGTGTACGAACAGGTGTTCCTGCCCTGGCGTTATTGCTCCGGGCCGCGGCCCTTCGCCTGGACGCAGCTGGAAATTGCCAACGCTGCGCTCGCCCAGTTCAGCAAACTCATCCTACGCGTCAAGGATGCGGCCGGCAATGTGATCCTGACCTTCGATGCGCTGGCCAATGGCAGCCTCATCGCCCCCCTTGCCGCCATCGATCCCCAGACCAACGGCCAGCCGCTGCGCGTGGAGGTGGAGTATGCCCTGGTACCCGGTGCCAGCGTGACGCCGGAGCTGCGCGCCCACTACCGCGCCTCGCCCCTGGAATTCTGTTTCCGCAGCACGCACACCTGCGGCCAGGGCCCGATCACCAACACCCTCGGCATCACGGCGCCGGTGGCGCTTCAGGCGCCACCCGTCACGGTGCAGGTGCCCCTGCCGGCGGCTTGTGGGGAGGGCGCACCGGCGGAGGGGACGCCTGCTGGCGGCGCCTCATCGGCTTCCCCTGCTCCCGATACGGGCGGGGGGGCAGGCGGCGCCGGCGCGCTGGCGGGGGCGCTCGCGGGGGGTGTGGCCGCGGCCATCCTGAATCCCCAGGCGGCGGGCGTGGAGCCGGTGGAATGTCCGCCCGGCATCGCAAACTGCCGGCCTGCGCAAAGCACACCCGAGGCCCCGCCGAAACGCTGCTATTGGCGGCCCAAGGTCAAGGCGGCCCAGCCTGCGCCGGCCGCGGTCAAGCCGGCCCCTTCAAGCGCGCCGCGCAAAGCGAGCCAGGGGACGGCGGCCAAAGCGGCCAGCACGGCCGGCAAGCAGGCCCGCGCGCCCGTCAAGCCCAAGGCGCGGCCGAAGGCGAAACCCAGGCAGCCGGAAATGGAATGGGTGTGCGATGAGTGAACGGGCGGCGCCAGTTCAGCCGGTGCTGCGCCAGGCGCCGCGCCTGGCATTGCCGGCCTATGGGGTGTACCGGGAGGAGGAAAGGCAGGGACTGCCGGGGACGGCGCTGGGGGTCTTTTCCGGGTTGCTGCGGCTGGCGCAAGGTTAGAGACGGTGTCGCGCATCGCGCAGGCCGAAGCCGGCGGGCAGGCGGTGGAGATTGCGGGCAAAGCCGATCACCTTGACGAGCTCGCCCATCTCCGCCGGTGACAGAAGGGTTTGCACCTCCGCCGCAAGGCGAAGATAGCGGGCATCCACGACCGGCGTTTCCGCAAGCCGCTCGGTGATGCCGCAGCCAAGCAGGAAGGCGGCCTGGCTGGTGTAGCCCAAAAGTTCCAGCCCCTCGCCCAGGGCGGCTTCGGCGATGGCGGTGAATTCCACATGGGCGGTGATGTCGGCAAGCCCCGGCCAGAAAAACGGATCGTCATGGACATGGTGGCGGTAATAACAGAGGAGGGTACCTGTGCGCCGCTCGGGGTGGTAATACTCGGCACGTCCAAAGCCATAGTCGATGAAAAGGAGCATGCCGGCGGCAAGGCGTCGGGCGAGGCTTGCCACCAGCGCAACGGCGGCGGGGTGCAGCTCCACCAGATAGTCTTCCGGAAGGTCGAGGGCGGCCGCCTGCGCGATGAGGCCGGGCGACCCACAGGGGCGATCCTCCCAGACGAAGGCGTCGCCGACCACCGTCACCCCCCTTTCCAGCCAGATGCCATCGCGGCGCAGCAGCAAATGGACCGGCAGCGCATCCAGCACTTCGTTGCCGAAGACCACGCCGCTTGTCTTCTCGGGCAGTTCCTCAAGCCATTGCACGCGCCCGGTGAGGGTGGCGGGCAGGGCGGCGAGCCTCTGCTTCTGGCGGGCAGCGAGCTCGGCTGAAGGCTCCAGGATGAGATAGCGCCGCGGCAGACAGTCAAGCCTGGCCAGCTCCTGCAGCACATCCTCCGCCAGACGGCCGCTGCCTGCGCCCAGCTCCAGGATGTCGCCGCCGGTCTCGGCGAGCACGTCGGCAAGGCAGTGGGCGAGACTCCTGCCAAAAAGGGGGCTGATTTCCGGTGCGGTGACGAAATCGCCCCCGGGACCGAATTTGGCCGCCCCCGCCGCGTAGTAACCCAGCCCAGGCGCGTAGAGGGCAAGCTCCATGTAGCGGGCGAAGGAAAGCCAGCCGCTTTTGCGGATTTCCTCACGGATGAGCTGCGTAAGGCGCCGACTGTGCTGCGCGGCCTCGGGCGAGGGAGCGGGCAGGGCAGGCATGTGGTAGATTTCCGTTGATGGCCAGACTGGCCATTCTACCGTGGCGGCTTCGGCGGCAAGCCGCTGCGTTTTCTGACTCTAAACCGATGCCCAACTCGGAAAGCGACAAAGTCGTCCTCATCACCGGCGGGGCCAAACGCGTTGGCGCGGCGATCTGCCGCATGCTCCATGCCACCGGCTGCCGGCTGATGATCCATTACCGTTCCTCGCGCGGCGAGGCGGAGGCGCTGGCCGCGGAACTCAACGGGCGCCGTGCCGACAGTGTGGGGCTTACACAGGCGGACCTCCTGGATTGCGCCGGGTTGCCCCGCCTGGTCAAGGATACGCTGGCGAAATTCGGCCGGTTAGACGTGCTCATCAACAATGCCTCGAGTTTCTATCCCACCGAGGTGGGTTCCATCACCGAGGAGAACTGGACGGACCTCATGGGCACCAACCTCAAGGCGCCCCTGTTCCTCGCCCAGGCGGCGGCGGACGCCCTGCGCCATGCCCGGGGCGCCATCGTCAACATCGCCGACATCCATGCCGAGCGGCCCATGAAGTCCTACGTCGTGTACAGCATCGCCAAGGCCGGGCTGCTCGCCCTCACCAAGTCCCTGGCCCATGAGCTGGGACCCTATGTGCGGGTGAATGCCATCGGCCCGGGGCCGATCTTGTGGCCGGAGGACGACCCCACCTTCGATGAGACCGAGCGCCGCCGCATCATCGCCCATACCCTGCTCAAGCGGGAGGGCACGCCGGAAGACATCGCGCGGGCGGTGCGTTTCCTGATTTTCGATGCCACCTACACCACCGGTCACATGCTGACCGTGGACGGCGGACGGAGTGCCAGCCTGTGACGGAAACCGTGATCCCGCCACGCAGCCTGGTGGTACGCGCCGGGCGTGCCATCGGCGACTATGACATGATTCGCGACGGTGACCGCGTTCTGGTCGCGGTGTCCGGCGGCAAGGACAGTCTGTCGCTGCTCCACGTGCTGCGCCATCTGCAACGGAAGGCGCCAGTGCGTTTCCATCTGGCCGCCGCCACGGTGGACCCCCAGTCGCCGGACTTCGACCCGAGCCCCCTCAAGGACTACGTGCCGCAACTGGGCATCCCGTATTTCTACGAGTCTTTCCCCATTGTCGAGCAGGCGAAGACCTCCATGGAGGGCGATTCCTTCTGCGCCTTCTGCGCCCGGCTGCGCCGCGGGCTCCTCTATGGCTGCGCGCGCCGCGAGGGATACAACGTGCTGGCGCTGGCCCAGCATCTGGATGATCTGGCGGAGACCTTCCTCATGTCGGCTTTCTTCGGCGGCAAGCTGCGTACCATGCAGGCCCACTACGTGATCGACGCCGGTGATCTGCGGGTCATCCGCCCCTTCGTCTATGTGCGGGAGCGGCAGACCGCCGCCTTTGCCAGGCAAGCCGGTCTGCCGGTGATCCAGGAGAACTGCCCGGCGTGTTTCAAGCATCCCACCGAACGCATGCACATGAAACAGTTGCTCGCCGGGCTGGAGAAGGCGCATCCGCGACTGTTCCCCAACCTGCTTGCCGCCATGCGGCCCCTGATGGGCCCGATGCAGGAAAAACTCCGCCACATGCCCCGCCGCGAGGCGGGCGCGCGGCTGGTGGTGGATTGAGCCTCAGGCGCCAAGCCGCCGGCGCACCTGGGCGGCCGCCGCCACCATGTTGGCGAGGGCGGCCTTTACTTCCTCCCAATTCCGTGTCTTCAGGCCGCAATCGGGGTTGACCCACAGGCGTTGCGCCGGAAAGACCGCCACCGCTTCTTCGATGAGCTGCGCCATGGCCGCGGTGCTGGGCACCTGCGGGGAATGGACGTCGAAAACCCCGGGACCCAACTCGTTGGGGTAACCGATGCGGGCGAAGCCGGCGAGGGAATCCATGGCCGAGCGGCTGGCCTCGATGGTGAGCACGTCCGCATCCAGCTCCACCAGGGTGGGCAGGATGTCGCCGAATTCGGCGTAACACATGTGGGTGTGAATCTGGGTGCTGTCCCGCGTCTGCGCCGCAGCGAGACGGAAGGCGCGGGCGGCGGCCTCGAGATAGCCGGACTGCGCCGGACCCCGCAAGGGCAGCCCCTCCCGCAGCGCCGGCTCGTCAATCTGGATGATGTCGATGCCGGCCTCTTCCAGATCCCGCACCTCGTCCCGGATGGCCAGGGCAAGCTGCAGCAGGACCGTCGCCAGGGGCAGGTCGGTGCGCACGAAGGACCACTTGAACAGCGTCACCGGCCCGGTGAGCATGCCCTTCACCGGCTTGTCCGTGAGCCCCTGGGCGAGGCGTGTCCAGGACACGGTGATGGCGTGGGGCCGGTGGATGTCCCCATAGAGGATGGGGGGCTTGACACAGCGGGAACCATAGGACTGCACCCAGCCGTTGCGGGTGACGGCGAAGCCTTCCAGATGTTCGGCGAAGTATTCCACCATGTCGTTGCGTTCCGGCTCGCCGTGCACCAGCACATCGAGTCCCAGTGCTGTCTGCAGCCGCAGGGCACGGGCGATCTCCCTTTCCATCATGCCGCGGTAGGTGCCGGCATCGAGCTCGCCGCGGGCCAGGGCGGCGCGGGCCTGGCGGATTTCCCGTGTCTGGGGGAAGGAGCCGATGGTGGTGGTGGGCAGCAGAGGCAGGGGATGGCGGGCCCGCTGGGCGGCGCGCCGCTTGCCATAGGGTGTGGCGCGGAAACCCGGCTCCTGCCCGAGGGCGGCGATCCTTTCCGCCACCTGCGGCCGGTGGACACGGGGGCTTATGCGGCGGGATTCCAGGGCGCGGCGCATCGCGGTCCAGTCCACCGCTTTGCCCCGCGCCGCGTTTGCAAGTTGCGCCAACTCGTCGAGCTTTTCCCGGGCAAAGGCGAGCCAGCTTTTGAGCTCCCCATCGAGGCCCGTTTCGCCGGCGAGCGTCAGCGGCACGTGCAGGAGCGAGCAGGAGGGGGCCAGCCACACCTCCGCTCTCTGTCGCAGCGCCGGCAGCAGGCGCGCGCTTGCTGCATCGAGATCGGTGCGCCAGACATTGCGCCCGTCGATGATGCCCAGCGAGAGTGCCTTGTGCGCCGGTAGCCAGTCGAGCACGGGAACAAGATCGGTGCCTGCGCTCACGAGGTCGAGGTGCAGCCCCGCCACGGGGAGCTGACAGGCCAGGCGCGCATTTTCCGCAAGGGGCGAGAAATAGGTCGCGATGAGCAGGTTCACCCCATTGCCGGTGAGCGCCGCATAGGCGGGTTCGAAAGCCCTGCGCCAGGCTTCCGGCAGTTCCAGGCCCAGCACTGGCTCGTCCATCTGCACCCACTTCACCCCCAGGGCGGAAAGCTGTGCCAGCACTTCGCCATAGACCGGCAGCAGGCGGGGCAGCAGGTCGAGCCGGGAAAAGCCCGCGGCCTTTTCCTTGCCCAGCCAGAGGAAAGTCAGCGGACCCAGCAGCACGGCTTTCAGCGGCCGCCCGAGGGCGCGTGCTTCGGCCACCTCATCGAAGAGCCGTCGCGAGGCGAGGCGGAAAGTGGTGTCCGGCAGAAACTCCGGGACCAGGTAGTGGTAATTGGTGTCGAACCACTTGGTCATTTCCAGTGCCGCCCCGTTTGCCCCACAGCAGCCGGCCTGTTGACTTCCCCTTGCCATGGCGAAATAGCGGGCAAGCGCCGTGTCCGTGGGGGAAAAGCGGAAGCGGGCCGGCTCGCAGCCGAAAAGCTGGATGTGGTCGAGGACATGGTCGTAGAGGGAGAAATCGCCCACGGTGAGGAAATCGAGACCGGCCTCCATCTGGTGGGCCCAGTGGGTGGCGCGCAGCCCCCGGGCCACCGCCTCCAGTTCATCGGCGCGGGCTTCCCCCCGCCAGAAAGCTTCCAGGGCGAATTTGAGTTCCCGTTGCGCCCCCATGCGTGGGTAGCCCAGGATGTGGGTGCGGATGGTTGGTGTCATGATGTGCTCCTCGTTCCAAGGCAGGCATCATGGGGCGGGTGGTAAAATGAAGCAAGCGCATTCTTTTCATGAAATCATGAACGACATGCATGATTGAGCTTCGCCACCTGAAGACCCTGCTCACCGTGGCGGAGACCGGCAGCATCAGCGCCGCCGCCAGCCGCCTCCATCTCACCCAGTCGGCGCTGTCGCACCAGATTGCGGCGCTGGAGGATGTCCTCGGCCTTGCCCTTTTCGAGCGCGGCCAGCGGCCCCTGCGGCTGACCGCTGCCGGGACCAGGTTGCTCGCCGTGGCGCGGCGCGTGGTGCCGGAGGTGGAAAACGTCCGTCAGGAGCTGCTGCGGCTGGCCAAGGGCGGTGTGCGCCGCGAGCTGCGCATCGCCGTGGAGTGCCATACCTGTTATGACTGGCTGATGCCGGCCATGGATGCCCATCGGGAGCGCCATCCGGAAGTGGAGCAGGACCTGGTGCCGGGCTTCCATGCCGATCCGCTGGGGCTGCTTGCCGCGCGCACGGCGGATCTGGTCATCGTCTCCGAGGCGCGGCCGCGGCGCGGGGTGGCCTACTTTCCCCTCTTCCGCTACGAAATGGTGGCGCTCCTTGCCCGCGGCCACAGGCTTTTGGAGCGGCCCTATCTGCGGCCGCGGGATTTCGCCGGCGAGACCCTCATCACCTATCCCGTTCCCGACCGCATGCTCGATGTGGTGCGGCGGGTCCTTCAGCCCGCCGGCGTCAATCCGCCGCGGCGCACGGCGGAGCTCACCGTGGCCATCCTCCAGCTCGTCGCTTCCAGAAGGGGGATCGCGGTGCTGCCCCGCTGGGCCGTGCAGGGCTATCTGGAACGGGGCTATGTGGTGGACAGACCGGTCGGGCCGCGAGGGTTGTGGGCGCGCCTCTATGCCGCGGTGCGCAGCGCGGAAAAGAGCCAGCACGCCGATTTCGCCGCCCTCCTCGTCGACTGCGCCCGGCAGCACCTCGAGGGGGTGGGCGGGTAGGCGGGCGGCTTACGGACGCCGAAGCTTGATGACCTTGGCCGGGCCGCTGTGGGTGTTTTTGCGTGCCAGTTGTTCCAGGGCCAGG
>Ga0272446_1007875_pt1 | contig 10416 bp, 11 predicted proteins | sample YNPCB0061_FD_194587 | JGI IMG/M metagenome (GOLD analysis project Ga0272446, IMG submission 194587) | Hot spring microbial mat communities from Yellowstone National Park, WY, United States - YNP-CB-006-1 | ecosystem: Environmental > Aquatic > Thermal springs > Hot (42-90C) > Sediment | place... | reverse complement strand
ACCTCGAGCGTGAGTTCCGCTGTTTTAATTACCATACGTTGTTTCGGTGGCGCGGGCGGTGTGGCACTGCTTTGGCTGACAGATTGAAAAGCGGCGCGGCGCGGCGCGCTCTTGGGCAAGCCACCTCCTGAACCACTTGGGCTATCGGTCGCTCTTTCGAGTTCGGCAGATTCTTCTTTTTCCGATATTTCCTCTGACGCTGGTGCTCCCGATGACATCATAGGTTGCGATGACGCAGACGACGCACTCTCGTCCCGCGTGTTTGCGCGATTACAACCAAAGCATATCGCCGCCAAGAGAACCAAAAGCAGCATGCGGTTCATATTTCCTCCGTTGAGATTGTTTTAGCGCGATGAATTTCTACCTCGAATACATCAGCAAATTTTTCAGCGAATTTCTCCTCAATGAGCGAGAGCGATATTTCTGTGCCTAAAAGTTTAGCGAGCGAAGTTATCCCTTTATCACTGATTCCGCAAGGCACAATGCCGTTGAAATACTCAAGGTCTGTATTGACGTTCAGCGCCAAGCCGTGCATCGTCGTCCAGCGCGAGAACTTGACGCCGAGCGCACAGATTTTCTCATCGCCAATCCAGACGCCCGTGTAATTCTTGCGCTTGTCGTGATGCGTCTTTCGATGCGCGTCGATTCCGAAATCGGCTAAGAGGCGAATGACGACTTCTTCAAGGTCGCGCAGATAGCGATGCACGTCGTGATAAAAGTGCTTCATGTTCAGAATTGGATACGCGACGAACTGTCCGTAGCCGTGATAGGTTATGTCGCCGCCTCGGTCAATCTCGAAGAGGGAAATGTTTTTTGCGCGGAGCTCAGCTTCGCTTAGAAGTAAATGTTCGCGTTTGGATTCTTTGCCGAGCGTATAGGTATGTGGATGCTCGACGGAGAGAATCGTATCAGCCAAAAGGTCTTGCTGCACGCGTTCAAAGACGCGCTTTTGCAAGTTCCAAGCGTCGGCGTAGGGCATTGTGCCAAGCGATACCAATTGAACTTGCCGCATTCTGTTTTGTGGTTTCAGCGTGGCAAGTTAGCGTTTTTTTTTGCGAGCGTAGCTGAGCATAGCGTTAATTTTGGGCAAATGTGTCGTCAGTTAAACGAGGGTAGTAACGCTTCTGGCCGTCGTGGTGCAGCACGGCAAGCGACTCATCGATGCGGCGCGCTCTGCATGGTTTGCCTTTGATTTTGAACTCAATCGAGCCATCGTCGTGATACAGCAGGTCGGTTAAAGCGTAACGATAGTTAAACTCGCCCGTGCCGACGATGTAGCCTTTGAGCTTGTTCTTCGAGGTAAATACAAATTCAAAGTATTCTTGCGCTGAGCCGCGCGCGTATCTTCCGATGTATGGTTTGGAGAGTTCGAACTCGCGCTCCAATTTTTCCTTCTGTATTTTCCACGCTGGAATTTTCTTCGTTGGAGCAACCGATGACTTTTTTTCGGAAGTCTTGGCGTTTTTTACAAGCGACTTTCGAGCGAGAGGCTTGTCAATGGCAAACGCGCTTTCGCTGTGATTTAGGACAACCACAAAGAGAAGAGCATACTTCGACATCTCAACAGCAGTTTAGGTTACAACTTTCAAACTCGCCGCCGATGCGATGTTGAACAGGCTATCTGCGTATCGGCTGCGACGCTAAATTGAGAAGCAGTTTTACTGACCCTGTCTGCAAAAGTTTCAACTGTCGGTAGAGCGCAAGAGAAATGTATGTGTAAGTTCCCCTGCCGTAATATGCTGTAATGAAAGAAGTTGACGGCTGCGACTCATTTTCATCGCTCATCGATAAAAGTCTTTCATACTTCTCCGATGTTTTCGCACTGTCCGCACTGGGCAGGTAAATGCTGCGTTCTTGAATCCAGCCGTTCCAATCGCCGGGCAGAATTTTATTTGGCTTGTTGAAGTAGGGATGTTCGGGCTGAAGCAATTTCACCGTCGCAGTTTCCTCTGTTACGCGCTCGTTGGTAATCAGAATCGGATAAGGCGCGAGCTTGTCGGCATTGGCGTTCCAATCTTGCGGCTTGTTGTAGAACATCACCACGTTGCCGCCTTGCTCGATGTAGTCGAATATCTTTTTTGATTGACGCATAACGTCGGGACGATAACCGCCCGTGCGAAGGTCAAAGAAAATCACAGAGAAGTTTTTTAGGTCTGCGCTCTCGAGCGCGGCGGAGTCCAGCACAGTGAATTTGAGTTTAAAGTCGCGAAAAATGTCCTCGAGCGTGTTGTCGTATGTATTCACCAGTCCGATTCGGGCGGACGGCGAGCATTTTGCATCAACGGTTTTGAGCGTAACGAGTTGCTTTGCGGGCGAGAGCTTGGAGTCTTCGGCTTCCGCGCCGACGGGCTTAGCGTCGAAGATTAGTAACTGCGGCAGACGCGACGTGTCTTTTTCAATGTCAATCGTGAGCGTATCGGTCAATCGCGCTTTATTTGTTCCGCCGAAGACGAACTCTTTTCTGAGCAGCGTTTTTCCGCTTGACGACACCGACAGTATGACGGGCAGGATTTTTTGCGTTGGATTTCGCATGACGATATGAAATCGTCGCTTATATGTCGGTGTTTTTTTCTGTTGCCATTCCCGCTCCGTTGCAAGCTCTTTGAGTGCATCGCTCGGCGAGACGAGGATTGAAAATCCTTGCGCTTGCTCGACTTGCAACGATTCAAGTGACAGCGTTTGGCGTTGCATCGGCTCAATGCCCCCGAAGAGGTCGTGCTGATTGTGCGCAAAGTTTTCCGACGCGCGCCAGAGCATGTATCGACGAGGCTGCGCAAGGAACTGCGACCGCGCTAACACGGCTTTATCCATGCCTTGCGAGCGATGCTGCGAGAGCGCAAGGCTTGCCACTTCACGAATCGTTTTGCCGCCCGGCTCTCTTTCACCGACGTTGATTTCCACGACTGAACCTGTTCCAGCCGGCGCGCTGCGAAAGGCACGCACGAACAGTTTTTTGACTTGCCACGGCGCAACGCCGTCCTTGAACTGTTCGGGGTGATACGACGAATCAGCAGCTTTTTCAAACGCCTCGTAAGCGGTGATGCCGACGGCTTGATGATGCCCATGTTGGCGATTCGGCGGCACGGTGATGGTGTCGTGATTAGTGATAATCACATCGGGCTGCGTTCTGCGAATTAAGTACACCAAACGCGATAATACAGCGTCTTTCCCGCCCCAGATTGTAAAAGTTTCTTTGGCAGTTTTCGAGAAGCCGAAGTCGCGGAAGCCGAGAAAGAGGGTCTCTGTGCCGAGGATATTTCCGGCGTCGAGCGTTTCTTGGGTTCGAATCTCGCCGAGTTCATCGTAGAGCGCAGAGCCGATTTCATTTTGACCACCTTCGCCGCGCGTGTAAAACACGCTGTATGCTTTCAGCGGACGTGCTGATGAGTTATAGAATCGTGCGTAGTAAGCAAGTGTCGCACCGTCTTCGTCGTCGGGATGTGCCGAGAGCGCCATTAAAACAAACGATTTTTTTTGCCCTGTTGCTGTCGATGCCGGCTGTGCGACGAGCGACACAGCCACAAAGAGCGTCCATACAATACCGAGAAACGACATCATTGGCTAAGCGTGTAAAAATTAGAGCCAGCTGAAACTGCCTGATTTCACAAGTTTTTACGGGCGAAAGTTGTCATGCTTTCATGAGCGAATGAACATCGTAGCCTTCCAATTTTGTCCTACCATTTAGAAATTCCAACTCTATCAGAAAGCAAAGCCCAACGACGCGCCCGCCGATTTTCTCAATGAGTTTGCAGGCTGCGCCCGCCGTGCCGCCAGTGGCGAGCAGGTCGTCGTGCAAGACAATGCGCTCGCCTTTCTTGATGGCATCGAGATGAATTTCAAGCGCGTCTGTGCCGTATTCGAGCGAATAGGTCTCGCGGATTTTGGCGGCGGGAAGTTTGTTCGGCTTGCGGACGGGAACAAAGCCCGCGCCCAATTTATACGCCAACGCCGCTCCGAAAATAAATCCCCGCGATTCAATCGAGACCACTTTATCGACCTTTTTGCCTTTGTAAAGTTTCGCCAGCATCTCGACCGTTTCAGTGAACAGTTTTTTGTTTTTCAAAACCGTCGTGATGTCTTTGAACATAATTCCCTCTTTCGGGAAGTTCGGCACCGTGCGCACGTTCTTTGCAAAGAGCTTGGCGAATTTTTCAAGTTTCTTATCGTCCGACGTTTTTTTGGGTCTGGCAAGCGTGAGTTTTTTCTTTGAGGCTTTTGCTGACATGGTTGGTTTTTGTTGTTTGTGTTGCAAGTTCGTCCAACAAAAGTGGCGATTCTCGCAGAGATTTGCAACGGGCGTGAGTCTTACAACGCAGCGCGCAGTTGCAGAATGTAATGCCGAATTGGCGCAAGAATGCCCGGCTGCTCGACATAGTTGTAATTCAACACATTTCTTACAATCACGTTCGCTGCCATATCAAGCGCGCCTAACGGAAACTTCACGCCTGCGCGTACATCGGACACATGCGCATCGACCAGCCGCGCGCCGTCCGCCACAATGAGCGACAATTCTCGGTCGACCGCATCGGCTCGGCTGACAAATCGATAATTCCACTCGAAAGAGAGCATGTTGTAATTCGCTTCGATGGTTGCGTAAAAGAGCCGCCGACTTCGATATTTCAACCACTCGTTCAGCGTGCGGTCAATTGGGTTTGTATGTGTGTATGAGAGCGAGAGCCGAAGCAGACGCTGATTAAAATTCATTGATACAGAGAGTTCATAGCCCGGAATTTGCGCGCTGGTAACATTCTGAAATGAAAACGCTCCGCTCGCCGTTGGGCGCACCTCTATAAGATTTTCATAGTTATTGACGAAGCCCGCTATGTCAATCGTCAAACCTGTCAGCGAAAAACTCGAGAAGAGCTCAATGGATCGACTGTAGCTGAACAGGTAGCCCAGTTCGTAGCTCACGCTGCTCTCTGGTTTCAGCGTTGGGTTCGGCTGCACTTGCAGAAAACCTGTTTGCGTTGTCAGGAATCGCTCGCTGATGGTTGGATTGCGAAACGCCGCGCCGATGGTGGTTCGAAACGACGAGTATTGTCCAATCGTCCAATTTAGCCCTGCGCGCGGATTGAGTCGCCCAACGATTGTTTCGCGGTTCACGCTTTGTCCATCGTAGCGCGCACCGTAGCTCAGAACCAGCGCATTAAGAAGCGGCAAATCGCCTTGCAGATAGGCGGCGAAGGTGACTGATGTATTGTTTCCGAAGATGTTTGCCTGAACGGTCGAGTATGAGGTTTCAACGCCGCCTGTTAGCGTGAAGCCTTTGGCGAGCATGGCGCTCGTTTGAACATCGACGCCGTATTGCGCTGCCGTTGAATTTTGTCCGTCTGTGTCTTGAAACGACGTGCGATTGGTTCTGCCGCGGACAATCATATCGACCGTGCGCGAGAGTTTCCAATTAAGCGTCGGCGCAATGATGAGGTTGGTTGAGGACAGACGCAACTTCGTCGACATTCCGTCGCGCAAGGCGTTATCAATGTTTTGCCAAAAGAGCGAACTGCCGCGTTCTTCTTCGGCGTAATTAGCGACAAGCGAGAGCGCAGCCGCGTCTGAAAATTGATACGCCGACTTTGTAAAAAATCGCCATCGGCGAAAATCGAAATTTTCTCGGTAGCCATCGTCGATGCGCCGTGTGAGCGAGCCATAGACCGACAGCCTGCCGAAGGTTTGCGCATGTGAGAGTTCAACACCTGCCTGCGCTCTGGGTCGCTCCGACCATCGCCAAATTCCAAACGATGGGTTATCGAACACGCCGCCGTAGGTCAGCAGCGATGTACGTGTCGAGAACTCATTTTTTGTAACCACGTTAATCGCGCCGCCGATGCCCGCCGACCCATAGAGCGAGGAACTGGCGCCTTTGATAACCTCGACGCGGCTGATGAAATCGACGGGAAACGCGTCCCAGCGCGCCGAGCCATCGTCGGGCGATAAAAACGGAATGTTATCGATGAGCAACTGCACTCGGCTGCCGACGCCCAAACTCACGCCGCTCGACCCGCGAATGCTGACGTTTGAATTGAGAACATTCACGCCCGATACATGTCGCAGCGCATCGTCAAGCGAGACGCTATTGCGCTCAATGAAAAATTCAGGTCGTAGAATCGAGACGGACAGCGACAATTCCTGCAAGCGCTGTTCATAGCGATTCGCCGTTACGGTGATTTCATTTGCCTCCGACGCAATCGGGTCGAGTGTCATATCGATTTCGGTAATCGTGTCGTTTTTTATTGAGATATTTTTGAACAGTTGTGTTTTGTAGCCTTCGGCGCTGAACACCACATCGTACGTGCCGCGCGGAATGCCGCGAATGATGTAGAACCCTTCCGCGTCGGCAAGCGCACCATAGCTTGTGTTTTTCAGTTGGACTTTTGCGCCGACGAGTGGAATTGACAGCCGCTTTCGCACAGCGCGCGGTTGCGCTTGACCAAGCGAGTCGGTAATCGTAATGAGTTCCGTCGTTATGCGCGTTTCGGTAATTAAACCGCGCAGTGTGCCGCCGCCAATTTGTGCCAAGATCGACTCCGATACACAGGTGATTGTCAAGACGACAGCGACGATTATCCAAACGATTTTTTTTACTTGCACACGTTGAAAAGGAAACGATGGTTGCTGAAGTTCATTATTCTCTTTTTTCAAAAGTAAGTTTAAGAACCTTTGATGCAGGCAACTGAACTTTTCGTATTCAAACAGGGGGCTTGCGACTTCGAGTGGAATACAAGTTTGCGCTCAAAGACGCGCGGTTAGTGCATAAGGTTAGAAAATCGACGCACGACAGGAAAAGTTCCGCTCGTTCCCTAACGCTGTGATTTTGTTCGACTTTGTTCCGCCTGACGTTTCTTGTAATCGCAGTCGGTCTTCACACAGTCGGCGAAGATTTGAAGTGTGTGTTGGCGAATGTCAAACCCCATGCTTTTGCACACCGCGTCTTGCTGCTCTTCGATTTTTGGATTTGAAAACTCAAATACTTCGCCGCATTGATTGCAAACGATATGGTCGTGATGGTCGTAACCATAGACACGCTCATAGTGCAAGTGCTTATGCCCAAAACTGTTTTGGCTGACGAGGTTGCACTCGACGAGCAAATCGAGCGTGTTGTAGACCGTTGCGCGGGAGATGTTATGATTTTTTTGTTTGAGTTTAATGAAGAGTTCGTCGGCATCGAAGTGTCCTGCTGCAGAATAAATTTCGCGCAGCACAATGTCGCGCTCTGGCGTAGCGCGATAGCCTTTCTTTTTGAGGAACTCGCGAAAAATATGCTCGACGCTTTCGCGTTCTTTAACTTCGGGCGCCAGTGTATTGGCACGCGTGCGCTGTTCTTTTTTCGTCTCTCGTTTCGCGGCAACTTTCATGATGTTCTTTCAGAAGAATTAATGACGGCGGCTTGACCTAAAATTACATCTAAAACCGTGAGCGTGCAATGCGCTAAGGGCAACTCTCTCGCCTTTTCCGATAACGCTGTTATGCAGCTCAATTTACACGGGCTTGCTAAGGTCTGGCTTTTCTAATTCGCCGTGATGAATGCGGTCGACATACCACCACCAATGCGATTCGGGATAGCGTTTTTCGCGGTAGGCATCGTCGAGTAAGCCGAGACCATGTTCGTAGACTTCCAGATACTTGTAGCCATTTTGCAGCACGATGGCGTCCGCCCAGCGCACCTCTTTCTCGAGTTCAGGCGTCAGCTCGTCTTTACGCAGTTCAATGTCGCTTCTGTAAAACAGAAACTCATCGTAGCCCTCAATCCAGATTTCTTCGGGGTCGTCCAAATCTTGACAATACTTCGCGTAGATTTTCACAAGCTCCTTGATTAAAAATCCTTTGGAGGCATAAAGTTTTGGCGTGGGTTGTGTCATACTCGTTTGCGATTCAAGTTATTTCAAGGCTGTTTCAATTTTTTCGTGCGTTGTAAAGCCAAGTTTTATCAATACGTCGCCGATTTTTTCTCCTGTCTTTTTTTGTTCAGCTAAGGCTTGCTGCAATTGGTCGGCGGTAACGACGCCTTTGGCGACGAGTGTATCTCCAAGCATAATTTATTTCGTTTGTTTTTTAATCGTATTTGTAAAATCCGCGTCCGGATTTTCGCCCAAGATAACCAGCAGCGACCATATTTTTTAGGAGCGGCGACGGTCGATATTTTGAATCGTTGAAGCCATCATGCAAGACATTCATAATTGCCAAGCACACATCCAGCCCGATGAAATCGGCCAGCGTCAGTGGTCCCATCGGGTGCGCCATGCCAAGTTTCATAATTTCGTCAATTGCTTCGGGCGTTGCCACGTTTTCATAAACGCACTGAATCGCTTCGTTAATCATCGGCATCAGCACGCGGTTTGAAATAAAGCCGGGATAGTCGTTCACCGTAACGGGAACTTTGCCGATTGCTTTTGCGGTCTCCTCGACCAATCGATGGGTTTCATCGGAGGTTTGAATGGCGCGGACAATCTCGACGAGTTTCATTACAGGAACGGGGTTCATAAAGTGCATGCCGATGACTTTGTCCGGTCGTTTGGTTGCGGCGGCAAGCTCGGTCAGCGAGATGGAACTGGTGTTCGAGCAGATGGTCGCCTCGGACTTGGCGTGTTCATCGACGGTTCGAAAAATGGACTTCTTCAATTCCGTGTTTTCGTTGACCGCTTCGATTATGACATCCGCACTTTTGACGCCCCCAGCGAGGTCTGTCGTAGGCGTGAGGTTGGATAGCGTTTGCGTTTTATCTGCGTCGGTCAGTGTTCCCTTCTTGATTTGTCGGTCGAGATTGCCTGCGATGGTGCTCAGGGCGCGGTCGAGCAATTCCTGTTTGACATCGATAAGGGTTACGTGAAATCCATTTTGCGCAAAGACGTGCGCAATGCCGTTGCCCATTGTGCCGCCGCCGATGACAGCGATGTGTTTTGGAGTCGTCATAGTTTGTCTGGTGTTCAAATGAATGAAACGCCGAGCTGTTCAGGCGCGGCTTAGCGCGTAGCAACCAGCAGCGCATCTACGCTGAACTTGCCTGCGCCTGACAAAAATAACCAAAACAAGATGACGATGTAAAGCACTTCTGGTAAATAAAAAAACTCGCCGAGCCAATCGGCGATAGATGTGGCTTTCACGCTGGGCAACACCGTTGTCAGCAGGGCGACTATCATTACGCCGAGCAGCAAGAGCGCGCTGAGAGGCGTTGCAAGCCCAAAGACCAAAGCTGCGCCGCCAAGACATTCTATGAGCGATACTACAACCGCATTGATTTCTGGCGCAGGAACGCCTGCTGCCTTAATTGTCTCACGCATCTGCGCGCGCCGCGCTGGCACAACTAATTTGCCGTAGCCTGAGAGCGCAAACAGCAGCCCAACAGCTACTCGAGCAACGAACATTCCCACCCACTGCCACGACTGCAGGTTCAAGGCGATTGACTCGACAAACGACATCTCCATTTTTTCTACTTTTGCGGACTCTCGACTACCTCTACGATACGCTGATTCAACGCTTGAAGTGCGCGCGCGTTGAAGCCTTCAATTTCCCGAAACGCATTAATCTGCGCGGCGGCGCATTCCGTTGGCTCTTTGAAGACTATCCACCGCACGCCTTCCGTGAAGGGCGGCGTCGTCAGCGACCCTCCGTATAAATAAAACCGTTTGTTTTTTGGCAACGCGCTGTTCAAATCCACCACGTTTTTCGATGTCTTACGTCCGCCTTCCGCGCGTGGAATATCCCGAATGAATCGGCTTAAAAATTCATTTTCTCTTCCTTCAACGAACAAGACGCCAACGACCAAATACGCGCTGTCCGTGCTTTGATGAACCAAATGCAATTCCATTGGAAACGGCGTTCCCTGCAAACGATGCTCCGACGGTGTATGAAAATGAAATTGGACAAGGTCGTAGTCTTTTCCATCAAAAGACAATCGATTGCCTTGCTTGTAATGAAGTTTAACGGTGTGACCTAAGTTTTCTATGATTTCATGCGACGGGACATATTGAAACACAAGGGCATGCCGACTCAGCGAATCGGTCGGCTCTAAGTTTATCGGCGATTGACGATATTGCTCGTTGCAGTATGCCATTTTGCAGTTCTCTGCTTTTGTGTGCGACTCTTCCGTCGCAGCAATGGCGGCGCTATTGACACCCTTTGCTGACGGCTTAGCGGGTTTGAGACACCCGCATAGCACAGCGATTGACATCGCCGCTAGCAATACCGTGCATATCGGTTGTAGATTCATGAGCGTTCTATTTTTGTCCAGCGCATGTTCTGTGCGCTTGCAAGAATAGCCTCAACTCTTCACAAGTTTATCACAATAGCGACGTGCTTGGATTATTTTTTTTCCAATTGTAGCTAATTCCCTTTTCTTGAAGGAGTCCCTCGCCGATGAGAACGGCGTCGAAGCCTGTATTTTCAAGGGTTTTCAGGTCATCGTTGGTTTTCAATCCGCTT
>Ga0272446_1007874_pt1 | contig 10417 bp, 10 predicted proteins | sample YNPCB0061_FD_194587 | JGI IMG/M metagenome (GOLD analysis project Ga0272446, IMG submission 194587) | Hot spring microbial mat communities from Yellowstone National Park, WY, United States - YNP-CB-006-1 | ecosystem: Environmental > Aquatic > Thermal springs > Hot (42-90C) > Sediment | place... | reverse complement strand
GTATATTTTGATAGCTATCTGTAAAGGGGCTGCGCGGCAGGTCGCGCAAGCGTTAAACGATGAAGCAACTTTTCTGCTTTCGCAGATGGCCAATTTCGCTGCACAGGCGAAAAATCGCGACGGATTCCAATTGCCCGTAGAGCAAATTCGCAGAATTTGCGGAGGAATTCGTCGCGATTAGGTTATCTGCGCAAGCAGAAAAGTTGCACCAGCGACTTGCCGCGCAGCCCCCTAACCTGCCCCTGAAGGGCATTTTTCGTTCAGCGCTGGCGGCAAGATTCTTTATAGATGATAACCCAGGGTCGCTCCTGGATGCACTTGATGAATGAACGGCTATACTCAATTGTCAGGCGCACATTTTCGCGCAGCGCTTTGCTTTCCTTACTGAATTTGCCCAAACTGCCACGATTGTGCGAGAGCGCTTTCTCGAGTGCTTCCAGATTTTGGGCCATGGCGGCGCTGTTGGAGATAAGCTGTGTCAGGCTCTGCTGCTGTGCGGTCAGTATTTCTTCACTGTTGCGTGCAATCAGCGAGACATTGGTTTTCAGCACCTCGAACTGTCCAGAAATTGTGGTGAAGTAATTTTTTGCTCCCGTAAGCGTTGCCGCCAGGTCTTCGCGGTTCTCATTCATTACCGCGTCAACGTTCGCACGCAGTAAACCCGCCTTGGCAAAAATAAGCTCCGCCACCTCACCCGCACTACGCCCCTCGAACCAGCTGGAAAACGATAGCATCATTTGTTCAAATGATGGGGGAGAGATGCCCCGAATAACTTGTCCGGGTTCGATAACAGGCTGGTTGGGTTTGAGATCCTGGAACTGGATATTGATATACTTCTGTCCCATCAGGTTGTTTGAAAAAATGGAAATCTGCGTGTCAGAAGTATTGGGCATTTTCCCGCGCAACGAGTTTTGCAGGTAAAGCCGCACGTAGGTCTGCTGGTCTTTCTGGAAGATATCCTGCACGTAGCCGACTTCGCGCCCGCCTGCGAGGAGTACCTTTGCATTGCGCGTCAGGTTGCTGAGGAACGAGAAGGCCACGTCGATCGTAAACCCCGCTCGCGCCGTGTGAACACGGGCGCCTACGATTGCACCCAGGATGAGCACGAGAAAACCCAGCAGTACTATAGCCCCGGCTCGAATCGATGCGCGTCGCGTGGCGTCGAGCGGCAGCGCCATATCAGTTGCTCTTGTTGAGAAAGAGCGAGGGATTTTCCTCGAGTTTTCGGAAAAGCTCGCGTGCATGGTAAGCAGCTTCGTTGGCGTTTTTGTAGAGCTCTTCGTCCTGGATCAGTTTACCGACAGATCCACGCCCCGAATTGATGCGCTGGGTAATCAGGTTCAGGTCACGCGAGATCTTCGACATATTCTCGAGCATGATCTGGATATCCTGTTTGTTCTGGTTCGAGATATCGGTAAAGTTCTTCGAAAGGATATTCAGCTTCTGCATGAGCGTATCAAGTTGCACCGAGAGCGCAGTAAACGATTCGCGCGCCTGGCGTATTGTCTGCCTTATGTCGCCGCGGTTTTCATTGACTATGCCGTTGAGGTTTGCGAGAAAGGTTTCGGTCTCTTTCATGATTTCGGCGAGCACTTGCCCGCCGTTTTTGCCGTCAAACCAGCTCGAGAAGGCCATCATCATCTGGTCAATTGACGGTGGGTCGATACCGACCCATTCGTCGCCATCTTTGAAGAAAACATCATCCGGCTTGGGTTCGGGAACAGTGATATTGATATACTTCTGCCCCATAAGGCCTGTTGTGTAGATGGCAAAAACAGTTTCGGCGCGCTTGGGTATCTTGTCGCGCAGGTCTTTGCGCAGTGAAATCTGCACGTAGGTGCGCAGATCTTTTTCGTAGATATTCTCAACGTAACCGACTGGCAATCCCCCCGAAATGCGTACCGGAGCACCGGTGGAGAGATTATTCAGAAAGCGGAAGCGCAGGCTGAGCCTCATACCTTCGCCCGAAACCTGCCAGCGCCCGAGGATCGCCAAAAGTCCAACGAAGGTGGCCAGCGAGATTAACGTCATGAGGCCGACTGCGATACGCGTGCGCTTTTCTTTGTCCATGGTTTCAGAGTATCGGTATCGGACCCGTCGCCGAACCTTCTACAAATTGCCGAATCACGGGGTCATCCGATTTTTTGAAGTCATCGGGTGTGCCTACGAGGCGAAAGACCCCGTCGTACAGCATCGCCACACGCTGTGCCGTGCGGAACACGCTGGCGATGTCGTGCGAAATGACGATCGAGGTGACGCCAATTTTGGCGTTGAGGGATTTTATCAGATCGTCTACCGCGGCTGCGAGAATCGGGTCAACACCCGTTGTCGGTTCGTCATAGAGCACAATTTCGGGATCCAGCGCAATCGCCCGGGCAAGACCCACGCGCTTCTGCATTCCGCCCGAGAGCGCCGATGGATTCAGGTGCTCGACGCCGCGCAGGCCGACGAGTTCAAGTTTTTCAATGACCAGCTTGTGGATCTCAGCCTCGGTCATTTTAGTGAAGCGGCGCGGGGCGAAGGCCACGTTTTCAAAGACGGACATCGAGTCGAAGAGAGCTGCCATCTGGAACAGGACCCCCATTTTGCGGCGCAGCGAGTTTAGCTCTTTATCGTCAAGTGCGTGCACGTCAAGGCCATCGATGATCACGCGGCCTGAATCGGGTTTCAGGAGCCCCGTTATATTCTTGAGTGTTACCGACTTACCCGAACCACTCTTGCCGATGATGTAGATAATTTCCCCGCGCATGATTTCGAGGTTGACCCCGCGCAGTACATGTTTCGTGCCGAAACTCTTGCTGATATTCTCGAGGCGGACGTGGACGTCGCTCATAATCCGAATAGCTGAAAAAGATACGTAATGAAATAGTCGGAAACGATAATCATCATGAACGAAAAAACTACCGCCTGGATAGTCGCCTGGCCAACACCTTCAGCTCCGCCGCGTGCGCGAAAACCAGAGAAGCATGATATCAGGGCTATCTCGGCGCCGAAGAAGAAAGTTTTGCTTACACCTGAGATTAGGTCTTTGCTGCGCACGAGCGTGCGCGCCGATTCAAAGTACAGGTTGTATGAGATGTCGAGGCTAATGTTGGAGATCAGCGCACCACCAAAAACTCCCACCACGATTGCCATCACCGTGATCATCGGAATGCAGAACAGCGCAGCCAAAAAGCGCGGTACAGAAAGGTAGTGAATCGGATTGGTCGCCAGGGTTGATAGTGCATCGATCTGCTCAGTCACTTTCATGGTGCCGACTTCGGCTGCAATCGATGAACCGACGCGGCCCGCGAGCAGTACCGCAGTCAGCACTGGGGCAAGCTCGCGCACCATCGCGAGCGAAATACCCCCACCCATGAAAGCTGAGATCCCCTGGATCTGCTGTTCCATCGGGCCGCCGAGCTGCAGCGCCATCACCATGCCGACAAAAAAGGAGCTCACGACACCGACGGGTATAGACTTCACGCCAATTTCACCCATCTGGTATAACAGGTTGCGGAAGTCAAACGGGGGCACGAAACAGTAGCGAAAAGTCTGCCCGGCGAAAATCGCAAATGCGCCGACCGACTCGAGCAGTGAGAAAACTCCGCCGCCAATGCTGTCGAATAAGGGAACCAGTGACTGGTGAAAGCGTTTCATTCTATATGCGTCTCGACAGATTCGAGAAGCCAGTCTGTATTTTTGCGAGCTATCGTCGAGAGACAATAAGAGCAGGTTTCACTGTCTGTCTCGGACAACGGGGCACCGCACGAGGGGCAACCAGGGTCAGTGAAGCCTGTAGTCTGGTTCTGGTCTGCGTTTGCCCGCAGGGTCAGCAGCGAATGCCGATGCCGCACCTCTGCGCGCGTCTTGTCTGCCGCAGACCACTTCACCAGCATGCTGGCACCGGAACCCAGGAATCGCGGGCTTCAGCCTCGAGCCGGACAGTTAAACGTTTTTATCGAACGCCCTAAAGCGGAACGTCTCCTGTACGCTTAGCCTTCCGGTTGGCGATCAACCGCGCGTCGCAGCCAATGCCATTTCTGTCAATGCTGCTGCAGCCGGTTCTCGTTGCCGCAGCAAAACTCAATCGTGCTGTGGCCAATACCCTGAGCCTGCGCGAGCTTGCGAATCTGCAGCTTGATCTTGCGTAGAGCACTGAAGCTGAGGCGTTCTGAGACAATCACCTGCATTGTCAGCACGTGGTTCTGCCCGTCGAGTGTCCAGACGTGCAGGTCGTCGATGTCGCGCACCTCTTTGATCGCCCGAACCCGCGCTTCAAATTCGGGCAATTGAACGTGGCCAGGTACTTCCATGAGCAGGATGCGCACTACCTTGTGCAGGTTGCGGAACACGTTAAACAGAATGAATGTGGCAATTCCCAGCGAAAGGACCGGGTCGAGCCAGGGGAGATGGAAGAACAGCATGACGACACTGCCAATGAGTACCGCAATCCAGCCGAGTGCATCTTCGAGCAGGTGCAGGTAGACCGCACGCTCGTTCAGTGACTTTCCCTTTTTCACCCGCAGAGCGGCGAAACCGTTGATCGCCACGCCGAGCACTGCGAGGTAGAGCATACCTTTTGCGTCAGCCACTTCGGGCTTTAGCAGCCGTTCGACCGATTCGCGTATGACCAACGCCAGGCCGATCAGCAATACAGACGAAACAATGAGAGCTCCCAATAAAGAGAAGCGCCGGTAGCCGTAGGAGTAGTATTCGTCACGCGGCTTGCCCGAAATCTTCTGCAGGTACCAGGCGACACCCAGCGAAAACGCGTCGCCGAAATCGTGCAGTGCGTCGGACAAGATCGCGACGCTGTTGGTGTAGATGCCGCCGACGAGCTCAATTGCAGCAAACCCTATATTGAGCACAAGCGCCAGCAGCAGGTTACCCGAGGCATGGTCGTGCCCATGCCCATCGTGGTGGTGTGAATGTTCGTGATGGTGCCGCATTATTGGCCGCAGACCCGCGCGCAGACCTCGAGACGCCCCTTACTGCCTTTCGGCCAGCGGTCGCTGGTCTGCTGTTGGAAGAAATCTCCCATAACGATTGTTTCCAAGAATTTTTCAGGCCGTCAATGAATCCCGCTGTGGTGTCGCACGGGTACGGGGCCATCGGCGTAGCGATTGCACTTGGCCGAGCTAAAGCTCCGCCGGGTCAGCCGCGGGTTCAATACGCCACCCTCGATACGCCGCGGGCACTGCGGGCAGGCAGCGTTGCAGCGCTCGGTGACTTCGAGGTGTACTTGTTTGATTTCTGAAAAAGAGTACATGGGAATTGCGGAGGCACCGTTTCACTCGGGCTCTGCAATGCAATCAAACATTGAGATTCTTCATGCTCCTAACTTGCCCCCGAATTAATTCGGGGGCAAGTTAGGAGAGCCATCTTTCTGCTTTACACCGGCCTTTTCTCTGCAGAATCAGGGGTATGTCTCTCACACCCGAGCAATACTACCAGAAGTTTCTGCAATCCCCCTTAACCACTGCCGAAAAAGCCGAGCTCGAAAAGAATAAGGCACAGCTTATTGCTGAGCGTGCGTTCGACGGCGAACCATCGTTCGGCACTGGGGGAATGCGCGCGCTTACGGGCCTTGGCACCAATCGGCTGAACTTGCAGAATATCGCCCGGTTGAATCTGGCCGTCGCGGAGTATTTTAAGAAGGCAAAGAGCTCCCCGCTTTTGGCGATGGGTTATGACTCGCGCCTTTCCTCGCCGCAGTTCAGCCGCCTGAGTTACCATATTCTGATAGGGCAGGGTATGCGGGTAAAAATTTTTCGCCGGCCTACGCCCACGCCGTTGCTGTCGTTTGCCGTGCGGGAGCTCGGCGCCGATTGCGGGGTAGTGCTCACTGCGTCGCATAACCCGCCGCAGTACAATGGCTACAAGGCATATGGCGCAGATGGCGGGCAGATTATCTCACCCGTTGACAAAGAAATCCAACAACTTTTTCGCGCAATCGACTATGCGGCGCTACCGGCAAATCTGCACGAGCTGGCAGAAAAGCCGATTCTTGAAGCCGACCTTATAGAGGAAGAGATTTATCAGGCCTATATTTCACGCCTTAAGAAAGAGGTCTTCTACCAAAGCAAGCCCAAGAGCGCACGCATCTTATATTCGCCGTTGCACGGTACGGGTGGCTGGCTCTTTGAGCGGGCTTTCAAGGAACTCGGCTATTCCGGATTCAGCGTTTTGCCAGAGCAAGCCGAACCCAACGGCAATTTCCCCACATTAAAATCACCCAATCCCGAAGAGCCGGCGGCTTTTGAGCGACTGCTTGCGGCGGCCAATGGCGCAGCAGAAAAGCCAGACTTACTCGTCGCAACCGACCCCGATGCCGACCGGGTGGGAGCTATGGTCAAGACGGCTAACGGCTACCATTTTCTTACCGGCAACCAGATTGGCTCGCTTTTGCTCGAAAGCATTGCGCGTAAAAAGACTAAGTCGCTCGCAAAGCCCTACATCTGCAAAACTATTGTCACGACTGAATTGCAACGCCTGATCGCCGAAAGTCATGGCATTAAGACCATCGAGACGCTGACCGGCTTTAAGTACATCGCTGAACAATTAGCAAAAGATCCTGAAAATTACCTCTTCGGCGGCGAAGAAAGTTTTGGCTATCTGCCGGTGCATTGGGTACGCGACAAGGATTCGCTCTCTTCGGCTTTGGCACTGGCTGAACTTGCCGAAGATGAAAACCTCGTGCAGGCGCTCGATCAGCTCTACATCCGCCATGGACTCTTCCATGAACTGCTGCACAGTATTGACTTGAGTAAGAATCCGACACTTTTGCCCGAGATTCTCGGTAAACTCGCCGATCCAAAAGCTTTTGCGGCAAAGGTTGATTTCGGCCGCGAGCTCATTGACATCCTCGACCTGCGCAAAGGTGCTGCGGAACCCACAACGCCTGCCTTACGTGAATTGCAGCAAGAGTTAGGTATGGCGGATGTCATCCAGTTCTGGTTAAAGGATTTCTCTCGGCTGACAATCCGGCCATCGGGTACCGAACCCAAAATCAAGGTGTATCTGAGCCTGATGTCGAAGGAAAAACCGACTGCGGCCTCGCTGGCAGCAGATAAAGAATCTTTGAAAGCCGAAGCCGAGGGGATACTGAAGAAATTCTTAACCGCCTTGGGCGTGTGAGCGCCAGCCCAGACTGCCGGACTTAATAGGGTTTCCTGAGGCCGGGAAACATCGGGAAGTGCCTGGTGTTCAAGGTAACGAGCATGAGTTCATGGATGCGCGCCGTTGCCGCAATGGCGGCATCACTGATATTCAGCGAATGAGATTTCCTGAATTTCTGCAGAAAGTCGCCCGCCAACTCGGCCGAAGAGCCGTCAAACGGGAGAATGCGATAACTTTCGACCAGTGATTTAACTTTTTCGCGTTGCTGGGCTGACCGAACACCTGCGAAAAGTTCGCTGACAGTCACTGCGGAAATTGCTGCATCTTTAGGCAGCGTTTTACCGAACTGCACCGCGACTGGCAGACCACGAAGCTGGTCGATTAGGATGTTTGTGTCAACCAAGATCTTCAATGCGTCGGTTCCATGATTTTCTCAGGGCGTCAAAATCGAAATCGTTATCTTTCCACGTACCCGCTACCTCATCAAGTATTTCGGCCCGGCTTTTCTGCTTTTTTTGCTTTGCCAGGTGCTCATCGATCGCCTCGCGGATAATCTCGCTGCGTTTTTTCTTTGTCTTTCGGCTCAGCGCAGTGAGCGCCTTGTGTTCGTTCTGCGTCAGATAGACCTGCGTGCGTTTCATGGCCATAGCCACATATATGTCGGTGTATACATCGTGTCAATCGCGTTGCCACTTTCTGCTTTTGCGATCCAGGGGCTGCGCGGCAGGTCGCGCAAGCAGAAAAGTTGCACCAGCGACTTGCCGCGCAGCCCCCTGGATTTAGCTGCGCAAACGCCTGCAAAAAACTTGCCGGCATGTCGAATATCTATATATTAGCATCATGCCGATGGCAAATGCCACTTCTACGCGATTTCTGATCGGCATTCACTCCGTTGACCTCCGGTCGCGCGGTCCACGACTATTGCCTCGACTATAATGCGCCATAGGTCGGTTAGTCTAAGCAACCGAACCCTATGGCATCGCGGCGCAGCAAGCGCCATTGAATCAACTTTGGAGGCAATATGAAACCTGAAATCGTCAAAAAATACCAACCTTACCGGCCGTTAGAACTCAGAGACCGCACCTGGCCTGACAAATCCATAACCGCAGCGCCGCGCTGGTGTAGTGTGGATCTCCGCGACGGCAACCAGGCTCTGGTCTATCCGATGGAAATTCCGCAAAAGGCGGAGCTCTTTAATCTGCTCGTACAGACAGGCTTTAAAGAGATTGAAGTCGGCTTTCCGGCGGCGGCCGAGGTGGAGTACAACTTCTTACGCTACCTGGTCGATAACAAGCTTGTGCCGAATGACGTCACGGTGCAGATTCTCACCCAGGCACGCGAGCATTTGATCCGTAAGAGCTTCGATGCACTCGCCGGTGTGCACCGGGCAATCGTGCACATGTATAACTCCACCTCGACACTGCAGCGCGATGTCGTATTCGGCATGAGCCGCGAGCAGATTAAACAGCTGGCAGTTGACGGAGTAAAACTCGTTAAGCAGCTCGCAGTCGAATACCACAAAAAAACCGGCACAATTTTTGACCTCGAATACTCCCCTGAAAGTTTCACCGGTACAGAAGTCGATTTCGCAGTTGAAGTCTGCGCTGCGGTTATGGATGTCTGGGAGCCGACGGAACAGAGCAAAGTTATTCTGAATTTGCCGAGCACCGTCGAGATGACGACTCCGAATCTCTATGCAGACCAGATTGAATATTTTATTCGCCATATTCCGCACCGCGATCTGGCAATCATCAGTCTGCACACGCACAACGATCGCGGCTGCGGTGTTGCCGCCTCTGAACTGGGCCTTATGGCCGGCGCCGATCGGGTAGAGGGTACACTCTTTGGCAACGGCGAACGCACGGGCAACTGCGATCTGGTAACAGTAGCGCTCAACATGTTAACACAGGGAGTTAATCCCAATCTCGATTTCTCAAATATCAACCACGTGGCCGAAGTTTACGAGCGCACGACTGGCATGACCATCCACGAACGCCACCCCTATGTCGGTGAACTCGTTTTTACCGCGTTTTCAGGCTCGCACCAGGATGCCATCAACAAGGGTCTTGCCAGACGCAAATTGGCTGAGCAAAGCGGTGGCATAGTGCCCTGGGCTGTGCCCTATTTGCCAATCGACCCCCACGACATCGGTCGCACCTACGATTCGATCATCCGCATTAATTCGCAATCGGGCAAAGGGGGAGTTGCTTATGTAATGGAGCATGATTTCGGCTGCCGCCTGCCCAAGACGATGCACCCGGAATTTGCGCGCGTGGTGCAGCAAATTGCCGAAAAGCAGGGCGGCGAAGTTATGCCTGAAGAAATTTATGCCGCTTTTGAGAATGAGTACTTGAAGCGCAAATCGCCGCTCGAGCTCGTGGGTATTTCATCGATCCAGGAAAAGCCAGATACGGGGGAGGTCACACTCAGGCTCAGAATTCACTCCAACAAAGCGGGATTACTCACATCGGGCAATAATGAATATGAGGGCAAGGGAAATGGCCCGCTTGACGCTGCGCGCGATGCAATTCTGAACGCCCTCACCCCCGACCCCTCTCGCATAGGCAGAGGGGAGACGAAGTTTGATTTCCAGATCAAGAACTACAGCGAGCACTCGCTGGGCGAAGGTTCGGATGCGCGCGCGATTGCCTACATCCAAATAGAACGCCTCGATAAAACCACTTTCTATGGGGTGGGCATCAGCCCCAACATCTCGCGCGCTTCGATCGAAGCGCTGTTTTCGGCTGTTAACCGGGCCCTTTGTTGATGCGCTTGCGCCTGATTCGAGCTTGCGACTTAACGTCGACATTCACCAAACCAGCCGGTTCACCAGATACCTCCGACGAATAAATCTCTGGATCCGGCTTAGCGCGCAAAAAGAACAAAGCGTAAAATACCGGCAGTAGGAAAAGCGTCAGAAATGCAGAGGAGAAAATCCCCCAGACCATCACCGTCGCTATCGGGCGCTGGACATCCGAACCAATGCCTGTCGCCAGCGAGGCTGGCATGAGGCCCAGAAACGCGACTAGTGCCGTCATTATCACCGGTCGGAGCCTCAGTTTTGCGCCTTCAATAATCGCTTCAAGCCGATTGCGGCCTTCATTTTCCAGCTGCGTTATATAACTCAGCATTAAAATCGCATGCATCGTTGCAATCCCAAAGAGTGTCGTCATGCCCACTGCTGCCGAGACGCTGAAGTGCATACCGCGCACCGCGAGGGCAATCAGGCTGCCCGACATGGCGAAGGGTACAGTCATTAACACCAGTGCTGCTTTACCACTCGAGCGGAAAATCGCCAGCATTAGCAGAAAAATAA
>Ga0272446_1007873_pt1 | contig 10422 bp, 7 predicted proteins | sample YNPCB0061_FD_194587 | JGI IMG/M metagenome (GOLD analysis project Ga0272446, IMG submission 194587) | Hot spring microbial mat communities from Yellowstone National Park, WY, United States - YNP-CB-006-1 | ecosystem: Environmental > Aquatic > Thermal springs > Hot (42-90C) > Sediment | place... | reverse complement strand
CAACACCGGAAACCTGACCTGGACCGGCCCCACGACCCAGAGTGCCCTGTCCGTTGCTCTGGAGCCATCGGCGGTGCTGCGCGTTGAACGCACACCGCCGGTGTTCATTGCCGTCAACCAGGCCACGTTCGGCGGCCCCATCACCCTGGGCGGATTGACGCGCCCACTCGTTGCAGCCCAGCCGCCGCTGGCCTGTGGTCCGCTGTCGAATCCGGGCACGGTCAACACCAACTTTGCCCTGGTGGACCGGGGTGACTGTCCCTTCATAGATAAAGCCGCCAACGCTCAGCAGGCCGGGGCGCAGGGGCTGATCATTGCCAACAACACGACGGGCGGCTTCATCCCGGGTGGAACCGCCCCGGACATCACCATTCCGGTCGTGGGGATTTCGCAGGCGGATGGCACGACCCTGCGCAACTTCCTGTCCAGCGGCAATGTCACCGCCACGCTGCTCCTGGACTCCACCCTCCTTGCCGGAACGACCAACGGACGGATTCGCATGTTTGCTCCCAATCCACGGCAGGCGGGTTCGTCGGTATCGCACTGGGACAACACCGTACGCCCACGGCTGCTGATGGAGCCGGCCATTACGCCGCGCCTGCCGCGTACCCAGGACCTGACGCTCAACCTCTTCCGCGACCTGGGTTGGACGGTCAACCCCATCTTTTCCACATCGGGACTCCAGGTGCCGGCTGACGGTGCAACGTCACAAGTTGCCATCAATGCCGTCGGTCCGTGGAGCATAGCGGGTTTGCCCAGTTGGATCACAGGCTTTCCCACGGCTGGCAACCTGTTGACCAACATCAGTTTCCAGGTCGCACCGAATCCCGGTCCGCAGCGTACGGTGACGCTGACCCTCGATCCCGGTGGGAATACCTTGACGATTGTGCAGAACGGCGCGGCCGATACCGCCCCGGGTTTCACCAGTCCCAACACCGTGACGTTCACCTTGGGGCAGGCGTCAAGTTTCCTCATCACCGCGAGCGGCAGCCCGGCTCCCACCATCACCCTTGTGAGTGGAAACCTGCCGGCCGGAGTGCGGTTCATCGGCGGCGTTGGCGTCGCCACGCTGGTCGGGACGCCGGGCGCGGGCACGGCGGGCAATTACACCCTCGTGGTTCAGGCTGCCAACAGTCTGGGGGCTGTCACCCAAAACCTGACCCTGACTGTGGGCCAGGGGGTGTGTGCGTTTACGGTTGCGCCAACGGTCCTCAACGTGGGCGGGGAAGCGATTGACAATGTAACGCTGACGGTGTTGACAGGCACAAGCTGTGCATGGGAGGCGCGGGTGCGCAGCACCGATGCCCCGTGGATCAAGCTCATTTCAGCGCAGCTCGTCAGCGGACAGGTCGTGACGCCGCGCATGGTGGATGAGCTCGGGCAGGAAGCCCGGCGGCTGGTGATTTCCGGCATCGGCAACGCTACGTTGACCATTGGTGTCGGGCGCAATCCACGCTCCACGCCACGCACCGGAACGTTTGTGGTGGCCGGGCAGGTGGTGACGGTGACGCAGGCTGGCAGCAGTGGCGGGGGCGCGCCGCTGGGCGCGACGATGGCAATGTTCCGGCCGTCAAACGGGTACATGTACCTCAAGAACCGGCTGATTTCGGACTTTGCCGACCAGGATTTCTTCTACGGGACGGCCGGGGATGTGCCGGTTGCCGGGGACTGGGACGGCGACGGCATTGACACGCCGGGGATTTACCGGAACGTGGGTGGGGCGATGACCTTTTTCCTCATCAACAACAACACGGGCGGATTTGCGGACGTGTCGTTTGCCTTTGGGCAGCCGGGCGACATCCCGATTGCCGGCGACTGGGACGGCAACGGGACGGTCACGTGCGGGGTGTACCGTCCGGGGAATCAGACGTTCTTCCTGCGGAATACAAATGCGGCCGGGAATCCCGACCTGACGGTGGTGATCACGGGGGCGCAGGCGACGGACCGGCCGGTGGCCGGGCGCTGGACGCTCGGAAGCCCGGCGACGGGGGTGGGATTGTACCGGCCGGGTAACGGGCAGTTTCTGCTGAAGAACGTGAACGTAAGCGGCCCGGCGGATGCCAGCTTCGTGGTGACGACGACGGGGACGCTGGTGGCACCGGTGGCCGGGGACTGGACGCGGCAGGGTTTTGCGACGGTGGGCGTGGTGGTGAACCTTGGGGGGACCATCCAGTTCCAGTTGCGGACGGCAAACACGGGCGGGACGCCGGAGTTGCGGGTGAACTACGGCGCACCGGGGGATGTGCCGCTCATCGGTAACTGGGATGGGCAGCCCAAACTGCCGCCGGTCTCCGTGCCGTAGTCGGGAAACCGGAGCCAAAAATGGAGGCGGGGTACACACGGTGTACCCCGCCTTTTTGCCTGCTGGGAGATGTCAGTTCAGGTTACGGTTTGCGGCCAAAAGGAAGGCTCGCCGGTCCCGGTCCGGGCATCGAAATGGGCTGGCTGGAAGGGGCGCTGTTCGCTGGCGAAGGCGAAGATGGCGAGGGCATGTCAAAGTCGAAGTCACTGCCTGAGCCTGATACGCCGCGGAGGTCGTATTGGGCTTCTATGTATTCACGAAGCCTTCTCAGGTCTTCCGCTGATGGTGGGGGTGTTCCCGGCTGCGGTTTCTGGCCGAATACCAGGTCCGGTCTGACCGTGAGCGGCTGTCCCAAATGGAAAGGCTCCGTTGACAGCGACTGTGTTGACGGCGACGGCGTTGCCTGCGGCGTGTTGGCTGGCACAGGCACCATCACCGGTATCATCACGGGCTGATACTGGGTCGCGGTGTTCGTGCCACTTGAAACCTCCGGCTGTCCCGGCGCGGTGGATGCACCTGGTGGCGGGGCATAAGCCGCTCCGGCCGGAGCCACGGCAGCCGGTCTGGGCGTTGGTGTTGCGTAGGGCAGCGGCGGGGCGGGTTGTCCTTCGCGCGCGGCCCGCCGGACGAGTTCCTGATAACGCCTGGCGTCTTCTATACCCTGCAAGACACCAATCGGCAGGTCAGCGGGGTTGTTGTCGGTGGTCTGGGGGGCAGGGGAAGCGCTGCGGGTGGAAGCTTTCTGACGTACCTGTGGCTTTGGGTTCTGGGCCAGTGCCGTTTCAGGTGCAAGGGCAATGAGGATACCAAACGCCAGGCCGGCGGTCGTGTACTTCGGGTTCATGGCGGTCCTTCCTTTCATCTCTGCAGGTCATCCAATCAGTTGTGGGAGCGGCTACTCAGCGGTCAATCAATGGTACGCACCAGGCGTTTCGGCGATGTTTCAAGGCTTGTTTCAAGTCCTGAAAATGGGAGCCACCCTGCCGGGTGGCTTTGGTTGGGAGCGGTTTGGGTGGGTGCTGGTTATTGCGGTGGATTGGGCTTGGTTGCCTTCCTGCCCTGCGGCCAGGTGCGGATGATGGTTTTTCCTCCGGCCGGTGGCGCCGGTGGTGCTGGCGTGGCATTTTGCGCGCCGTTCCCACTTTGACTTTCAGGCGGTTGCGTCATCATCTGCTGTTCCACCGGTGGGGTGGTGGGTGGCGGTGGGGTTTCCTCTTCAGGCGGTGGCGCCGGCTGGGAAACCGTTTGGGGCGGTGTGGGTGGTGGTGTGGCGGGCGTTTCCGGGTTGGTTTCTTCCGGTGGCGGCCACGGAAGTCCCTTCCGGCGGGCCTCGGCTTCTGCCCGGCGACGCGCAGCTTCCTCACGCCGGTATTGCTCCTGAAGCCGCCTGGCTTCAGCCAGATTGTCCTGCACGCCCAGCGGAAGGTCAGCCGGATTGGTTACAGGAGATGTGTTTTCCTCAGTCGTTGGTTTGGCTTTGCTGCGCTTTTTGGTGGCTTTGTGCGTCGCCGGTTTGGAAGAACTGGCCCCTTCCTGCGCTGGCACAAGCAGCGGTGAACAAATGAGGCAGGCAATGAACAGACTGCCGGTCCAGAAACGTTGGCGGTACGGTACAGACATAAAAAGCCGGGACTCCTTCCATCAGGCCGGGCGGATACCCTTCCGGGCCGGCCGGGCAGCCGCCCGGCCGGGTTGGTATCGTGCGGAAGGTCATTCGGCTTCGTCAAGTGGTGCAGGGAGGCTGCCTTTTTCAGGGGCTTCAGGAAGCGCCACGTCCCACCGTTTTCTCGGCGTCGGGTCAGGTATGGAGTTCGGCCAGCAATTCGGCTGCGCCTTGCGCCAGTACCCGTTCGGCCAGTTCCCGGCCAATGTCTTCGGCAAAGCGGGCGTCGCCGGTCAGTTCATCCTGCACGAGCCGCGTCCCATCCACGCGGGCCACGAGACCGCGCAGGCGCAGCCGGCCTTCGTTGTCCACGACGGCATGGGCGGCAATGGGTACCTGACAACCGCCTCCCAGTCCGTGCAGAAAGGCCCGTTCGGCTTCACAGGCGTGCCACGTGCGGTGATGGGCCATGACCTGAACCGCCGCCTGGGTCGTGGCATCATCCTCCCGAATCTCGATGCCCAGTGCCCCCTGGCCGACGGCCGGCAGCATGACCTCGGTTGGAATCCGCTGGGCAATGCGTGCCCCGAAACCAAGGCGACTCAAGCCGGCTGTGGCCAGGATAATGGCGTCGTAGCGCCCTTCTTCAACCCGCTGCAAGCGGGTGCCGACGTTGCCACGCAGGTCAGCCAGTTGCAGGTCGGGACGCCGGGCCAGAAGCTGCGCCTGGCGGCGGAGACTGCTCGTGCCGATGATCGCCCGGGGCGGCAGGTCATCGAGTGACTGGATGCCTTCCCGCGCCACAAGCGCATCCCGTACATCCTCCCGCTGGGTCACACAGCCCAGCTTGAGCCCTTCCGGCAGGCGCGTCGGCAGGTCCTTCAGGCTGTGAACGGCCAGGTCCACCACCCCGGCCAGCAGGGCTTCCTCGATTTCTTTCGTGAAGACACCTTTGCCGCCAATCTTCGAGAGCGGGGCATCAAGGATGGCATCCCCCGTCGTTTTGATGATTTGAATGGCAACGCGACGGGTCGGAACCGCCTGTTCGAGCTGTTTTTTGACCCACTCGGCTTGCCAGAGCGCCAGGGCGCTGCCGCGTGAACCGATGACAAGATCGGCGTCGGGTCGGGCGGTAGGAACGGAGAGCGTCATGGTCAGGGTCTGGATGTATGTAAAGTGACAAAATTGCTACTGCCAGCCTATATCGTCCGACGGCGTTTCACGACAAAAAATGGCGTTGTGGCCGGCGGTCCTTCAGCTTTTGCGAAAGGCAAAAAAGTTGTTGAGACCCAACTGGAAGCGCTGGTGTGCGATGAGTTCAAAGCCGGCCTGCCGAAAAATGTCCGGCGTTTGCGATACATCGAAGCCGTGGTGCGCCTCGGTTTCCATGCCATCCAGAAGGCGCAGGGCGATCATGGCGTCCAGGATGCGGTCAACGAATGGATGAGGCACGGTCATGAGCAGCTTGCCGTTCGGACGCAGGGCGTTGGCGCAGGCGGTGGCAAAGTCTGCGAGCTGATGGCTGGGGATGTGCTCGAGCACGGCCAGCAGGGTGATGGCGTCGAAGGGGTCGCCCGGCGGCAGATCGTCCGGGAAGTGTCCGCGCACCAGTTGGATGCGGTCGGTGGCCAGACGTGGATCGGCGTCGGGGTCAATGCCGACATACTGCCGGAAGCCCGTGACCTGCCGGGCGAGTGCGCCATCAAAGGCCCCGATGTCCAGAATGCGATCCGTGGGCGCAAGATGCGGACGTACCACGGCAATGCGCCACCGCTGGAGGTAACGGTCAAGCGGCTTCATGCTCTGGAAGTCCCGTCGTGGTTATCGCTGGCGCCATCCGCCGGATGCGCAGCCCCAGAATGCTCAGGAAGAGGCTGGCCAGAATGGTTTCGCAGCCGAGCATCAGGCAGAGCACCGAAGGAATGACCATCCGCAGCGTCCGGCTGGCATCGAGTGGGCCGTAGGCCGCTTCGTTCCAGGAAACAACCGCGGCGATGGAGCCGGCCAGTCCGCCAACGACGAGCAGGCTGCCGATGATGAGGCCGGTTTCGAGGGTGATGTACTGGAACAGTCTGGTCAGCCGTGGGTCTTCGGGGAGAAGTCCCTCGTTGATGGCAAAGACCTTGGCCAGCAGGGCAAAGGTGATGCACTGAAAACCAATCAGCACCGCCAGCGCAGCGTAGAGCAGCGTGTGCACGTCCAGAACGACACCGGCCAGGCGCTGCGGCCCCGGCAGAAGCCAGGTTCCCACACCCAGCCCGACCAGCATCAGGAACAGTCCCGGATAGAGAAAAAGCCAGCGTGGGCTGTACAGCAGCATGAAGCGCAGATGCCGCCAGCCGTCCCGCCACGGACGCAGATGCGGCGGACGCGACCGCCCATCGGGCGAAAGCGTGGTGGGCACTTCGGCAATCCGCAGTCCCAGGAGCGTGGCCTTGATGACCATTTCCGAGGCAAACTCCATGCCCGTGGTGCGCAAGTCCATACGCTTGAAGGCCGCCATGGAATAGCCCCGCAGGCCGCAGTGAAAATCACCCGCCGGGCACCGGAACAGCAGCCGTCCGATGCCAGTCAGGACAGGGTTGCCGATGTAGCGGTTTTTCCACGGCATGGCTCCGGGCTGAATGCCGCCGCGAAAGCGGTTGCCCATCACCAGGTCATAGCCGGCGCGGAGTTTTTCGAGAAACGGCATCAGGTTCGCGAAGTCGTAGCTGTCGTCGGAGTCGCCCATGATGACGTAGCGCCCACGGGCGGCCAGCGTGGCCCCGTACAGCGCCGCGCCGTAGCCCCGCGTGGGGATGTGGACCACCCGTGCGCCAAGGCGGTGGGCAATGGACTGTGAACCGTCGGTCGAGCCGTTGTCGCCAACGACAATCTCTCCGGTGACACCGTGGCGGTTGAGAAAATCGAAGGCCTTGCGAATGCAGGTTTCCAGGGTTTCAGCCTCATTGAGGCAGGGCATGACGATGGTCAGCTCAACGGGAGCTTCAGGCGAAGCAGCAGACATGCAACATCAGCCAGAGGAAGTGCGGAATCACTGGGAAGGTGGTGCTGTGACGTGGGTCTGTTCGCGCGGCGGGTCCGTGCCGTCCGGGCGCACACCGACCTTGCCACGATTGATGAACGTCCAGATGAGCGCCACCAACGAGAGCACCACGAGCACCCCTGTAGCCACAAAGCGATACATCTGGAGTCCATCTTCGGAAGCCGGGTTGTGCGCCCTGGTCTCCAGGTGTGAGGTGTCCGGCAGGTGCGCCACACCGTTGGAGCTGGAATCGGAGCTGGAAGCTGCCGCCGGGGCTTCTGCCGGGGCCGGAGTGACGGCGGCAAGCTGGCGTGTCAGCCCCAGTCCACCCGTAATAGCCAGTTCGGCCGGCGTCGGTTCCTGCACGGAACCACCTTCCGAGGTCAGCTCCATGGTTGGCGAGGTGTCCGGCTCGTCCTGGGTCGGTTCGTCACCCAGCCCCAGGCTTTCTTCGGTTGGGTAAGGCAGGTCGTGATCGCGGTCAATCGGGATGATGCGGTCATCGCCGGCAACCTCGCCGCGCCGTGGAAAACCCTCACCCGTGAAACGCAGGAGCATGACGGTGATGTTGTCCTCGCCGCCGCGTTCGTTGGCCAGATTCACCATGTGCTGGCAGGCCAGGCGCAGGTCGCCGTTGGTGGCGCTCAGGATGTGCTGCATGTCTTTGTCGTTAATCTTGCCGGAGAGACCGTCGCTGCACAGCAGCAGCACATCGTCGCGGCAGACCCGGATGCTGTCCACCGTCACCGAAACGCTGGGCGTGGCCCCCAGCGCCTGAAGAATGACGTTTTTGTAGGGGTGGGTTTCCGCTTCTTCGCGGGTGATATGCCCGGACTGAATGAGCTGTTCGACGAGGGATTGATCCGTCGTCACCTGCTCGACGTTTCCATGCCGAAACAGGTAGGCGCGTGAGTCGCCGACTTGCGCCAGATAGAGCACGGTACCATCCAGTCCCGCCCCGGTGAAGGTCGCTCCCATCCCGGCATATTCCGGGCTGCGCTGGCTCTGGTGGTTGATGAACAGATTGGCCCGCTCAATGGCAAACCGGAGGCGCTCGTGAAACTTGAAGTGACTGAATTCGGGGGCTTTCTGAAGCCGCATCAGGCTGTCGCAGACCTGCGTCACGGCCAGATGACTGGCCACTTCGCCCGCCAGCGCCCCGCCCATACCATCGGAAACGGCCAGCAGCACACCCTGATCAGCAGGGTGCAGCTCAATGAGCAAGGGATGGTCCGGGAGTTGATTTTCAGCCGTCCAGCTCTGCCCGTTACTGAGGTTGACAATCAGGAAGTTGTCTTCATTGTGCGGGCGGACCACGCCAACGTCAGTCAGCGCATACACTTCAATTTTTCTCACACCGTTGACGGTTGTCGCAGTGGTCATAGCATCGTGATGTGGTGAGGGTTGGTCGTTCCCATGGTGGGTCATTGCCATCAGAATTTCGTGTCAGGCCATAACGCCGTGGTGATGATTGTTGTTGAGGATAATCCTTTGTGCGTATGGTGCTGCGAGAATACGGTGCCGCCGATACAAGGGCAACGTTGCGTACAACGTATGACCGCGTAGGTGCGGGCCATTCAAGGATGCCATCACCTGTGCGCGTTGCCGACAACCGCAATCTGTGAGTCCTTGGCTGTGTTCATCACAAGAATGGATGCGTCAGTATAAGTCAACCCGGGCAGGGCGACTAGGGGGTAAATCTACCTTGTTCCAGAGGCCAACACCACCTCACAGCGGGGCCAGCGCGTGATCCAGATCGGCCAGCAAATCCGCGATGTCTTCGATGCCAACCGAAAGCCGGACAAGTCCTTCCGTGATGCCCAACCGCTGCCGCTCCGCTGGCGGTACGCTGGCATGGGTCATCGTCGCCGGATGGCAGGCCAGGCTTTCGACGCCGCCAAGCGATTCCGCCAGCGCAAACACCCGCAGGCTTTCCAGCACCCGCCGGGCGGCTTCCAGGTCTCCGACATCAAAGGCCAGCATTCCACCAAAACCCGTCATCTGCCGAGCCGCCAGCGCGTGCTGGGGATGCTCCGGCAGTCCGGGATAATACACCCGCGCCACACGCGGATGTTCGCGCAGAAACCGGGCAACGGCGCGTCCATTGGCGTCGTGGGCTTGCATGCGGACGACCAGCGTCTTGATGCCGCGCATCGTCAGCCACGCATCCATCGGGGAAAGAATCGCTCCGGCGGCATTCTGGACGAACGCCAGACGTTCGGCCACTGCTGGTTCTGTGACGACGACGACTCCGCCCACGCTGTCGCTGTGGCCGTTGAGGTATTTCGTCGTCGAGTGCACGACGATGTTCGCCCCCAGCGTCAGCGGCCGCTGGAAGTAGGGCGACATAAACGTGTTGTCCACGACGACGTGAATCCCCTGCGGCCGCACTGCCTGCGCAATGGCGGCAATGTCACACAGGCGCATGACGGGATTGGTCGGCGTTTCCAGAAACACCATCCGCGTCGTCGGGCGCAGCGCCGCCACCACCTGCGCCGTATCGCTGGCATCCACGTAATCAAACGCCAGCCCGAAGTCCGTCAGCACCCGCTCAAACAGGCGGTACGTCCCGCCGTAGGTGTTGTCGGACACCACGACGTGATCGCCGGCCTTGAGGCAGGCCGTCATGACGGCGTGAATTGCCGCCATCCCCGAAGCAAAGGCAAAGCCCGCCACACCGCCTTCCAGCACGGCCACGTTGGCTTCCAGCGCCGCGCGGGTCGGATTGTGCGTGCGGGCGTACTCATATCCTTTGTGCCGCCCCAGCCCTTCCTGGACGTAGGTCGAAGTCTGATAGATCGGCACGGCAACAGCGCCGGTTGCCGGTTCCGGCGGTTGACCGGCATGGATGACGTCAGTCGCAAATCCCATGGGGTGCATTCTCCCGCCGCCGCGCCCGGCCGGCCGACGGCTGCTGTGAGTGCAGAAAGTTCTACCGCAGTTTACGCCGGTTCGCTACCGGCTGGTCATACCGCCTCTCCCCGGCAGTGGCGTCACGTTCCGCGTTCTTCCGCCGGGCCGCCGGTTCATGACCCTTCCAGAGAGGATTCCGAAGGTTGTCGGGCCTTTTCAAGCAGCATCTGGGGAATACCGTCTTCAATCGGGTACACCCGGTGACAGCGTGGACACTGGACGCCCGTCCGGTCAGCCAGCAGCACCACCTGAACCCGGCACACCACGCAGCAAATCAACTCAATGGCGGGCAGGGCGGCGTCGGTGTGACCGGTAGCAGTTTCCATGACAGGACTTTCAGCGGCGGCGCGTCCGGCTCAGGGTTTCGGCCAACCGGCAAAGCCAGGCCGAAGCCTCATCATACCCGGCAAACCGGCGCTCATCTTCCTGAAATGCCGGCGTGTGAACGCACCGGCGGCCGTTGACGTGCGTGACGCCATGCCTGATGTGCAGCATTTCGTGGTAGAGCACATACTCGACGACCAACTGCGGCACGCGCGCGTCATCCAGCGTCCGGCTGATGACGATGGTGTGGTGGGC